>ERZ780162.651-NODE-651-length-26774-cov-5.472024_pt1 | contig 26774 bp, 23 predicted proteins | sample MGYA00511474_ERZ780162 | MGnify/ENA primary metagenome ERZ780162 (study PRJEB29588, sample SAMEA2143633) | human gut metagenome | biome: human gut; feature: human-associated habitat; material: faeces | place: Denmark | collected 2008/2010 ...
CGGCCCGGCCCACATTCATGCCGGAGCGGGCCGCCTCCTTCCAGCCCAGGTCGGGGCGCTTCTCCACCACCTCGTGGATGGCGGAGGTGATGTCCACGGACAGGTCCATCACCGCGCCCGAGGCCCCGATAAAGATGGAGGCCATAAAGATCTGGGTCAGGTTCAGGTGGGCGTAGCCGGAGTACAGCAGGCTCTCCGAGTTGCTCATCACCGCCCCGTGGATCTGGAACAGGTCGGTGAACAGGATGCCCAGCACGCAGGTGACCAGGATGCCCAGAAAGGACCCGGACACCGCCGCCCAGCACCGCCGGTCAAAGCCGTACACCAGGGCGATGATGATGAGGGTGAGGAACAGGGTGATGGCCAGCCCCACCCAGATGGGGTTCCAGCCCTTCAGGTACAGGGGGACCAGCACCTTCCACAGGGTGAGCACCGTCAGAGCGAAGGAGGCGATGGCCCGGACGCCGGTGCGCCCGGCAAACAAGATCAGGAACACTGCAAAGCCCACCGCCATCAGGGCCTCCCAGCCCAGGCGGTAGTGGTCGGTCATGGTCACGTTGGTGACGGTGTCCCCGTCGTGGCTCACCACCACCTGGGCCACATCCCCCGGAGCGAAGATCTTGTCCTGCTCCAGAGAGCCGTTGAGCATGTTGATTCCGGTGACGGTCTGCCCGGCGAAAGCGCCGTCCAGAATTTCCAGCTGGCAGCGCTGCTCACCGGAGCGGACCAGGCCGGTGTCAATGATGGCGGAGTCGTCCACCGACAGCACCTCGGCCTTGCAGCGCTCCGCCTCCTGGTAGAGAAGGGCCCCCTCAAAGCCGGTGGGCAGGAAGATCAAAACGAGAATGGCCAGCAGGCACACCAGCACCGGGGCGTGGTAGCGCAGGGCCTGGGGGGGCAGATGGTTTCCCATGTATCAAAAACTCCTTTTTTCGAGTGAAATTTCGCAGTTTAGTGGGACCGGCGGTTCAAAACAGGAACCAGCCGATCAGCAGCAGGGCGGTGAGCACTGCGTCCGGAATGACGATCCAAAGGGGCGAGACGTGATAAATACGCATAGAGAACACCTCGATTCCATGTACGGGAACAGCCGCGCAGCCCGCTCCTGACGAGAGAGCCAGGAGCGGGCCGGCAGTAGAGAAAAGAAGGAAGTTGAAGGATTCAGAGTGATCGGGCCATCAGGCGATGTTCAGCAGGTCGGCCATCTTCTCATAGATCTGGGTGTTGTCGTAGTAGCCGCTGAAGCTCTCAGCGCCTACGCCCTCGGCCAGGACGGCCACGGGCAGGCCGGTGTGGCTGTAAGAGGTGAAGGAGATGCCGGACTTGTTGTTGATGATGTGGGTGATAGTGACGCTCAGGGGCTCGTAGGTGCCGTAGAGCACATACTCCTCCTGCTCATACTGGCTGGCGGCGGTGCCGTTGACGCTCTTCTCATAGGCGGCCCGCAGCTGCTCCATCTCGTACTCGGTGAGCACCAGCTTGTCGTCGGCGGCGCCCTGGGCCTTCAGGCCGAAGAGCTCCTCAATGTCGGAGAGCACATCCTCGAAGGGGGTCTTGTTCTCCTTGTAGGAGGCCACATAGTCGCTGTCAAACTTGGCGTAGGAGATCTTCTGGTTCTCCAGCAGGTCCAGGTAGGTGTCGTAGTCGGTGCCGGCGAAGCCGATGGTCAGGCCGCCGGTCTCGTGGTCGCCGGTGACCAGGATCAGGGTCTCGTCGGGGTGCTCGGCGGCGAAGTCGATGGCCACCTGCACCGCGTCGGCCAGAGCCTGGGTGTCGTGGATGGCGGAGCCGGCGTCGTTGGCGTGGCAGGCCCAGTCGATCTTGCCGCCCTCGCACATCATGAAGAAGCCGGTGTCGTTGTCCAGCACCTCGATGCCCTTCTCCACATAGTCGGCCAGGGACCACATGTCGTCGGTGCGGTCGATCTCATAGGGGATGGCGTCGGAGTCGGCCAGGTTCTCCTCGATGATGATGGCCTTGTCGGTGTCGGCGCTGATGGCGTCGGCCTCAGCATAGGTGCGGGCCACGGTGTAGCCGGCCTCCTGAGCCAGCTGGTACAGGTCGGTCTGGTCGCCCTCGCTGCCGGTGGGGTCCAGCAGGCCGCCGCCGGCGAAGTAGTCGAAGTCGGACTCCACCATCTCCAGGCCGATCTCATAGTAGCTGCTGCGGCTGGCCTGGTGGGCGTAGAAGGCGGCGGGGGTGGCGTGGTTCAGGTTGACCGAGGTGATGACGCCGATCTCATAGCCCTTCTGGGCCTTCAGCTGCTCGGCGATGGTCTCGTACTCCACGGTGCCGGTCTCGTCCACATTGATGGAGCCGGAGTAGGTCTTGTGTCCGGTGGCGATGGACGTGGCGGTGGAGGCGGAGTCGGGGGCGAAGGAGTTGGAGTCGAAGGTGACGGCGGTGCCCACGCCCTCAAAGTTCATGAAGTTCAGGTACTCCGGGCCGTCCAGGATGGCGCCCTGGTTGTCGTCCAGGCTGGGCTGGGCCTGCCAGTAGTCCTCATCGTTCAGGGCGCCCAGATAGTCGGACGTGGACTGGATCTGGGGATAGCTCATGCCGTCGCCGATGAACAGGAAGACGTACTTGGGGGTCTTTCCGGTCTCGTTGGACATGGTGGCGGCAGCCACGGTGTTCTGGTCGTCGGTGGGCGCAGCGGCATTGGCGGCACAGCCCGCCAGGGCGGCGGTGGTGAGCGCCAAAGTCAGGGTCGCGGCGATCATACGTTTCATGTGATGTTTTCCCTCCATAACAATTTCCTCGTCTGGTTCAGACGGCTTTATTTTACGGATGGGATGTAAAACCATCCACCGGCGGGAGGTAAAAACTTGGTAAAACCAAAGCGGGGAATGCAAAGCCGGAGGGGACGCGAAAATAAATTGACAGGGCGGAGGAGGCCTGTTATAATGAAGAAAATATTGCTGATCCTCTATCACCGGATAGAGAAGATCGTGAGGGCATTCAGAAATTGGCCGTAGGTACGGCGCGATGTTCGCGCTATAAGGTCAATTTTTGGAATGCCTTTTGTTTTTATCCGGAGGAGTCAGCGGAGTTTCCAGACATACCAGATTTTTAAGGAGGCGCATCCCTATGCCCCAGCTCAGTCAGCGGGTAGAGCTGTTTACCGACTCCGTGATCCGGCGGATGACCCGGATCAGTGAACAGTACGGAGCCATCAACCTGTCCCAGGGCTACCCCGACTTCGATCCCCCAAAGCCCATGCTGGACCGCCTGGCCCAGGTGGCCTATGAGGGGCCCCACCAGTACTCTATCACCTTCGGCGCCCAGAATCTGCGGGAGGCCCTGGCGGACAAGCACGGGAAGGCCATCGGCCGGAGGGTGGACCCCAACCGAGAGGTGCTGGTCACCTGCGGCGGCACCGAGGCTATGATGTCCGCCATGATGACCGTGTGCAACCCCGGGGACAAGGTCATCGTGTTCAGCCCCTTCTATGAGAACTACGGGGCGGACGCCATCCTCTCGGGGGCCGACCCCATCTACATCCCACTGGTGCCGCCGGAGTTCGGCTTCGACCGCTCCGCCCTGGAGGACGCCTTCCGCCAAGGGGCCAAGGCCATCATTGTCTGCAACCCCTCCAACCCCACGGGGAAGGTGTTCACCCGGGAGGAGCTGACCTTCATCGGGGAGCTGGCCCGGAAGTACGACGCCTTCGTCATCACCGACGAGGTGTACGAGCACATCGTCTTTGCCCCCTATGAGCACGTGCGCATGGCCTCCCTGCCCGGGATGTACGAGCGGACCATCACCTGCAACTCCCTGTCCAAAACCTACTCCATCACCGGCTGGCGGCTGGGCTGGCTCATCGGCCCGGCGGAGGTGGTGGAGAACGCCAAAAAGGTCCACGACTTCCTCACCGTGGGGGCCCCCGCCCCCCTCCAGGAGGCGGCCTGCGTGGGGGTTCGCTTCCCGGAGTCCTACTACCGGGAGCTCAACGCCATGTACACCCGCAAGCGGGACTTCTTCTGCGACGGGCTGGAGCGGCTGGGTCTGAAGCACAACCGCCCCCAGGGGACCTACTTCGTGCTGCTGGACATCTCCGACTTCCTGGCCCTGGACCAGTTTAAGGGCTGGAGCGACATGGAGTTCTGCGAGTGGATGATCCGGGAGATCGGGGTGGCGGCGGTGCCCGGCTCCAGCTTCTTCCGGGAGCCGGTGAACCACCTGATCCGCCTGCACTTCGCCCGCAGCGAGGAGACATTGCAGGAGGCCCTGGACCGTCTGGCCAAGCTGGCGGAGCTGCTGCCGTGATCTTCTGAGGCGGGCGCACACTGTACGCCCCTACAAAGGGGATGCATCCCCCCAGAGCGGGCGGCCCGGTGTGCCGCCCCTACGGGGGACGATCCAGGTAGGGGCGGCTATCAGCCGCCCGCATGAAGGGGGCGCAATTCCAAAAAACGGGCGGATGATATCCGCCCCTGTGAAGTTTCCTCAGTCCAAATTTTGAGAAGGAGCAGTTTTATGAACATCAAACCGTTTTTGGTAGAAGAGTGGATGAACGAGTACGAGGTGGGGGCCAAATATAATATCGCCGAGACCTGCGTGGACTCGGTGTCCCTGGACGAGCTGTTCGCCCTCACCGGCGAGGACAAGGGGTCCTTTCTGGAGGAGCTGTGCACCCGGCGGCTCACCTATGGGGACATCTTCGGACTGCCCGCCTTCAAGGAGGGGATCTGCAGGCTGTACCGGGACGTGAAGCCCGAGCAGGTGATCCCCACCCACGGAGCGGCGGGGGCCAACCACCACCTGTTCTACTCCCTGGTGGAGCCCGGGGACAAGGTGATCTCCGTCCTGCCCACCTATCAGCAGCTCTACTCCATCCCCGCCTCTCTGGGGACCCAGGTGGAGCTGCTGCATCTGACCCGGGAGAGCGAATACCTGCCCGACCCGAAAGAGCTCGCCCGGCTGGCGGAGGGGGGCGTGAAGCTCATCTGCCTCAACAACCCCAACAACCCCACCGGGGCCCTCATGCCGGAGGCGCTGCTGGAGGAGATCATCGCCATTGCCCGGCGGCACAATGCCTACATCCTGTGCGACGAGGTGTACCGCCACCTGACCCAGGAGGAGGGCTACTGCCCCTCCATCGTGGACCTGTACGAGAAGGGCATCAGCGTGAGCAGCATGTCCAAGGTGTTCTCCCTGGCGGGGGTGCGCCTGGGGTGGATCGCCTCCAAGGACGAGCGCGTGCTGGAGGAGTGCCGCATCCACCGGGACTACGACCTCATCAGCTGCGGCATGCTGGACGAGGCGGTGGCAGCCCTGGCCCTGAAGCATGCGGACAAGCTGCTGGAGCGGAACCGGGGCATCGTCCGGGAGAATCTGACCATTCTGGACGCCTGGGTGCAGAGAGAGCCCCACCTTTCCTATGTGAAGCCCCGGGCGGGGACCACCGCTCTGGTGTCCTATGACCTGGACGTCCCCTCCTATGACTTCTGCAGGGAGATGTACCAGACCACCGGAGCCTTCGTCACCCCCGGGGACTGCTTCGAGCAGGAGCGCTCCATGCGCATCGGCTACGCCTGCGACAGAGAGACTCTCCAGAAGGGACTGGAGGCTGTCAGTACCTATCTTGCGCAAAAGAAGTAGAACAAATCCGCTGCCCGAAACCGCGCTCTCATATGGGCGCTGCTCCCTGCGCAAAATGCCCTGAACGGCTATGATATCGACCTAGAAGATAAGCCTTCCGAAGTGCCAAAAATCCCTGGTGTCATACTTCAAAAGGCAAAGAAATAGAGCCTACAACCAGCTGCTTTCGCTTTTGGTCGTAGGCCCTATTTTTTTAATTTAGGGTATCAGTCCTAACGATTTACCCGTTTTTTAGAACAAATTACTTGCTCTCGGTCGCTCTGGGATTTTTGATGGCGGCCTGCGCCGTACATACCTTGTGTATATAACGATGTACATTTTGAATTAGAGCTGTCCGAGCAGCTCACCGACGCAGGCTGCCCGGAAAAGGGATGGTGTGCCCCTCCTCATCGGCAAAAGGACCAAAGTGTAATTTACTGTCCATAGAGCAGGTCGTGTACTTCCTCTGACCGGCTAAATTCAGAAAGGCAACTGTGGGCTGCGGAGAAAAGTCCAAGCACCAGGCAAAGCGGGAATCAGACAGTGGTGTAACCTGTGAAACAAAGAGATCAATGAAATCCTCGCTTACCAGACCGTCATGCATTTCAACTGCTTCGCACAACGCTGCCTCAATAGCTTCCATATCCAGGTGTCCGGGATTGTAGTCCTCTGAAGCAATTTGAGCTTTGCTCTGACGAAGGGCCTCCATCTGCTGCTGAATTTCTATGGTCCGCTGGAGGAACTTATCCTGATCAATCTCTCCACGGGCACGGACCACAACCAAGTCATCCAGCTGTTGTTGGAGCAGCTGGATAGAGTTATCTTTCACTTTCATCAAATCTGCTCGACGATCTGCGTCTGGCTTGTAGCAAGCATCCAGCATTTTGCAGGTCTGGAGGACGATTTCTCTTTGGTCTCCCCATAACCTCTCAAATATTTTGGAGGCCATCAGCTCCAGCTTGCTTTGTCCAACTGGCTTGATCTCACAGATAGGTGCTGGATTGCCTTGTTCATTCTGAAGGCGGATGCGGGGTGTATCATGGTGTCGTTTGCATTCATATCCATAGATAGGCTTTCCTGCATTATTGGTTCTCCAACGATGTCGAAGCATGGGAGAACCGCAACGACACCTCATTTTTCTGCCCCACACATTCTGAGCCTGCTGAACACCAAAACTCCGTGTACGGCCTTTTTCATCAGTCAGCCGTTTGGTCCTGCTGCGACGAATGGCGTTACACCGCTCGTACTGTTCCTCTGAGATGATCTGAGGAAAACCACCTTTTACATAGACAAACTCGCTCTCGTCACGCTTGATCCGTTTTTGCTCCAAATAGTTATTGGAATAGGACTGGCAGTAAACTGTGTACCCCAGATAGTTTTTACGCTTGATGATCTTTGATACTTTTCCGGCATCCCATTTGACCTTGCCCACCCCGTTTTTGCGTCCAAGGCGGGTCAGCTCTTTTGCTACCAAGGTTTCACCCATACCGGAATCATAGAGGTCAAAAATCATTTTTACGGTTTCCGCTTGATCGGGATCAATTTCAAACTGCTTGGTGAGTTTGTTCCTGGTATATCCAAAAATGTTCCCGTTTCCATAGAGGACGCCTTTTTCGCGGCTGACCCGTTGTCCCGCAAGAGAGCGTTCACTGATTTTGCGGCTTTCTTCTTGTGCCATAGTAGCCATGATGGTCAGCCTCAGCTCACCATCACCGTCAAGAGTCCAAATGTTATCATTTACAAAATAGACTTCAATCCCCATAGCGGCAAGCTGACGGACGCAGACCAGAGCATCCACCGTGTTTCTGGCGAAGCGGCAGACCTCGCGAGTGACGATCAAATCAAATTTATGCTGTTTGGCATCCTCCATCATCTGCATAAAAGCATCCCGCTTATAGACCTGGGTTCCGGTAATGCCTTGGTCAATGTAGCGACTGATGACATTCCACTGGGGATGAAAACGAGCAACATCATCATACCATTGCATCTGATTCTGAAGGGCTTTGACCTGGGCCTCGTGTTCTGTTGAGGCACGGCCATATATAACTGCCCGGCAGGGTTTGTCCCGGAAAGAACGGGACAATGAGTACGGAGACATATTGTACATAGCATCTTCCTCCTTTATGGCTTCTGATTTGTTCTGACAAGGCGAGAATACCCGAAAACAACAGAATCAGCAATGATACGGACGCTGGCCTGATATCCTTGACAACTTGCCGGAAAAGTGTTCACTTTTGCGGATAGGTTTGCTTGATATTCAGATAGGTTGCCTCGTTGACAAGGCCCTTCTTGTAGAGCATATCAATCAGCTTTAAGCACACATAGGTGCGGTCAATAATCGATTCTTTCATGGATCATATCCTCCGGTAATTGATATTGCTGCGGTAACGCTGCAAGCCGAATTTTTTGGAGTGTTAACGCTGTAAGGCTGGACAATGTATAATATTCCACCGGATTAAGAGTAGATGTTCCACCTTCAGCGGCTCGCGCTGCCAAAGTATCGATACTGTGCCGAAGGGATGATAGCTCGTCCAACAGAGATAAATAGTCTGCTGGTGGAAGCTCAACGGGGCGAATTTGTTTGACCAGATTGCGGATATACGCACCTCTTGACGGTGCGCCAACCCTCCGGACCTGACGATCCAGATCCGCCAAATCATCTTCCGTGAAGCGCACATAAGCCACTTTTGTTGCGCAGACATCCTTTTTGTTCATGGCGTCGCCTCATTACCTGAATGGCGCTGCGGAACTTTGCGAGGAGCGACGATATAGTCATATCCACTGCGAATTCCACAATAAGTACAGGTATCTTTCACAAATTGGTAGCGATCTGCGCGTTTGATTCTTATAGTGGGAACATTATAAAAAGCACTGGCACAGGCTGCGCACAGGCAAATCAGCTGCGGCTCCTGCTGCTTGGGTTCGGTTTTGTAATCCATGGCCGTTTCTCTCCTATGATTATGTGTATTCAAAGTCTGAGCGGCCTTGGTGCCCTTCCCTGGCACTTGTACCTCTCACTTGTAGGCCACGGCAGAGGGCGTTTGTTGCGTATATCTGAATTTTTTGTTGAAAAGCCCCTATCATCGTTCGATAGGGGCTTCACTATATGAAGATGAAACTCGTTGTAGTTATAAAAAACAAAATTTTTTCTTTCCCTATTGACTGCACGGCTCGTGCAGCTGTAACCTTTGCTTGTAGGGTGGTGATGAATAATGAAAACACTCCATGAAGTAACTCAAATCGTTGGAATGACGCGCCGCGTTATTCAGGAATATGAGAAAGCTGGCCTAGCTACTGCGCCGACAGCCACAAATAAATATGGTCACCTATTATATGCCGATAAAGAAATAGATCGACTGTGGCAAATACGCTTTTATCGGGAACTGGGCTACGGAAAAAACGAGATGAAGGCTGTGTTTAATAACCCTCACTATAATCGAAAAGAAGCCCTTTCTTTTCAAATAGCTCAACTGGAAAAGAAAAAGAAGCATCTTGAAAGTTTGATTGAAACAGCAAATCTTTTGAAAGAAATGGATGTTCCAATATCCGCAATTCGATTTGGTTCGCATGGATTGGAAAATCTACCATATGATACATTGGTTCCGGTAATTGTGGCAGCATTTAATGCAATGGATCTCAAGGAGCCTATGGATCAGTCTTTTGTGGCCGCATTAACAGAAGAAGATGAAAATTATTGGTTTGAGACCCTTGACAAGGTAATGGTATTTTTTAAGGAAGATAGTCCCTATGATGATGACAGTGTACAGGTACAGATTTGTGCTTTACACCATATAACCGCAAAAGTGCTCTCGGATTCTATTTTTCTGTTCAAATGGAACAATCTTAATTTTGCGCCTGGGGCGGAAATTGCATCAGAAATCGATGATATTTATGGACCTGGCAGTGCTGAGTATTTGTTTCAAGCAACGTGTTATTACTGTACAAAGCATGAAGATAATCCCACGGATCGGAACCTGATTGATGCATTGAATAACATCGAAAACTTAGGCAGGAAAAAATATACGACTGGCTCCGAAGAAGTACAAGCTCAAGTTAAAAGGATACATGAGTTCTTTTCAAACATACCTGCAATGTCGCAAGCGGCTCATCTGAGTTTATTGAATAACATTGGAAATATGTTTGGGAGCAACACATATAAAGAGCTTATCGATAATGGAGCAGAGCGCGGAGTCTCGTGGTTTATCTCCAGAGCCATTCAAATATATTGCACCCGGCTTAAAGAAAATGAATTTACGGAGGATACAGTATGAATAACATAGCTGAGGAAATATATGATCTGGTTAATACCACTGGTAAATCGGCTCCTGATATGACGAAAGCCCTAAAAAATATTGGCGATGGCGATATGCAACAAGGCATAAAAAAGTTATCCGACTTCTTCTCGGCCACAGCGAAAGAAATCGGCCTTGAACGTGGATTGAAATTGGGAGAACAACGCGGCTGGATCAAGGGATCACTCACTACATTAGCAATTGTCTCACTTGCTGCCGGTGGCGTGTATATTAAGGAGAAATATGCCGCATATAAGCGCAAGAAAGCATTAGAGCAAGAAGGACAAGTAATTCTTGCTGCAATTAAAGAAACGATTCCATCGGCAACGGAAACAACCACCACAGATATATCTGCTTCTGAACGAGACAACAACACCAGTGAATAAATATTGAATAGCATGAATTGCTGGAGTTGTATATGCTTATATAAAGTGCATCAAGTTGGGAACCAAGATAAGTTGGCAGATATGGATACCGCATAGTGGTAAGAAAGGAGGTGTCATCATGGGAGCAAGGTTCCCGGAGGTTGACTGGTATTGTGACCGTTGCAATGCTTACCTAAATGTACAGCCCGGATTTGATGACCATCATTATGTGTGGAAATGCACAGAATTCGGTCATAAAAACAGTATTTCCGCAGACTCCATTTATGAATCTGAAGAAGAATTCAGAAATTACAGTAAATAATAGATTTTTCCCAAAAAGGACGCATCACCTAACAGTCATACGCTGTTGGGTGATGCGTCCTTTTTGTAGTTTTATGAATTGTGGAGCATTATAATGCTCTGTATTTTTTTAATCTTTCGCGAAATTGTAGACCGGTTCACGCCCTGTAGACGAGCAATTTCAGCGGCGGAGAAGCCTTCGTAAAGAAGGCGAGCGATTTCTTCCAAATCCTTCGGCAACACAGAAAGAAATTCCTTTACCTCAAGATTAAACTGTACTCGATCCATGTTGTCGCCTTCATAGTAGCCCCCCATCCCCTCCGGGTCCTGAGCTTCCAGGGAGCAATGACGGCGGGTCTGTGCATGGTTGTTATTGTACTCACAGCGGTCAAGCTCCTGTAATTCAGCAAGCCAGCGGCTCCCCAGGCCAGCAACATCGGCAGGGCCAAAAACCAGTGTAGAGCTTGTCCCGTCTGCAAAGCGATAGATGTAGGTGTCGTGTTGGATAGTGGGAGTCCCCAAAAATTCATTTTTCTTGGTGACAGTAGATTTCTGTTTGTTCTTCATAATGTGTCCTTTCCGCCCGAAGCTAGGTACGGAAGGACACAAAAAGAGCCTGTGGCGTAAGATGACCACAGGCTTTAGGCTGAAAAAAGCGCACAAAGCTGCGGTGGGAGCATCTTCGCCCGAAAAGCAACCTTCATCGTTGCGTCTTCGAACTCTTATGCGTCCCTCCGCCCTTATAGCGCTATTCGGACTATGAGAGAGTGATAATTGTGTTAGGTGAGGTAACCCCTGAAGGGGGATGGGCAGGCGTATTAGCTAATACATCGCTGCCCATCGATTTCAAATCTTACTTTTTCTTGCCAGGTTTGGTTTGCGCCAAAGCACTGCCTGCGACGGATTTCGATTTGCTGCTATAGCGACCATCTTTGAGAATCTGACTCGCCTTGGTAGCCACCGCCTTGGAAGTCTGCTTCCTGTTGCTTGCCATGCCGTTCACCTCCTTAACTTTTATTGGAGTGGATTTATGAGTGTTTACAAATTAAATTGTATGGATTAGTTGATTTTTGCATATTTTTGTAATATGCTAAAAATACAATTCCTAGCAATGTATCTTGGGACCACTCTTCGTCCTTCCGAATGCATTATCGCACCACAAAATGAGACGCGCAGCCGGTCGAACATGAGACAGATGAGACAAAACATGGGACAGATTTAATTGCATATGATAAGGAGAATTAGATGTGCTGGTAAAGACATATTTTGAGCGGCTATACACGCACATGCGGGAGGAGCTTTACTATCCAAGCAGAAAGAATAGCGGTATATTTGTCGTGCGTTGCTTCTGCGCAGCAGGCAGCAACTATTTCCCGTTTAAAAAAGGAAAACGGTACACCTCCAAGGATGTACCGTTGCCGAGAAAACTTTATGATGGCAGTCGAACTATGACGACGGATATAAAGGTATCTTTCCATCCATTTGACGATGCCGGCCTTACCGCTTTTTATAAGGAGAACATAGAAGATGATAAAACACGCAATGTGATGCTTGCATTCGGCATTTCTCCAACTATGGAAGAGAATAAGGATTGTCTGTGCAGAGCATTGTCGATTCAGTTCAGAATGTTTGTGGGAAGTAACTCTGATGAGGTCGATGACATTGTAGCGATAGAATATCAAAAACTGCTTGCAGAACCGAAAGATGAAGAAACAAAATCGCATCAACCTGCGGGAATTTTGTATCCAGGGGATCAGATTTGTTTCAAGTCGAAGAACAGGCCAACTTATCAAGTGAATATATACGAGAAGTTTCAACACACATGGGAATTTGAAAATGCTGGCACACAGATGTGGCGTGGACGAAGATTGTTCTTTTCCAATCACGAAGATGTCCGACCGAAAGCAGAAACAAATTATATTGATATACCAGACACGCCTCCGCATATGAGCGTAAAAATAACCGTGAGCATAGATGCTCGCGGCTTTGAGGGAAAATCGGAATGCAGATGGATTATGGTAGACAGTGACAACAATGATTGCTTTCCGAACAGCAACATATTCATATTTGTAGTTAGCACAAAAATGGATTATCAGGGACAGACGGAGGTAACACAGTGAGTGAAGTCAACATCGAGAAATGGGTAACAGTGAAAGAAGTTCAGTCATATCTCGGAGTCGGCAGAGAAACAGTCCTCGCTTGGATTGCTAAGCGCAATATGCCTGCCTACAAGGTTGGAAGACTTTGGAAATTCAAATTGTCTGAGGTGGATGAGTGGATTCGTTCAGGTGGGGCGGCTGATGACAACAGCAAAGAATCTGAATAAGCCCCAATAATGTGCAGTATCGCTGATGAAATTTAAATGCGGGAGTGAACTTTATCACATTGACTGAAAATATATAGGTCAGGAAAGGAAAACAAATATGGACAATCAAGTGCATAATCAAATAGTAAGCTTTATATGGGGAATTGCAGATGACTGCCTGCGTGATGTATATGTGCGCGGCAAATATCGTGATGTCATTCTCCCGATGACGGTCATCCGCCGTCTGGATGCCATGCTGGAAGAAGCAAAACCGGCAGTATTGGCTATGAAAAAGCAGCTCGATGCTGCAAAGATCGATAATCAGTGGCCTGCGCTATGCAATGCAGCGGGACAGGCTTTCTGCAATGCATCACCCTTCCTGCTGAAGGATTTGACCAGTCGTGCCAAGGCGCAGACACTCAAAGCTGACTTTATAGCGTACCTTGACGGCTTTTCTCCCAATGTGCAGGTGATTCTGGATAAATTCAAATTCCGAAATCAGATTGATACGATGGTGGATGCAGATATTCTCGGTGCAGTCATTGAGAAGTTTACATCTTCCGATATCAACCTGAGCCCGAATCCGATTTACAAGGATGAGGAAAAGACGATTCTCAAACATCCCGGCCTTGATAACCACGGCATGGGTACTATTTTTGAGGAGCTGATTCGGAAATTTAATGAAGAAAATAATGAGGAAGCCGGAGAACACTGGACTCCTCGTGATGTTGTCGAGCTCATGGCCGATCTTGTGTTCGTACCAATTGCCGATAAGATCAAGGATGCCTCCTACTCCTGCTATGACGGAGCCTGTGGTACGGGAGGTATGCTCACCGTTGCTCAGGACAGACTTTTGACGCTGGCCAAGATGCGCGGCAAGGAAGTCGCTATCCATCTGTTCGGGCAGGAAATCAATCCGGAAACCTATGCAATCTGTACAGCAGATATGCTACTGAAGGGTGACGGTGAAGAAGCCGAGCACATCATGTACGGCTCTACGCTTTCTGATGACCAGCACGCCTCCCGCCAGTTTGACTTCATGCTCTCGAATCCGCCTTACGGAAAGAGCTGGAAGACCGACGCTGAGAAGATGGGCGGCAAGAAAGAAATCCTTGATACGCGCTTCAACACCTATCTGGAGGGTGGCGAGGTTATGCCGATGATCCCGCGTACCAGTGACGGCCAGCTCCTATTCTTGCTGAACAATATTTCAAAAATGAAGAATGATACGGAACTTGGAAGTAGAATAGCCGAAGTCCATAATGCTTCTTCTTTGTTCACTGGAGACGCGGGGAGCGGTGAAAGTAACGCACGTCGTTTCATGATAGAGAATGACTTGGTAGAAGCAATCATTGCTTTGCCAGATAATATTGATAATTTGCCAGTTGGAACACCACTGGATGATTGGAATGCATTTTCTAAGGCAACAAAGCTTAAAGCGACTATGTTAAAGAAAGTGCGCCCTTATATAACTGAAAAAGATCGAACAGCGAAACCAGTCACCGGAGAAGCAGATCCTGATCTGAGAAGTACTGAAATAATTCCTTTTACCTATACAGGTGGAATTGATCAATTTCTAACGGATGAAGTGAAACCTTATGCTTCAGATGCTTGGATAGATGAAAAAACTATCAAAACTGGTTATGAGTTGTCTTTCATAAAATATTTCTACAAGCCAACCGAACTTAGAGGAATGTACGAGATTATTTCTGATTTAGTGTCTCTCGAAAATACAACAGATGGAAATAAATTTGTTACAGGAACACCTGAGATATTCAATAAACAGAGCTGTGACGCATGGAATAAACGGCGAGGAACTTGTAGATAGTGGGGTTTACTGGTTAGGTGATATCCCTAAAAATTGGGATACCATAAAAATTAAGTGGTTGTTTGATGAGGATAATACAAGAAACGATGAAGGCGTAGAGGAGCTATTGACTTTCAGCAGGAAAAAGGGATTGATACCTTTTTCTGAGGCGTCAGACAAAGAGCCAAGCGCATCTGATTTGACGAAATATCGTGTTGTCAGGCCGGGACAGCTTCTCGAAAATAGAATGCAGGCGTGGAGCGGTATGTTTATCTGCGTTACGCGTGACGGCTGCGTTTCACCTGACTATAGTGTGTTTAATCCTTCTGCAGAGAGATATGTGAATGTGAAGTTTTATGAGTATGTGTTCAGAAATCCTCTGCAGGTCGAACAGTTTGCAAATGCTTCTCGTGGAGTAGGTAGCGGTTTTAATAGACTCTACACTCCAGCGTTTGGAGCAATTTATACTGTTTATCCGCCACAGGAAGAGCAAGATGCCATAGTGGAATATTTAGATGGTATTCAGCAAAGATATAAAGAGACTATTGAGAAGATTGAAGAAGAAATTGAGTGCTTGCATGATATGCGGAATCGCCTTGTTTCTGATGTGATTACAGGACAAATTGACGTAAGGAATGTTGAAATTCCTGAATATGAATTAATCGAGGAAACCGATGACGAATCTGATGAGGAGCAGGAGTCAGAAGAAACGGATGAGGAACAGGAGGATTAACAATGGCTTTTACCAACACAAAGGAAAACGGCCTTGAATCCTTAATCGTGAAGTGGCTGGTTGAACAGAATGGGTATGAGGAAGGAACAAACGCCGACTATAACAAAGAATATGCTGTCGACGAGACTCGGCTGTTCCGCTTCCTGCAAGACACGCAGCCGAAGGAAATGGACAAGCTGGGCGTGTTTATCTCGGACGCTAAGACGCGCCAGTTTCTGAACCGGTTGTCTGGAGAAATCGCCAAGCGCGGCATCATTGATGTGCTTCGCAATGGTGTGAAGGTCTACCCGGCAGACCTCATCATGTTCTATCTGACGCCGACCGAGAATAACCAGCAAGCCAGAATCATGTATGAGAAGAATATCTTCAGCGTGACGAGGCAACTACGCTATTCGCAGGATACCGGGAAGTTGGCTCTGGATGTTTGTCTATTTATCAACGGACTTCCGGTCATCACGATGGAGCTGAAGAACCAGCTCACAAAGCAGAATACTGAAAACGCCGTGCGCCAGTATAAGGAAGACCGGGACTTCCATGACCTCCTGTTCTCTTTCAAGCGTTGCATGGTTCATTTTGCTGTGGACGACGCTACGATTCAGTTCTGCACCAAGCTCGCCGGAAAGGATAGCTGGTTCCTGCCGTTTAATAAAGGCTACAACGACGGCGCAGGAAATCCGCCGAATCCGGACGGCCTTATGACGGACTATCTCTGGAAGGACATTCTTACCAAGAGAAAGCTGTCTCGCATTATTGAAAACTACGCACAGGTTGTCGAAGAGGTAGACGAGGATACTAAAAAGAAGTCTGTCAAGCAGATCTGGCCGCGTTTCCATCAGCTCGACTGCGTGGAGAAACTGCTGGCAGATGTGCAGGAAAATGGTGTTGGAAAGCGTTATTTAATCCAGCACAGCGCCGGAAGCGGAAAGTCAAACTCGATAGCGTGGCTTGCACATCAGCTGATCGGTCTTGAGAAAGATGGCCATCCCATGATTGACTCTGTTCTTGTGGTTACCGACCGCCGTATTCTGGATAAGCAGATCCGTAATACAATCAAGCAGTTCATGCAGGTCAAGAATACGGTCGTCTGGGCGGAGCATTCCGGCGATCTACGCAAAGCCATACAGGATGGCAAGCGCATCATTATATCTACGATTGAAAAGTTCCCGTACATTATCTCCGAGATCGGGCAAGAACATAAAAACAACAAGTTTGCCATTATCATTGACGAGGCGCATTCTGGCCAGAGCGGGCGTAACTCTGCCAATATGAATCTGGCACTTTCCGGCCTTGCTACAGACGACGAAGCGGATAATGAAGACAAAATCAATGCCATGATGGAGGGACGTAAGCTCGTCTCTTCTGCCAGCTACTTTGCCTTCACAGCCACACCGAAGAATAAGACCGAGGAGATGTTTGGTGTTCCCTATGAAGAGGACGGAGAAATCAAGCATCGCCCATTCCATGTCTACACCATGAAGCAGGCTATTCAGGAAGGCTTCATTCTGGATGTGCTCCGCAACTATACAACCATTGACAGCTGGTACAAGCTCATGAAGACGGTCGAGGATGATCCGATGTTTGATAAGAAGCGTGCGCAGAAAAAACTGCGTGCCTTCGTCGAGGGCAATCCTGACGTTATCGCAAAGAAGGCTGCTATGATGGTGGAGCATTTCCACGAGCAGGTTATTGCCAAGAAGAAGCTGGGCGGCAAGGCTCGTGCGATGGTGGTTACGGCCAGCATTCCGAGATGTATCGAATACTACTATGCGATCAACAAGTGTCTCGCAGACAGGCATAGTCCGTATAAGACAATTGTGGCCTTTTCCGGTGAGCATAAATATAACGGTCAGGAACCTGCGCTTACATCGGCTGCGATGAACGGATTTCCAGATGCAAAGATTCCGAAGGAGTTTAAGAAGGAACCGTATAGGATTTTGATTGTGGCGGATATGTTCCAGACGGGGTTTGATGAGCCGCTGCTGCAGACGATGTATGTGGACAAGCCGCTCTATGATATTGCTGCGGTGCAGACTCTTTCTCGTCTCAACAGAGCTTGTCCCGGAAAGGATGAGGTCTATGTTCTGGACTTTGCCAATAAAACATCCACCATTGAAGATGCCTTCCAGAAATTCTACAGGACTACGATTCTTTCTGGCGAGACTGATCCGAATAAGCTCTATGACCTTATAACGCTGATGGAAAGTTATCAGGTTTATGATGACGGTGATGTTAATCAGTTGGTAGATCTTTTCCTCGGTGGTGCGGAGCGTGATAGGCTTGATCCGATTTTGGATGCCTGCACAGCCGTATATAAGCAGTTGGAGCTGGACGATCAGATTAAGTTCAAGAGTGCGGCTAAATCTTTTGTGCGTACCTATGGTTTCCTTGGTGCAATCCTGCCTTACGGAAACGTCGAGTGGGAGAAACTGTCGATTTTCCTGAATCTGCTGATTCCGAAACTTCCGTCGCCGCGTGACGATGACCTCTCGGAGGGCATCCTTCAAACTATCGATCTGAGCAGTTATCGGAATGAGGCGCAGGAGGCCATTGCAATCAAACTGGAAGACACCGATGCGGAAATTGCACCGGTGCCCGCAGGCAAGATTGGCCATACCGTTGAGCCTGAAATGGATTTGCTTTCCAAGATTATCATGGACTTCAATGATATGTTCGGAAATATCAACTGGAATGATGCTGACAATGTACAGCGCCAGATTCTGGCCATTCCGGAGATGGTGTCCAAGGATAAGAAGTATCAGAATGCCATGAAGAACTCTGATGAACAGGAAGCACGCACAGAAAGTGAACGTGCTTTGCAACAGGTCATGTTCTCTATTATGGCGGACAACATGGAGCTATTCAAACAGTTTCAGGATAATCCTTCCTTTAAGAAGTGGCTATCGGATATGGTTTTCAATTTGACATACGAACCGAAGACCGATAAGGACGCAAAAATCCTGGACTACGCTCAGCATTAGACTCCTGTGGGTGTGGTGACAGAGGATGCCCTGCATGGCGGTCAACGCAAATAGGTGAAAAGGAGGCAGTTGTATGCTGAATAAAACAATAAAAGGCAGTGATTTTGACAACATCTTCACTGAGGTTATACATTCGGAATCTCTCGGATTGATTAACCCAGAACAACTGCGCCTTTTTCACCTCAATGTCATGAATAATGAATTTGTTTCGGATGATTTGCAAGTATTCATCCGAAAAAATGTAGGGAGATATGTGTTCTCAAGAGCAAAGCTGGAGCAGTTTAAGATAAATGATGACTTGGAGAGCATTGGCCTTGAGGCTATGGCAGTCATGCAAAAAAATGGACGCCCCGGACAGCAGAACACAGGGAATTCACTGGGGGAAATCCTGCTGTATGCGTTCCTGGAACAGATACTGGATGCACCCAAAATTATGAGCAAGGTCGAGTTGTTTTCAACAACGAATACCCAAAGCAGCAAATGTGATGGTATTCACCTGCTTTCACTCGGAGGCTATGGTCAGCCATATTATCAGCTTGTTTTTGGTTCATCCAGTGTAGTAGGTGATATGCGAGATGCCATTGACCAAGCATTTGATGCCATAATGGACATCGAGCAGACAAACAAAAACCGGCTTCAGCTTTTAGAACCGTCAAGCCTCGATAGAGACTTTGATCCGGAAACGGCACGGCAAATCAAGGAAGTTGTTTTTCCGAAAAAGGGCTCTAGTGTCGTTAGAGATACAGCCTATGGTGTGTTCATAGGATATACTCTTGGGCTTAACCCTGCCAGCTATTCGACGATGCAATACCAAAATGCGTTAAACCATAAGATGAATACCGATATAAAGAATCATGCCGCATACATTGCCCGGCAAATCAACAGTCGTGGGCTTGGGACACATTCATTTTATTTTTATATCTTACCATTGAATGACGCTGACAAGGATAAGTCAGAAATCATGGAGAAAGCCATGCGGGGAGGTGTGATGCCATGAGCGATAACAAAGTTGCAACCATCCACCTTGGTGATGTCATATATGCAGATATTGACAGCAATGAATATCTGAGAGAAATACACGACAATCTCTTATACAATTATGCTGCGAAGATGCTTAACATATTTGCTCAGACATCAAGACCCGTGGATAAAATCGATGCCCTTCGATTTGCAGATTTGCTGTCAAAATCAACGCATTCGACAAACAGCGACCAGCACAAGATGTGGGCACAGGAAATTATCACGCTTTTGTGCAGCATTTATCCTGATGACCCTGCCGTAAGCTATTATGCCGGTTCTGTTTTAACCAGTACAGGAAATTACCAAGGACGGAATCTTGTAGCGAAAGACTACCAGAGTGGAGCCGTGCTTGACCGTATGTATTCGGAATATTCCAAGGAACTGCTGACGATTCCGGCTATGCCTGAGTTTCAGTTCCTCCGCGCTCAAAAGCAGGTGTACGACCATCTTACTGATCAATATTTTAGTTATTCTGGTCCGACATCAATGGGAAAATCCTTCATTATGAGGATGTTTCTTAAAGCGCAGGTCGAGTCTGGTGTAGAGAAAAATTTTGCATTGATTGTTCCTACCAAGGCACTTATCAACGAAGTTACAAGCAAAATAATCAACGATCTCAAAGAAAATCTTAAGAAATACAATTACAGGCTTGTTACCTCCGCAGGTGCTCTTGTTTTGAAGGAACAACATAATTTTATATTTGTACTGACACCAGAGCGCCTTTTGTACCTATTGATAAGCAATCCCGATTTAGAACTGCATTACCTTTTTGTGGATGAGGCACACAAGCTGTCTGAGGTGGATAGCCGCGGTCCTTTTTACTATAAGGTTATAGATAAACTGGTTGAGCGAAAGAATAAGCCTCATGTTATCTTTGCTTCGCCTAATATTCCAAACCCGGAAATATATTTAAGAAGCATACCGGACATAGAAACACCTGAAAAATGGAAACTGGCGTCTTCTTTTTCTCCTGTGACACAGTTTAAGTTTCTTATTAGTTTTAGGCAACGTTCGATCAGTATGTTTAACGACTATTCGAGGACGCTGACGAAGATTGCACAGTTCACCGGAGAAATTAGCCTCGACACAATTCTTCCGCTTGTAAGCAGAGACTCTGACGGGAGAATTAAGCAGAATATTGTATATTGCAGTTCCATTGCACAGGCAGTAAATCTTGCCCGCAGCTATGCAAATAAAATTCCTACAGTAACGGTTAATCAGGATATTTGGACTCTTTCCAAGGAGATAAAGCAGGAGGTCCATGGCGATTATTTCCTTGCTGAATTGATCACAAAAGGCGTTGCGTATCATATTGGATATCTCCCGTCTACTATCCGAATGAGAATTGAAGAACTATTTCGCAGCGGTGCCATTACTACAATCTTCTGCACCAGTACTCTTGTGGAGGGAGTCAATATGCCAGCGGATAACCTCTTTATCACAAGTTACAAAAAGGGTTATGCCTATATGGATGCAGTTGATTTCCGTAATCTGATTGGACGTGTAGGCAGGATTGAATACAACCTTTATGGGAATGTATTTCTTGTCAGTATGAACGACAAGGTCAAGGAGGAAAAGTTCGAAGAACTACTTAAAGAGAAGATTCCAGAACAGAAACTGTCCATCGAGTCAGGCTTGACCAATGCGCAGAAAAAATCGGTCGTAAAGGCATTGGTTAACGGGAAAATAGAGTTTGATAAGCACCCCCACAATCAGCCGGAAGAATCCTATACGCTGATGCGTAAGTTCGCTTTGATACTCTTGCGTGATATTACAAAAGGTCGAGACAGCCTTGTCCACAGGGAGTTTGCACCATTCCTTACAGAAACCGATGAGGAAAAGATAAAGGCAAACTTTACACAAAAACCTGCAACGCCCGATGATGATATTAATGTGTCAGTTGATCAGACAGAGAACCTTTCCAGTGCAATCGCACGAGGGATGTCTTATCCGGCCCTAGACATTAATGGGAACGTTGACTACAACGAATTAATGAACTTCCTCGAGCGAATGTGCCGCGTTTTCAAATGGGAAAAGTATGAACGGCAGACACTTGGAAGAGTAAGCAAGAAAACAGGAAAGCACGGAATGCTTCGTTGGTATGCTGTTATATTGATTCAATGGATTCAGGGAATGGGTCTTAGTAACATCATGAACAAAGCAATTGAATACAAGAGGAACGACAGTGAGGCTACAGTAAGAATCGATGGAAAACCAGTAAAATATGACGATTCCCGTGAGCACAGAAACGTTGTTATTGCGGACACCTTGGATGTTATTGAAAATGTGATCCTTTTCAGCATTTCCAATTATTTTCTGAGATTTTCAAACGAGTACAAGAGATTTCATAAGGTGGAAAGCTTCAAGAACGATTGGTATGAGTATGTTGAATACGGTACAACCAATCCTTTGACCATATTGCTGCAGAGAAGTGGTTTCTCCCGTGAAACATCGACTTATATTCGACAGCATCGTAGAGAGTATGTTGTGATGGCAGAAGACGGAGGCGTAAAATTGCGCCGCACGCTGTTACAAAGCAGAAATCTCGGAGCCGCCCGCGAGTCAGCTGACATTCAGTACAATATGCCGGAAATTTTTGTCGATTAATGACGTGCGCATGGCATACAGAAAATCAATCGAGTTACCAATATCTGTTAGCAGAGCAATCGAAGCCCACAATCACATCCTATGTGGAACCCGCGATGTGTGAAGAACCCTGTATAGGGAAATTAAAAGGAATCTCTCTCGCCAAGATTGTACTGGCAAGCAATGCCCCTGGATAGCCATTCGGCTTCCGGTGCTGCTTGTTGAGGGTATCCCCCAAGCCCCCATGAACGCAGAATTTCATTCTGCGGCTGCGCGTCCGATGGACACTTTAGACCACGATCAGCTCACCGCTGGTCGTGGTCTTTTTCGTTTTCGGTATCGTGTTCCGTCACCATATTTAAGAGCCGATCCACATTGGCCTTTACCGCCAGCAACTCCCGCATTTCCTCACGGGAGCGCCTGTACTCGGCATAGGTCTTTTTCTTCTCCTCCAGCAGCCGAGCATATTCAGCTTGCAGCTCCTTGACTTTGGGGAGCTTCTTGACCCCCATATCGTCAAAGGCGTTTTTGGCCGCCTGATGGAGCAGGATTTCCTCCTCATGTTCTTGGCGAAATTTCTTGGAGTAACCGGCCTTCCGGTAAGCCACATAAGTGTCACGGGTCTTGGCATAGTTGATGATATGGGTCCGCAGCACGGCGATCTCCGCCATGCGTTTCTCTGCCTCCTTGATTTTTGCAGATAGCTCATTGTGGTGGGCCGTGGCCGCTGCAGACTTTTCCTCCAGCACCGCATACTCCAGCAGGTTATGCTCGGTGAGAAAGTTCACGGTCTGCGCCATCTGTTTCAGATTAAATACCTTGGCCCATCGCACATACCCGGCACCTTTTCCGGCCTGGAGCTTTGCCTGGATGTCAACCAGTAGATTGACCTTCGTAGGATCTGTCTGTTTGACTGGTTTCTGACGGGGCGTATGCTCCTTTTGACCGGCGAGGACGGCCAGCAGGTCCTCCAGGGCGTAGCCTTTACCCAGGCTGTCCAGACGGGACACTTTACTCCAGCCGGGCAGCTTCAGACGGTAGGATTTTCCACGTTTGGACACTTCGCAGCCGGATTTCCGAAGCAGCTTTAGCAGCTCGTCCAGGTCAGCAGGCTTTTGTGCCAGGGCGTTATCAATGGCAGCACGGAGCAAGTCTCGATGGGAGGGCTTCGCCTGATCGCCCAGCCATTGGTCGTAACTTTTGCCGTGGGGCTTTGGGTTCTCGACAATGGACAGTCCATTCTCGATGCAGAGGGTATCGCTCAAACGCCGGACAGCTTTTGTGCTGCCCCAAAAGTTGCGAAACTTCCGGTCACAGTCCAGGTTGATCGAACTCCAAATGATATGATTATGGACATGGGCCTTGTCAATGTGGGTACAGACGATAAAGGCGTGTTTTCCCTTGGTAAACCGCTTGGCAAATTCTACACCGAGTCGGTTGGCTTCCTCTGGAGTGATCTCCCCAGGGCAAAAGGACTGGCGGACATGGTAGGCGATCACATCGTCCGCTCCACGGACCCGTCCAGTAGCGGCGATATACTGGCGCTTGGCCAGCATGAACTCGGCGTCGGCCACACGGCTGTCGCACTCATAGCCGGTGATGAGCCTGCCGTGGTCTGTCTTTTGCGGATTTGCCACATAGTCGATAATATCGCTGATAGCACGGCTCTCGGTCCGGCCCTCGCCGACGTGCAGCGGCATGATTCGTGTGGTTGCCATGAGTTTTCCCTCCCTTCAAAAAAAGTGGGCAGCCTCAGCTGTCCACTTCATCAAAATATGAAATAATCTGTTTTTTCTTCTTTCTGGCGCACCGCAGCGTTGCGGCGGCTCCGCCCCAATCATGGAGAACATAGGCCACCACGACATCACTGGTTTCTACCATCCAGCGGTTTCTGTGAGAAATCGCAAAACGGCGTGGCACAGTTTCCAGAGGCGGATATACCGTACTGTCATAGCCAGAAGTATCCCGTTTCGTGTCGAAATATGCAAGGACAAGAATCAGCTCGATCTCTGGGTGCTGTGTTTTCTGTTTTCGTAGAACTGCCGCAGCCAAACTGTCAAAGGCTCCGTATCCACCAAGATAAAATATGTTTACGCCTTGCTCAATTAGATGCAGGGTCACGGCATACAGCCATTTTTCTACATCTGCTGACTGAGAAATCTGCGCGTGTCCACAAAAAGTTGCTGTCATTTTCATCACTCCATTATAGTGATTATAATCACTATAATGGAAAGCGGCAAGCCCCATATAATATTCAAAAATGGGGTGATGCAGTGCCGATCTCTTTTCGTCCGATGCGGCAGCTCATGGAAAGCAATCACATCTCATTCTACCGCTTGGCCAATGAAGGAATCGATGCGCAAACCTTGCAGAGAATACGGCACGATAAGCCCGTTACCACTGATACGCTTGGGAAAATTTGCAGCATCATGAAATGCCAGCCCGGAGATTTGATTGAATATATCGAAGATGCTTGTGAGCCTGATTCTGCCGAATAATAAAATCGCAAATAACTGTTATAATTAACCTGCCACTTTAAGGAATAGCGTCCTCTCCGTCGTGGGGAGGACGCTGTTTTTATTCGTAGACCAAATCCTGTATGGCAAACTTCAAATTCTGCACCTTACCCAGCAGCCAGAATGCCAGCTGCGGCAGTCCAAACGGGCTGATGAGGAACGCAATCACCAGCAGAATGAGGCCGTTTTGCGGGGAGTATGTCACCAGAACCGCCACGCCCAACAGGGCGATCACCATGCTGAGAAGCCCCAACACCAAGCCGGATACATAGACCAGACCCACACAAATCCAAATAGTTACGGTGAGAAGCAGCACCACCGGTGCAACTACGATCTTCAAAATCAGTTTCATAAAACCAACTAGCAAACCCACAAAACGTCACCTCCAGTTGTATTCTAAATCCATTATGAATTATTTTCTGCCTAACATCAAGGATGCGGACAAAAAGAAAAAGCGGAGGGAGGCGCGGCGAAAAGAACGCCATTCCTCCCTCCGCAGTTGGGGTATTTATCCCTGTCACGAAAGATTGGAGAGCTGGGTCAGGATTTCCCTCACCCCCTCCCATAACTGTTCCTGCCGCTGGGCTATATCCTCCAGGTCAGCATCGTAGACACGCCCAGTTTCATGCACGCGGCGGGTGAGCTGGTTCAGATTGTTGCTGCTCCGGCGCAGCAGGGACACCAGCTCCTTCAGCTCCGGCAGTTCCAGTTGCACCACATAACCGTCCAGGGCCATCTTCCGCAGATAGGCTTCCCGGTTCTTTGTCCCAAGTTGGGACATTTTCTGCTCAATCAGCGCCAGTTCCTCCGGGGAGACCCGGAAATTCACCTGGACCTCCCGTTTGCGCTTCGGGGTGCTCACCGTTCCGGCTCCTTCTTCTTATGGGCCAGAGTTTTGGGGGCTGCCTGTTTCGGCTCCTGTTTCAGATGTTCCCGGACAGAGGAACGGGGCTGGCGCAGTTCCTTGGTGCGATCTTCGCTGGCCAGGATAGTGGCATAGGTTCCAGGCAACCCTTTCATGCCAGTAAAAGCCAAGCTGCGGAACGGCAGAAGATTCATCAACCGGTCATGGTCTTTGCTCCCGGCACGATTCAGAAACTCCGGGGAAATGCGGGCCATGTAATGGGTCCCGTGAGGGCTGTTCGGCACATCCGGTGCGCACAGCTCCCGCAGAATACGTTCCGCCTCTGCCTGGATGTCCGCTGCCGTCAGGGGCTGGCGCATCTGTTCCATACGGACCAGATTTATAAACCCATCCAGCACGGCGGGATGGCTGTTTACAACATAGCCATAGCGGACAGTATCGGAGTTGTCGTTGGGAATTGTCTTTGCCCACTCCTTGTTGCGGAGCGAGTAACGGCCATCCCAGTCCTGGAGCTGGACGGTGTTGGCCAGAACAAACATCACCCGGTCAATGCCGTAGGTCTCGATCACGGACTTCGCAGCATCACGGCTGAGATACATCCCATCGAAGTGTTCTCGCACCGCCGCCTCAATGGCCTCCTTGCATTGGAGATTGGCCTGGTTGGAAGCTCGGTATTGCTCCAGCTCCCCATGCTCTTTCGCATAGGAGGCAGAGTGAGGGTAAATGGCAGTATTCATATCGTTTGTTTTCATGTATTTATCGCACCTCCTCATGCTGTTTCGGTTTCTTGTCGGGGTTGCGGGGCGGCACCGGGCGCTTCAAGCTGTCCAGCACCGAAGGTCGTGCGCTCTTGGCGATCACGGACTCCGGCTGAGACCGGCCTCTGCCGTCCAGGTTCAGAAGCGTGTCCAACTCAACCAGACGGGCGGACTTTACCCGCAGATCATCCTCATAGGGGAACGGTTTGCCCACTTCCACTTTGGCAGCAGCTTGCTGCTGGTACAGATCGTCCAGCTGGGCCTTGGTTGCCTCCAGACGTTGGGGCATTTGCGTGAGAGCGTTGTCGATACGGGTCAGGTTGCCACGGGGATCTGTTCCGAGACTTGCCCGGTGGGTCATTTTGCCTTTCAGCAGGAGTGTATATTCCTGCCGCCATGCGTCAAAAAACACCGACATGGCAAAGCCCCGGTAACTGCCGATCTGCACCGGCTCGGAGTTTTTGACCTCCTTGCAGGCATCCAGCAGGGCTGCACCAGCGTTTTCCTTGTCGGTCAGCACATCACCCCGGACTTCCATGCCTGCAAAGCCGTCCTCCGGGTGAGGATGGGCGGCGAGAGTCTCCAGGTCTGCCTCAAACCCCTGGATATAACCTTTGTGCTTTTCGATTTCCTCCGGGAAGTATTTCAGTAGCTGGTCCTCCAGGC
>ERZ780162.657-NODE-657-length-26680-cov-14.265577_pt1 | contig 26680 bp, 25 predicted proteins | sample MGYA00511474_ERZ780162 | MGnify/ENA primary metagenome ERZ780162 (study PRJEB29588, sample SAMEA2143633) | human gut metagenome | biome: human gut; feature: human-associated habitat; material: faeces | place: Denmark | collected 2008/2010 ...
CGCCGAGGGTTCCCATATGGGAACCCTCGGCGTAGACTGTCGAAAAACTCTTGTAGGGGCGAGCATTGCTCGCCCGTGTCCGTTTGCCTTGTAAGGAAACTGCCCTGAAAAACGCGATGCTGCGCCAAGTTTGTGGGCAAACAATGTCACCCCTGCACATGAGCCATTATATTTTAACCCACCGATTATAGCACACCGTCCGCCGCAAAACATGAAAGAATGGCGAACAACCTGTAAAAAATGCCTGCCCTGCGGGAGTACATCCACACAGGGCAGGCATTTATATCGGAAAGCGAATGGTAGGCTTAGTGGTGCTTTTTACGCAGCCAGCCCGCCGCGCCAAAGCCAACCGCGCCAACGGCCAGCAGGGCCAGCAGCCCTTCCATCGGGAACGCGTCGCTCGTCTGGGGGATAGCAGCGTTCTTTACGGTCGCGGTCTTGGTGGCAGCCGCAGCAGGGGAGGGCGTGGGCGTAGCAGCCGGTGCAGGGGAGGGCGTGGGCGTAGCGACCGATGCAGAGGAGGGCGTGGGCGCAGCGACCGGTGCAGGGGAGGGCGTGGGCGCAGCGACCGGTGCAGGGGAGGGCGTGGGCGTAGAAACAACGGTGGTCACGCGGTCCCACTTGGCGTACAGGGTGATATCGCTGGTAACAGCGCTGTCAAAGCTGAAGCGGTACTGGCAGCCATTCTCGGTATACCAGCCGCCGAACACCCAGCCGTCCTCTTTGGGGGCGGTCGGCTCGCTGGCCTTGTTGCCGCTTACAAAGGTCTGGCTGGAAATATTGGCACCGCCATGCCCGCACAGGTCAAAGCTGACCGTTACCAGCTTGTTCCACTGGGCGGTGAGGGTAATATCGCGGTCAACGGTCACAGTATCGCCCGCAGCGTACCGCTTGCCGGTTGCATCCTGCCAACCGGCAAACTGATACCCGGCACGGCTGGGGTCAGCAGCGACGGTAGCGGGGTTGCCATCTTGCGGGGGATAATAGGTGTCGTTGTAAGCACCCTCGGCCCCCGTGCCGCCGTTCAAGTCATAGCTAAGGCAGTAGCCAGCCTTTTCTTCCTGCTCGACAATCTTTTCGTGGCAGTACTGGCATTGTTTAGTAATGGTACGGACGTAGGTATTGGTAGTATTGGCTTTTAAGGTCCACACGGTGACGTTAGTGTCAAAAGCGTTATCTTTGTAACCCTCGGTGTACTGGTTGGCGCTGCCTTTACCGGTGCCGTTGTCGTAAGTGCCCTCATCAAAGTTGTTGCCGTTGTGCTCTACAAAGCGGGCGGCATCTTTCCAGACGGGTTTACCATTGATAGTGACAACAGTAGCGCCAGAGTCATAGTGAAGTTCTTTGCCGTTATATAGGTAGATTTTATCATTACTAAAACCAAAGAGTCGAGAACAGGTCTTGGTGTCAGGCTTAAGACCGTTGATAGTATTGTTGCCAGTGATATTAACGTAAAATTTAAAGTCTTTCTCCGCGTTGGTCATCAAGGAATCGTTGATGTTCAAGGCTGTTTTGTTCGCTTTAGTGGAATTGACAGTGCACGAATCAAAATTGACAGTGACATCATTCTTATCTACACTGTAATAAGTATATACATTAATGATTTTACCAGCCGCATTGAAAGTGCAGTTTTTGAATGTATAACTTTTGCCGGTCAATGTCCATAAGGAATAATCTGTCGTATCGATACCAGATGCCGCTGTGCCGGGGGCATTAAAGATAACGTTTTCAAACGTAGTTGTTTGGTAGCCCCAGTAGTCAGCACGACCGTTGAAAATACAATTCTTCAACGTAATATTATTGATGTACGTCAAGCCCTGCGTATCGTCAGTTTTGGTAGTATCACCCGGATACACACTGCCGATGACAGTCATGTACTCGAAGGTAATGCTATCGCTTCCCTGAAAGCTATAGTCGCACCAGCCATCACCACCGTATTTTGTTGCCGGAGCCTTAATTTGCCACGTCGTTTTATCGGTGCCAGCGCCCACGAAGGTCAGGCTTTTCCCGGCACCCTTGCCTGCTTGCGTTGAATTAGTAGCGTTGCCGCAGTAGACTCCCGCGCCAAGGTAGATGGTATCGCCATCGGCCGCATCAGCCATGGCATCATCTAGTGACTCATACTCTTTATTTTTGCTTGCAACAAAGGCTTTGCCGTCGGAAACCGTAGGTGCAATGCTATTACCATTTTCGGGGGGGGGCCTCCCCTACGGTGGAAATCCCCGTCTGTGCCTCGTCTGCATACACCGCCAGCGGGGTGGCGCCAAGCGGCATCAGCAGCGCCAAAAGCAGCGATGCAGCGGCTAGTGTTTTCTTTTTCATCGGTTACTACCTCCCTGTTTTTTGCCGGAAAGAACCACTTTCAGGCATGTTTAACTATCAAGTTTCATTATAGGCAATCGACGTGTCGAAAACTGTCAAAGCAACGCGGCTTTTCGGTCAGGGTGCAACTTCTTGCCTTGCTCCCTTTTATCGGTTGCGCATACAGAAATTTCTGGTAATATTATGACACTTTTTACTGTAAATTTCAAGATTTATGTGCGTTGCATCTCATTTTTCGTCATTGTGTAAGAGCTCACAAGGTTGAATTTAGTAAATTTGCTACTACATTTTTCGTGTTAAATGCGGTACATTTTTTCTTTATTCCGGCGGTTTTGCACATTTTTTATCTTTTTTGGGTATTCTGCACAGTTAGTTTGCGCAAGTCAGTTGCGCAGTTGCAACCGATTCTATCGCCACGCGCAGCGCAAAGGCAAGCGTGCAGGAATACTTAGAAAAGCAGAGCATGAGGCGTACCCCGGATTTGCAGAAAGAGGAACCGTCCATATCTTCGCCGCCAATAGATTTAATAGCCAGTGCTTTGGCCGATTTTAGAGGGTAAAGCACTATACAGAAAAAGGGCTTCCGCCAGCAGATGCGGAAGCCCTTTTTAAGAAGGAGAATAGTGAATATCAGTTTTTCATTTCGGCACGAATCTTATCGTTGGCCTCCTCGACCTTCATGCGGGAGAGGATAAAGGTAATGATGGCATCCAGCACAAAGGGAATCACGAGGTACATGAGTTTCAGCATATTGATGCAGGATTCCGGCTGCACAGCCAGCGCCTTATCATAATTGCTGAACGCCAGCAGCCAGCCGGTGATGGCGGTGCCGAGACCGCCGCCCAGCTTGACACCGAGCGAGGTGCAGGAGTACATCGTGCCGTCCACGCGCTTGTGCTTCGTCAGCCAAGTGTACTCGGAGCAGGAGGCGATAACGGCATTCATGTCGCCCTGCCACGGGCCCTGACCCAGTGCAGCGATGGCCGTGAAGAGCAGCATCATCTTGACATCGCCGGTGCCAGTATAGCCGGCCACGGCAACGAGCGCGCGGGCTACGGTAGCAAGGGCATAGCTGCCGACGTTCAGTTTGTACATACCGTGCATCTTGGCAACGAGGGTCGGGGTAAAGACCAGTGCGATGATCAAAGGAATGTTGATGGCCCAGGAGAACACGCCGAACAGGTTCTTGTCGCCAAGGATATGGGCGGTGTAGTAGGTACCCATGCTGATCATGGCACCATAGATCTGCTGCAAAATGTAGGTGACGCAGATCATCAGGTAGTATTTGTTGGAGACCAGCAGCTTGGCAGCTTCGACAAGACCGTACTTCTCGTCTTTCTCGATTTCGGCTTTATCCGTGGTTTCGACAAACTCTTCCTCCGGTAACTCCTTGACGGAGAAAACAGAGAGCGTGTTGACGATCAGACCGATAATGGCATAGACGATAGCCACGGTGCGCCATGCTTCGGCAGTGTCGCCCAGTGCAGAGACAGCCAGCAGTGTGAAAGACTGAATGGCAAGGCTGGTGGCGAATGCGAACATGAAGCGGTAGGAACCCATCTCGACTCGCTCGGCGCTGTTCTTGGTGACAAGGGAAGTCAAGGCAGAGTAGGCAATGTTGTTGGCCGTGTAGAACACAGCGTTCAGCATTGAATAACAGATAAAGAACCATGCGTACTTGGCAAACTCGCTCATGCCCATGGGGATGGCGAAGATGCCGACCAGCGTGATGGCGCAGCCGATGTAGCCGTAGAGCATCCACGGGCGAGCCTTGCCCATCTTGGAGTGCGTCTTGTCGATCATCGAGCCAAAGAAGATGTCGGTAATGCCGTCAAACAGCTTGGACACAGCGATCAGCGTGCCGACGATGCCGGGATTCAGGCCGACGGTGTCGGTCAGGTAAATCATAACGAACGAGGAGAGGAACGCATAGACCACGTTGCCCGCAACATCGCCGGAGCCGTAACCGACCTTGTTATACCATTTTAAATAGCGTCTTTCCGTGTTTTCAGACATGAGATTTTCTCCATTCTTTTGTGTAGGGGTTATGCTTTTTCAGGAATCAAACGGATGCTGAAATCGAAGGAAGCGTCGTCAAGGCGGTACTGCTCCGCCAGACGCGGCCCGCAGCTGGCAGAGCCGATGCCGTTCTGTGCATAGTCAAGGCAGAGAACGGTGCTGTCACAGGGCTGCAGCTCATAGTTGTGCGCCTTTTCAGTCAACTCTTCCTGCGTGTAGTGCGAGGCGTTGAAGCAGAACGGCTTTGCACCGACAGCGGTAAGCTTGATGCCAGCGCCATCCAGCTGGACATAATCGCAATCATAGTGACTGCCGTTCTCCTGCGGGCGAATGTAGTCCTCGTGCTGCTGCCAGACGGTGGAACTGAAGTAGTCGTGGCTGGCAGCATGGTGCTTGTCGCAGTAGCTTTCCATCGGACCCATGCCGAAGTAACTGACGCGGGCCATTTCTTTTGGCAGGAACAGGCGCAGGCCAAAGCGCGGCAGTTCGGGGAATACCGTGTTGCGCTCAGCGTGCAGTGCCAGCGTTACTGCACCGCTGTTGGAAATCGTCCAGCAGACATCCAAATCAAGGAATTTCTGCAAGCTGATCGGTGCAATGCCGACTTTGGCGCGCAGAGTCACACCGCTGTCCGTCACCTGATACTCGGTGCGGTAGGCGTTGGTCATACAGTGGTCATAGCGGGCAGCCAGCCAATCCAGCTTCAGCTTGCGGTCATTGTCCGTAGGAGCACGCCAGATGTTGAACTCCATTTCCTTGTCCCACAGGACTGCATCCTCGTACTGCATCGCGGCGAACAGACCCGTCAGCTTATTAAAGTTGTAGGTGAAGTTCTTGCCGCGCAGCGTCAAATGGCGGTCCGTCTCCTGAACAGTGATTGTGCTGTTGGAAGGGGCATCACTCCACATGGCCAAGGTTTTCTGGTTGCGGCTGTCTTCGTTTTCCAGCAGGATTTCATCAAAACCCAGGAGATGATCTTCCGAACGCAAGGACAGGTCTTTATCGCAATGGTAGAAGATTTTCAAGAAACACTTGCCTTTATCGGGAATATGGACGGCCAACGGCAAGGCGTTTTCGCTGTGCGGCGGCAGGGTGAAACCGGCAGGGTAGGGGATGAAGCCGCTGTCGATGACCTCGCCGTCGCAGCTTACCTGATAGGTTAGTGCGGCATACTCGGTCAAATCAACAAAGTCCATGTAGTTGTGCAGCGTGAGTATGCCGGATCCCCGGTCGTACTTCACAACACGCGCCGGGCGATAGACGTTCTTGAACTCCAACAGCCCGGTGTGCGGGCGGCGGTCGGGGTAGACCAGACCGTCCATGCAGAAATTGCCGTCATGCGGCCACTCATTGTGGTCGCCGCCGTAATAATAGATGTCGCGGCCGTCGGGCATCTTCCCTTTATAAATACCGTGGTCGCACCATTCCCACAGGAAACCGCCGACCAAGCCGTCATGGCTCTGAATGAACTGGAAGTAATCCTCCAAATCGCCGGGGCCGTTGCCCATGCAGTGGCTGTACTCGCACATGATATAGGGTTTGTCCGGCTCGTTGTCCAGATATTCCTGAATGCTTTCGAGAGAAGGGTACATATTGCTGAACATATCAATGTTCGAGAAATCGTATTTACGGTTCTTGCTGCGGTACTGGGCGCTCTCGTAGTGGGTCAGGCGGCGGGGGTCAAAACTCTTTGTCCATGCCAGCGCTTCTTCGAACGTGCAGCCGTAGGCGCTCTCGTTGCCCATCGACCAGATGATGACGCAGGGACGGTTCTTGTCACGCTCCACACAGCGCCGGGTGCGGTCTACGGTGGCCTCGGTGAACTCCGGGTTGTCTGCGATGGGCTTGTTCCAGTTTTCAACGTGGTTGGGCCAGCTTTCGTTGCCCTCGCAATAGTATTCGGACGCACCGTGGCTCTCGTTGTCGGCTTCATCAATGACAAAGAAGCCGTACTGGTCGCAGAGCTGATAGAAGTAAGGCACATCCGGGTAATGGCTGGTGCGGATGGCATTAAAGTTGTGCTTTTTAATCATGAGCAGGTCTTTTTTCGTCTGCTCAAAGCCAACAGCATATCCCGTGACGGGGTCGGATTCGTGGCGGTTTACACCATGAAACTTGATGGACTGGCCGTTGACATAAATCTGGTTGTTGGCAACATGAACCTCACGGATGCCCACACGGTCCGTAATGGTCTCGTTGGGCGTGTCCAACACAAGGGTATATAAGTAGGGCTGCTCTGCGTTCCAGAGTGTCGGGTCAACAACGGTGATTTCTGCATGATAGGGGAATGCCGCATCATCCGGTGCTTCCACGGGCGTTACGCTGCCGACCATTGTGCCGGCTGCATCGTAGAGGGTGATGCGGGTGGCAACGGCGGAATCGTAGTAACGCAGGCGGACAGCAACCTCTGCGGTGCTGCCGTGGATGTCGGTGGTGATGAAATAGTCCTCGATGCACTGTTCCGGTCGGTGCAGCAGGTAGACATCACGGAAAATGCCGTTCATGCGGAACATATCCTGATCTTCCATGTAGCTGCCATCGCACCATTTCAGCACGAGGACCGCCAGATGGTTGGTGCCGTCCTGCAAAAACTTCGTTACATCGAACTCGCTTGTGGAATGGGCGACCTGACTGTACCCGACAAACTGACCGTTGAGCCAGACGTAGAAGCAGGAGGCAACGCCCTCAAAATTCAAAAATGCGCGCGGGGCAGCGGCATCCTTTTGGTAGGTGAAGTCGTAGAGGTAAGCACCGCAGGGGTTCTCTTTGGGAACATACGGTGGATCAGCGGGGAACGGATAGCGGATGTTGGTGTACTGGTGGTGGTCGTAGCCGTGGTTCTGCCACACGCTGGGGACCGGGATGCTGTCAAAAGCGGAGGCATCATAGCCGACCTCATAGAAAGCATCCTGCAAGTCATAAATACTGGCGTAGTACCGAAATCTCCAGCTTCCGTTCAAAAGCCGGAAGCGATCCGAGGTCTCGCGGTGCTTGACTAAGGCATCGCTGCGCCGGGATGCCGGAATGTAATAGGCACGATTCGGCATGGTACCCACATGCAGTGTGTGCGGGTCCTCGTAATAGTGCGGAATAATCATCCATTCTCCTCCTGTGATTTATACAGTTCTGCTTGCGTTTCGTCTGAAATTATTATACAATTTCTATATACAATAAAACATAAACGGTATTGCACTAAATATGCACAAAATCAATGGCTTTTTGTAAAGTGAAGGTAAAATGGACGAAGCACCTAGCAATATTCACAAAAACAGGAGGGAATTTTTGTGTACATTAACTCTGGATATCTGAACAATTCCCGTACAGATTTCAAAGACAACTCCACGCCGTTGGTGGTGGGCAGCTGTGGCACCTACCGGCTGAAAACACGCCCCAAACTACCGACCTGCTGGCAGAAAGGGCGCAGGGATTACCAGATTTTATATGTGGCAAACGGCAAGACGCATTTCTGGTTTGACGGCAAGGAAGAAATCGTCAGCGCGGGCCATATGGTGCTTTACAAGCCGGAAGAAATCCAAAAATATGTATATTATCTGGAAGATAACCCGGAAGTTTTCTGGATTCACTTCACAGGCAGCGATGTAAAGAACATACTGGAGTATCACGGCATCTCGCTCGATGAGCATGTGTTCTACTGCGGTGTGCTGCCGGATTACAAGGCGTTGTTCCGCAAAATCATTCAGGAGTTGCAGCTGTGCCGCTATGGGTACGAGGACTATATTGCATCGCTGTTCAACGATATTCTGCTGTTGGTGAACCGCCAACAGCATGAACAGAAAAAAACCACCGGCAACGTCCAAGAGCAAATTGAACGCGCGGCGGCTTACTTCAACGAGAACTATAACACAAAGATCAGCATAGACGATTATGCGGAATCCCTGCACATCAGCACCAACTGGTTTATACACAATTTCAAACAGTACGCAGGTATGTCACCGGCCCAGTACATCCTCTCCTTGCGCATGGTCAACGCCCAAAGCCTGTTGGAGCGGACGACCTACAACATCAAGGAAATTTCCGAAATCGTAGGGTATGAGAACCCGCTGTATTTCAGCAGGGTGTTTAAGAAAGAGATAGGGAAGTCACCGGCGCAGTATAGGAAAGAAATGATCCCTACTGAGGCAGTATAAGGCGCGACAGATTATCTGCTAATGAATGAGAGTATTATGATGGATAAAATTTCGGATGTGACACGGCAAGACATCATTGACGTTATCCGCAATGGATTTGTAGTGTCTTTTGACGAGCCCAATATGATAGTATAAGTGGTAACCATATTGTCAGTTACAGAGCTAAAATATCCTATCATGGCCGACTGGACGAGCTTAGATTTTTGGAAAGACTGTATGACTTCATATGTCTCCGGTATAGCAAACGAAAGTTTGCCGAGTTCGCACAACGGTCTGGGGTATAAGAATTTGATCAAAATGGAGTTTCTACTTGCTGAATTTGCCAGAAACATAGAAAAATGTGGTGCTGCGTGCATTCCATTGCTTCTTATTGAAGAACCAGAATCGCATATGCACCCGCAAATGCAAGCTGCATTTGCTACATAGTTGGAAAAATTTCTGGGAAAACTCTCTACAGTTAAAATTCAAACTTTTCTGACATCCCATTCTGCTCACATAGCAAATACCATGGAATTTTCAAAAATTCGGTATGCGCAAAAGTCTAAAAACGGTGTGATTTACAAAAATTTGAATACCTTTGCGCAAGGAAATCCTGACAATCTGGACTTTATCAGGAAGTATTTGACTTTGACTAAATGTGATCTGTTCTTTGCAGATAAAGCGATTCTTGTTGAAGGATCTTCTGAACGGTTATTGTTGCCAGATATGATTGAGAAGTGCAAAGATTCAGGCGCGTTTGGCAACGGTAAGTATACGTTATGGTCACAGTATTATGCCCTGATTGAAATTGGCGGAGCCTATGCGTATAAGTTTATCCCTTTTATTGAGTTTTTAGAGGTTCCGTGTTTAATCCTTACGGATTTGGATTCTATCTGAAAAGTGGTGTAATGGAGAATGGTGTGATTTGCAAAACGGAAGAAGGTTCGCCACAGGGTGGACCGTTATCTCCTTTGCTGGCAAACATCTACCTCAATGAATTTGATTGGGAGATGTACCGCAGAGGGGGTAAAGCTGGTTCGGTACGCAGATGACATTGTGGTGTTTTCTTGATTACAAGGTTTATTATAGCGGGGACTTGTGTGCAGAGTTTAAAAGGGGTTTGAACGAACTTGAAACTTCTTTTTAAGAATCTGTGAAGACCTAGCCATAGCGGCTGCGGCTGGCATCCCAAAAAATCCGGCGTTCAAAACGCCGGATTCAAAGCGGAGTTATTTTCCAAGCACAATGGATAGCTTGATTTCTTTTTCCGTTTCGCTCAGGTCGAAATCGCCGCCGTCGGCGACGGTTACGCGCAGCTCATAGAGTACGCCGTCCGTCAGCTCCGTCACAGCCGCGCCGCTCTCATCCGTGATTGACCACAGCTCGGGGGCAACCTTTACCAGCTTGCCGTCTGCACCATAGGCGTAGAGTGTCAAATCGGAGGCGCTGCCGGACAGGTTGTTCATGCGGAAGGCCACCGTGGTATTGGGGTGCACATTGCGGATGGTTGCGGTATTGCGCCAGCTTGCAACCGTACCTTCGCCGCCGTCCTGTGCAAACTGTTCCTGCGCAAGCACATTTCTTGCCGCCTGATCGAGATCGACCTCGCGGTACGGAAGCTCGGGCAGGCAGACAAAGCGGTCCTGCAGGCGAAGCAACTCCAAATATCCGGTCGGGCAGTAAAGTGCATTTCCGCTATTGCCGGTGTACATGCCAATGGCCATATTATTGTAGCCGTACTTGTTGGATACATCCATCGTAAAGACAGTCTCGCCGGTTTCAAAGTCGAGAATGATGTACTGCCACATACCCGTGGTCAGATCCTGCACATAGCCGTAGATATAGCCTGTTGCGGTGGAGAGCTTCATGATTGCGGTGTCGCTCAGATCATTTCGGGTCCATATGCTCTTCATCTCGTAGCCGCTGTCGGTTTTCACGGTGTCCACGCGCTCGACGCCGGGGGCGATCATGGCATTGCCCTTCATCAGCCAGTTCTGGTCATAAATGTTGGCGTAGCTCTGGATCGAAGAATCGTTGTTGGGGTCGGCAAGACCTGCGTTGCCTGCGCCGAACCAGTTACAGACGATTGTGCTGACCGTGACCGCGCCGTCATCGTAGACGATTGCAGAGTTCTCGATTGCCACCTGATAGCCATCGGGCAGATCATCGAGCACCGGCGTTTTTGCCACGACCTCACCGGTTTTCATGTCGAGCGCAAGAAGATTCACGGGGTCTGCATTGTCGGTGAACATCACAAGGTTCGGCGTCAGCGTCGGCGAGCAGCCGCCGCCCCACGCAAGACCGCCGCCGGTGGTCTTGTCGCCTTCCCCGCTGACCTTCGCGCCGACGCTCTCATACGGCGTACACCAGACAGCCTCGACGCCATTGTTGGCGCGCAGCAGATAGCAATTCCTATTGGTCAGAATGACCGCACCGTCCTTGGAGGCGGCGATGCCGTTCTCCGCGCCCTCACCGGGCGTCAGCTCGTAGACGAAAACCGCCTTCGACAGGTCGGTCTGCTCACCGTTGAGGATCGCTTCGATTGCCGAGTGGGCGATGTAGCCGAGAACGCCCTGCTGTTGGCGCTCGGGATAGATGCGGAAGCCGCCGGTGGCGAACCAGAGGTTCCCGTCGTAGTCAAAGACCACGGAAAGAAGATTCTGCGTCAGCTCCTTGCCGAGCGCGGCCTCTGCCGCCGCCTTGATGTCGATGTCAAGCACCTTTTCAAACTCGGGCAGGACATTGCCCGCCTCGTCCGTTGCACGGAGCATCAATACGTGGTTGTTGCTGGTCGGGCAGACGATGCGGTTTTCAGCGTCCAGGAAGGTGTAGGAGCTTTGGATCAGGTAGCTGCCGCCGTCATGCTGCTTCGGGGAAAAATAACCGAGCGTCTTTGTCTCCTCCGCATTTAAATCGCGGATAGCGATGCCGCCGAGCAGCGGAACGACTGCATGGCCGTAGCTGTCAAAGTAAATGGCGGGAGACGCATTCGCGTTTGTCGTCTCATAGGAAACATTGATTTCCGGATAGATGCCGAGCGGCAGGATCTCGTCGGTTGAATCGGTGTTATAGCCGTCGTGATGGATGTTCGCATCACTCTTTGCCATGTAGGGGTTTTCCTCGACCTGCTTGGGCTGCAAGGCCTTCACGGGGAGTGCGCCGGATACCGGCGCGGAAGGGGTCGTTTCCTCGACAGGTGCGGCTGTGGCAGCCGGTGTTGCTGTGGCGGAAGGCGTCTGCGTGGCCTCCGCCGGTGCCTGTGCTCCGCTGCAGGCTGCCATCGACAGGGTCAATGCTCCTGCCAGCAGGAAGCTGCCTGCAGTATAAATCGGGTTTCTCTTTTTCATCGGTGATCCTCCTTGCTGTGTTGGTTGTGATCCGCTCGGGGCGAAGCAGACGGTTGTTTTTCCTCTACCCATGCATAAAGCCCATGCCGGAATGTTTCTTCCGTTATCGGCTCCAGCAGAAAGTAGTCTACGCGCAGCCGGAACGCATGCAGGGAAAAATCCAGCTCGCTGCACCAGATGATGCGCGTTTCCGGGAAAAGCGCCCGCAGGTGCTCCACTGCATTCAGCCCATCCACGCCCGGAAGGGAAATTACAGCGTTGGTCGGCGCATTTTTGCGCGCGACCTCAAAGAATACCTCCTGCCCGCGGTAGCAGTCCACTCTGGGAAACAGACCGTGCTCTGCGCAGAACCGTGAAAGCTGTTCTCTGTAAAAGGTCTCCTGCGTTTCGCTCTTTGTCAGCACGGCAATGTGGTACATAGCGCTCCGCCCCCTTTCTGCCGTCGTTGACTGTTTCTGCTTTCAGTATACGGAACGGTGCAGGCTTTTCAAGCCTTTTGGCACGAAAGCCCCAATTCCGGCACGAAATCGGGTTTTTCCGCCGTGCCGGAGCTGGAAAGTTGTGCTATAATCTAAATAGAAACTTTCCGGAAGGAGCCAGTCCGGCATGAGAATAGCAATTGTGGATGATCTTGAGACCGAGCGCGCGCAGCTGAAAACGCGCCTTGCACGGCAGCTGCGCCTGTGCGGCGCAGAGGCGCAGCTATTGGAATTTGAAAGCGGCGAGAGCTTTCTCGCCGCAGAAAAAGAGCAGCGCTTTACCGCCGCGTTTCTGGATATTTACATGCACGGGATGAGCGGCATGGACGCTGCAAAGGAGCTGCGCAAAACGGACGCAGACTGCCTTCTGGTTTTTACCACGACCTCAACCGACCACGCGCTGGAGGGCTTTCAGGTCCGTGCGCTCCACTATCTCGTGAAGCCCTTTTCGGAGGAGGAACTTTCCGCCCTGCTTGCCGAGATGCTTGCAAGACTCCCCCGCCCCGAGCCGGTCCTGACGGTGAAGGTCAGCGGCAGTGATGTCCGTCTTTGCTACTGGGACATTATCTCGGCAGAGCATTTTGCACATCTGATCAACATCCGCACGACTGCTCTGAAAACGCTGATCACCCGCCAGAGCTTTAAGGTGTTCACCGAGCCTCTGAAAAAAGATCCCCGCTTTTTCGTCTGCGGCAGAGGCATGATCGTCAATTTAGAGCACGCCGCGGATTTTCGGGACGGTGCCTTCTGCATGACAGACGGCAGCAGCGTCTATGTCAGTCAAGAGCTTTTAAAGCCTGCCCGGCAGGCGTTTATGGAATTTCTGCTGCAAAGGGAGCGTATGAAATGAAGGATATTCTGCGTCCGATTTTGGAGCTTCTCGTCGTACTCCCCGGCCTTTTGCTTGGCTATTTCCCTGTAAAAACCTATCTGAAGCAGTCCCCCGGAAGGCTGGCCGCCTGGCTTTTTCCCTTGATGGCGTGCCTGTGCATCGGCAGCGGGCTTGCCTGCTATCGGCTTCATGCTTCCACGGTCTTTGCCCTTGCGGGGGTCGCGCTGGCTGCGATCTGCCTGTATACCAGAACGCTTACCATCTCCCTCTGGAAATCCGGCACGATTGCGCTGTCCGTCTGCGCGGTGTTCGCGTGCGTGAACAGCCTGTCCCGTGCCGTCAGCGCCGCGATCATCCGGAATCTGCAGCTGCCGCCGGACGGACCGTGGCTCTGCTTGGGCGCCTGCGTGTTCTATAACGCCGTTTGCTGGGTCATCGTGCTGGCCGCGTATTATCCTGCGACACATACGGTGCGTGCGATGGTCGAGGACGACAATTTTGCGCAGACCTGGTATGTGTTCTGGTTCCTGCCGCTGGCGTTCATTCTTTTGAACCTTTTCATGGTCCCGCGCTATCAGTCAACGCTCCAGACAGGCCGCGTACTGCAGGGCTATATTGTGCTGAGCAGTGCGCTTCTGGTCTTTATGTTCTGCTTCAATGCAGTTTTCCTGCTGATGGCAACCAGTCTCAACCGCAATGCGAAGCTGCAGCAGGAAAACCAGTTTCTTTCGATGCAGCAGCAGCGCTATGAAAACCTCAGGACCGCCATCGAGGAAGCGCGGCAGGCACGGCACGATATGCGCCACCAATTAAATCAAATTTCTGCGCTGGCCGAGGCAGGTGACCTGGAGAACCTGAAAAGCTACCTTGCAAAGACCGTCTCCCGCATCCCGAATCTTGATATGTGCTTCTGTGAAAACCGTGCGGCTGACAGTGTTGTCGGCTATTACTGCGCCATGGCAAAGCGCGATGAGATCCCCTTCCGCGCCAGACTCGACCTGCCGGAAACACTGCCGGTTGACGAGATCGATATGTGTCTCGTGCTTTCCAACCTGCTGGAAAATGCGCTGGAGGCAAGCCTTCGCACCGCACCGGGCAGGCGGCAGATCGAATTGACCGCCTATCTGCATGCGGATCGGATCCTTCTGATCGAGGTTGAAAATGCGTTTGACGGCGAGGTCAACGAAAAGAACGGCGTTTTCCGCTCATCCAAGCGGAGGGAAAACGGTATCGGTATCCAGTCCGTCACCCATATTGCAGAGAAAAACGGCGGCACAAGTACGTTTACCTATCAAAATGGCACCTTTTCCGCCAAAGTCATGCTCTGCGGGTGTTAGTACCGCCCGACCGTATAGACGAAGCATAAGAAAAAAAGCAGGGACGCAGCCAACGGATATACCGAAGGCCGCGTCCCCGCTTTCGCTAGTGCGCCCGGCATGGGTAACAACTAGGTGGTGAAAGACCACTACGCGCTCGGCAGTAGGAAGCGTTAACCGAAGGCAAGGGTGTCCATCGCGAGGTGGAATCTGGAGGAAGTCGGATGTCAAGGTGAGGAACCTTGCGGGCAAACTCCCGAACCGGCGAACAGGAATCACATAGTAGGCCGTACAGGGACGGACGGTGTGCTATCCAACACAAAGTCCAATGCTGCCCGAATCCCGTGCGGTAAATGTGGCGGTTACATGGGAGGAAAGTTGTTGTTCTTACCCGGGGAGGTCTTGCAGACGGTAAGTAGGAGAATCCGAAAACCGCAGTAACAACGAACTGCAAGAAGTCAGCCGAGGCCATAGTACCTTGTGTTTTTTTCAAGGGAAGGGCCGAACGATCGTAAGTCTCAAGTACAGACCGGAAGGGAGGTCGGTGTGTTGAAAGCAGAATACCAAGGGAACGAGGGCTTCCTGCAAAGAGATAGTGTGGAACACAAAGGGTATGCAGAAGCGCGGAGCACTGACCGCAGAGAAGGGAAAGAACGAGACGGTGCAGGAGACCTGCTGGAAGCAATACTGGGCAGGGATAACCTGAACAGCGCCCACAAGCGGGTCAAGAGAAACCACGGCGCAGTGGGAATCGACGGAATGACCGTAGAGGAAGCACTGCCGTGGTTGAAGGAACACAGGGGAGAACTTTTGCAGAGCATCCGGGACGGAAGCTATATGCCCAGCCCGGTGCGGCGGAAGGAAATCCCGAAACCGGATGGCAGCGTGCGAAAGCTGGGAATCCCCACGGTAGTAGACCGTGTGATTCAGCAGGCAATCGCACAGAAGCTGCAAAGCATTTGGGAGCCTTTGTTTTCAGACAGTAGCTATGGCTACCGTCCGAAGCGAAGCGCCCAACAGGCGATTCAGAAAGTCAAGAAATATGCGGAAGAAGGATACCGATATGCCGTGTCGGTAGACCTGTCCAAATATTTCGATACACTGAACCACGAGCTGCTCATGACTCTGCTGCACCGACAGATACAGGATATGCGCGTACTGCGCTTAATAAAAAAGTATCTGAAAAGTGGTGTAATGGAGAATGGTGTGATTTGCAAAACGGAAGAAGGTTCGCCACAGGGTGGACCGTTATCTCCTTTGCTGGCAAACATCTACCTCAATGAATTTGATTGGGAGATGTACCGCAGAGGGGGTAAAGCTGGTTCGGTACGCAGATGACATTGTGGTGTTTGCCAAGAGCAAACGCGCAGCAGAACGCCTGTTGGAATCCTGCCGGAAGTATCTGGAAGGCAGGCTGAAGCTGAAAATGAACACGGAAAAGAGCAAGGCGACCAGCATCTTTGCACAGAAGAATTTCAAGTTTCTTGGATTTTGTCTGGGCAAGAATGGTCGCGGCATCTTTATCCGTGTGCACCGAAAGTCTCTTGACAAAGCAAAGAAAACGCTGAAACTTCTTACAAAGCGAAACCGTGGACGCAATGTCCACAGAGTGATGCAGGAAGTAAAGGTATTTATCCGCGGTTGGATTGGCTATTTTCGAGTAGCCGATATGAAGCGGACGCTGCTGTCTTGGGATGAATGGATGCGGCGCAGATTCCGAATGTACATCTGGAAGCAGTGGAAGAAGCCCAGAACGAAGGTGGCCAATTTGAGAAAGCTGGGTATCCCGGCTGACAAGGCTTACCAGTGGGGCAATTCCAGACTGGGCTATTGGCGTATCGCCGGTAGTCTTGTATTAAAGTGTTCCATTACAAACGAAAGGCTCGCAGCAGCGGGATACTTTAGTATCCTCAACTACTACGAGTCCTTGCACTTATGCTGTTGAACCGCCGTGTACCGGTCGGTACGCACGGTGGTGTGAGAGGTCGGCTATCTATTTGAGAGAGCCTCCTACTCGATTAAGACATCTGACAGAGGAATATTAGACCTTGTTGGAAGACATTTTACAACGTGGAGCGTCCGAGAATTTACACCAATTCTACACCCATGCGGCATGGAAAAGCATGGATTTGTGTGAAATTATATGAGAGGGTGAAAGTAGAAATAAGACGATACTATGGAAATATATGAAATTCTGCCGGGATATATCAATGTACATAAAATGCACTTGACGCACCTAATTGTAACACGCGGGATTATACACGTATATACAAGCGCAATGCGGATGTTGTGCAGATGTGATGCAAGTGCAGCAAAAAACTTTCGGGGAAGTGCATCCGGCACAATCTTGATTCTTTGGTGTGCAGGCATTATAATGCAAAAGAAAGCAAAGAAAAGGAATCATGAATTTTATGGATAATCAGTTATTGCAAATACAAAACAGAAACTGCCGCATCTACGGCACTGCCAGCGCCGAATACCTGCTGCTGCAAATGGTGGATGAACATGACCTTGCAGGGATGGAACGAGAAGTTGAAGCCATACATCGGCAAACCGCACAACCATTTTTGCTGGCCGCTGTCCAAGTCGAGAATTGGAACGACGATTTGTCGCCTTGGCCTGCACCGCCCGTATGGGGTAAGCAGGGCTTTGGCGGCAGGGCAGGGGATACGCTTGCATGGCTGGCGCAGGCTGTGCCGAGCATCCGTCGGCAGTATTCTATAAAGGAAGACTGCAAGGTTGTTTTGGGCGGCTACTCGCTGGCAGGGCTGTTTGCATTGTGGGCAGCAACGCAGAACGATGCGCTGTATGGCGTAGCCGCCGCTTCGCCGTCCGTGTGGTTTCCCGGTTGGCCAGAATACGAAGCGGCATGCCCTATTCAGACGCAGCGCGTTTACCTCAGCCTTGGTGACCGCGAGGAGCACACCAAAAACCAGACTATGGCATCAGTAGGTGACAACATCCGCGCCCTGCACACCGCCCTGACCCGGCGCGGCACAGACAGCGCGCTGGAATGGAATGCAGGCGGCCACTTCAAAGATGCAGACTTGCGGACGGCAAGGGCATTTGTTTGGGTTATGGAAGGAAAACAATAAAGTGACGATTCTGATTGATGCCGATGGCTGCCCGGTGGTAGATTTGACCGTACAAACAGCCACAAAATATAAAGTGCCCGTGCTGATTCTATGCGACACCGCCCACCAAATCCAGCGCGATGGTGCGCAGACATTGACCTTTGACAAGGGGCCCGACAGCGTAGATTTTGCGCTAGTAAACCGCGTACATCCCGGTGACCTTGTAATCACGCAGGATTACGGGCTGGCAAGTATGTGTCTGGCACGCCGCGCCCGCGTGCTGAACCAAAACGGCTTAGAGTATACGCCCGAAAATATAGACGGCCTGCTGTTCCGCCGCCACGAAAATAAAAAGCTCCTTCGTGCCGGAAAGCACCCTAAAGAGGCATCCAAACGAACGAAGGAGCAGGACATAACATATAGAAACGCTTTAGAAAGAATTTTGCAGAGTGCGTAAAACTCTTTCTAAGTCATCTGAAAACGGTGTAACCGTTATTAAAAATTAAAGCCTGTTCTTACTACAAGCGACCGTAAACCTACATCTACCCCCGTCAGCTCTTATTTTATGCCAAACGGGAACAACGCTCTTTTTCTCTTGCATAAGTTTATACATCGTTTGGCGTAAGATTGGCGTATGGCATGATTTCAGTTAGAAACCCGCCAAAAGAAAAAGGCTTGAAATTTCTCGTATCATCAAGAAATTCCAGGCATTTTTGTGCTCAAATTGACAATTTACTGGTCAATAGGCTTCATCGTGGGGATTCTGATCCTATGTGCCCTACAAGGCTTCGTGATGCTTTGACATCACTTGCTTGCTAATCAAACATCCCTCAAACTACGCTTTTATTTCCCTTCGTTTGTTGTCAATTTGCTGTCATTCAATGATTTTGCTGTCATTTTGAGCGCCCCATCAGAGCGCTTCTTCAACGATTAAAAAATGTCCAGTTTTGCAGCCAGTCTTTCAAAAGATTCCTGCTTTTTCTGCTCAGTCGCTTCAGCGTAGACATCCATAGTCGTTTGGATGTCCTTGTGCCCCATGACCGATTGGATGACTTTCAGGTTTGTTTCGTTTTCGCAAAGCCTTGTGCAAAAAGTGTGCCGCAAGTGATGCACCGAGAAATCAGGTAGCAAAACAGCTTCACGGTGTTGCTTCTTTGCAGCGACTTCCTCAGTTGCATTATAATCTGCAATGATCCTTTTGATGGCGCGATTGACAGATTGCGGATTCGGAACATTACCAAAGCGGTTGCAGAAGATGAAGCCTGTCATACCGTCGATTTCAACATCACACTGACCGGATTCTTCCTGTTCTTCTTTCAGCATCTCGAAAGCATCTCTCACCGTATCAAGCATTGGAATCGTCCGAATACCTGCATTAGTCTTAGGCTTTGAAATATGCAGAATAGAAGTGCGATCTTCTCCAACAGGGTAATAGACCAGACTATGATTAATGCTGATTGTGCGTTTGTCATAGTCCAAGTCGTCCCAGCGCAGTCCAAGCGCTTCACCAATGCGGCAACCTGTACCCAACAGTATCGTGAACATCGGCCACCAGTGATAGTAAATTGGATGGTTGGCAATGTGCTCCATAAACGCCCGCTGCTGGGGAATCGTTAATGCGTGGCGAGTTCCAGTAGTTTGCCCAAAGGTTTTCTTTACCTCTGCCAGTACGCCATCGGTTGGATTTTTGCGGATGATGTCATCACGAAATGCCAGCTGAAATGTTGGATGCAACAGGCAATGGATGCTTTCCAATGTGTTCGTCTGCAAGCCCTTCATGACAACCAGATAATTATAAAACTGAAGCACATCGGAATACTTAATATCCGCAATCTTTCGTTCTCCAAAAGTTTCACGAACATGGCGGTCATACATATAAAGATAATTGCTTCGTGTTGTTTCCCGAAGGTTTGTCTTTAGGCTTATATAGCGGTCAAACACAAAGTTTACGGTTGCATACCCGGCGACATAAGTGTCTAAGCCATCCAACTGGTTCTTTGTGAGGCGCATCTCCTTTTCTCGAAGCGTTACAAGGTCATTTGCGTAGATGTATTTGCGCCGTCCGAAGGGGTCAGTATAACAATACATATACCGCTTATCGGAAGCGCGTTGCACCTCTCCTTTGCGTAGTACACGTCCTCGAAAATCTTTTCGTGCAGTTGCCATATCAATTCTCCTTCCCGAAAGAAGAAGGGCCTGATACTTATTCCGGGTCAGACAAAACCTTGCTTAAACCCAGTAAGACAACTTCTGTGATAGTCATTTGGTGTTGTGCAGCATAAGAACGGATACGAGCGTATAGGTCGTCCTCCACCCGAATATTCACATAATTCTTCTTTGCATTTTCGGATTTTGGTCGTCCCATCTTTGCCATAATAGTTCTCAATCCTCCACAACATTAGTATACAATTTGTGTAACAGAAAGTCAAGCCCAATTCAATCGATTATTTTCTGCTGAATGTAAGCATCTGCATAATTCTAATTTTGTGTCAACGTTAAAGGATGTGGAATGTCTCCAGATACCTTTCAAAAATCTCACAGTTTACTAAAGTCACCTTGTCGATTTTGTATACAGCCTTAGCCTCTTTAGCGAGTTCTGTGAATTTTGTCAGACCCATGCTGTACTTTTCGGCACCTTCTTGGTAGCGGACAAATTTCTTGGCGTTCATTTTTGTTTTCTCAACATCCTTACGCGAGTAAGCCATTTCTTAGTACCTCCGTTCATTTTGTGTAGGGAAAAATGTGAAAAACTTGTATCTATAACGATACAAAAATACCGTGGAAAGAAAAGCAATCTTTCCACGGCACGATCTGTCGTTATAGCTGTGCGTTTTTCTCCCTCTGCAATTTCAGACAGGCAACCTTTCCCGGCGCTGTGCCCTACAATGGCCTTACGGCCAGTGCAGTATGTTTTCTCGCACCTTGGCACGCTCGCGAATTTCCGGTCGTGGCGCTGCTTCCCCAATGCGGTACAAACAGAGTACGCTATTCTCTTTTTCGGAGGCGTTTAACCCTCCTATAGTATAAGAGAACACGTTCCCGGAAATTTTCGCAGAATTTTCCAAATTTCTTCTAAAAAAGTTAAAAGTATTCGAAGCTGCGCCTCTTTGTGATTAAAAGATGTCTTGATATTTTTGAAAATCACGAGTATAACAATAACAGAACAGAAATACAAAATCACGAATTCGTGAACGGAGGACAGTATGGAAACATTATATGAGTATCTTCTTAAAAACTACAAACCGAATGAACCAATTTTCCTTGCTGATCTTCAAATCGAGGGCATGAGCCGTGCAAATCTTCGACAGCAGATAAAGAAACTCAACGATGCCGGAAAGGTAAAGCGGTTTGACAATGGAGTTTATTTCTTGCCTAAAAAACGATTTTCAAATCAGGGTCGCAGCTTCCCCCAGAAAAAGTGTTGGAATGTAAATATCTGAGAGATAAGGATAAGCGATGCGGCTATGTGAGTGGTTTGATGTTCTTTAACCAAATGGGGCTAACGACACAAGTTCCGATGCTGTATGAAGTTGTATCGAATAAGGCAACGAATGAATACAGGGAAACATCTCTGGCAAAGTCGCGGGTAATTGTTCGTAAGCCAAAAGTGCCAGTGACAGAATCCAATTATAAGGTGCTGCAATTTCTTGATTTGCTGAAAGATGTAGATGTGTATTCCGAAATTACGGGAAAGCCTTTGCAGGAACGGTTGTATCAATATATGAGCGATGCAAGTTTGAGCCTTTCAGAAATGGAACCGTATTTTTCTTATTACCCGGATAAGCTGTACAAAAATCTGGTAGAAACGAGGGTGATTTATAATGGCGTACTTGCACAGTGATAGAGAGCAATTCCGGGATAAAGTAACACAAAAAACAACAGACAGCCGGCACAATTCCGTAATGATTAATGCTTGACAGTCTCCTTCAAGTTCGCTATAATAATAAACGCAAAACTTTAGTGGACTTTTCCGGATTCGGTCATCTTTTTGCCACACAGCTATCTTGTGATAGTTGTGTGGCTTTTTTGTTGCCGGTATCTCGGAAGTATTAGCAGAATGGAGGACTATATCTGTATGGGGAAAAATTTTTTGTCTCTTATCAAGATGTGCCGTAGTGTACGGGCTTATAAATCGGAATCTGTCCCTTCCAAGGCTTTGGACGCTGTACTGGAAGCAGGGACTTATCCGGCCCAGAAAGCCGGTCAGCCCGCAGCACGCAAACAAAACTATATTGTTCGGACAATTTGTGGAGAAGAGGGAAAGCATGCAGACCAATAACAAAATGGCGGTTGCGCCCGTTGGAAAACTCATCTGGCAAATGTCGATACCGCCGCTGATTTCCATGTTTCTGCAATATTCCTATAATCTGATAGACAGCGCGTTTGTAGCGCGGCTGAGTGAAAATGCTTTGACGGCGGTTTCCCTGTCGTTTCCCATTACAACTTTGATGAATGCGACATCTATCTGGATCGGCGTTGGCGTGAATGTACTGATCGCAGGGTATCTTGGGGAGAAAAAGCAGGATGAGGCAAATACTACCGTCACACATGGATTATTACTGGCCTTTGGAATTGGTGCTTTGCTCAATCTTCTGTCATTACTGATCATGGAACCCTACTTTGGGGCATTCACCAGTAACGAAGAAATTTATCAGTTGAGTCTTGCCTATATGAGCGTATGTTCGTTCATGCAAATTCCCAACATGGTGCATATCGCAATCCAGAAGATGATACAGGCTACTGGGAACATGATTGCTCCTATGTGGTTCCAGATTGCAGGAGTGGTCGTTAATTTTGTATTTGACCCACTCCTAATTTTTGGTATTGGTGTTTTTCCAGCTATGGGAATCCGTGGCGCTGCGGTGGCTACTGTTGCGGGCTATTTGTTATCCATGATTTTGGCATTTGCCTTGCTGCTGGGCAAAACGCAAAAAGTGCGGATAAAGATCAAAGAATTTCATATACAAAAGCGGATGATTGCCCGTATATTCGCCCTTGGCTTACCATCTTTCATTATGAATGCCCTCAGTTCGTTTATGGTGACATTCGTCAATCTGTTTCTGGTGGCGTATTCCGATACGGCGATTGCATTCTTCGGTGCGTATTTTAAGGTGCAGCAGCTGATCGTTATGACAGTAAACGGCTTGATTCAGGGCTGTTTGCCTATTATGCGGTTTAACTACGGTGCGGGAAACAGAGATAGGCTGCACTCCGCTTTCCGATACGGAACCGCTTTGGTCTCCGGTATGATGATACTGGGAACATTGACCGTCAACTTCTTTCCGGCGCAGCTTTTGAAATTATTTACAGCGTCGGAAGCCATGCGCTCCTTTGGAATATCCGCTATGCGAATCATGGCGGCAAGCTATCTGTTTTGCGGTCTCTCTACCATGATTTCCACCTATTTTCAGGCGACAGAAAAAGTAGGCTCCAGCATAGCGATTCAATTATGCAGACAACTGCTTTTCCTTGTTCCTGCCTTATGGTGTCTGAACAAATTATTCCAACTGAACGGAATCTGGCTTGCATTTCCTGTTGCGGAAACCGCCACTATGCTCATTGCTCTCATAATAATGGCATGGCATCGCCACAAAAATATCTTATAACATGTTCCAATGAGGAGAAATGATGAACGATACCATCCCCGCAGTCTGAACTCCAACGGCGGCTGGAACGTGACGTCCTCGCTGTCGTTCCTGAAGATGCCGATCTTGCAATACAGCAGCGAGATTCGCTCTGCCGTGCTGCTGGTACACGGAGAGAAAGCGCACTCCCGCTATTTCAGCGAGACGGCATACAGCAAGCTGACCGGCGATAACAAGGAATTGCTCATCATATTTTGATTTCGATAAAAGACACCTCCTGTAAACAAAAGCGCCGCTATGCAATCTGCACAGCGGCGTTCTTCATTATAAATATTTCGTATAATTTTGTGTTCCGTGGAAGATTCTGTAAATTTCCACGGCATTTCTTGGCTCATCAATTTTGAAGAGAGCCACATATCTTCCAATCAAGAACTTCCTGTATTCTCTCTGCCGAAGCACCTCGTCGCGGGAGTACCCATAAATTGTAGGAGTCTCTTCCAAACGAAGCAGCACTTCACCAAAATCTTTTACAAACGAACGAATTGCCTGCTGAGAATCGAACTGTCTCTCAAAGTATCGCAAGATTTCTTGGTAATCATCCTCAGCTGCTGGCAGCAAAATGACATTATAACTCATACTTCTTGCTCGTTTCTTTTAGAATATCAGCAAGAGATCGCCCCATTCCAGCTTCATGCTGTGCTTCAGCCGTTGCCAGCTTTGCGTATACCTCATTCATGATTTGTTGGTGCTCATAGGTTTCCATGCTCATGATAACCATATCACCATAACCGTTTTTGGTTACAAAGATAGGTTCTGCTGTTTCATGACAGCGTTGGGAAATTGCGTTGGTGTTCTTTAAATCACGAATCGGAATAATTTCAGGCATAGTCTCAGCTCCTTTCGTGGCTCTATTATACCACAAAAAAGCCGCACCCGCAACTCACAATCCCATAATTTCTTTCACAATGCGGTCACAGCCTTTGATGGCACCAACCAGCACCAGCAGGTTGAATGCCAGTTCCCCGACATAGGTCCAGACAGCGGTGACAACAGATGCGCTTGTATCCACAGCGGGCGGGCTGGACGAGATGGCGGAGAAAATAATGCAGGACAACGCAATCACCACGCCCTGCAAACACACACCCGCATAACTGAGGATGAAGTTTTTACCCACACTGCTTGTAGGCTCACCCGCGAATGTAGACAGCGGAATCGGCGCAATAGCGGCGTACATCCAAAGACTGAACATTCTGCCGTAAACCGTGAGAATCATGGTAAAAGATAAAACCGTAATCAGCAGCCCGCCAATCAGCGTAACCGCCCACAACGGAATAGAATCCCAAAAGCCCACATTGTTGATGGCATCGATCAACTCCTGTGGCAGCGATACGCTGCTCATGCCGGAACTGCCCGATTGGGTGATAATGGTGGACACCATGCCCTGCACGATGGAGAACACTGCCAGCATCAATTCCAGCCCATAGGTCACCGCACCCTTGGCTACCCTTGCGGTGGAGTATAACGTTCAGTTCTTGACAAGAAACCTATAAATTTGCTACTATAACAACAACATCTCCCCCAGGCCTCTACGCACAGCGTATGCACACTTGGGGGAGTTTTGTTTGTTAATATCAGAGAGGCTGTGAAGTGAGAATTTTACGGAATACGGAACGATTCCAGATACCGTTCAAAAATCTCACAGTTGACTAAGGTCACCTTGTCAATTTTGTAAACAGCCTTAGCTTCTTTAGCGAGTGCAGTGAATTTTGTCAGACCCATGCTGTACTTTTCAGCACCCTCTTAGTAGCGAACGAATTTCTTGGCGTTCTGCTTTGTTTTATCAACGTCTTTACGCGAATAAGCCATAATAAACCTCTTTTCGTTTTAGCTTGCCCTGTTTTCTGTTCTGGGATCGTAATCTTGAAGTTTTATCTTTTTTGTGCATCAGCCTCACAATCTTTATAATATGGACATGTCACGCAGCAACCTCTGCAACACTTATACGAATCATTCGATACCCAGAGCCGGAAGCGGGCAATAATCTCATATAAAGCTATCATTCTCTGCATTGACCGCACATCTTTTCTTCCTCTGCAATCTTCACCTTGCAGACCACCGCATTGTCCAGTACATAGACAACTTTGGCCGTGGCGCTGTCTCCGATTTTGTCATACAACCGCCCGGCGCTGATGCAGTCGCCCAAAACTGTGTGCGGGCTGTTTGCCACATAACCCGTGCAGCCAAGCCCCGGAAGCTCTGCCTTGATTGCTTCGCTGTCATATTCATTGTCAGGCTCTTTGACCAGCTTTACCTTTTGCCCGACCGCAAAAGGCTTGCTGCCAAAATAGAACTTCAATCCGGTGATCGTGATAAATGCCTTCATAGGGAACCTCCTGTCATTTGCATAAACTGTTGTGTTACCAATCCAACTCGTCCATAGCGTCATCTACGCCTGCCGCGTAGTCCGGGTCGCTGTTGTAGCGATCCTCATCGTAGTCGTCATCATCGTAGATGGCATCGTAGCCATCGTCATAGGAATCATACGTCTTGTAGGATTTTTTACTGCTTGAGTAAGAACTGCTGTACGAAGATTTGGAGCTGTAAGAAGTGCTGCTTTTGGTGGAAGATTTGGAAGGGCGATGTACCCAGCAGTAGGCAGAGTCCTTATCCGCTTCTCGCGTGCAGCCGTCCTTGATGCAGGTGTATTTATGCTTTGTGCTGGAGCTGCTGCCGGACGGTCTGGAGCCACTACCGGAGACGCTAGAATTGCTCTTAGTGGGTTTATGTACCCAGCAATAGGCGGAGCCCTTAGCCGCCTCTCTGTTGCAGCCGCTCTTGATACAGGTATACTTGGCAGCGAATGCGCCGATACACAAAATGCAGGCAGTCAGCGTAACGAGCATTGCGCAAAGAATGCTTTTCCAAATAGTCTTTTTCATGGTAAAGTCCTTTCTGTCATGTACGATATTTTACCGGTGACGTTTTCCGTCAGAAATCATCACCGCCAAAATCATCCGAACCAAAGTCATCAGAATCAAGGTCGTCCGAATCGAAGTTGTCCTCATCGTTATCAAGTTCATCCATTTCGTCCACATCATTATCGAACTCATCCATCAGCGCTTTACGGCTTTCCTCTTCCTCTTGGATACGATCCATTGCCAGAGAATAGTGAATATATCCGTCAATGCCCTTACCATAGACCCCGAAATCCATATCCTTCAGCATAGTAGTTACCTCCGCTTTGTATTGGGGAAGGGAACCGCTCCCTTCGATACTTCTATTATAAATCATGGCCTGTCCTATAATTTGGACTTTAAACACATTGTACGAAATTATACAATTCTCTGCTTTGATACAAACAAGCGCTCTCTGCAAATTCGCCTCATCTTGAGGATTTGCAGAGAGCGCCTGTTAAATCTACTGTTTCATCACCCGATAATTTTCATCTTTGGGTCTTCAAGTATTATGAATAAGGGATACAAAGGCAAACTGGGAGTTATCAATTTCCCATATCGATAATTTCTTAGTTTGATGTAAATCGCTGTTTTTTTAGTTTTTTATCAAATGAAGTACGTCCCGT
>ERZ780162.665-NODE-665-length-26530-cov-4.258546_pt1 | contig 26530 bp, 20 predicted proteins | sample MGYA00511474_ERZ780162 | MGnify/ENA primary metagenome ERZ780162 (study PRJEB29588, sample SAMEA2143633) | human gut metagenome | biome: human gut; feature: human-associated habitat; material: faeces | place: Denmark | collected 2008/2010 ...
AGCGTTTCCCGAACATTGATATTGTGGTAGGTAACATTGCTACCGGAGAAGCTGCTAAAGCATTGGTGGAAGCCGGCGCTGATGGAGTGAAAGTTGGTATCGGACCAGGTTCTATCTGTACCACTCGTGTTGTGGCAGGTGTGGGAGTTCCTCAGTTGTCTGCTGTATATGATGTGGCTAAGGCGTTGAAGGGTACAGGTGTTCCTTTGATTGCTGACGGTGGTTTGCGCTACTCGGGTGATGTTGTGAAAGCTTTGGCTGCCGGAGGATATAGCGTAATGATCGGTTCGCTGGTTGCCGGAACGGAAGAGTCTCCCGGTGATACAATTATCTTCAACGGACGTAAGTTCAAATCTTATCGTGGTATGGGTTCACTGGAAGCAATGGAGAATGGTTCAAAAGACCGTTATTTCCAGAGTGGTACCAATGACGTTAAGAAATTGGTGCCGGAAGGTATCGCTGCCCGTGTACCTTATAAGGGAACTTTATACGAAGTGATCTTCCAGTTGGTAGGCGGTTTGCGTGCCGGTATGGGGTATTGTGGTGCAGGTAGTATAGAGCAGTTGCACGATGCCAAGTTCACCCGCATCACTAATGCAGGCGTGCTTGAAAGCCACCCGCACGATGTGGCAATTACAAGCGAGGCTCCGAATTACAGTCGTCCCGAATAAAATATAGGCAATTTATATAGAAATACCCGGGGAGTAACAAATACTTTTCCGGGTATTTTTCGTTTAAAGAAAAGGCATCATCTGTTTGGTGTTGAGGCAATATAAAAGATGTTTCCCCGTTATTACATTGTTCTTTTCTAAGATAATAGTTATGATAAGAAGTGGATTGACAATAATTCTCCTTTGCCTGGGATTGGTAGTTTTTGCTCAGCAAGATCCGGTGCTGATGCGTATTAACGGGAAAGAAATTCTCCGTTCGGAGTTCGAATATATCTATAATAAGAATAATGCCCTTGCTGGTATCGAACAGAAAACATTGAGTGAATATGTTGATTTGTTTGTGAATTTTAAGCTGAAAGTCGCTGCAGCCGAAGCTGCCGGATTGGATACTACCCAGGCTTTTCGTGAAGAACTGGAGGGATACCGTCGCCAGTTGGCAAAAGCTTATTTGACGGATGAGTCTGTATCAGAGCTTGCAGCCCGTCAGGTATATGATAAAATGAAAGCTAACAATCGTGCCGGACAGATACGGGTAAGTCATATCTTTAAGGCTCTTCCCCAAACAGTTACCAGTCATGTGCTGCGTTCTGCAGAAGCTCGGATGGATTCTCTTTATGCCGCATTGCAGAATGGGCAGGCGGACTTTGATGAGTGTGTACGTAATTTCTCTGATGAAAAAAAATCTTTTTGGGTAAGTTGGTTACAGATGCCTGTTGAGTTTGAAGATGTTGTATTTGCATTAAAGCAAGGAGAAATATCCCGACCTTTTTTTACACCGCAAGGCATTCATATTGTCAAGGCGATTGAACGGAAAGAAATCCTGCCCTTTGAAAAAGTGAAGGATGAAATCATGCGTCGCCAGAGCCGTCGTTACGGAATGGACAGAGGAACGGAGGCTTTGGTGGAAAAACTGAAAAAGGAATATCAATATACGGCAGATAAGACTGGAGTGGATGAATTACTGTCAAAAGGGCAGACAGATAAGAGACTGTTTACACTTGACGGCAGGGAATATACAGGAAAGATGTTTGCCGCTTTTGCAGCTTCCCACCCTCAGGGTGTGCAACGCCAGCTGAAAGGATTTATCATGAAGTCCGTACTGGATTATGAGTATAGTCGCCTGGAAGATAAATATCCGGAATTCCGTATGCTCATGCAAGAGTATCGGAATGGAATGTTGCTGTTTGAAATCAGTAACCGGGAGATTTGGGAACGTGTACCCTCAGATGAAGTCGGACTGGCGGCCTATTTTGAAAAGCATCATTCGGATTATCATTGGAAAGTCCCCCGTTATAAAGGAATTGTATTACATACTACAACGAAAAAGCTTGGAAAGCAAGCTCGCAAATTCCTGAAATCTTTGCCGGAAGAGGAGTGGCAGAATGCCATCCGGCTGACGTTTAATGCAAAGACGCGGCAAGTGCAGGCGGAACAAGGTTTATTTGCTCCCGGAGATAATGCCTATGTAGATGAAGAAATCTTCAAAAAGGGGAAAACTGAACCTATGACGTCATTTCCTTTTACCACTTTTCTGGGTGAAAAGGTGAAGGGACCGGAGACTTATCAAGAGGTACGTGGACTGCTTGTAGGCGATTATCAGAACTATTTGGAGGAGCGTTGGATTGCACAATTACGGAGCACCGCTAAGGTTGAAATAAACCAAGAGGTTTTAAAAACCGTTAATAATCACTGATGCAACCGATTAAACCGTTATCTTCGTACCTTGAAATAAAGTAAATATCAATCGGTAATGCGAATATTTTTCCTGGGACTCCTCTCCATCCTTTTGTGTGTGGCCTGTAGCGAGCAACACGACCATAAAGGGAAGACACCACTGGTGGAATTGGACGGCAATTTCCTTTACCGGCAAGACCTGCAATCTGCGCTTCCGGCGAGATTGTCGAAAGATGATAGTTTACTGTTCGCAGAACATTACATCCGCAATTGGGTGGAAGATGTCTTATTATATGAGAAAGCGCAGAGTAATATTCCCGATAACGGGGAGATTGAGAAACTTGTGGAGAATTATCGCAAGGCGCTGATTATGCACACCTATCAGCAGGCATTGATTCACCAAAGACTCTCGAATGAAATTTCAGAGGGAGAGTTGGCGGACTATTATGAAAAGAATAAAGAGCTTTTCAGGTTGGAACGGCCGCTGATGCAGGGGTTGTTCATCAAAGTCCCCCTCACCGCACCACAACTAAACAATGTACGTCGTTGGTATAAAGCAGCTACGCAAGATGCAGTAGAACATCTGGAAAAGTATAGCTTGCAGAATGCCGTGAAGTACGAGTACTTTTATGATAAATGGGTACCGATGGCAGATGTGCTTGATCTGATACCGTTGAAAGTACCCGAAGTAGAAGATTATGTGAATAAGAACCGTCATATCGAATTAAAAGATACGGCGTTTTATTATTTCCTGAATGTGAGCGATTTTCGTTCGGTGGGCGAGCAGGAACCTTATGAGTTTGCACGCCCTAAAGTGAAAGATATGATGCTGAACCTGAAACAAGTGGAGTTTATGAAAAAGGTGAAGGATGACTTGTATCAGCAGGCGGTGAAGAAGAATGAGATTAAATATAATTAGTTTAGATACACAGAATGAAAAATTTTATGAACTTTAAGTTTGTAGTTTTATGTGCCTTGGCGCTGATGACCGGTTCTGCCGTTTATGGACAAGACAACGTGATTGACGAAGTAGTTTGGGTAGTGGGCGACGAGGCTATATTGAAGTCTGAAGTAGAAGAAGCTCGGATGAGTGCTCTGTACGAAGGACGTAAATTTGATGGTGATCCCTACTGTGTGATTCCTGAAGAAATAGCTGTACAGAAGCTGTTTTTGCACCAGGCTGCTCTCGATAGTATTGAAGTTGCTGAAAGTGAGGTGATCCAGCGTGTGGACCAGATGACGAATATGTATATCGCCAATATCGGTTCGCGTGAAAAGATGGAGGAATACTTCAATAAGACATCCAGTCAGATTCGTGAAGCCTTGCGTGAGAATGCCCGTGAAGGATTGAAAGTGCAGAGAATGCAGCAGAAACTGGTAGGAGAGATTAAAATCACTCCGGCAGAGGTGCGCCGCCACTTCAAGGATTTGCCGCAGGACAGTATTCCTTATATCCCTACCCAGGTAGAGGTGCAGATCATCACACAACAACCGAAAATTCCTTTGGAGGAAATTGAAGATGTAAAAAGTCGTCTGCGCGAATATACGGATCGTGTGAATAAGGGAGAAAGCTTCTCTATGTTGGCACGTTTGTACTCCGACGACCGTGGTACGGCTATCAATGGTGGTGAAATGCCATTTACAGGACGCGGTTATCTGGATCCTGCATTTGCCAATGTGGCTTTCAACCTGCAAGACCCCAATAAGGTTTCCAAGATTGTAGAGTCTGAATATGGCTTCCATATTATCCAGTTGATCGAAAAACGTGGTGACCGTATCAAAGTACGCCATATCTTGTTGAAGCCCCACGTACCGGAAGAAGCGCTGATGGCAGGTACTGCCCGTCTGGACTCTATTGCCGATGACATCCGTAACGGTAAGTTTACTTTTGAAGAAGCTGCTTCCGTACTTTCACAGGATAAGGATACACGTAACAATCACGGTCTGTTACCTAACCCTCAAACCAATACGTCAAAGTTTGAGATGCAGGAACTTCCGCCCGAGATTGCTAAAGTGGTGGATAAGATGAAAGTAGGAGAAATCTCCGAGGCATTCACAATGATTCCGCAGAAGACTGGTAAAGAAGAATGTGTAATCGTGAAACTGAAAAGCCGCATCAACGGACACAAAGCAACTATTTCGGAAGACTATCAGAACCTGAAGGAAATTGTATTGGAGAAACGCCGTGACGAGATGCTGGATAAATGGATTCGCGAAAAACAAAAACATACGTACGTGCGTATCAACGAAAATTGGAAGAACTGTACATTTAAGTATCCGGGTTGGATTAAAGACTGATCCCGGGTGATACACTAACTTTTTGTATGCAGAAGAAAAATACAAGAAATAATTTTCTGAACAGGCATAGATTCCTTCTCACAGGCCTTCTATGCCTGTTTGGCATCTGTTTGCTGAGTGCCCAGGATAAGCCGAAACAGCCGGAAAAGAAGAAAACCCGGGTTGATTTGCTTTACGCTGAGGAGGCGCAGGCGGATAAAATTCTGCTTCCGGATGTTCAGATTCTGATCCGGTCGGTAAAGCTGCGTCATGACAGTATGTATATGTACTGTGACAGTGCGTTGATTTACGAGAAGACAAATTCGGTGGAAGCTTTCGGTAATGTTCGTATGGAACAGGGGGATACGCTCTTTATTTATGGAGATTATCTGTATTATGACGGTATGTCGCAGTTGGCAATGCTTCGTGAGAATGTCCGCATGATTAACCGGAATACGGTATTGACAACGGATAGTTTAAACTACGACCGTTTGTATAATCTGGGTTATTACTTCGATGGCGGTACACTGACCGATGAAGAGAATGTGCTGACTTCCGAGTGGGGGGAATATAGTCCGGCCACGAAAATATCCGTATTCAACCATGATGTGAAGTTGGTTAATCCGAAATTTGTATTGACTTCGGATACCCTGAAATATAGCACCGATACGAAGATTGCTACGATTCTGGGTCCTTCGGATATTGTGAGTGATAAGAACCACATCTATTCCGAACGAGGTATTTATAATACCACTACAGAGCAGGCTGAACTGCTGGATCGTTCCGTGCTGACCAACGAAGGCAAGAAACTGACGGGTGACAGTATTTTCTATGATCGTGTTTTGGGATATGGTGAAGCATTTGACAATGTGCAGATGAATGATACCATTAACAGGAATATGCTCACGGGTAACTATTGTTTCTACAATGAGATCACGGGAAGTGCACTTGCCACTCAACGTGCAGTTGCCATTGATTATTCACAAGGTGACAGTTTGTTTATGCATGGTGATACACTGCGGTTGATTACCTATCATATAAATACGGACTCCATGTTTCGTGAGATGAGGGTGTATCATAAAGTACGTGCTTACCGTACGGATGTTCAGGCAGTATGCGATTCTTTGGTGTATAATTCTAAAGACTCTTGCATGACTATGTATACTGATCCTATCTTATGGCATGGCTCACAACAATTGTTGGGTGAGGAAATTAAAGTCTATATGAATGACAGTACCATAGACTGGGCGCACATAATCAATCAGGCTTTGGCTGTGGAGCAGAAAGATTCTGTTCATTACAACCAAGTGACGGGCAAGGAGATGAAAGGCTTTTTTGTCGGCGGGGATATGCGTCAGGTGGATGTGAACGGTAATGTATTGGTTGTCTTCTATCCGATAGACGATAAAGACAGTACCATGATAGGATTGAACTATTCTGAGGGCAGTTTCCTGCGTATGTTGCTGAAAGAAAGGCGTATGGAGCAAGGAGCTTTTATAGGGAAAGCGAATGGTACGCTCTATCCGATGGATCAGATTCCGGCTGACAAATATAAGTTGCCTCCTTTTGTCTGGTTTGACTATATCCGTCCGAGGAATAAGGAAGATATATTTGAGTGGAGAGGTAAAAGGGCTGGCGAACAATTGCAGAAATCAGATCGTAAGCCTATAGTTTCACCAAGGAATATGAATATAAAAAGAAATAAATAAGCGCTATGGGAATGTTCACAATGAGAAAGCCTCGTGGCTTTAATCATCCATATATATATGTGGATGAGCGGAAAGAGAAGTTGGCGAAGATGGAAGAAAGCGCCAAACGTGAATTGGGAATGTTGCCTGAGAAGGAGTTCTCACCGGAAGATATCCGGGGAAAGTTCGTAGAAGGCACTACCCACTTGAAACGACGCAAGGAAAGCGGGCGTAAACCGGTACACCTGGGGGTGATACTGGTGATTATTGCTTTGCTGATATACTTGTGGTATGCCATAAGCACCGGAATCATTTAATTTAATTACGAATTACAATGTAGCATCATGGAACCTGTTGTTATTCGTTATTTGTAATTCATAATTCATAATTTGTAATTATCATGAGCGACATAATTCATTTGCTGCCCGATTCGGTTGCCAATCAGATTGCTGCCGGAGAGGTGATTCAGCGTCCGGCGTCCGTCATTAAGGAATTGGTAGAGAATGCGATTGATGCCGAAGCACAAGAAATACACGTATTGGTGACGGATGCAGGGAAAACCTGTATACAGGTGATTGACGATGGTAAAGGCATGTCCGAAACGGATGCGCGCCTTGCTTTCGAACGCCATGCCACCTCTAAGATAAGGCAGGCTGCCGATTTATTTGCCTTGCGCACGATGGGATTCCGTGGAGAGGCGTTGGCTTCTGTTGCTGCGGTGGCGGAAGTAGAACTCAAAACCCGTATGGCGAATGAGGAACTGGGTACACGGATTGTGATAGCCGGCTCTAAAGTAGAAAGTCAGGAAGCCGTTTCGTGTCCTAAAGGAAGTAACTTTTCCATTAAGAACTTATTCTTTAATATACCTGCCCGCCGCAAGTTCCTGAAAGCGAACTCGACGGAATTGAGCAATATCCTTACTGAATTTGAACGCATAGCTCTGGTACATCCCGAAGTGGCTTTCTACTTATATAGTAATGATACCGAATTATTCAACCTGCCTGCGATGCCACTTCGCCAACGTATTCTTGCCGTATTTGGCAAGAAGTTGAACCAGCATCTGCTGTCGGTAGATGTGGATACTACTATGGTGAAGGTATCTGGCTTTGTTGCCAAACCGGAGACGGCGCGTAAGAAAGGAGCTCATCAGTATTTCTTTGTGAACGGGCGTTATATGCGTCATCCATATTTCCATAAAGCGGTGATGGATGCTTATGAACAATTGATTCCGGCAGGCGAACAGATTTCCTATTTCATTTACTTTGATGTGGACCCGGCCAACATTGATGTGAATATACATCCTACCAAGACCGAGATTAAGTTTGAAAACGAGCAGGCAATTTGGCAGATCGTTTCCGCAGCGGTAAAAGAGTCATTGGGTAAATTCAATGCTGTGCCGTCCATTGATTTCGATACGGAAGGTATGCCGGATATTCCCGCATTCGATCAGACTCGTCCGATAGAGCCTCCGAAGGTGCATTATAATTCAGACTTCAACCCGTTCAAGACTTCTTCCGCTTCCTCTTATAGTGGTGGGGGTAGCTATTCCCGGCCGAAAGTGGATTGGGAAGGACTGTATGATGGTCTGGAGAAAGCCAGTAAGATGAATACGCCTATGGAAGAAGAACCTTTTGTAGACGAAACGGACTGGACTTCTGCACCTGCATCGGTAGATATGTCCGAAGAACGTACTCCGTATGTTCAGGAGACGGAAACTGTATCCTCTCCATCTGCATCGTTGTATACCAACGAACCGGCAGTGGAGAAAGGTGCGCAGCATTTTCAATTCAAAGGGCGCTTTATTCTGACTTCGGTAAAATCCGGTTTGATGCTGATAGACCAGCACCGGGCGCATATCCGGGTGTTGTTTGAACGTTATATGAATCAAATACGTCAGAAACAAGGGGTTTCTCAAGGAGTTTTGTTTCCTGAAATCGTGCAATTGCCCGCTTCGGAAGCTGCGGTGTTGGAAAGCATCATGGAAGACTTCTCGGCAGTTGGGTTTGAACTGACACCTCTGGGAGGAGGAAGTTATGCGATCAATGGCATTCCGTCCGGCATTGAAGGGTTGAATCCGGTGGAGCTGGTGCGTAATATGGTGCATACGGCAATGGAAAAGGGAAATGACGTGAAGGAAGAAGTGCAAACGATGTTGGCTCTGACACTGGCGAAGGCTGCTGCCATTGTTTACGGCCAGGTGTTGAGCAATGAAGAAATGGCTAATCTGGTAGATAATCTGTTTGCTTGTCCTACTCCGAATTATACACCGGATGGACGTACCGTATTGTCAACGATTAAAGAAGAAGATATTGAAAAACTATTTGCTCGTTAAAGTAGTATAATCAGTCGGAACAAAAAAAACTATCTTCGTAAAACCTTTTAGTTCGGATGGTGTTATTTAAACAGTTACAATAATGAATTTAAATTAACCACTTAACTATTTAAGGTATATGAAAAAGATTCTAATGTTACTGGCTTTGGCCGGTTTGTCTTCTGCTGCTATGGCGCAACAGAAGACTGAAGTAGTCGAATACGAAATTATCCAGGTACAGGATAAATATCAGGTAATCACCAATCCTTTCTGGAGCAATTGGTTCTTCTCTATCGGCGGCGGTGCTGAAGCTACTTTTGGTGATAATGATAGTGCAGGAAGTTTTGGTAAGCGTATCAGTCCTACATTGAATATCTCTGTCGGTAAATGGTTTACTCCCGGTTTGGGATTGCGTCTGCAATATAGCGGTTTGCAGGCTAGAGGCTTTACTTATGATAAAGGTGCCGACTACGTGAAGGGTGCCGAGCTGAAAGACGGTTACTATAAACAACGTTTTGACTATATGAACTTGCACGGTGACGTGATGTTCAATCTGAATGCTCTTTTCGGAGGTTATAATCAGCATCGTGTTTATGAGATTATTCCTTATGTAGGTGCCGGTTTCACTCACAATTACTCCAAACCTCATCGCGAAGCTTTGTCTGTGAATGCAGGTATTATCAATAAATTCCGTATTTCGAATGCGGTAGATATTAACCTGGAATTGAGCGCAATGGCTGCTGAAGATAAATTTGATGGTGAAGTAGGTGGTGATCACGGATATGATGGCGTATTGAGCGCTACGGTTGGTCTGACTTATCGTTTCCCCGCCCGTGGTTTCCGTCGTCCGATGCCGCAGTTGATCTCTCAGATCGAACTGGCCGCCATGCAGGATAAGTTGGCTATGATGGGTGCACAGAATGCAGAATTGAAGAATGCACTGGTACAGGCTGAAAACCAGCCGGTGGCTGAAGTAACAGAAACACAGGTGATTGTTCCGGATCCGGATATCGCACCGCGTACCGTATTCTTCCAGATTGGTTCTGCTGAATTGTCTCCGCGTGAAATCATGAACCTGTCTTATCTGGCAGAACAAATGAAACAGTTCCCGAATGCAACGTACACCGTAAACGGTTATGCTGACTCTGCAACCGGTACTCCGGCATTCAACAAGGAGTTGAGCTTGAAACGTGCACAAGCTGTTAAGAATGCATTGGTTAAGAATTACGGTATTGCTGCCGATCGCTTGAATGTGGAAGCCGGTGGTGGTGTAGACAAATTTGGTCAACCGATCCTGAACCGTGTGGTATTAGTGAAATCTGCTAACTAAATATAGTCTTTCCATTAAAAAGGGAACGCCCTGTTCTCTCGTAGATTCTACGGGAGGCCAGGGCGTTACTCGTAACAGAGGATATTGCTTTTTATTCTCCGCTGAATTTCTTCACTTGTTCTGCTATCAGTTCCGCATCGTCGAAATAGTTGATCTTCATTGCTTTGCGTACATCATCCAATGTAGCGGCGGCAACTTCGCGTGCTGCGTCGCAACCTTTCTTCAGCATGTCATAGATGGCAGGAATGTCTTTTTCAAATTCTTTGCGACGATTGCGAATCGGTTCCAGCGTTTCCTGCATGATGGAGTTAAGGAATCCTTTCACCTTCATATCACCCAGACCGCCACGCTGATAATGTGCTTTCAGTTCATCGAGGTTCGGATATTCGGGCAGGTAAAGGCCGAAGTGTTCGGGACGGCAGAAAGCATCCAGATAAGTAAATACAGGGTTGCCTTCTACTTTACCCGGGTCTTGAACACGCAAGTGGTCGGGATCGGTATACATACCTTTCACTTTCTTCTGTACTTCGTCGGCAGAGTCGGAGAGGTAGATACAGTTGCCCAGGCTCTTGCTCATCTTGGCTTTTCCGTCTGTTCCGGGCAGGCGCAGACAGGCGGCGTTTTCGGGCAGGAGGATTTCCGGCTCAACCAGTGTTTCGCCATAGATATAGTTGAAACGACGAACGATTTCGCGTGCCTGTTCCAACATTGGTTCCTGATCTTCGCCCACAGGGACAGTTGTTGCCTTGAAAGCGGCAATGTCCGCAGTCTGGCTGATGGGGTAGGTGAAGAAACCTACTGGGATACTGGCGTCGAAGTTGCGCAACTGAATTTCTGCCTTTACTGTAGGATTACGTTGCAGGCGGCTTACGGTCACCATATTCATGAAGTAAAAACTCAATTCGCACAGTTCGGCAATCTGAGATTGAATGAAGATAGTGCTTTTTGCCGGGTCCAGTCCGCACGCCAGATAGTCAAGCGCCACTTCGATAACATTCTGACGTACCTTTTCCGGGTTGTCCACATTGTCAGTCAATGCTTGTGCATCGGCAATGAAAACGAATATCTTGTCATACAAACCGGAGTTCTGCAACTCCACTCTTCTTCTCAATGAGCCCACATAATGTCCTATGTGCAGGCGTCCTGTAGGGCGGTCGCCCGTGAGGATGATTTTCTCTTTAGACATATTTATATTATTCTATTTATTATGTTTTTCTTTGAAAATGAATACAAAGGTAACGCTTTTCTCTGACTTTAGCTTCATAATTCTTTAGAGAAGCGAAAGAGAAACCATACTCTTGTTGCTTTTCCTGAAAAAAGAGTTTACCTTTGTGGAAATATACTTAATATAAAACGCGATGAAAACAGATTTTGATTATCAAGCGGTCCCTCAAGGGTTTATTCATTGTTTCAAGGACGATTGTTCCAGGTCAGATACTTGCTTGCGCCGTTTGGCTGCGCGGCATTGCACGGCTGATAAACCTTTGATTACAATTCTCAGTCCGGCAGCTATTCCTGCCGATTCTTCTCAGTGTTCCTATTTCCTGCCTATCCAGAAGATACGTGTGGCATGGGGGGTAAGAAACTTATTTGACGATGTTCCTCTTAGCTTAGCAGCCGATATGCGGCACCAGATTGTTTCCTACTTCGGCAAGACGCATTATTATCGGATCTACCGTAAAGAGCGTTTCATTACGCCTGAAGGTCAACGATATATCAGGCATATATTTACTCAGAACGGCATTACCGACGCACTTCAGTTTGAGTCTTATTCGGAAGTCTATAAGTGGTGATTAGTTTCTCGGTGTGGAACTGGCGGTTTCATGCCTTGAAACCTGTAGTTTCACACCGAGAAACTGATAGTTTCAAGGCATGAAACTACAAGTTTCAGCTGATGAAACTAATGGCGGTACTATATCATGCTTTTAAATAGCTTAATAGGAGGCAATTGCTATTTTAAATAAATATAGAGAATAAAGACAGGCTCTAAATTTGTTTATTATCGAAATAAGTCGTTACTTTGCACAAATTTTAAAACAACGATGCAACAACACGGAAAAAGAGATACATATAATCTGTATTCGAATGAATTTCATTCGTTAGTCGATGATTTCTCTTTCTCTGAGAAGATATTGTTAGTTCTTTGGTAATGCGTTAATCCTTTGTTGGGTAACGCATTTTTTTTGTGCCCGAATGTATAGGAAGAAACTTAATAGACAACAAGAGAATATATGGAAAAGAATTTGAAGAAAGTGTTGGTCTTGGGCTCAGGTGCACTCAAGATCGGTCAGGCCGGGGAGTTCGACTATTCCGGTTCGCAGGCATTGAAGGCTCTGCGTGAAGAAGGTATCAGTTCAGTGTTGGTGAACCCGAATATTGCTACTATCCAAACATCGGAAGGTATTGCAGATCAGGTTTATTTCTTGCCTGTAACCACTTATTTCGTAGAAGAAATCATCAAGAAAGAACGTCCCGATGGTATTCTGTTGGCCTTCGGTGGTCAGACGGCTCTGAACTGCGGTGCCGAGTTGTACACAAGCGGTGTGCTGGCTAAGTACGGTGTGCGCGTATTAGGAACTTCGGTGGAAGCTATCATGTATACGGAAGACCGTGACCTCTTCGTGAAGAAGCTGGACGAGATCGATATGAAAACTCCCGTCAGCCAGGCTGTAGAAAGTATGGAAGATGCAATTGCTGCTGCTGAACGCATCGGTTTTCCGGTTATGGTTCGTTCCGCTTATGCACTGGGCGGTTTGGGTAGCGGCATCTGCCAGGATAAAGAAGAGTTCCTGAAGTTGGCCGAAAGCTCTTTCGCTTTCTCTAAACAAATTCTTGTAGAAGAGTCTCTGAAAGGTTGGAAAGAAATTGAGTTCGAAGTAATCCGCGATGCTAATGACCACTGCTTCACGGTGGCAAGCATGGAAAACTTCGACCCGCTGGGTATCCATACGGGAGAGTCTATTGTAGTGGCTCCGACTTGTTCGCTGACTGACGAGCAGGTGAAGATGTTGCAAGATCTTTCTACGAAGTGTATCCGTCATCTGGGCATTGTGGGCGAATGTAACATTCAGTATGCATTTAATGCGGAAACTAACGACTACCGTGTGATTGAGGTGAATGCCCGTCTGTCGCGTTCTTCTGCTTTGGCTTCTAAGGCTACGGGTTATCCGTTGGCATTCGTGGCCGCTAAGATCGCATTGGGCTATACGCTCGATCAGATTGGTGAAATGGGTACTCCGTATTCAGCGTATGTAGCTCCGCAACTGGATTATCTGATTTGTAAGATTCCTCGTTGGGACTTGACGAAGTTCGTAGGTGTATCCCGTGAAATCGGTTCCAGCATGAAGTCTGTAGGTGAAATCATGTCTATCGGACGTTCTTTCGAAGAAATCATCCAGAAAGGTTTGCGTATGATCGGTCAGGGTATGCACGGATTTGTAGGCAACGACCTGCACTTCGATGATCTGGATCGTGAGCTTTCACGTCCTACTGACTTGCGTGTATTTGCTATTGCTGAAGCTTTGGAGAATGGCTATACGATAGACCGCATCTTTGACCTGACCAAGATTGATCCCTGGTTCCTTGGCAAGTTGAAGAACATTGTTGACTATAAGTTGAAGCTTTCCCAATATAATAAGGTGGAAGATATTCCGGCCGACGTATTGCGTCAGGCAAAAGTGCTGGGCTTCTCTGACTTCCAGATTGCGCGTTTCGTACTCGAGCCGCAAGGCAATATGGAGAAAGAAAATCTGATGGTGCGTGCACGTCGTAAAGAGTTGGGCATCCTGCCGGCTGTAAAACGTATCAATACGATTGCTTCCGAGCATCCTGAACTGACTAATTACCTGTATATGACGTACGCCGTTGAGGGTTATGACGTAAACTATTACAAGAATGAAAAGTCAGTGGTTGTACTGGGTTCCGGTGCTTACCGTATCGGGTCTTCCGTAGAGTTCGACTGGTGTTCGGTAAATGCCGTGCAGACTGCACGTAAGCTGGGTTACAAGTCCATCATGATTAACTATAACCCTGAAACCGTATCTACTGACTATGATATGTGTGATCGTCTTTACTTCGATGAGCTGTCTTTTGAGCGTGTACTCGATGTTATTGACCTGGAACAGCCGCGCGGTGTAATCGTATCTGTAGGCGGACAGATCCCGAACAACCTGGCAATGAAACTGCATCGTCAGTCAGTGCCCATCCTGGGAACTTCTCCTCTTTCTATCGACCGTGCTGAAAACCGTAATAAGTTCTCTGCTATGCTCGACCAACTGGGTATCGACCAGCCGGCTTGGCAAGAGCTTACCAGTCTGGAAGATGTGAAAGGTTTCGTAGAGAAAGTGGGTTATCCGGTACTGGTTCGTCCGTCTTATGTACTTTCGGGTGCTGCGATGAACGTATGCTATGATGAAGAAGAATTGGAGAACTTCCTGAAAATGGCTGCTGAAGTATCTAAAGAATATCCGGTGGTAATTTCTCAGTTCTTGCAGAACACAAAAGAAATCGAATTTGATGCTGTTGCCCAGAATGGTGAAGTGGTGGAATATGCTATTTCCGAGCATGTGGAGTTTGCCGGTGTACACTCCGGTGACGCTACATTGGTATTCCCTGCACAGAAGATTTACTTTGCTACGGCACGTCGTATCAAGAAAATCAGCCGTCAGATTGCAAAGGAACTCAATATCTCCGGTCCGTTCAATATTCAGTTCCTGGCACGTAACAATGAGGTGAAGGTAATCGAATGTAACCTTCGTGCTTCACGTAGTTTCCCGTTCGTGTCTAAGGTGCTGAAGCGTAACTTTATTGAAACTGCTACCCGCATCATGTTGGATGCTCCTTATACTCGTCCTGACAAGTCGGCATTCGATATCGACTGGATTGGTGTGAAAGCTTCTCAGTTCTCTTTCTCCCGTCTGCACAAGGCAGACCCGGTACTGGGTGTGGATATGTCTTCTACCGGTGAAGTAGGCTGTATCGGTGATGATTTCTCCGAAGCATTGCTGAGCGCCATGATTGCTACCGGCTTCCAGATTCCTCAAAAGGGAGTGATGTTCTCTTCCGGTGCCATGAAATCGAAAGTAGATTTGCTGGAGTCCAGCCGCATGCTCTTCAATAAAGGATATAAGATTTATGCAACGGCAGGTACAGCCGCTTTCCTGAATGCTCATGGAGTGGGCACTGAAGCTGTTTACTGGCCCGATGAACGTCCTGACGCAGAGAACAACGTGATGAAGATGATTGCCGAACACAAATTCGATTTGATTGTCAACATTCCGAAGAATCATACGAAACGTGAACTGACGAACGGTTACCGTATCCGTCGTGGTGCTATCGACCATAACATTCCGTTGATTACGAATGCTCGTCTGGCAAGTGCTTTCATCGAAGCATTCTGCGAACTGAAGTTGGAAGATATTGCTATCAAGAATTGGCAGGAATATAAGTAACTGAAGAGGAAATAAAAAGGAGGATGCTCTATCAGAAAGAGTGTCCTCCTTTTTTATCTTTTTTTCTGGCGCTACCACTGACTATAAGGCTTATTATTGGGGCTCTTGTGCCCACCAATAGTATATATAATTTAATTTTTTGCCCTCTTCAGTAGGGATATACCAGACCTTTTCTTTTAAATCTGTTTCGATTTTACGGTAAACAGAGATAGGGATTGTGGCATAAGTACCGAAGTTCATGAAAGAAAATTCGACCTCATCAACCTTGCCGGTATCTGAATTTATGCACATTGTTATTATGAGCTCGTGGCCTTTTACTCTTTGTTTTTCACTAGCAGAAAATGCAGTATTTACAATGGAAAGGCGCTCTGCTCGTGTCCATGCGTCATATTGGAGTAAAGCGATACCTTCATCTGTTTGTGAGAAAGTTTCTCCTGTATTTTTGTAACTTTGAGTAGTAAAGAGTAATTTGTTACTCTTGTTATAGAGTGTGACTGTCTTTGACGCTGCCACATCGCATTGGTAGGTGTAACCATTTTCATTGAATGTTTTAGTTACAGCATAATAATTTGTCTGTGCATATATATATGTAGTACAAAGTGATATGCATATAAAAAAGAATATAGTTTTCATAATCAGCAATTTATTGTTAGCTTATTTATACATTTAAAATTCTCTAATCCCGGTCGGTTATATTCGAAGGGGTATTTATCCGCTGTGTAGTGATACTTATGGAAAGTAGGGACGATATCATCTTTTATTTTACTTTCTAAATCGGTACGATTCACTCCGGGAAGTAAATTCCCTTTATTATCAATGTAATTCGTTAAACTTTTTATTCTTCTGCGACGGGGGTCTGTATTGTCCCTGTCTTCCCACTTACTGTCTTTATATTCTGGTAAGTTGCTCGTGTAAAGATATTGTGCGTACCATGCTTCTATTTCTCCATTCAGAGTTGATTCTTTGTATGACGCAGTGGTTTCTTGATAAGCTCGGTAAGCATGCATCATTTCATGAAAAAGCTGATTGCTTTCCATCTGCCTGCCAAGACATATTCCTGTTGATTCTCCTTGGTAAAAGCATTAATGAACTTAGAGGTAAATTCCACTGAATCATTTTTCTGTTTTAGCAGGAAAACAATTTGCTGAATGTCTGGGTTGGCAGTGGAAACTTTGAAGAAGTGATCAGACGCATCTGTAATAGGTGCTTCTTCGCTAATACATGAAGCCACTAGTAATGGTACAGCAAATAAATTAATTTTGTCATTTTCATAATACAAAATTTGAAGGTAATACACTGTACTGCCAGTTCTCAGAGCAGTATTATTATGATTCTTTCTTCTTGATAAAAGAAAAAAGCGTGGGAACTTATCTGTTTGTCTTTAAAATAGTTTTATTGCGAATGCTTGTTTCTGTTTAAATTGCAATAAATATACGAATATTTTTTGCATGCCAGATAGTATAGCTGCGATTTTTTTGAAAATATTTACTGTTTCTTTTTATCAATATGGTTGGCTGTTTGGAATAAATATCTATTTTTGTGGAGAGTGTAATAGTGAAAGGGGGAATAATTACGCTTTTGAGAGTATAATCTGGTAATTGAAATATATGAATGAAGTAGAGAAAATGCGTAGTTCGCAACTGGCGGATATGTCTGCCCCGGAAGTACAGGTAAAGTTTGAATATGCCAAGAAGTTGCTGGCAAGGATGCGGCAATTGAGTACTTACGATGAGGCTTACAGAGGATTGTTGGAAGACCTGATACCGGGAATACCGGAGACATCCGTTGTGTGCCCGCCTTTCCATTGCGATCATGGGGATGGTATACGTCTGGGTGAACACGTATTTGTGAATGCAAATTGTACTTTTCTGGACGGAGGTTATATCACGATTGGTGCCCATACATTGGTGGGACCTTGTGTGCAGATTTATACTCCACAACATCCGATGGATTATGTAGAACGTCGTACTCCGAAGGAATATGCCTATCCGGTGACGATAGGAGAGGATTGCTGGATTGGCGGTGGTGCTGTTATTTGTCCCGGCGTAACAATTGGTGATCGCTGTATTATTGGCGCCGGAAGTGTGGTGACGAAAAACATACCCGATGATAGTGTGGCGGTAGGAAATCCGGCGAAGGTGATCAGAAAGGTGATGCCGGAACGATGAAGTGATGTGAATTCAGTTATCTGTTAAATCAAAATACGATCTTGAACCATGAAAAAAATCCCCCTTTTCTTTATTGTTTTAGTTTGTATGTTGGCTGGACAATTAAAAGCAGCAGACGATTTTCTTCCCCAATCCAGATGGATTGGCAGTGAACATTCTCAAAGTACTCCGAACACTTGGCTTTGTTTCCGTAAAACAATCGAGCTTCCCGGTGTTCCCGGTGAGATGATTGCCAACATTGCCGTGGACTCTAAATACTGGTTGTGGATTAATGGAGAACTGGTCGTTTTTGAAGGTGGGCTGAAGCGTGGTCCGGCTCCCGGAGCTACTTATTATGACCGGGTGGATATGGCTCCTTATCTGAAGAAAGGAAACAATGTTATTGCCTTGTTAGTGTGGCATTTTGGAAAGAATGGGTTCAGTCATGTAAACAGTGGGACTGCTGCTCTGCTTTTTAGTGCCCGGGCATCGGGGGTGACTATTGTCAGTGATAAGAATTGGCAGTGCAGTGTGTATCAGGCTTATCAGAATACAGAAGCGCCATTCCCTAATTATCGTTTGTCCGAAAGTAATATCCGCTTCGATGCACGCAAAGAGTTGGCAGGCTGGAATCAACCTTCTTTTGGGGGTAAGTTAGGCCCGGCCATCGAAATTGGCTTTCCGAATGAAATGCCGTTTGGAAAATTGGTGCCTCGTCCCATTCCGATGTGGAAGGATAGCGGATTAAGGGAATACCCGGAGGTGGTGAAGAATGAAACCGGGGATACTATTCGTTGCCGTCTGCCATATAATTGCCAGATTACTCCTTACTTGCATGTGAAAGCTCCTGCCGGATTGAAGATTGGTATGCTGACTGATAATTATACAGGTGGCAGTGCAAACAATGTGCGGGCGGAATATATTACTCGCGAAGGTGAACAGAGCTATGAAAATTTTGGATGGATGAACGGACATGAAATGCTGTATGTGATTCCTGCCGGAGTGGAAGTATTGGGGCTTAAATATCGGGAAACGGGTTATAATGCAGACATAAAGGGGACTTTCACCTGTGATGATGCTTTCTTTACCGAGCTCTGGAAACGGAGTGCCCGTACCTTATATATTACCATGCGCGACAATTATATGGATTGCCCTGATCGCGAACGTGCGCAGTGGTGGGGAGATGAAGTGAACGAGCTGGGTGAAGCTTTCTATGCGCTCGACCCGCGTGGCTGGCAATTGGCTGTCAAAGGCATTTATGAACTGATGAATTGGCAACGGGCGGATGGGATTATTGCCTCTCCGGTTCCATCGGCTAACTGGTGTAAAGAGTTGCCTCTGCAAATGCTCGCCTCTGTCGGATGGTATGGATTTTATACACAGGCATTTTATAGTGGTGATTATTCATTTGTTCCTCACATTTATGAGGGAATGAAAAAATACCTGCATGAAGTGTGGAAGGTGGATGCGCAGGGATTTCCTATTCCCCGTCCCGGTGACTGGAATTGGGGCGACTGGGGGACTGACGTTGACCTGGAAGTTCTTACTACTTGTTGGTATTATTTGGCTCTTAAGGCTGAGAAAGAATTCGCACTTTATTTATATAAACAAAACGATGCCAATCGGGTAGACGAAATGATGAAGCGTATTGCCGCTGCTTTTGATAATCGTTATTGGACGGGTACCGCTTATCGTTCCAGATCGTATAAAGGTGAAACTGATGACCGCTCTCAGGCTATGGCCGTTGTGAGTGGATTGGCTCCGGTGGGAAGATATAAGGCTTTGCTGAAGGTTTTCAAGAAGGAATATCATGCCAGTCCCTATATGGAAAAATATATCATGGAAGCTCTCTTTGTGATGGGGGAACCGAACTTTGCATTGGAGCGTATGCGTAGCCGGTATACTAAAATGATGGCATATCCTTATACTACCTTATTCGAGGGGTGGGGAATAGGTGCCGAAGGTTTCGGGGGTGGTACTATCAACCATGCGTGGAGCGGTGGTCCGTTGACTATATTGAGTCAAAAGTTATGCGGAATAGAACCTCTGAAGCCTGGCTTCAAGCATTTTCGGGTAGCTCCGCAGCTTGGTATGTTAAACGAGGCATCGGCAGTGGTACCTACTCTTTACGGCGATATACGGGTAGATATAAAGAAACAAGACCGTATCGTGAATATACATGTAATCGTTCCTCCGGGTACTACTGCTGTAGTGGTATTGCCTGCTGGCAAAGAAAAGGTACTTCCACCGGGAAGTTATATCCTCCCGTAAACCGGGAAGAGAAAACATGAGTTATAAGGATGATTCTTTGATGAAAAAAAAAGTTTTTTGTTAAATTGCTGAATTTCAATAAGTATATATCTTTCTGTATGTTTTTCTTAGAAAATAGTTCGCAATTATTTTGGTAATCTCAAAATAAGCTGTACCTTTGCATCGCTTTTGAAACGAAAGTGTACGGGCGCTTAGCTCAGCTGGTTCAGAGCATCTGGTTTACACCCAGAGGGTCGGGGGTTCGAATCCCTCAGCGCCCACATCCGATTTCTATAATGAGTGGTCTTACAAGCTGTTGTAAGGCTATTTTTTTATCTGTTAACTTCCTTACTTAACTTTCTTTCCCCTTTATGGCTTATTACTCAGAAAAAAAAGCTAATTTTGCGGCTCGATAATTATCTAATATACACGTATGGAACTTGATTTACTTACTGCTATCTCTCCGATTGATGGTCGATACAGAGGAAAAACAGATGCTTTGGCAGCTTACTTCTCGGAATTTGCCTTGATAAAATACCGTGTGCAAGTGGAAGTGGAATACTTCATCACCTTGTGCGAATTGCCTTTGCCGCAATTAAAAGGCGTAGACAAAAACGTATTTGAAACATTAAGAAACATCTATCGTAACTTCTCTGAAGCTGACGCGCAGCGTATCAAAGATATTGAGAGCGTAACGAACCATGATGTAAAAGCCGTAGAATATTTCCTGAAAGAAGAGTTTGATAAAATGGGTGGAATGGATGACTACAAAGAGTTTATTCATTTCGGACTGACTTCGCAGGATATCAATAATACTTCCGTTCCTTTGTCTATCAAAGAGGCTTTGGAACAGGTTTATTATCCACAAATAGAGGAACTGATTGCGCAACTTCGTACGTATGCGGAAGAATGGACGGCTATTCCTATGCTTGCCAAGACACACGGTCAGCCGGCTTCACCTACTCGTTTGGGAAAAGAGGTGATGGTATTTGTATATCGTCTTGAACGCCAGCTGGCTACTTTGAAGTCTTGTCCGCTTACTGCCAAGTTCGGTGGTGCTACCGGAAATTACAATGCGCATCATGTGGCTTATCCGGAGTTCGACTGGAAAGCATTTGGTAACCGGTTTGTTGCTGAAAAACTGGGTTTGGAACGTGAAGAATATACTACGCAGATTTCTAATTATGATAATCTGTCTGCTGTATTCGATGCTATGAAGCGCATAAATACGGTAATGATCGATATGAACCGTGACTTCTGGCAATATATTTCCATGGAATATTTCAAGCAGAAGATTAAAGCCGGTGAAGTAGGTTCCAGCGCCATGCCGCACAAAGTGAATCCGATTGACTTTGAAAATGCGGAAGGTAATCTGGGTGTGGCAAGTGCCATTCTGGAACATTTGTCGGTGAAACTGCCTGTGTCCCGCTTACAACGTGACCTGACGGATTCTACCGTATTGCGTAACGTAGGCGTTCCGTTCGGACATATCGTAATTGCCATTCAGAGCTCATTGAAAGGTTTGCGTAAATTGTTGCTGAACGAAGCGGCTATCTATCGCGATCTGGATAATTGCTGGAGTGTGGTAGCTGAGGCTATTCAGACAATTCTGCGCCGTGAAGCATATCCGCATCCGTACGAGGCGTTGAAGGCCTTAACCCGCACTAATCAGGCTATTACGGAAGCTTCTATAAAGGAATTTATTGAAGGTTTGAATGTAGATGAGGAAATAAAGAAAGAATTGCGTGCAATTACTCCTCATACATATACAGGAATCTAAGCTGGAAATATTAAATTTAGCTGTATAATGAAGCCAACATTTTAAATCCGGCGATTGTTAATATAGTATACATATATAATATAAGGTATAAGAGTGATAATAGAATGGCCGTGAGGCCAACGTTTAATTTTATTCGAATAAAACAATGAGTACAGAAAACGAAAATTGGCGTGACGATTCTTCCAGTGAGGAGAATTCAGGCAACAGATTTGAAAGAGAAAACAATTACAGCCGTCCGTCTTACAACCGTGAAGGTGGTGACCGACCCTATCGTCCGCGTTTTAACAGCGAGAGTGGCGAACGCCCACAGCGTGCTTACAGCAGTGATCGCCCGTATCGCCCGCGCTTTAACCCTAATGCTGAAGGTGGTGAACGTCCACAACGTTCTTATGGTGACCGCCCGTCTTACAATCGCGAGGGTGGCGATCGTCCGCAACGCTCGTATGGTGATCGTCCGTCCTATAATCGTGAAGGCGGCGATCGTCCGCAACGTCCTTCTTATGGAAACAACAGTGGTGGTGACCGTCCTTATCGTCCTCGCTATAATAGCGGTGATGGTGGTGATCGTCCACAACGTTCTTATGGTGGCTCTTCTTATGGAGGTTCTTCTTATGGCGACCGCCCGCAGCGTCCACGCTTCAATCCGGATGGCGGAAGAGGCGGATATGGTCGTCCCCAGCAGCGTCGTACGCCGGATTATGATCCGAATGCAAAGTACAGCCGTAAGAAACAGATAGAATATAAGGAACAGTTTACGGATCCTAATGAACCGATCCGTTTGAACAAGTTCTTGGCTAATGCAGGTGTCTGCTCTCGTCGTGAGGCGGATGAATTCATCACGGCAGGTGTGGTTTCAGTAAATGGAGTAGTGGTTACAGAACTCGGAACTAAGATCAAACGTGCTGACGAAGTGAAGTTCCATGATCAGATGGTGAGCATTGAACGTAAGATTTATATCTTGCTGAATAAGCCGAAAGACACTGTGACTACCTCGGATGATCCGCAGGCACGTCGTACAGTGATGGATTTGGTGAAGGGTGCTTGCGATGAGCGTATTTATCCGGTAGGTCGTCTGGACCGTAACACTACAGGTGTGTTATTGCTGACGAACGACGGTGACCTGGCTTCCAAACTGACACATCCGAAGTTCCTGAAGAAGAAGATTTATCACGTACATACAGATAAAAATGTGACGAAAGCTGATATGGATCAGATTGCAGCCGGTATTCAGTTGGATGACGGTGAAATACATGCAGATGCTATCAGTTATACGGATGATGTTAGACGGGATGAAGTGGGCATTGAAATTCACTCAGGTAAGAACCGTATTGTTCGTCGTATATTTGAGTCACTGGGTTACAAGGTAGTCAAACTCGACCGCGTATTCTTTGCCGGACTGACTAAGAAAGGCTTACGTCGTGGTGAATGGCGCTATTTGAGCGAACAGGAAGTAAACTACCTGCGCATGGGCTCTTTTGAGTAATTATATAATATAGAGGTTTAACACAAATTTATGGAAAAGATTAGTAGAACAAAGATTGTTGACGTGTTGAAGCGCGAAGATTTCGGCGCTATGGTCAACGTGAAAGGCTGGGTTCGTACCCGCAGAGGTAGTAAACAAGTTAATTTTATCGCCCTGAATGACGGTTCTACAATAAATAATGTGCAGGTTGTAGTAGATTTGGCAAACTTTGATGAGGAGATGCTGAAAGATATTACCACCGGTGCCTGTCTGAGTGTGAACGGTGAATTGACGGAGTCAGTAGGTTCCGGTCAGAAAGCTGAGATTCAAGCTCGTGAGATTGAAGTGCTGGGTACTTGTGATAATACATATCCTTTGCAGAAGAAAGGTCATACGCTGGAATTCCTGCGTGAGATTGCTCACCTGCGTCCCCGTACGAATACTTTCGGTGCGGTGTTCCGCATCCGTCATAACATGGCGATAGCTATCCATACTTTCTTTCATCAGAAAGGCTTCGTTTATTTCCATACACCTATCATTACGGCATCTGACTGTGAAGGTGCCGGACAGATGTTTCAGGTAACGACGAAGAACCTCTATGATTTGAAGAAAGATGAAGCCGGTTCCATCATTTATGATGACGACTTCTTTGGTAAGCAAACCAGTCTGACGGTTTCCGGACAGTTGGAAGGTGAACTTGCTGCTACGGCACTGGGCGCTATTTATACTTTTGGCCCTACATTTCGTGCAGAAAACTCCAATACTCCACGCCATTTGGCTGAGTTCTGGATGGTGGAACCGGAAGTAGCGTTCAACGACATTACGGACAATATGGATCTGGCGGAAGAGTTTATCAAATTCTGTGTGAAGTGGGCTTTGGATAACTGTGCTGACGACGTGAAGTTCCTGAACGATATGTTTGACAAAGGCTTGATTGAACGTCTGCAAGGTGTATTGAAAGAATCTTTCGTACGTTTGCCTTATACGGACGGCATCAAGATACTGGAAGAGGCTGTTGCTAAAGGTCATAAGTTCGAATTTCCGGTATACTGGGGTGTGGACTTGGCTTCTGAGCACGAACGTTATCTCGTGGAAGAACACTTCAAGCGTCCGGTTATCCTGACCGACTATCCGAAGGAAATCAAAGCGTTCTACATGAAGCAGAACGAAGATGGTAAAACAGTACGTGCAATGGACGTATTATTTCCGAAGATTGGTGAGATTATCGGTGGCTCTGAGCGTGAGTCTGATTATGACAAGCTGATGACGCGTATTGACGAAATGCATATTCCGATGAAGGATATGTGGTGGTATCTTGATACCCGCAGATTCGGTACGTGCCCTCACTCCGGTTTTGGTCTGGGTTTTGAACGCTTGCTTCTGTTCGTGACGGGTATGGCAAATATTCGTGACGTAATACCTTTCCCGCGTACGCCGCGTAATGCAGAGTTCTAACTCTTAAAATAAATAAGTGAAGTAGCCCGCACAATCTTGTTGTGCGGGCTCTTTTTTTACTAATAAACTGTTATAATATTAAAATAATTACTTATATTTGTGACAGTCAGATGCCTATACGTTAACCAAATATATACGAACATGAAGAAGAAGTATTTCATTACCATGTTGGCAGCAGTGCTGTTGGCGGTAACAGGAGCGGCAGCGCAGAAGAAGGCGAGTTTCAAACCAGCGGATTTGAAAGGTATCTGGCAGCTGTGTCACTATGTATCCGAAATTCCGGATGTTCCCGGTGCTTTGAAGCCCAGTAACACATTCAAGGTATTGAGCGATGACGGGCGTATCGTCAATTTCACTCTTATTCCCGGCAAAGATGCCATAATCACCGGATATGGTACCTATATCCAGCTGACGGACAATAGCTATCGGGAAAGTATTGAGAAGAATATTCATCTGCCCATGCTGGATAATAAAGATAATGTCCTGGAGTTTGAGATGGGAGAAGGCGGGCTTATGCATCTGAAATATTTTATTTCTAAAGATTTGAATGGCAATGAATTGAACTGTTGGTATCATGAAACCTGGAAGCGGGTAACGATGCCGCCTGTATTCCCTGAAGATATTGTTCGTTAAAACGGGCTATCCGGATATAATAAGCAATGTTCCGATGCAAAGCAAGCAATCTTTTGCATGGGAACATTGCTTGTTTTGTGTCCTAACATTGCTTGTGATTGATAGTCAGCTTCTTTAAAAAAAAGAAGAAAACGTTTGCCAGTTTTGGGAAAATCCGTACCTTTGCAAGCCGATTATTATCTAATAAGGATAAGCAATTAATTCAGAGCGAGTTAATCCACCTTTGTCCGGGGTGGCTAATCCGTAATGAAGATTTTTTTAGTAGTAACATTTAAAAAACAAATCAAGAGTGGATACTTTAAGTTACAAGACCATTTCTGCAAACAAAGCTACGGTAACCAAAGAATGGGTTATTGTTGACGCTACAGACCAAGTATTGGGTCGTCTGGGCGCAAAAGTTGCGAAACTGTTGAGAGGGAAGTATAAACCAAACTTTACTCCTCACGTAGATTGCGGTGATAATGTAATCATTATCAATGCCGACAAAGTTAAAATGACAGGTAATAAGTGGACTGACAAAGTGTATTTGTCATACACAGGTTATCCCGGTGGTCAGAGAGAAATGACTCCTGCTCGTCTGCAGGCTAAACCGAACGGTGATGACAGACTGTTGAGAAAAGTAGTAAAGGGTATGTTGCCTAAGAACAAATTGGGCGCTAAATTGCTGAGCAATATGTACGTATATGCTGGCAGCGAGCACAAACATGATGCTCAGAACCCGAAAACAATTGATATAAACTTACTTAAATAATAGATATGGAAGTAGTAAATGCATTAGGCAGACGTAAAAGTGCAATTGCACGCATTTTCGTAACCGAAGGTACAGGAAAGATTACTATTAACAAGAGAGACCTTGCAGAGTACTTTCCATCAACTATTCTTCAGTATGTAGTAAAACAACCGCTGAGCAAGCTGGGTGTTGCTGAAAAATATGATATTAAAGTAAATTTGGACGGCGGAGGTTTCAAGGGACAAGCAGAAGCGTTGCGTTTGGCAATTGCCCGTGCATTGGTAAATGACCCGGATATCCTGCTGGCAGATGAGCCCACCGGGGCGCTGGATTCCCGCTCATCGGATGAACTGATGAAGCTGTTCACCATTGTGACGGTAATCTTTCTGCCGCTGACCCTGCTGGTGGGGTGGTATGGGATGAACTTCAATATGCCGGAACTGGGATGGAAATACGGTTACCCTGCCGTCATCGTCCTGTCGATTATCATCGTGCTGCTGCTCATCCTCTATTTCAAAAAGAAAAAGTGGTTTTAATATAGAGTCCCTAAGTGTTGCTAAAGCTCAATTCACCGATCCAATGGAGAAATGTTCAGTAGGGGACATAAAAGAGGCTCCATCTTGAAAGATGAAGCCTCTTCAGCATCGAATGTTCTTTGTTCATTTTGCAGCT
>ERZ780162.667-NODE-667-length-26525-cov-5.166981_pt1 | contig 26525 bp, 24 predicted proteins | sample MGYA00511474_ERZ780162 | MGnify/ENA primary metagenome ERZ780162 (study PRJEB29588, sample SAMEA2143633) | human gut metagenome | biome: human gut; feature: human-associated habitat; material: faeces | place: Denmark | collected 2008/2010 ...
AGAAAACTCCCTGAAAAGTTTTTTGAACAAAATCAGAGAGCTAAAACGAGAAAATGGAAATTTTTTAACCTGAATCAAGCTCTATGGGGAGCAGGTAACAGGGAGTTCCTTATGTCCTCAGGTGTCAAGGGGCAGGACGCCTGCCTTCTTGATCTCTCTCAAACCCCAGCTTCTTATCCGACGTCAGTACATCAAACGACAGTGTGATAGAGGTTGCCCATCGGCGTTTCGTCAGGCCTACAAAGACCTGCGAAATAAGGCTACACGGCATTTTCCCCGTCATCGGTTCGGTTTGATCTCAAGTTGCCTGGCTCTGCTCTATGCCACCTTGATTAAGGCTGCAAAAACCCTTGCCCATGCGGCTGCGCATCGGCAAATGTTCTCGCTGACTTGTTTCACAGGGCTAAAACCGTCTCGATTTGCCTGTCCCGCGAGCGACTTCATCTCAGTGCCGCTACGTAATCAACAATGGTGTTGTAGTTTCTTATTCGACCTACTTGTCGTCGCTTTGCGGCAGATCAACCTGCCTCGACGTGGCCATGATGGCAAACCGACCTCTGCTCCTAGGTTAGGTGGCGACTTCAAAGAGCCATAAACTCCCACAGGTTTGGACAGAGGCCGGCGTAACCGGTTTTACATCACTGAAACTTTTTCAATCACGGCGGGCATTCGTTGTTCTCCTACGCTGCCGACGCAATCGGCGTTATGCTCCATTCTTGACCCTTGCTGGCCACTGCCCAACACTGTCGTGCAATGCGATTGGCTATGGCAACGAGCGCCACCTTCTTGGGTTTCCTTGCCAAGATCTTGGACATCCACTCCGGACGTCTCCTTGACCGGGCTGCGGCTTGTGCGCCTTCGATCAACAGCGCTCTGAGACGCTTATTGCAACGCACCGGGATGCCCTTGTTGATCGTCTTGCCGCCGCTACCGAAGTGCATCGGCACCAGACCTTGATAGGCCGCAAATTGCCGAGCCGTCGCAAACACCGTCGGGTCGGCAAGCAGCACACACATATGAGCCATAATCACCGGCCCGACGCCGGGGATCGTCAGCAGGTTCTTGGCGTGTTTGGTCTGCATGGCCAGCCGGTTGATCTCTTTATCTAGACCGTAACGCTAGCAATTAGGTACGTTGATTCAGGGGAATCTTTCACCTAACCATATGATTTTTCACAGAAAACGAGGTTGATTTCTACCTCGTTTTCTTTTACAATAGAATACCTAATAGGGCTCGTTATTTTGAAGTGGAAAAAATGACCGAAAAGCCAGACTTTGTTACGTCCTACCAAAAGCCGAAAAATACGGAAATCAAAAAAATCGGAAACAACTGGTACGTCTACGAGCGCTTCAGCAAATACGATCCAGCTATCAAGCGCAGCCGCAAGGTTTCCGGCAAGTGTCTGGGCAAGCTCACGCCTCTGGGGCTGGTGCCGACACAGCGTCGACTCGTCAAGGAATCGGATCAGAGACCGGCAAGGGTTTCAGACGTGGCTGAGGCCGGGGCTGTCTTGTTCTTTTGGGTTCGGACGGTTTCGATGCGCGAGCGCCTAAAAGAATTCTTTCCGGATATTTGGCAAACGATCTATGCGGCGGCAATTTTGCGCGCCATCAAGGAGCCGCGCTTTCGTCGCCTGCAAGTGCACTATGAGACGAGTCTTCTGGCGCACCTTCTGCCCAACCTCTCTTTCGATGCCCCCGGCAATGCCGCCTTTCTCCAAGTTCTGGGACGACGCCGTGAAGCAATCTGCCGCTTTATGCAAGAGGATGTGAACAGCAACGATGTCTTCATCCTTTTCGACGGGCATCGACTGATCACTTCCTCCAAAACCATGGAACTGGCAGAACTGGGATATGACTCGAAGCGGCGCTTCAAGCTGCAAGTCAATTTACTGTACGTCTACAGCCTGTCCTCCGATGTCAGCGCTCCGGTGTATTACAAGCAATTTCTCGGCAGCACACCTGACGTTAGTGCGTTTGCCGATATCCTCAACGAATGCGGCATCTCCAGCAAAAAGTACACGGTGATTGCCGATAAAGGTTTTGCCGCCGAAGAACAATTCGAAGTATTGACTGAAAAAGAACTTTCTTACGTTATTCCGATCAAACGAGGCAGCAAGCTCGTGGCCGCTTATTTGCCACTGACACCGCAAAGCTTCTCTGATCTTTTTACCTATAACGGACGAGTCATTCAGTCATTCAAAATCGAAGAAGACGGCTTCAATGTCTTCGTCTACTACGATGCGCAGCTTTATGCCAATGAATTGGCAGATGCTGCAGAACGTGCAGAACAGAAAAACGAGGTGAAGGACGGAAAGTTACAGCGGGAGTTGAACAGACGTCAGAAGGGTAAAGGCAAGCTTACTGACGAACAGCTCAGTGAACTGCAACCCCGGGACCTGAAACAGATTCTTGAGTCAACCCCGGAGATGGGAACGGTGTCGATTCGGACAAATCGTCTGGACCTCAACAGTCATCAGGTTTACCGAACCTACAAGCAACGCCAGGCGATCGAGCAGTTTTTCAGAACGTACGGTGCCGGGATGGATTTTGACGCTTCTTACATGAGGGATCGGACGAGTCAAGAAGCCTGGCTGTTCTTGAATCATCTGTCGGCCACGATTGCCATGGAATGCATTGCAGACATTGCACGGATCGGAGAAGACAAAAACGTGTCGTTTGAAGACTTGAGGCAGACTCTCGGGAAGATCATGGCCAGTCAAGTCAATGGAAAATGGACGTTGGCGCCTATCAAGAAATCCGTCCAGAAACTCATTGCCAAACTCGATTTCCGAATCGACGCGTTTGACTTAGATGCGATGACTCGAGAGAGCGGTACGTCACCGCAGTGACGTACCTAAATTTCTAGCGTTACGGTCTAGAGCAGCAATCTTCTCGATCGCAACCCGTATGCCAGCAACGATCTCACGCATAGTGTCAATCACCAGCTGTACAGCATCGCCCTCGAGCTTGTTGATGCACTCGTCAACCCGCTTGAGGAACTGATTGACCGACTTTGGAATCACTTGCCCGTACTCGGCCAACAGACCACGGACGTGATTGATGTTGGCGGTACGTTGATCCTGCATCTTGGTTCGCATTGTCGTCAGCGCATGAATGTCACGTTCTGTCGGCCCCTTGACGACAACCGCCGGTTCGCCGTGAAGCAAAGCATTGAAGATGCCCTCGGCATCGGCGCTGTCGCTCTTGTTGCCTCGAACGTAAGGCTTCACTCGTTTGCTATCCATAATCCGAACGGAGTGCCCGAGTTCCAGAAGCTTGCGTGCCCAGTACTGCGAGCTGCCACATGCCTCCATGCCGATCAAGCACTTGTCACGGTTGGCAAAGTGCTTAAGCAGCTTGTCGCGGGTGACTTGCCGGTTGGTGCACTCTCCCGTCTCCGTGTTGCAGCAGTAGACCTGAAACACTTCCTTGGCAATGTCGATGCCGACGATGAACGTGAAGTCGCGAAAGAGTTTAAGATTTGCCATGAGGGCCTCCTTTAAATGTTGTGCTAGAACATTTTGGTACTTAGATGCCGCAAAAGACCGAGGGTCTTCAGGAGGCTCTCATCCTTCACGTCGCCGACGTCCGATCCTGCCAACAACCTCAAGCTGCCGGCCGATGCCGAGCGTCAGTTCATCTCCAGCACCAACCCCTTTGAAACCCGCAGAAGGTGGCGTTCGCTTGCCGCTACGAATCAGTGTGAACACCAGAGAAACGTCATCGCTGATTAACAGCAAGGAGTCGGATGCCGACAACGTGGCTGCCGGCACCGTTCAGCCCAAACCGAAAGGTTTGGCTAACCGCGCATTCTCGCGGGCCATGCAGAGTCGGACCTCTCCTATCTGCACGCTTCAAGTTTAAGGTTTCTTCGAAATGGTTGAGGATCAACGATCCATGACGTATTCTTAAGGGTCTGGATAAACCTTGGGTGAATCCGCCGCAAGGCGGAGAGGGCAAAGCCCTTCTCAGGGTGGCTCGCGAGCCACCCGTCTTGTCCATTCCCGATTTTTAATGAACACCACAAGCGCTGTGTTTTACGGGCACTACGCTTGATCGGGTACCTGAGGACATTATCGTTAGGTTCCTTGCGAGACGGCAGAGTTTTTTGTTCCAAAGTTTGGATTCGCCGTTTCGGATGCACTGAAAAACAAGCGCAAAAAAGCCGCTGCATCCTCATCAGACACAACGGCCTTACGACGTCACCGCCGGAAATTCCTCTCCGACAGAAAGACTCAGCAACGAATTAACGGAGCTTGACTTCCTTGAAGTTGACGTGCTTGCGGGCAACCGGATCGTACATGTTACGTTCGAGCTTGCCCGTGGAATTCTTCTTGTTCTTCGTCGTGGTGACGAAGTAGCCGGTACCGGCAGTCGATTCCATCTTGATAATTTCGCGTGCACCCTTTGCCATGGTTCAATCTCCAATATTAGATTTCGCCGCGGGCGCGAAGATCCGCGAGAACCGCATCGATACCAACTTTATCGACAGTGCGCAGGCCAGCCGTCGTCAAACGCAGGCGGACCCAACGGTTTTCACTCTCGACCCAGAAGCGACGATACTGCAGGTTCGGCATGAAACGACGCTTGGTCTTGTTGTTCGCGTGCGAGACTTGATGGCCGACCATCGGCGACTTGCCGGTGACTTGACACACTCGTGCCATCGCTAACTCCCGTAATAAGAAAAAAGTTAAAAACGCTTCACGCTTCGCCGTTTCATATCAAAAGCGTGAGCGCGAAAATCGAAAGAACGTGATTATACGACAAAAAAGAATCCTTACCAAGCATCTGGCAAAGATTTTTGAGCTTCGTCCTCCTCGCAAAGGAAGACGTCTACTTTTGTCGCGGAGCGACATTCTACTGAATTTGAAGAGAATTTCAAAACAAGAGAAGATACGATCGCCCTTTTTCAGTACTCATTTGGTGCAGGATGCCCAGTTTGCAGGTCAAACCGCTTCATGCGAAAATAGCGTTCGCAACAAGAACGTTCTTGTCGCGAACGCTAATCTCTTTTGAAGCGACGTTATGCAGAAATATTACGACCGGGAAACCGAGCAACAGGCCATTTTTGAAGAGATGCAACAATGCCGTGACCTTGAAACAAGTCGCCTCATCGTTGTCACGGGGCGACGCCGCATCGGCAAAACAGAACTTGTTCGCCGTAGCTCGCAAGCGTCTCCCGAACCGTTCGTCTATCTATTTGCGTCTCGCGTTTCTCACACGGTGCTGATTGAGAATTGGCTTGCCGAGATTCGTTCCGTCCTGCATCCTGAAATCGAGCCGCGCTGCGATCGACTGTCGCAAGTCATCGAGTTTCTTCTGCGTTTAGGAAGATCGCGCCGCATCAATGTCGTCATCGATGAGTGTCAAGATCTCAACTTCATTGAGCCATCCTTCTGGTCCGAGGTTCAACTTTGTTGGGATCTGCACCACAAACAATCCCAAATCTGCCTGATGATGACAGGATCCGTTGCGTCGACCATGCGCAATATTTTCCAGGAATACAGCGAACCGCTCTATGGTCGTGTCGACCGTTTCATTCACGTTCGACCTTTTCCTCCCTCGGTTCTAATGGAGATATTGAAGGATCACCGCGCCAATTTTTCCAACACTGACCTTTTGGCACTGTATCTTCTCACCGGCGGTGTTCCTTGGTTTGTTGCCGAACTGATGGATCGCAACGCCACGGACCTGGAAAGCATGAGTCGTATCGTTTTTCGTGACGGCTCCAAATTTGCGATGGACGGCGAGATTCTGCTCGCCAACGAATTTAGAGCCGACGCTACAGTCAACCGTACTTTGCTGCGTGCCATTGCCAATGGCGTAACGCGACGCGATGAACTGCAGAATTTGATCGGCCCCGTCAGCGTCAGCGGCTATTTGTCCCGCTTGGAAAATCAATTTGAACTCATCGCGCAAAACGTCCCGGTCTTGGGCGAAGATTATCGACGCGTGCGTTATAAGCTCACCGATCGCTATCTTGCCTTTTGGTTTGCTTTTATTCTGGGCAACGACTCGCTACTTGCCCAAAACAATTTCGAAGCAGCCCGACAGGATTTTCTCCGCCGCTTCGACGACTTTTCCGGCCGTGCTCTGGAACAATTTTTCTTGGAACGCTTCCGGGAAAGTCAACGATTTACAACGCTGGGAGCCTGGTGGGATCGTCGAGGCAACAATGAAATTGACCTAATCGCTCAAGATAACGCCGATAACGTCTGGTTCTTCGAGGTCAAGCGCAATGCCCTAAAGTGCAACAGAAAGACGCTTGAAGCCAAAGTGTCGGCGTTTGTCCAAAACAACCCAACCGTACGAAAGTGCCGTCTTTACGTCAGAGGTTTGAGCACGCAGGACATGACAACCGACGTTTCGACATTGCTGCAAACCGCAGAACTCCTTGTGTTGCCCACGTAGCCGACCAACGGTTTGCGATAATGGTGCCCGCACCTTCGTAACTTTTATCTCATCGTGTTTATGCAAGTCATCCTCGCTCAACCTCGTGGTTTTTGCGCCGGCGTCAAGCGCGCCATCAAAATCGTCTCCCGCGCCATTGAGGTTTACGGCGCGCCGCTCTACGTTCGCCATGAGATTGTCCACAACCGCACCGTTGTCGAAGAACTCAAGGCCAAGGGCGCCATCTTCGTTGACGACATCTCGCAGGTTCCCGACGGTGCAACGCTTATTTTTTCAGCCCACGGCGTTCCCCGCAGCGTCTCGGACGAAGCGCATGCCCGCCCTCTGCGCATTTTCGACGCCACGTGTCCCTTGGTCACCAAAGTGCACCGTCAGGTCGTCAAGCTTCACAACAACGGCAAGAAAATCATCATGATCGGCCACGCCGGTCATCCGGAAGTTGAAGGCACGATGGGGCAAATTGACGAAGGTATCTATCTGGTCGAGTCCGTCGACGGCGTCAATGCGCTTGAGCTCGAAAGCACGTCCGACGATTTAAGTTACGTAACACAAACCACGATTTCCGTTGATGACGCCGCCGAAGTGATCTCGGCGCTTAAATCCAAATTCCCGTCCATCACCGAGCCGAAGAAAAACGACGTCTGTTACGCCACACAAAATCGACAGGACGCCGTCAAACGTCTGGCCGATGCCTGCGACCTCGTACTGGTCGTTGGCTCCGTTACCAGCTCCAACTCCAACCGACTCCGTGAAGTGGCCGAACGACACGGCTGCACGGCGAAATTGATCGATACGGCCGCGGACATGCAGGAGGACTGGTTCGAAGACATCGGCACTGTAGGCATCACGGCCGGTGCCTCCGCTCCCGAGTTTCTTGTGCAGCAGGTCATCGAACGACTTCGCTCGACATACCCGACGCTTACCGTCACCACGCAGGACGGCGACGAAGAAAACGTGGCTTTCCCGATGCCCCGAGGCCTTTGGGACAGTGACCTTGAAGCTGCACGAGCCCAAAAGGAGCACCGCCATGGATAACCGCAACTTCTATTCAATGCCAGCCCCCTGGGGCGGAATCGTCCTTCGGGAAGAAAACGGTGAACTCGCAAGCATTTGTCCGACGATTGCCTCCATACAAGCGCCGTCACCAGCCCCGCTTGCCATTGCTGACGCAATGCAACAACTCGAAGCTGTACTCACTGTACCGCAAACCACTTCTGAGGAACTGCGCGAGACGCTCTTTGCCACACAAGTCTTCCGAAAACTGCCGGACTTTACGCGCCGTGTTCTCGACATTGTCAGCCGCATTGAACCGGGACAATGGATGAGCTATTCGCAGGTGGCGCAGGCAACAGGCAATCCGGCTGCCGCCCGTGCCGTAGGACAAGCGCTCGCAAACAACCCCTTTCCGATTCTGATCGGCTGTCACCGAGTGTGTGCTTCCGCTCAACTGGCTCGATTCGATATCCTTAAACCCGAAACATTTCGTCCGCAGGCCTATTTGGGCGCGCCGGAACTCGCTGCCGTCGCACAATGGCTGCGTCTTGCGGACTTCTCACTCTGACAAGAAAGGTAACCGATGGCCAAGCACGCCAAACACGAAAGTGCCACCCCTGCAACCGAATGGCTCAAAGCCCACGGGGTGACGTTTCGAGAATTCTCTTACGACTATGTCGAGCACGGCGGTACGCACAAGGCGAGTGAGTCCCTGGGACTTAACGAGCACGCCACCATCAAGACGCTCATTATGGAAAATGAGTCAGCAAAACCTTTGGTAATTCTCATGCACGGCGATTGTGAAGTGTCGACGAAAAATCTCGCGCGGCAGATCGGCTGCAAGAGCGTCACGCCCTGCAAGCCTGAACAGGCTCAGCGCAATTCCGGCTACATGGTCGGCGGCACGAGTCCCTTCGGCACCCGCAAGAAAATGCCCGTTTACATTCAAAAAACAATTCTTGAGCTACCGGAAATCTTTATCAACGGCGGCCGTCGCGGTTATATCGTCGGTATTCCGTCATCGGTCCTTACTGAAAAACTGGGCGCCATTCCCGTAGACGTTGCGCTTGAACAATAACCATTTCGCGAGAAAACATCTTGGCTCTTCCGTTTGAACTTGCCGTTGGCCTGCGCTACACGAAAGCCGGCCGACGCGGCCGTCGCAAAGACGGTTTCATGAGCTTTATTTCGGGCATTTCGGTCGCTTCCATCGCCCTGGGCGTCATGGCGCTCATCATCGTGCTTTCGGTGATGAACGGCTTTCAGAAGGAAGTGCGCGACCGTATGCTCTCCGTCCTGTCCCATGCCGAGGTCTATAACCTCGCGGGCAGTGTCGGCAACTGGCAGGATACACTCGGCACGCTTAAAGCCGCCGAAAGTCGCATCGTAGCCGGAGCCCCCTTTGTCTCCGGCCAGGCTTTGCTTTCAGCAGGAGCAGGCGTCCAAGGTGCCATGGTTCGCGGCATAGATCCGGCTGCCGAACCTTCGGTGAGCGACATTCCGTCGGCCGTGCGCATGGGCTCGGTCGACAACCTCAAGGCCGGCAGTTTCGGCATCATTCTCGGGCGAGATCTCGCACGACAGCTTCGCGTCGGTCCCGGCGACAAGGTAACGCTCATCGTCTCCAAAGGCAATGTCACTCCCGCGGGTTTCGTGCCGCGCATGAAGCAGATGACGGTGATGGGTCTCGTTGATTCGGGGCACTACGAATTCGACAGCACTTTGTGCGTTATGAATGTCACAGACGCCGCTACGCTCTTTCGTACGGGCGGAGCCACCGGCATACGTCTGAAACTTTCCGACATGAACGAAGCTCCGGCCGTTGTGCGCTCCATCCGTCAACATTTGCCCTCGGGGTGGTACGCCACCGATTGGACAATGCAAAACCGCACCTGGTTTGCCGCCGTTCAGGTGGAAAAGACCATGATGTCGATCATTCTCTTTTTGATCGTGCTGGTGGGCGCTTTCGGACTGGTATCGACGCTGGTGATGACAGTGACGGAAAAGCAGTCCGACATTGCCATTTTGCGCACACTCGGAGCAAGTCCCGGCTCAATCATGCGCATTTTCATGATTCAGGGCAGCATCGTGGGCTTTACGGGTGTTGCCGTCGGCGTCAGTCTGGGGCTCTTGATCGCCTGCAATCTGGACGTCATCGTGCCATTTATCGAAGGCATCCTCGGCGTCGAATTCCTGCCCAAGGAAATTTACTTCATCAGTTCCATGCCATCTGACCCGCGCGCAAGCGACATTGTTCCCATTGCCGTTCTGAGTTTTGCCATGAGTCTGATTGCAACGCTCTATCCCTCCTGGCGTGCCGCCCGCACGCGTCCTGCCGAGGCGCTTCGTTATGAATAAGTACGCTATTGAAGCTCAAGCCGTCTGCAAATGCTTTTCCGACGGTACGGGACACTCCATTGACGTTCTTTCCGGCGTGACGTTTGCAGCGGCCCCCGGCGAGGTACTCGCCATCGTCGGTGCATCCGGTTCGGGCAAGTCGACCCTGCTGCACATTCTGGGAGGCCTGGATGTGCCCGACAGCGGGCGCGTTCTCATATGCGGGCAGGACATCGGAACACTTTCGGACAAGGCACTCGGCGACATGCGTAACCACTCGCTGGGCTTCGTGTATCAATTCCATCACCTCCTGCCGGAATTCTCAGCGCTTGAAAACGCAGCCATGCCGCTCTTGATTCGGCGCACGCCCAAAGTGCAAGCGCTTGCCAAAGCTAAAGCCGCACTCGAAGTGCTGGGGCTTTCGGAGCGCCTTACACATCTTCCGAGCCAACTCTCGGGCGGCGAACGCCAGCGCACCGCCATTGCGCGCGCAATGGTTGCCGACCCCTCCTGTATCCTTGCCGATGAACCCACCGGCAATCTCGATCAAGACACCGCTCTTGAAGTATTCGACTGTCTGGTCAAGACCGCCAAGGCAAAAGGCACGGCCGTTGTCATCGTCACGCACGATCTGCAAATTGCCTCGCGTTGCGATCGGGTTCTGCGTCTGGCCGCCGGCGTCATCAAAGAAGTCTCCGGCGTTTAATTTTGCAGGCAATCCGACATGTTCCCGCTTATCGACACGCACTGTCACTTCGCCGAATCGTCCTTGGCGAGTGACGACATTTTGCAGGCACGAAAGCGGGGACTGGTGCAGGCGCTAGTCTGCGCCACGCACTCGGGCGACTTTGAGGACGTGCAACGCACAGCCTGTAAACTGCAGTTCGGCTATGCGCTGGGCATTCATCCTTTGCTTCTCCAAACCCCCGAACAGGTCGCGCAAGAAGTTCGATCCCTTGAAGTAGCGATTGCTGAAGCACAAAAAGATCCCCTTTTGTGTGCCGTGGGAGAAATCGGCATTGACCTCTATCCGCAAGCCTGCGCTCTGTCGCTTGACTCACAATTGGAACTTTTCGAGCACATGCTCGCGATTGCTGCAAAGGCCGGGCTGCCCGTGAGCGTACACAGCCGCAAAGCGCTACAGCATGTTTTACCGCTTTTGAAACATTCGGCGGTTACTGGCGTACTTCACGCGTTTGCGGGCTCCTACGAACAGGCACGACAGGCTCTCGCCATGGGTTTTAAGCTCGGTTTCGGCCCTTCTTTGACTTATCCAGGCTCCAAACGCATTCGCGAAGTGTTTGCCAGACTCCCCGAAGACGCCTTCGTGTTGGAAACCGATGCGCCCTTTATGCTCACGGCAAACCGCCGCGCGCAAGGTGTTCAAATTGCCCGCGCCGTCGATCTTTTCGAAGTGCTTGAAGCCGCCGCGCAAATCCGCTGCCTCCCCCTTGACGAGGCCGCCACCCTGAGCACACACAACGCTTTGGCTGTTTTGGCTCGTTTGCAAACCTCCTGATTTCCTCGCACTGCACCGAGGTGCGGCGTTTTCCTTTGCCGGCCTGTGGTATTCTGACTGCTTCACCCTGTCAGAGTCTTCCCGCACGGAAGGCTTTCGCTCTCCTCATCTCTTTTTAGGAGCATCTTTCATGTCTAACCATGAGGTTGTAGTGGCCGTCATCGGCCTGGATCAACCCGGCGTCATTGCGTGCGTCTCTTCAGTGATCACTCGTCTGGGCTGCAATATCCGCGAAATGACCCAATCGACCCTGCACGAACAATTTGCCGGTATCTACCTTGTGGATAAGCCGCAGGAACTCTCCAACGAAACGCTCAACGCGGAAATCGAAAAGGCCGTCGCCCTCAAAAAGATGCGCTTGACCATCGTCACGCGCGACTACGAAGAGCCTTCGGGCGAACCGGTGCCGAGTGAACCTTTCGTGATCTCTGTCTACGGGCCGGACCGAAACGACATCGTCGCGACCTTCTCTCATATCTTCGGCGCGCAACAGATCAACATTTCCTCGATGCGAGCCTTCCCGATCGGCGAAGGAAGCTCCATGCAGGTCTTTGAAGTCTCCATCCCCTCGGATCTCGATACGCGCAGCTTGCATCGCGTGCTTCTGGAGCGCGCCAAGTCGCTCGGCCTGTCGCTTACCATGCAACACCGAGACATCTTTGAAGCCGTCCATCGCGTCACCGTCATCTGAGGCGATCGCATTTTTTTCGAATTTCAAAACGGAGCCAAACAAACATGCTGACTGAACGCGAGGTCCTTTCGACTATCAATATGCTTCGCAGCGAGCATCTCGATGTGCGCACGGTGACGCTCGGCATCAATCTCTTCGACTGCGCGAGCCACGATTTCGACGTCTTCGAACTTAAAGTGCGCAGCAAGATCCTCAAGTACGCCAAACGTCTGGTGGAAACCTGCAACGGCGTGGGCGACCGCTACGGCATTCCCGTCGTCAACAAGCGCATCGCCGTCTCGGCCATCGGCACGGTTTGCGCAGGCTTTTCGACCGATCAGATGGTGCGCGTCTGCCGCATCCTCGACGAATGCGCCAAAGAAGTCGGCGTGGACTTCGTCGGAGGCTTCGGCGCACTGGTGGAAAAAGGCATGACGCCGGGCGAACGCAATCTCATCAATGCACTGCCTGAAGCCTTGGCCACAACCGATCGCATCTGCTCTTCGATCAATGTGGGCTCGACCAAGAGCGGCATCAACATGGATGCCGTAAGCCTCATGGGCCAAAAAATCGTGGAAACGGCCAATGCAACGGCCGACCGAGACGGCATCGGCTGCGCCAAGCTTGTGGTGTTCTGCAACATTCCTCAGGACGTACCGTTTATGGCGGGCGCCTATCTCGGCGTAGGCGAACCCGATGTGGTGATCGACGTCGGCGTCTCGGGCCCCGGTGTTGTCAACAAAGCCCTGCAGCGCGCCATTGAAGAGTCGGGACGCAAGCTCACCCTTTCAGAAATCGCCGAAGTCATCAAGCACACCGCCTACAAAGTGACGCGAGTGGGCGAACTGATCGGCCGCGGCGTTGCCAAGGCCATGGACATTCCCTTCGGCGTTGCCGATCTCTCGTTGGCTCCGACGCCTGCCGTCGGCGACAGCGTCGGTGAAATTTTCCAGACGCTGGGGCTGTCTTCGATCGGCGCTCCGGGGTCAACGGCCATCCTCGCCATGCTCAACGACGCCGTGAAAAAAGGCGGCGTGTTTGCATCAAGCCACGTCGGCGGCCTGTCGGGTGCCTTCATTCCGGTAAGCGAAGACAGTGCCATTGAAGCGGCTGCCCGCTCCGGCGCTCTCACGATGGAAAAACTCGAAGCCATGACCTGCGTGTGCTCGGTGGGGCTTGACATGATCGCCATCCCGGGCGATACGCCTGCCGAAACCATCTCGGCCATGATTGCCGACGAAGCCGCCATCGGCATGATCAACAGCAAGACCACAGCCGTGCGCATCATCCCGGTGCCGGGCAAAACAGTGGGTGACGTTGCGGTGTTCGGCGGCCTTCTCGGCGAAGCTTCCATCATTCGTGTTCCGGGCGGTGACTCGCAGAAGTTCATTGACTTCGGCGGTCGCATCCCGGCTCCGATTCACAGTCTCAGAAACTAACCGTCCTTTCATGCGGGCAGCGTTGTCGTTTCGGCGCTGCCCGCCGTCTTTTTTTCCTCCCGACCAATCCGCTCTCTGTTGAGCTTTCCAGGAGGAGGCCGAGTTCCATATCAAACTTCATTTGTTGCGCAGATTCGGCCCGTCTTCAAATTCTTTTCTCTTTGCTTGCAAAACCCGCGTGATGCGCTAATATCGAAGTAGAAAAAGAAAAAACTTTTCGCTTATCAACTCGACAGAAGGCGTCACGATGAGGCTATCCGGCGCGGCTATCACTGTTTCGAGTTTGTTTCTCAAAACGAGCTGCAGCCAATAAGCCCCGACGCTTGAGAAGGGGTGCTTATGAAAATCCTGATTGCCGTTGACGGTAGCATCTATACCGACCACGCACTTGAATTCCTTGCTTCGCGTGAAGGCTTCCTTGCTGGCTCGCCCGAAATCGAAATGCTCTCCGTCGTGCCGCAGATTCCGGCCGGTGCCCTGCGCTTTATCGAGCGTGAAACACTTGAGGGCTATTACAAGGATTGTTCTGAAAAGATCTTCAAGCCCATCCGCAAGTTCCTCAAAGGCAAAGACCTTCCTGTTGAGGAAGTCTACGTCGTGGGCGATCCGTCCGAGGGTATCGCCGACGAAGTCGATCGCACCAAACCTGACCTCGTGGTCATGGGGTCGCGCGGCCGCTCGAGCCTCAAGGGGCTTTTCCTCGGCTCCGTCACGCGCGGCGTGCTCGCCCGCACCAAGGTGCCGATGTTGATCGTTCGCTCTGACCTGATTCCGAAAAAGGACAGCATGCGTGTGGGCATCGCCGTTGACGGCTCGCCGCAGAGCAAAGCCGTCGTGCGTTACATACTCAGCAATCTCGACTTCTTCGGAAAGGACTCCAAGTTCTATCTGATTCACGTCACAAGCGACATCAGTCTCACGCTTCTTGCAGGCGTCTCCACCGGTGCGCCGCAGCCGCTCAAAGGCACGGATCTGGAGGCCATTAAGGAAGAGACATACCGCGAAGCCACCGAAGATATCGTACCGATGCTTGACAAGGCCGGCATCGAATATGAGAAGGTTTGCGTCGAAGGCACGCCGGGTGACGTACTTGCCAAAGTCGCCAAGAAAAAGAAGCTCAATCTGATGGTGATGGGTACCCACGGCTACGGCCGCTTCAAGAGTGCCGTTCTCGGGTCAACGGCCATGAGACTTCTGGCCAAAGGCGAAGTACCGGTGATGCTCATTCGCAAGTAGTAACCCGTAAATCGCGCAGTTATAACCGCGGCAGCCGGAAAAAACACCATGTTCGCCGCCGCATCCGTTTATAACTGCGCTATGATCGAAGAAGGTATTTTGGTGAGCGAGCAACCACAGTCCGCGCCAAACCGTTTCGGTTTTTTCTTCATTCAGTGAGTGAGCTCGACGCTTTTCGGGCGCCGCACTCAAGAAAGAACAAAGGAAATAGACGTATGAAAATTCTCGTTCCTATCGACGGCAGCAGCTACAGCGAAAACTCTCTGTCCTTTGTAGCCTCCCGCACGTCTCTTCTGGGTCAGACCCCCGAAATTGAACTTCTGGTCGTGCTTGATCCTCTGCCCGCCCGTGCCGCACGCCTGGTCGGTAAGGATTCGCTCACACGCTACTACGAAGAAGAAGCGGAAAAGATTTTTGAACCGGCTCGCAAGTTCCTGGCCGACAAGCACATCACGGTGACCGAAGCTTTCATGGTAGGCGATCCGTCCGAAAAGATCGCCGAAGAAGCTGTGCGCCTTGATGCCGATCTGGTGATCATGGGCTCTCGCGGCCGCACCGCTCTTGCAGGTCTCTTCCTTGGTTCTGTGACCAACGGTGTTCTCGCCCGTACCAAGAACCCGATTTTGATCGTGCGCAACAAGGCCGTTCCCGAAACGGACGCCATGCGCGTAGGCATCGCCGTTGACGGTTCCAAGTTCGGCGTGGCTGCAGTCAAGTACCTCGTGCGTCACAAGGAACTCTTCGGTGAAGGCGCCTCGTTCTATCTGATCAACGTCGCCAGTGACTACGCCGGCGCTGTGATGCCCGACATGGCAGGCATGGCACTTCCGGCACTGTCCGAAAGCGAAGTGCTCGAACTGCAGAAGAAGGAGTTTGGCGAAGCTGTCGACCCGATCCGTCCGATTCTGGCCAAGGCCGGTCTCACGCCCAAGGAAGTTTGCCTCGTGGGCAACCCGGGCGACGAAATCGCTGCATTCGCGAAGAAAAAGAAGCTCGACCTGGTGGTGATGGGCAGCCACGGCTACGGACGCTTTAAGAGCGCGGTGATGGGCTCGACCGCTACTCGTATCGCAGCTCAGGGCGACGTTCCCATCCTGCTGATCCGTCGCTAATTGCGCATCGTCATCCCGCGAGGTGTCTGTCCGGCACCTCGCAGACAAACGGCCCGAGAGATAACTTTCCTCCCGGGCCGCTTTGTTTGGATTGGCTCAGATCAGAGCGAAGCTCGCAGAATCTCGATCACGCCGGCCTTGTCGATCGGACGCAAAGCACCGGACAACGGCCACCAGCACGTCGGAATGTGATCAGCCATCGCTTCAAAATGCGAATCATCCACACCCACTTCGCTCAGTCGCTGCGGAATACCGATGGACGCAAAGAACTCAGCGGTTTTATCAATGGCAGCATTAGCTAACTCCATCACATCGCCCTTGGGATCCATGCCCCAAACGTTAACGGCATACTGCGCAAAGCGGGGCGCCGTCTTTTCGTTCAGGCTGTAGCGCATCCAGTGCGGCGTAATGATTGCCAAACCCACGCCGTGCGTGATGTCATGCCAGGCCGAAATTTCGTGTTCAATAGCGTGGCACGGCCACGGTGAAGGCATATTTCCGATCGCAAGCAGACCGCAACAGCCGAAGGAACTCGCGAGCATCATTGCGGAGCGTGCCTCGAGATTGGTCGGGTCCTTGATGCAAATCGGTGCGTTCTTGATCACGGTCTTGAGAATCGTTTCGCAGAAACCGTCGCTGACGTCGTTGCCTTCGATTACCAGATACTGCTCAAACGTGTGCGACATGATGTCGGCGGCACCCGCAGCGGTGTGCCATGCCGGAACGCTTGCGCTGACAGACGGATCGCAGAAAGAAGCCTTCGGAAAAAGCAACGGAGAAGATATCGCCTGCTTTTCGTTGGTGTCCATATTGCTGATCACACCCGGCGCATCGTATTCGCTGCCGGTTGCCGCAAGCGTGAGCACCGAAAAGAGCGGCAGAGCGTCCTTGATTAGGCTGCCGTCCTTGACGAGATCCCAGGCGTCGCCATCGTACTTGACGGCCGCGGCAATTGCCTTGGAAGCGTCAATCACAGAGCCGCCGCCCACGGCCACAATAAAGTCGGCCTTCTGTTCACGGGCCAGTTTGGCTGCGGCGTTGACAGAGGTCACGCGAGGATTGGGTTCGATGCCGGAGAACTCCACCACTTCAAAACCGGTCAGCGCCTTCTTGACACGGTCAAGCAGGCCGCTACGAACCACACTGCCGCCGCCGTAGGTGATCAGCGCTCGTTTGCCGTAGGGAGCGGCCGCTGCTGCCAGCTTCTCGATGCTGTCGGCACCGTAGACAAGACGCGTGGGCATATAAAGTTCAAAGGAATGCATGGTCAACACCTCACAGAAAATTCATAACGCCGGCATTCCGGCCCTGTTGCACGGTGAGAATAGCGCACCCCAAATTCAGTCAACCACCTGAAAAGTTCAAGTTTTTGCCTGATTGTCCAAATCTCTCTGGACAAGAAAAAAGGCCGCGAGTCGCAATGAACCCACGGACCTTGAGATTGCCGGGCTCCCGACTTTGGGAGCCCAAGCGGCTGACCGAACGCGATTACTTCGCTTCTTCTTCGTCGAAGGGTTCGGAGCCGAGTTCACCTTCCATACGAGAGACTGCCAGAGCGGTCGTCGAGTCGCCGACCACGTTGATGGACGTACGGATCATGTCAAGGACACGGTCCACGCCGGCAATCAGAGCAACGACTTCCAGCGGGATGCCAATCTGCGTGAAGACCAGAGTCGACATGATCAGGCCTGCGCCCGGAACACCGGCGGTACCGATAGCGGCGAGAACACCCGTCAGAACCACAATCACCTGATCCGAGAAGGTAAGCGGCAGACCGTAGATCTGACCGGCGAACACTGCAGTCACACCCATGTAGACGGCGGTACCGTTCATGTTGATCGTGTTGCCCAGCGGCACAGCAAACGAAGCAATGGCGTTGGTAGCACCCAGACGACGGGAAGCAACGAGGTTAGCAGCCATAGCGGCGGCCGACGAGCAGGTCGTGAATGCGATAAGCCAGGGTTCGAAAATACCCTTGAAGTACTGGCCAAGCGGGATACGGATCCAGAACTTAACCCACGGGATGTAGACGATGATGATCAGCAGAGCCGTAGCGATGAAGCTCGCGAGGATGAGCTTGCCCAACGGCAGAAGAACGGCGATACCGTGCTGAGCAACAACGGCGGCCATCAAACCGAACACACCGATCGGAGCGTAGCGCATCACGATGTTGGTCATGCGGATCATGATGTGACCCATGACGTCAAAGAACTCGTACATCGCACGCCCCTTCTCTCCCATCGCGTTCAGGCAGAAACCGAACATGATGGCAAAGAAGATGATCTGAAGGATCGAGCCCTTGGCAAAGGCTTCCATCGGATTGATCGGGACGATTTCAAGCAACGTCTTCACAAAGCTCGGAGCATTGACCTGAGCGGCCTTCAGGCCTTCGGTCGAAAGCGTCACACCCACGCCCGGGTCAATCAGGTTGGCGATCACGAGACCGAACACCACAGAGATGGCCGACGTGACCAGGAAGAGCACCAACGTACGAATGGCAACGCGGCCGAGCTTCGAAACGTCACTAATGCCGGCTGCACCGGCAACCAGGGTGGCGAACACCAGGGGAACAACCACCATGCGGATCAAACGAATGAACAAGTCGCCCAGCGGACGGAACCAGGTCTGCGCGAATTCGGGGTTGGTAAACGCACCGACAATCACACCCAGCACCAGACCGAACATCATCTGCATCGGCAAGCTGGTCCATACGGAGGATTTCTTATCTGCCATAACAGCTCTCCATTTGAAATTTTTCTTCGCTGAGAACGGGCAGCCCCTGGTTGCGTCCAAAGTCCACACGTCACGCACTGCAGCGTTGAAACAAACTGTTTCAACGTCTCAGTGCTTAATTTAGACCGAAGAAGGCGATCGCGAGTTCGGTATAAACCCTTACTTTTGTCTCAAGTCAATGCCTAGAAACTACTATACAAAAGTGCAACCCTTTGTTTTTACAGAGAAATTTCAGAATTTCACAAAAAACGGATTTTTTTGCCATAGGAGAAATCAAATAGCCTTTCTTTTGCGTTAGCGCAACTCTGATACGTACTTACGGCACTTGATACAGCTCGAATCTCTTTTGTTTAATGCCAATTTCGCGATTTTTTCGTTCTTGTCACGGCTTTGTCACGAATCCGACATAATTTTCTTCTGAAGAAAACATCCCTCGACATACGCACACAAAAACAAACATACGCACATGCGCGCGCGAGCGCGCCTTAGGAACCAATTGACCATGGCTGAGACCATTCTTGTTGTTGAAGACGAACCGGCAATCCGAGAACTGATCGGCTTTGCCTGCGAATCATCCGGCTACGCCGTGCTGCGCGCCGGCAGCGTTAAGGAAGCTAGTGACCTTCTTTCCCAAAACCGCGTCCACCTGATCCTTCTGGACTGGATGCTTCCCGATCTTTCGGGCTTGCAATGGCTCGATAAACTCAAGCGCGACGAGCGCTACGCCGCCGTACCTGTGATCATGCTCACAGCCCGCGGCACCGAAAGCGACAAAGTCGCGGGACTTGATGCCGGCGCCGACGACTACGTCGTCAAGCCCTTCTCGCCGCGCGAACTCATCGCTCGCATGCGCGCCGTTTTGCGTCGCGGCGGAACGGAAGCCGAAAAAACAGTCACCTGCGGGCCACTTACTATCAACGAAGCCCGCTTCTCGGCCAAGGTCGAAGGAGAACCAATCAAGCTCGGCGTGATCGAATTCAAGATGTTGCTGGTGCTCGCCTCGTCGCCTGGCCGTGTCTATTCGCGGGCTCAGCTCCTGTCGCGAGTCTGGGACGACTCAACCGAGCTCGACGAGCGCACCGTCGACGTCCATATTCTTCGCCTGCGCAAGCAGCTAGCGGGCACAGCTGCGGCCTCCCTGGTTGAAACCGTCCGCGGTCTGGGTTATCGCGCCAACGACGCCGTCTGAAAGTGATTTCGCCATGGTTAAGCGTTTGAAACTAATGGCGCCGGTCATGTTCCGGCTCATCCTGCTTTGCTGCCTCTGTCTGGGCATTGCGGGACTTGCCGATCCCGCCTGGGGCTTCGGCCTGTTGATTCTCGGGCTATTTCTTGAGATCTTCATGCATCTCAACTACATCGTGCTGCTCGCGCAATGGCTCGAAGAACCGGGACTTCCCGATACGCCGTCAGTACGTTCAGGGATCTGGAGTGAAATCTTCTACCGCATTTCCAAGAGCCGCAGGCAGCTCGAAAAGAACACGCGGCGCTTGACCGAACGTGAGGCACGCTACCGCAAGACGCTTGCCGCATTGCCCGAAGGCATCGTACTTGTGAAATCGGACTGGTCGGTAACGTGGTGCAACGACGTCGCCGAAAAAATCTTCGGCATACAGGGTGAAGACGACGTCGGTCGCCACCTTCTTGCCTTCATTTCCGACGAAGGGCTGCAAAACTACATCAAATCCGGCAACTTTGCCTCTTCTTACATCCTGCGAACCAAAACACCAAACACGGCGCACGAAATCCGCCTCGTTGATGTCGATCGCAAAACGCGCATCCTGATTGCCCGCGACGTGACCGAACAGGAACGACTCGACGCGATGAGGCGCGACTTCGTTGCCAACGTCTCGCACGAACTGAGAACACCGCTTACGGTGCTCTCGGGCTTTCTCGACATGGCCCTGCACGGCATCGACGAAAAGGTCCCGACCAAGCTCGAGCTTCAAGCATCCCACCTTCAGCTCATGCGCGAGCAGGCGGGCCGCATGCAGCGACTCATCAACGATCTGCTCACGCTGTCGCGCCTTGAAAACGAAGAACAGACCAAGCCCTCCGAAATCATCAACCTCTCGGCCATGCTCGGCACGATTGCCGAAGAGATTCGCGTCATGGCCGTCAAGACGCACACGGTGGAAACCGACATTGACGCCGGCATATCCGTACACGGCTGGCCCGATGAACTGCGCAGCGCCGTCGTCAACCTCATGACCAACGCCGTGCGTTATTCACCTTCAGGCGGCACCATCAAGCTGACGGGCAAAATCAAGGAAAACGGCGCCATTGCTATAAGCGTCACCGACAACGGCATCGGCATTGCCGAAAAAGACATTCCGAGACTGACAGAACGCTTCTACCGCGTTGACAAATCACGTTCACGCGACACCGGCGGCACCGGTCTGGGGTTAGCCATCGTCAAGCACGTGCTCATTCATCTCAACGCCACCATGCACATCGAAAGCCGGCTCGGCGAAGGCTCGACCTTCACCGTGGAAATTCCGGCTTCGCTCAACGCCTCCGTTCAAAATGGACCTCAGGCTTGACGCGGGACTTTCAGGACGACGGACTGTCTGCCTTTTGACGCAAACAGTCCGCTCGCGCAAAAAGCCTCCCCGATTAACGGCGAAAAAACAAATCGTATCAGCGCTTAGACCGCCCTGCTCCGTATAGAATCAAAGCGAGTCTCTGATTTCGTCGGACAAACCGGTCCTGGTCCGAACCGCCCCGATTTCGCCTATGCAATCCAGTCTTCTGGTCTTCACCGACTCCGTCGGCATTGTCTCCTTCGCCCTCTCGGGACTTTTGGCCGCCAAAGGAAAGAAAATCGACCCTGTCGGTGTCTTCGTCGTCACCTTCGTCACCGCGTTCGGCGGCGGAATCGTGCGCGACCTCATCATCGGCAACCGTCCCATGTATTGGATCGCCAACCAAGAGTACATCTGGGCGACGTTAGCTCTGTCGGTGTTTGCGCCATCCGTCCTACGGCACTTTGAGGACAAACTGCATCAAAGGCTTCTCGTGTGGCTTGATGCCGTCGGGCTGGGATTTTTCACCGCGGGCGGCACCTCGCTTTCTCTGACCTACGATCTTCCCTATCTTCCCGCTGTCCTGATGGGCGTATGCACGGGTGTATTCGGAGGGCTTCTTCGCGATGTATTTCTCAACAGGCTGCCGATGGTGATGTCCGATCAGCTGCCATACGCCTCCGCCGCCTTTGTGGGCGGCTGGCTCTACATCGGACTGCACGCGACCGGCACTTCGGAATTTGTCGCGCTGATGACGGCAACCCTCTTCATCGTGCTTGTTCGTATGCTCTGTTGGTACAAGGGATGGAGAATCGTGCGCTACGACGGACAACCCGAAAAGGAGGCCGAAAAGAAAAACAGCCACGAGCCGCGTTGCTGACGCGACGCCTCGTCATCGAACAAAGAACACTGTTGATTACGCTTGACGCGAGCGGTTTTCACGCCACGCTAGCGCCAAGGCCCCAGCCATCAAAAGTACCAGAAGGCCAATCAACGGCCAGAGACCAAGGCGCACAAAGGGCGTGGGCTTTCCCGTCGCCGTTACAAGCGTCAGATCCATATTCTGGGCGCCTGCCGAAGCCAACCGCTCGATCTTTCCGTCGGGACCGATCAACGCAGAGTGAGCGTTCTGAACGGCCTGAATCAATGGACGCGCGGTCTCGCGGGCTCTCATGGCGCTCATGCCCGTGAACTGAGGCAGCACGGCCTCACTAAACCATCCGAGATTGGCAGTATTGAGAATGAAGCTCGGATTGGCTTGATCCCAGGCATGGCGCAGCTCCTCGCCGAACATGTTTTCGTAGCAGATGCCCGCCGCGCCGCTCACACCGGAAACTTCAAACGGCTCGCCTCCAACAGGTCCTCTGAGCTGATCGGCCATCGGAATGCCCAGTGCATCCACAAACCATCGGAATCCGGCGGGCACGAATTCTCCGAATGGCACGAGATGATGCTTGCGATAGAAGAGCTGCGCGGGCTTGTTTTTATCGGCGGCCATCCACTTGCCATCCACATACCGTTGTAGTAGCGGCCAGGGCCTTCCCGATAAAAAGCATTGAATACCACGGAAGCGCCGGTCTTTGCGGCCACATCGACGGCGGCAAGCGCCGGGACATCCAGTCCGTTGCGCAAAGGCGTCGCGATCGTACTTTCGGGCCACACGATCAGATCAAGCTGCTTTCCCATGGCAGAGCGGCTGCTCATAGCTACAGCGCGATCGATGCGCTTGACTGCCGTCGACTGCGTGTAACTCATCGCAACCGGCAGATCGGGCTGCACCAGACGCACTTCAAGCCTTGAGCCTGGTTCGCTGTAAGTCACGTCGTTGAGCACAAGCGTTACCATTGCCAAAGCGCCCAGAACGATTGCGTCGACCGTCTTGAGCCACGGCTTCTTGTCTTCATGCGGAAAAAGCAATTCAACGGCGAAGCCAACCGTCAGAACAACTGCGAAGCCCACACCGTAGACACCGGCAATCGGCGCCCAGGCCCCGAAAAAATCCGATGAGTAAGCGTAACCGACGGAAAGCCAGCCGAAACCTGCCGGCTCCACACCCCGCAGCAGTTCAAATATCGACCATAGCACCGGCAACAGGACGATGAGCTTGAGTCGCCGCGACACCGGCAGCACACGCGTGATTCCAGTCACACAACCGATAAAGCAGGCGAGCACAGCCCCCAAAAGAACAATGGCCGTGACCGACAGCATCATGCTGAGCTGTCCGTGATCATGAAGCGAGCCGTAGCACCAGCGCAGTCCCACGGAGAAAAAGACGATGCCCCATAGCCAGCCGAACAAAAAGCCTTCTTTCTTGCTACCGGGCTGCACCGTCACTAAAAACAACACGGCCAGAGATACCAACAGGAACCAATTGGCCGCCGGCACGGAAAAAGCGATGCTGCCCAAGGCGCCCGCAAGCGCCACGGCAACATAGCGAAGCACAGTACCCGTACGCCCCGAGGTGAGAGTGTTTAAAAACGTCATGCAGCCGACTCGATGCTTTTCGTCTCGTCCGTGCGTGCCGCCGAAACCAAACGCTCGACAAGAAAGAGATGGGCCTGACGTTCGTCGGCGGTAAGCACCTTGAAGCGGAAACCGTCAATTTCAACGCTTTCACCGCGGTGAGGAACATGTTCGAGTCGATCGCTCACCAGGCCGCCCACCGTCTCGCAATAGTCATCTTCCAGGTGCACGCCGAAGAAATCATTGAACTGATCGAGATACGTCTCAGCCTTCACGCGCCAGCGCTCGTTATCGACCGGCGTAATGTTGTCTTTGCCGAGATTGATATTGTCGAATTCGTCGGCGATTTCCCCAACGATTTGCTCGATAACGTCTTCAATCGTGATCAGACCGGAGACAGAACCAAACTCGTCAATCACCAAAGCCATGTGGTTACGCGTGATGCGGAAGTCACGCAGGACGACGTTCAAAGGTTGGGTTTCGGGAATAAATCGGGCCGGACGAAGATGGGCTCGAATGTCGTACGAAGGATCCACAAACAGACGCAGCAAGTCCTTTGCGTGCAATACGCCCTTAACCTCGTCCAGATCGCCTTCGATGACGGGAAAGCGGGAGTGTCCGCGGCTGATGACCTTGGGAAGCCAGACCTCTCTGGGTTCTTCTAAATCCACCGCTTCGATCTGAGCGCGGGGGACCATCAGATCGGAAGCGCAAAGATGCCCCACTTTAAGGGCGCCTTCCATCATGGTGAACGCTTCGGTATCAATGATCTTTTGCCCGTGCGCGCGCTTCAAGGTCTTGGAAAATTCCTCGGCCGTCGTGGGTTCTTTCTTGAAAAAGGAACGCAGTTTGTCAAAAAAACCTGGTTCTGCGGATGCGGTTGTTTCTTCTGTTTGCGGTTGATCTTGCATACAAGCCGGCAGCAATTGGCTTTGCGCCGGTTATTTGGTAGACATATTTTCTGAGGATAGCAAAATCCTGACGTTAGTGAAAGAGAGCGCCGCACCAGATGACAATCACCGGTCTTCGCACAACCACCCTGAACAAATTGTCGACTCGGTCATCTACGTATTCTGTTTTTGGCCACTCTTTGCACACTCGCCAGATTCCGCTACCAAGCCCACGGTACGACAACAAGGCAACTCCGAAGTAGTTTAGCCATCCGTCACGTATCAGATTTGACAGAGCCTTTCGAGAAAAGGTTCTTGCGGCAACGCTATCCGTATCGGTTACCGACCGAAAGAAAGTGAGTTAAGCACAAAATTGCCGCCTACCAGACAACAAGAGCGCCTTGGAATCTCTTCCTCAGCGCTCGTTTTGCCGTCAAATCTTCCGTCGTCAATCAGATGTACTTCACCGACACGATCGCGTAGTGAATCAATCCCTTCGGCGCCGGACACGTCACCTCGTCGCCCTCGTACTTGCCGATCAGGCTGCGGGCCACAGGGCTGGAAATCGAAATGCGGTTTTCCTTGATATCGGCTTCGTCGTCGCCAACGATCTGGTAGACGTTGACCTTGCCGTCTTCGTCTTCAAGTTCGACCGTTGCGCCAAACACAATACGGTCGCCCGCCTGCAGCGTCTTCGGATCAATGATCTGCAACGCGGGGATCTTGCCTTCGAGCTCGGCAATGCGACCTTCAATATGGCCCTGCATTTCCTTGGCGGCATCGTACTCGGCGTTTTCGGAAAGGTCACCCTTTTCACGCGCTTCGGCAATCGCCTGAACAACGGCCGGACGCTTGACGCGCTTGAGTTCGTCGAGTTCTGCCTTCAACTTCTCGGCCCCGGCGGCGGTAATCGGAATTCGCTGTTGCATATCTTTGTTTTAACTTGAAAAAAGAATTTTGCCCTTCTCAGAAGGGCGCAATTTTACATGGTGCCGGAGTCTTCGGTGAAGAGTCCGGCACCATGGACAGGCTTTGTTACGTTTTACGAGGAGCGTTAGGCCTTGGTCGCTTCAGCGTACATTTCCTGAAGTGAGCAGACCTGCGCATCCGACAAGTGTTTGATGCCCTCGACAGCGGCGCGGCCGCCGGCAATCGTCGTGTAGTAGGTCACGCGATTGGCCAAAGCCGCCATGCGGATGTCACGAGCGTCACTGATTTCACCGCGGGATTCGTTACTCGTAGTGATCACCAACTGAATCTCGTGGTTCTTGATCTTGTCAATCACGCTCGGACGGCCTTCAGATACCTTGTTGACCACCTTGCAAGGGATGCCGGCCTTCACAAGCGCGGCGGCAGTGCCGCGGGTTGCCACCAGGCTGTAGCCCTTGTCGAGAAGTTCGGAAGCCACCACAATGGCGCGCGGCTTGTCTTCATCACGCACGGAGATAAAGACGGTGCCCGCCGGAGGCAGAACCGAACCCGAACCGAGCTGGCTCTTAAAGAGCGCTTCGCCGAAAGTCTTGCCCACGCCCATCACCTCGCCCGTGGAACGCATTTCCGGTCCCAACACCGGATCAACGCCCAGGAACTTGGCAAACGGGAACACAGCCTCCTTCACGCAGATGCGAGAAGGCGTCACTTCCACCTTGGCACCCTGTTCGGCAAAACTCTTGCCGACCATGCAGCGAGCTGCGATCTTCGCAAGCGGCTCGCCCGTAGCCTTGGACACGAACGGAACCGTGCGGGAGGCACGCGGATTGACTTCGAGCACGTACACGAGCGGGTTTTCCGTCACAGCGCCTTTGATGGCGAACTGCACGTTCATCAGACCCACTACGCCCAAGGCCTTGGCCATCAGCGTCGTTTCGCGGCGCACTTCGTCGAGAATATCCTGTCGCAGGCTGTAGGGAGGCAACGAGCAAGCCGAGTCACCCGAATGCACGCCCGCGGCTTCGACGTGCTGCATCAGGCCTCCGATGCGCACTTCTTTGCCATCGCACACGGCATCAACGTCCATTTCCACGGCATCGTCCAGGAAGTGATCGAGCAACACGGGGCTGTCTTCGCTCACCACAATGGCTTCGTGCATGTAACGCGTCAATTCCTTGGCATTGTGCACGATGTCCATGGCGCGGCCGCCGAGCACGTAGCTCGGGCGAACGACGATCGGATAGCCGATGCGTTCGGCGGCTTCA
>ERZ780162.675-NODE-675-length-26287-cov-3.624809_pt1 | contig 26287 bp, 15 predicted proteins | sample MGYA00511474_ERZ780162 | MGnify/ENA primary metagenome ERZ780162 (study PRJEB29588, sample SAMEA2143633) | human gut metagenome | biome: human gut; feature: human-associated habitat; material: faeces | place: Denmark | collected 2008/2010 ...
TATATCATTTCTATAGCCTTTCCTAAAAGGATGTATGGGTGGCAATTTTTTATATTCATCTATTGTTGTATGATGAATATACTGTCTTTTAGTGATCCCTGTATTAAACCCACCAAATTCAATGGCCATAAAACGAGCAAACTTTTGGCACTCAAATTTTAAATTTTTTGTAAGGTTATCAACCGCAAATTTGGAAGCAACATAATATAAACTATAATTAGCTGCGCAAACCCCTTCAATACTTGAAATATTAATAATAGTTCCATTTCTTTCCTGACGCATGTGGGGGATCGTTACCTTTAGCATATTAGAAACCCCCCAATAATTTGTTGCGATAATATTTTCCCCAACATCCAACGGTGTCTCTTCAAAATTTGAAGCATGCAATATTCCGGCATTATTTACCAAAACATCAACTTTTCCCATCTTTCCAATTGCTTTGTCAATAGCCGCTTTACATGATTTTAAATTACGAACATCTAACTCAATTTTAATTATTTCATCCGGTAAATCATTTAAATTTGCAATATTACGACTCGTTGCAGCAACAGTATAACCTAATTGATTCAACCTTAAAGCAAATTCTTTGCCAAATCCGGAACTTCCTCCCGTGATAAGCCAGTTTTGAATTTTAGACTTCTCTATTTTGGAGACCGACTGCAATATTGTCTGTTCGTTACTGTAAATAATATATTTATCAATTTTTTTGTAGATCCAATCTTCCAAGTTTATGGGTGTATATCCTAATGATAAACACTTACCTAAATGCATTGTCACTTCAGGATGATTTGAAAATGGATAACTTTCCGCATATGGGCTCAGTATTGCTTTCTTTCCACTTTTCTTTTCTACATAGCCAATTACATCTTTTATTGAAATACACCCTTGTGAAGCAAAGTTAATAACCCCTTTAAATTTATGGTTTGCTAAAAAATATAAGAATGCAGCTTCATCTGTACTTTCGACAAAACTATATTTTTTTTCCAAGTTTTTTTCTGCAATTGGCTTTTCAAAAATTATTGCCGAAACATATTTATAAATACGGCTTGATAAATCATCCTCATAATCCTCATCATTCAATGACATGACAAAAGGTATCCTGACAATTGCATAATTAATATCAGAATATTTATTGGCAATCAGGAGTTCCGTGCTCCTTTTCCCTCTTGCATACCACCCTCTTGTACCGATCTTGACTTCAGTTTCATATAGGGTATTCGATAATGGAAGAATATCCTCTTTCAAGTTTAATCCACTGCGATATAGCGCATAGGTTTCAAATGAGGAAACATAAATATAACGTTTCGTCTTTATATTTCCTAGCACCCAGTCAACACATTGTGGAACCATAGCGGAACAATCAAATACGACATCATAATATTTACCACTTAAATATTTACTGGTTTGCGTTTCACTGAGTCTATCAAATACTAACTTTTTTACAGAAGAAAATTTTTCGTCTATTTTATGTCTGCCACGTACTGCTATCGTGACATCATCTCCATTCTTTAGACACAACGAAGTCAATTTAGAACTCATTCTACCAGTGCCGCCAAGAATCAATACGCTCCGTTTTTTTTTAATATCGTCAGATTCTCCGTGTTTCGTAAGAGAAATATATTCTTCAGAACCGCATTTGCGAATATCAGTCGCACACATATCTCTGCTCCAGGCAATATCTCTTTTACTGATTTGTGCCGGATTTCCCGCAATCACACAATTGTTCGGATAGGATCCCTTGACTACGCTTCGTGCCCCTACAATACTTCCTGTCTCAATATTGGTTCCTGCAAGAATAAATGCTCCTTTACAAATCCATACATGATCCCCTATAATAACTTCATTTTTATAAGCTGGCAAATTTTCAAAATCACTATTTATGTTTTTCTTCGTGTTAACATCAAATACTGTATGACCATCTCCAGCCCATACATCGACATTATGCGAAAACATACAATCCTGTCCGATAAATATTTTTTTCCCTGAATTCGCATGAAGTTCTAATTCAGATTCAAATGTACATCTATCCTTAATATTGATCAAAGAATTCTTTTCATGTCCATATAGCTTAATTAAAGCATCAAGAAAACGGCAATCATTTCCGATTTCTACTGTCGCTTCTGCAGTACTATTTCCAATCATTTGAAACCGCATGTTTCCAAGAAAGGAACAATTCTTCCCGATTTTTACAGCAGCATTTGAAGCCATGTCAAATTCCATTTTAGCCTTAATATTGATGCTTTCTTCTAAAACAATATGACTGTTTAATCCGCGAAATATAACTTTTGTAATTACGCCCGAAGAACCAACAATCTTATTCCCATATACATCGCTATAGTGACCTTTTGAAAGATCAAAATTTTCTAAAAGAATAGGTTTATGAGAAAGGAAAATATAATCTTTTTCCTGTGTAAAGCCATATTCCGTGAATATCTTTTGCGCCTGTGAATCATATTTTTTGGCAATACTTATCACAAAATACTCTGAACTTTTCCCCCTAAGTACATCAATACTTTTAGCAGTAGTACCATTAACATACTGTTTCTGAAGATAAACCTGAAATTCCACATTCAATCCAAAATACTTCTTCAGAATTCTGTTGAATTTCGGTCCATGTCCCCATGTAACAATTTTTCGTCCTTTATAATTCTGCATTGTTGCTTTTGCAAGATAATACAGGCCATGAAGATTTGTATCTAGTTCAGCTAACGCTTTTTCGTTTATCATTTCAAAATTATTTTGAAAACATATATTTGTCAGTACAGCAAAATCCATTTTATTTAAATTCTGGAAAAAGTATTCCCTGTTTTTATTCATGCCGTAAGGATGACGCATGACCGGATTTCCATTCAGGGCATAACTAACTGGTACAGGCTCAAGCAATTTTGCTTCAGGTTTGATTTTTTCCAGCAAATAAGCTCCATGCTCATTATTTACCAAAATTTCACTTGTTCCCTTTTTATCATTATATTTTGGATTGTATTTATTAATGCCCCAAAAATCGCCAATAGAAAGGTCAGCCTGTCTTGGCAGATGATTAAACATACACTCTCCACAGGTTCTGTTTTTTGAGATATTCTTTAAATACGCTATGAAATAAGGACACCTCTCTAACGGCTCTGAATATTTGGTGCCATCTTCAAATTTAGCATTTGTCCCGGCATGCCATCCCCAAGGCTGTTTTGCCTTAAATTGAAGGTCTACAATTTTTTTCCCTTTTAATACATCCTGGTGAAATTTATTAAACACCTTTTGTGAAGTTATCCCATGGCAAACAAGATCTATTGTATACAAATTTTCATACTTGCTATTCCCAAGACATGAATACAATGCTGCAACATGACATGGAAGTCCTGTGAAGAGAACAGTTTTCCCCTTTTCCAACAGTTTTTTTACTTCGTCATATATCTCCCCCACATTGCTCTGCATATACTTGGAGCCACGCATTTTCCAAAGTTCGCTCTTATCAGAAACAATCGTATGTCTTACACTAAAATCTTCATTATAAACAGTTCCGGCAACATATCCGCCATTATCGAGGATATATTCTGCCGCGACGCTAAAGACTCCACCGGAAGAGCTAACTGCCCTTATCTCGTCAGAAGCCCAAAAAGCATAGCATTCAGGTGTTTCACTATTCAAATACTGCGGATGTAACGCAACACATTTTGCGGCACATTTGCCGCAGTTAATACACTTATCAAAATCCACTTCAGGATTATAAAATCCTTCCTGATTAGGTTGCATACTAATTGCATCAACCGGACAGATATTGGCACATGCGCCACATCCTGTACACTTTATATCTTTCCAGATTTGTGAAGACCTTACCGCCTTATCCGGAAGTATTACAGATGAAAGTTTTCCTTTTTTAAGTTCTAAAGCATTTTTTAACCAAGTATGGCAACGTTTTTTTTCCGATAATAATTTATTATTAATCTTAACATAATCTATATCTTCTAACAGATGGTCATTATCAATACCATCTGTCGGGTTTTTCAAAATTCTGTCTCCTATGCCAAACAATTCTGACAGAGAAGCGAACCTGGATATTCCTCTATGAGCATTTGTCAGAGCAATAAACGGACGATTATAGAGCAGACCAATCGAAGTTCCATGAACGCTGTCCGTAATCAGGAAACGGCACTTGCTGATAATGGAAATCCAATCCTCTACATGAACATTTTCTACTGCCTCTAATCCCAACTTTTTCTTATTCTGCTCAAATAACCACGGAAGCCCGTCCAGAATATTTACAAGCTTACATCCCAGACGTTGTGATACATTCTGCATCAACTGTACCTTTTCAGGCGTGGGATCAAGAATATACGTTGCTACGTAAGGCTCTTTTTCCTTAAAATGGGATTCTTTTGCCAGTTCGTCAAAGATTTCTCTGTCTGCTAAAAAAACGGGATCAATTACCTGTGTCGCGTTTACATCATAAATATCCCGGCATATCCTGACTCCATCCGATTCACGCACGGATATGGCGTCGAAATCCTTCATCAGTCCCGATATGATTTCCCTTTCCTCCGGAGGCGCGAAATCTTTCCCATGGCCAAATGAAGCAGCATAGGCTACTTTCTTTTTACCGGGAAGAACAAAATCAAGATAATAGCTTTTCCCGAAGTTCTTACTGATACCATAATTCCAAACCTGATCAGACCCCATGACAAAAGTATCGCAGTATTTATTAAGTTCTGCGAGTTCCGATACTTTATATGACTTGCTGATATTATAATGCTGATTTGCAAATATTCTCGAATGAGTCATCTGCATCTCAGCATCTCCTTCCTTCATAATTCTCGGTTTATCAATCATAAGGACGGAATATCCCATTTTTTCAATCGTTCTGTTTAATGCGTAATATGTGGCAATACTGCCATAGTTGCAGCCTGCCCAAACACCCATAATGCCTACGTCATAATGGTCTTTCTGCTTCGTAGCCGCATTAACACTGACGCTCCGTTGTTTTTCCTTCCTGAAGCCATGCTTTTCAGCACTCCAAGTATCAAAAGATACCCTGTCTGCTATGGAAGCATCCTCGGCATGAATGATTACAAAATTAAATCCTCTTTCGTTAAGCGCACATTCGGTTCCATTGACAATAATAGAGGCCGCGTTCTGATTCTTATACGGAGAACTCAGAATCTGTATTCTGCTTCCGCCTTCTTCTCCTTCATAACGGACATCTTCTCCTCTTGCGGACAGATTCTCATAGACCACTTTCCCATCAGAGATCACAGCGGCATATCCGCTCCAGAACTGCTCCGCTATATTATCTTTTCTGATAAGTTTAAGGCCCAGGTTCTCCAGTTTCCTATATTCTTCATCAGAGATGTTCGTTCTCGTGGGGGATGGAACAATTGTATCCCGTACAGCAATAATGACCACATGATTCTTCAACTGTGAAATCAATCCTAAATAATTGCCGAAATTGTTTTCATTCTGTAATATGTTCATAAGTAAAATCCCTTTCATAGACAATATTATTCAGACATTTACTGCGTATCGTTTTCCAGATATCCCTTCCAGAATCCACTGGAAGTAATTTCATTCCTGCTTGCCTTATACGCCGCCCGTACCTTCCCGGCATTCGCCTTATAGTCCTTCATCACCGCCCGATACCGTTTAATCAGTCTGAGGAATTCTCTCCTTGAGCGGTAACGCAGATCCCCTGTGGCGTTCATCGGACAGACCGCAAGCACGGATTCTTTCAGATATTGTTTCTCCGGGGCGTCAAACCAGTCGTACGCGATCACGCCGGGCTTCCTGTCCAGCATCCAGGTCGGCAGAAGCTGTCCGTTAAAGGTGACATCGTACCAGAACTGTTTCCAGGATGACAAGGGCTTGTCATGAACATAAATATGGCCGAGATCAACCGGAATTTCCGGATATTCCTCCGCAAGAGCCTTCATGGGACGCTGCCTTGCCCCCTGTCGTTTCATGATATGTTCGCCTTCCGGGGTCTTAAGGAATTCCGGGCCTTTCATGAAATCAGCAATCGAGTCAAGAAGCAGGTCGCAGCTCACATAATTGAACCGTTTCAGTTCAATCCAGAAGAATTCTTTTATGCGGTCTATAAAATCGATCTCCGGTGTTACATCGCTCGTCGCCTGAATGATCAGACTGTTCCGATGCACCTGATAAAGCTCCATAGCGGGATTGTATTTAGCGCTGAAGCCCATATGCCAGACGCAGATACCATTCAGAGTTATGAATTTGGCCTGCCTTGCTATACTGAATTCAACATCGTCGCCGCGGATAAACAGGGGGATCGGCAGGTTATCCATATTCATCATGGATACAGGTACACAGCAGTACCACCAGCCTGCATACATATTGGGCTTATCCTCATATATTTTTTCATTCCTTATGACAGAGTCCCAAAGGTGCATTTCCATACGGGGTTTTCTGGGACCGTAGGAGCCATCCTCATGCACATATCCCACATCTTCATGCTGTACATTCAAATGTTCATAAAACAGCATGGCCCCGCTGATGAAGTGATTCCTGTATTCGTCTTTCATAAGACGCAGCATGCTGAATGTCCGTATGAAGCTCTCGGGCAGGATCATCACATCATCATCCATCAGGAGAACATGCGTTGGAACATGTTCCATATCCTCCAGGCTCTCCATCATGCCTCTGGTATAGCCTCCCGAACCGCCCACATTCGGATTAGGGTAAATATGGATATAGTCGCTGTTCCACTCTTCTTCTGAAAGAGTTCTTCCATTGTCAATCACCCGCACATACAGGTGCCTAGCAAGCTCCTCATCCGCATAGAAAATTTCATTCTCCAGAAGTTTCAGATTTCTGGTAATAAAATCCTCCTTTTTGAAGGTTACTGTAACCAGAGAAATGTTTATATCACGAATTTGTGTATCATCCACAAGGGACACATATTCTCCGCCATACAGGGAAAAGGTATCCGTCGCGCTGATTACAAAACCAAAAACCTGCGCTTTTGCATCCTTCGGGAAAGGAACCATTACCTCTCTCCTTTCCTTCAGGTCAAAATGCAGATCATCGTAGAACTCCTTTTTTATTTCATTGCCAACCATATAGTGTCCAAACGTCTGGACAGAAAAATTTCCGGATACTCTCAGTCTGAGGAAAATACGATCCAGGCAGGTATATTTTTTCCATTTTTCAATAGAAAACGCGTTGAAATAGGTAAAGAACTCAGCATATTCTCCCTTTCTCAGCTGTCTGGCAGACTCCTGTTTATTATAAAAGAAACGGTTTCCGCGATAGAACAGCCACCAGTGTTGATCCAGCTCTTTTGTTCTGGGGAAAAGCAAATTCTGTATTTTGATATATTTTTTTCCCATGATCATTACCTCTGCACATCGTTGTTCAGACAGTTGAACAGCCATTCTTTCGACTGACTTCTGCATTCTTCCAGTTTTCTGTTTACCAGCGTATACTTGACAGGCTTTCTCAGAAGATAATAGTAATCCTCCATATCCTCTTCCACATAAACCAGACGTTCTCTCAGATCAAGGGCATCCAATATGGAATAGTAGCGGCTGATATCCGCAAGTTGTCTTGGCGCAAGAACCAGAAAAGGCTTTTCAAAGATGATTGCCATGTACATGGCGGACCAGGAATCGGTAATTACATATTCCGCATCCCGGATTCTCTGAACCCATTCCTCTACGCGAACCGGCCATTCCACTTTCATACCATATTTCCTGCTGGCGGCTTCATAATTATTAATATCCGTAAAATTAACGGCTTTACAGCCCTTGATCTCTATGGCCTTATAGATCATTTTTCTTTTCTGGGAATCACAGTTTTCCATATAGGTGAAAATATACGGTTCATCCGTACGCTTCTTTGACAAAGAATTGAAACAATTCGTTAAGAAGAGCGGATCGAGTACACATTCCGCGTTCAAATCGAACTGAAGATTCATGATTTCCAGCGCCTTACTGTCCCCTACAGACCGGTTGGGAATCCTCCGGAGCAGCTCCTTCGTACTCAGAGTAACGTCGGCGGGGGCCTGAAATCCTCCTCCGAAGCTGGACGCATAGGAAATTTTATTTTTGTAATCCGGGACAAAATCCAGGAAGAAAAAACCTCCGGCGCCTTTTCCACAGATTTTGTAATTCCAGAGTACATCTGACCCGACAATGAAATTTTTCCTTTCACTTGTGAACTGAAACAGGGTATCCCCGTCATAAAATTCCGGTGAAACATAACAGTTTTTATGGATGAAGCTGCCTGCAATATTATCCGGATCCGCAAATTTCTTATCCCAAAAGCCAACCGGTTTGTTCAAAAAAACAGGCTTAAATCCCATTTCCTCGACTGTTTTGTACAATGCAAACGCGGACAAAATAGAACCGTAATTCAATCCAAACCATAGCCCCACCATGGCCGTATCCGGACGGTATTTTTCATTTAGTTCCATCGTTCTTTTCCTCCATCACTAACAGTTTAAGTATCTTTTCCAGAATCCGATGCTCATCAGTTCTCTTCCGCGAATCTGATATTCCCTGTTCCTGTTGTCATACAGCTTTCCTATGGTTTTCTTTACCTTCTTTAACCGCCGTAAACAGGCGATAGCTTCGTCCGGGTCTCTTTCGGTCACGAACCCTTTTTCCGATGTTTCATCATAATTCAATATCAGGGCCGTCCGGTACGCGCAGGTCTGCCTTCCCCCCGTTACGGAAATAATACAAAACGGTCGTCTGGGTCTCAGCAGAATTCCATTAAAAGTAAATTTCCTGATACAACGGTGAAGAAAAGATTTCCGCTCTTTTTCCGCAAAGGAATGTTCATATAGCCCGTAATCAAAAACTGTGCCAAGTCCTTCTATATCCTGAAGCTTATAACCCGCCTGTAAGATCTGTTGATGCAAATTCTCTCCGTCGATCTCCTTCATCCAGTCCACGCCCTTCAGATAATCCTCCACTCCCCGGAGCAGCAGATGGACATTTTTATAGCGGTACAGATAGAGTTCCAGGTTGACCTGATGCTCCAGCTCCCGGATGAATTCCTTCTTCGAAAGCGCGATTCCGTGTATCGCGTTGTCAATCAGCCTGTTCCTGATGATATAATAGAAGGTGGATGAGCTGTATTTGTTCTCGAACGGTTCGTGCCAGACGCAGATTCCGTTCATAAGCACGATGGTTTTGGCATTTCTCAATCCATATTCCACATCGTCGCCGCGGATAAACAGAGGAAGGGGGAGATTTTCATCCGTAACCACGTCAAGCGGGACTGCGCTGTACCACCATGCGCTGTAATCGACGCTTTCCTCAATTTCATTAAACAGGCACGCCTCCGCATTTCTTAAATCCAGCCCTCCCTTTCGGCTTACCAGGTTTCCCCTGTTCCAGAGCGCCCCTGATTCCACCTGGATATACGGTTTGTCCCTTCGCAGCATCGCTCCGCCGATGAAAGCTTCCGCGTATTCATCCTTCAGGATGGAGAGCAGCGTCCACGTACGGAAAAGGGATTCCGGCTCTATCACCACATCGTCGTCCATCAACAGCGCGTGCGTATAACCACGCTCCTTCCGGCACGCCCTGATTTCCATCAGCCCGCGGGTGAATCCTCCGCTTCCTCCCACGTTCCGGTTCTGAATTAAAGAAAAACGCTGTCCGTCAAAATTCCGCTTATCCAATGTGCCGGCATTATCTATTACAAAAACTTCCAGGCTGTTCCGGAATGTCTGATACTTATCCTGAGCAAAAATCTCCCGTTTCAGGATATCCATATTTTTACGGACAAATTTTTCCCGTTTATATGTACAGATGTCAAGCGCGATTTTTACGCTACGTCTGTCGCTTTCCGCTATTTCAGCAGAGAAATATCCACCATAAACAGTACTGTCCTCAACTGCAATGATTTCCAACGACAAAATGCCTTTTTCCGTATAACCGTCAAACAAAAACGTCCTGGTGCCTCCTTTGGATTCCGCTTCTGTCTCTGAAAGATAATTCCTGCAGACCTCATTTCCTGTTCTTTCCTCCTGAAACAGAAACACCCGGACTTTCCCCTGAAACTTAAGGGAAACGAAAAGGTGGTCAAGCTTTGTATATTTTTTCCATTTTCCTATCGAAAAGCCATTGAAATACGTATTAAAGTTAAGGGAGGATCTTTTCAATAACCGAATATTTTTCTCTGACCAGGCGTAGTCAACCAGTCCTTTTTTTCTGAAAAAAAGCTCTTCCGTTGTACAGGTTGATGCCGTCGGAAAAATAATATTCTGTAAAATCATATGTTCACCTCCCTGATTTTCAAATTTATCTATCATAAATATTTTCTTTGATATAATACTGTTGTGATTCGCCAAAGAAATGCGTTTCCAGGTTTGATACAATATCTTTTTTTCTGCAGTTTTTTGTGTATCAGGGAACCGTTTGTCTTTTTTAACCACTCAAATCCTCTTAAAAAATCAAACATTCCCAAAATCACCATTCTTTCCGTTAAATAATCCTTGCGGACATGACAGGAAGAAATTCTTCTTTCCCAATCTTCCAAAACAATCTTCTTATTTTGATTCAAATTCATCAATTCATTTACGATCAAAGCATTCCGTGTATCATAATAAGCCATCACCGGCGACTGCCTATATTCATAAGTCTCATGCCACACCTGTATCCCGTTCAGGATAATCGGCGTCCCGCCATGCCTGAGTCCGTACTCCACATCGTCACAATGCAGAAAAAACGGCAACGGCTTATTCTTCTCCACAAACCCAATCGGATAGCAGGCGAACCACCAGCCGCCATACTCCGCGCCTTCATTCTCATTCATGGCCGGCAGATTCTCTTCCAGGGTCATATCCTGATTCCATCCGATATGCCGGAGGTCTCCGCCATTCCAAATCTCAGCGGCCGTATACTGGACTTCTCTCCTGTCTAGACGGAACATCCGTCCCGCAACCGCTTCCTTCCTGTATTCCGGTTTTATATATGATAAAAGCGCATACAGACGGTTCAGACTCTCCGTCTGCAGTTCCACATCATCATCCATTAAAACCACATGCGTGGTCAGATACTTTTCTTTTTCCCTTACCGATTCCTCCATTCCTCTGGAAAAACCGCCGGATCCTCCGGTATTTTCATTTGGATAAACTCTAATGCTCCTTCCATATGAATCAGAGATTTCTCTGGCATTATCGACGATCCGAACCACAAAACAATTCTCTTCCACCAGCTTTTGAAGCGCTGCGCTTCTTTTTAATTTTTCTATATTTCTTTCCAGATAAGCCTTCCTTTTATAGGTACAGATCACAAGAGAAAGGCTTATCCTGTTATCCGGCGGCTCATCGGTTCTGAATTCCGCATGATAAAGGCGGGTTTCTCTCTCCGCCTTCAGCAGGAAATAAATCATCCCGCTTTGCATTTCCACCGGCAGATTTATCTGAACGGTCAGCGTTCTTATTTCCCTCCGGGCCTGTTGCTTTCCAGAGGCATAGCTGACCTCCTTTATTTTCTTCCTTACATTATTTTCCCAATAAATCAGAGCGATTGTTCCTTTCCCCTCTACCTGACAACAAAAGCTGATTTTCTTAATTGTCGTATATTTTTTCCATGCTCCCACATCGAGCATGTTCATATATGTATTGGAACTCAGTTCCTGCCCGGCATTTACCAGCATACATCCATTCTCTATTTGAAGCTCTCCTGAACTCCTATAATAAATTTTTGGTATACTGCAGACTTCATCCGGACCAATACAGCTTTGAAGGATCACTTCTCTACCCCGCTTTTTGCAGTATCCATCCTCCGGCAAGGCCGGAAGGATGGACACCAAGCTGAAACCACACAATTAGTTACGTAACTGATTTCACAAAACAGGTAAACCTACTTCGTTCAGATATACAAAAACAAAACTCACAATATAAAACTTCCAGGATTTCGAAGCTTCAGATTATCCCAGGATTGATCAGGTTCTGGGAGAAGTAGCTGCTGCCGCAGGTACGGTGCTCTGCTGAACACCCTTTGCCACAACGAAGGTAACATTTACAGCTCCGCCAAAAGCAGGAAGCGCAACTGCTACTACTCCGTTGATGATAACAACAGGTACTGCTACCCAGGTACCGTCAGCTCTCTGATACAGGGCCTGAACAGTCTCGCCCTCGTTCAGAGCGGTTCCGCCAAGGATATCGTTCAGAGCGAAAGCAGCGGAAATGGATCCATTCTGGGATACTGCTTCTCCGGAAGCGGTGGTCAGAGCAACCGTCATGTTGTTGACGATGTTCAGGTTACCGTTGTTGTCCGTCAGAGACAGAGAACCAAGTCCGGTGAAGTTTACAACCTGCATGTTGCTGGAAGCAAGAGCTGCTGCCAGGGAAGCCGCTGCAGTCTGGGCCTGCTCTGCCGTAGCAGGAGCAGTAACCAGAGCAACCGCCGCCGCATCAACGGTCTGGCCGCTTGCGGTCACGAAGGTCGTACCGGGAAGCACCGCAGACTGGTTGCTGGCAACGCTCGTGGTCGTGGTCGTGCCGGCGGCTGTGGTTCCAATGCTGGAGCTTACTACCACCTGCTGAACAGTTTCATTCTGAATGGACGGGCTGGGAGCCGCCATTGCAGTCATGCCCATGGTAAGGGCCATAACTGCGGAAAGTACGATTGCCATTTTCTTTTTCATGTCAATCAAATCCCCTTTCTTAAGAAATGTAGTATGTGTGTGGCTTCTTTATATCAACAGGCAGTTTCCCGCACTGTTAATACCATCCTGATCCGGCATAACCTTCTCTGCCGGCGGTTCTCTGCCGCGTCATTGCGGCACTTCTTCGTAAAAGACTTTCAGAATCAGTTCATACAGGGCCGTTTCATCCGGGTAAAACTCCTCGAAGGTTTCCCCCATCTGCACTTCTCCCTGCATGGTATATAAATCCTCATCGCTGAAGCTGTAGGAAACCGCTTCTCCCGCGATGTGTACCGCTTCCTGTGCGGTCAGATCCGTTACCATGTACGGTGAAATTGCGTTGTACAGGGTAAGCGGAAGGGTAATGTCCTTTGATACGGCAGCCTTCGCCTGCACCACAAATGCCTGCAGGTACTGCTTCTGCCTTTCCAGCCTGGCATCTGCACTTTCCGCCTGACTGGTATCCCGGTAACGGATAAAGGTATAGGCATCATTTCCCATCAGATGCACCTGGTCTCCGGCCTTCCAGCCGGTCTTATATCTGCTGCCATCGATTTCAATATCAGCGCCCGCCGCAGACTCCGGAATCGTAACATCCACGCCTCCAACTGCATCGTTCAGAATGTTTACCACTTCCATGTTCAGGGCGCAGTAGCCGTGGATAGGCAGTCCATAAAATAACCCGCTGACCGCTTCCACCGTATTTTCACAGCTTTTCTCCATCCCGTCGCCATAAGCGTGGGCCAGAGCGATCTGCGCAGTCTGTGTGCCTGCATACAGTCCGTTTCTGTCATAAATGGATATCTCCGTCATGGTATCCCGGTTGACGCCAATAATACTGATTTTCTTTTCATCAGGATCCATGGCGGCCAGAAACAGGGCGTCCGCCTGCCCGCCGTTGTAGAGATCCTCTGATGCTTCCATCTCTCCGGTCTTATCAATTCCCATGAACAGGAATGTCATGATGTTTTCCTTATAGGCGTAGGTCTTTCCCTGATATCTCAGTTCTCCCGGAGACAGGCTTTCCCCGGTATCGGCGAGGAAGCTTTCCTGCATTCCCTCCGGAACCGCCTCCTGTTTTCCTGCCAGCTGCCGCTGTCCCTGATAATCCAGAAGCACCCACCCGCCTACTGCTGCAATCCCCAGACAAAAGATTACACAGATGAGGATCGTAAGGCCGATCAGAAGCTTCCGCCGAAATCTTTTTCTTTTACTGTTTTTCCTGTTCCTTCTCTGTCTCATTCTTTTACTCCGATACCAGAACTGCCTGTACCAGATATCTCCTGTCATCCTGACCGGTTACTCCGGTGGAAAGAGTGATAATCTTATCCTCTGCCGTCACATCCATGGATTCATCCAGATAGGCATCCATGGCTCTCTGGGAAAACACGTCCTGCAGGTAAGCAGAAAAAATGTCCTGATCCCAAAAATCATATATTTTAATCAGGTGTCTGTCGTCATAGGTATATGCCGCAAAAATCCGGTATTCCAGAACCCTGTCTGCCAGATATATTCTTATGCTCCGGTGGGAATCAAAGAAATCCCTGTCCTGAAACTGGTGCAGTCCAGCAAACCTTCCGTCCACGTTTCTTCCGTATATCACCGTATTCGGATCCGAAAAATCCTTCCGGTTGAAATATTCCGTATAAATGCAGCCGCCGTCATCCACTTCCTTCCTCTCGTTATGGGAGAGATAAAAGGTTTCATCTTCTGCGGACTGCAGAAGGGGGAAGCTGAGTCCCGTACCTTCAATATCGATCCATGCGTAAATATCTGTATTAATTTCCTGGAGCTTCGCAAGATCCAGGAAACCTTCCGGAGTCAGGTAATCTTCCAGCGCACCGGCCTGTGTTTCCTCTGCCGCTTCAGTTTCTAATGTTTCGGACTCTTCATCTTCCTGCGTCTCACTCTCTGCCGCCGATTCCCCAGCCACGGCTGCTGCCTCTGTACTGCTTCCCTCTTCAGATGCAATCACCTGGGCGCCAGATTCCGCTACCTGAGCTGTATCTTCCTCTCCAGTTCCCGTCTTATTGCCACAGGCCGCTAAGGCCAGCCCCATGAATGTCAGTGCAAGCAGGGCTGTTATCCTCTGTTTCATCATTCCGTCTACCTTTCTTCCCTCTAATTTCTCTATTCCATCTCAGGCCAGCACACACTGGCAGTCCTCATTCTCCATCTGTTTCCGGTTACCTGCCATCCATAGATAAGCTGGTGCGGCGGCGTCACGTCCGCTGATATTTCCTACATATCCTGAAATCGGATGATTCAGATATATCTGGCAGAAATCCCGGATTCCTCTCTGAATTTCCTCTGCCTGACGGCGTTCCTCCTCTGATATCCCGTGTCCGCCAGCGGAAACTCCCCGATTCAATTCTCCTGAGTTCTCAGAATCGAACCCTCGGAAACTTGGAAAAGGAGAGGCCAGCAGCTTTTCCATCATCACGTTATCGCCTTTTGCTGCATTGTGCCGGCTCCACAGATCCCTGTTATGAGCCTGCGAAAAGAGATAACTTACCAGCTTTCCCTGTGCAAGCTGTGCCTCGCTCATATCCGGCTCCGCACTGTTTGCGGAATTGGTTCCGGCAACCAGGCCTACAATATGACAGTCCAGCTTCCACATCCGGTTGACCACCACATCCAGCGCCATGGCGCCGCTGCCGGCCCAGCCGATATCAACCGCTGCAGCATTCCGGCAGCTCTTCAGGATATTTGCATAGTAGGCTTTTCCTGCTTCCAGCTGTCCATCATAGTGGGAAAGTACCCGGATCCATCTACTGTTCAGGTACTCTTTGACATCCCGCACATTCCGGTCTGTCAGTTCCTGATCCCGGTCCAGCTTTCCTCCGGTTCTCGCTTCCATATCGTCCAGCATGTCCACGATCTCCATGGTTTCGAAGATCTGCTTCAATGAAAAGCCCTGATTCACCTTATGGAACAGAAATCTCCGGTAATAATCGTGTTTATAATAACGTGCTGACAGCTTCGCTGCTGCAAGGCGGGACCAGAGGGCATAGCAGGTTCTTCCGCTTTCCGCCTCTTCCGGATACATCTGGTCATATACCTGTTTCAGAATGTCACCATCCCGTGCCAGAAACAGAATTTTGTCTACCTGATGGCTGGAAACATACTCATGAATGAACTGGCAGTAACCAAGGACAAAAATGCCTCCATAAATAAAACCGTATTCGTATTCCCTGCTGTATATCCTCAGACCGTTATGGATATGGGCGTTTACCAGTCCCCTATAAATACTGCCGGAAACTGCCGACATTTCCCTGGCACGATACTTTTTTCCAATATGATTAACATTTCTGTAATACACAGCTTTCCACCCTGCCCGCAGAGCATTGTCCGCATCAGATTTCCGGTTGTCTCCCACATGGATACATGTTTCTCCCGGCTTCAAAAGCTCTGCTGCCCTTTGGTACAGGCTTCCTTCTGCTTTCGACTGGCCACAGTCGGAGGAAACCAGACACTGGGATATTCCGGTAAAACCACACTTTTCCAGAATCATCCGAATGCAGAGTCCGGAAAGATACATATCCGAAAGAACAATGATTCGTTTTCCTGCTTCCCGCAGCCTTTGGAAAACCTGAAGCATATAGGGATTGGCAAAGCACATCTCTTTTTCTGTTTCCACTTCTGCCTGCATTCCCTCTTCGCAGGGGATTCCCGCGTCATCCTCCAGCAGTTCATAAATTTCCTGAAGGGTCACTTCACTGTTGCCGAATTTTTTCAAATGTTCCTGCCTTGCCCTTACTTCTGCTTCCATGCGGATTCTCCTGAAATCCAGATAATTGAGCTTCTGTCCCACGATATAAAACAGATCCGCCGGACTGGAAAAAGGACGAAACAGGAGGGTGTCAAACACATCGAAAGAAACCACATCATACGCACAAAGTTTCTCTGCCAGCTTCTCCGGTGCTTCCAGATGAGACAGTATAGATTCGCTTTCCTGTTTTGGAAGTTGCACGGCCGTCCTGGCATCCTGTCCCGTTACTCTTTCCTGAATGGGACGATGGAAAATCCATGCCACATTCAGCATGATCAGAAACATCCATGCATACAGACGCTGCAGGACGGTGGTCTGACTATCCCGGACACTATGATATTTTTTCTGTATTTCCGGCACCCGGTTCACCAGTAAACCGTAAACCTTCATCCTCAGCCCCATGCTGCTTCTCCCTGTCGTTTTATCCGGCCTTCTTCTGATAAGCTTCGCATACCTTCTTCGGTTCTCCGATCTCCATCAGGACACCCTTTTCAATCCAGACCGCCCTGGTACAGTTCTTGATAATCGTATCCGTGGAGTGGGATACGATTAAAACGGTAGAGCCTCCATGAATCATTTCCTTGATCCTTTTTTCACTCTTCTTTCGGAAAAACATGTCTCCAACACTTAATACTTCATCCAGGATCAGAATTTCAGCTGCCTTACCCACTGTTGCGATCGAAAAACCAAGGCGTGACATCATACCGGAAGAAAAGTTTTTGATCTTTTCATCCATAAAGCCATCCAGTTCCGCGAATTCTACGATTTTTTCGTAATTTTCATCGATAAATTCCTTGCTGTATCCGATAATCGCACCATTCAGGTAAACATTTTCCCGTGCAGTAAGTTCCGAATCAAATCCGGTACCAAGCGTCAGAAGCTGCACTTTTCTGTGATCCACCTCAATCTTTCCTTCCGACGGTTTTAAAACGCCTGCAATCAGCTTCAGCAGGGTACTCTTACCGGAACCGTTTGTCCCGATGATTCCAATCACTTCACCTTTCTTCACATCGAAGGAGATATGTTTCAAAGCTTCCAGTTCATGATATTTATTCTGCCGTTTCACTGTTACCAGCAGATACTCCTTCAGACTCCCCGCATTTACTTCGCTGATTTTAAACCGCATACTTACATCTTTGACACGGATTACCGGCTCTTCCATGGAAGAAGGTTGAGCTGTATCCTGCGGCTTTTTAGGAGTTTCTGCTTCTGCCGGTTTGTCTATTGCCGGTACAGCCCTGATTTCAGCAGTTTGGGGAGCAGCCGGACTTTCTTTCGCCTTACTTAGATTCTGTGAGGTCTCAGGCTGTCCCTGCGGGCCTGCCACATCCGTTTTCCCGTCCTCATCCTGCCTTGCTGTCTTTTCCACCATTTTGACTGGTCCGGGAGAAGTCTCAGATGGATTGACCGGCTTCTCTGTCCGCTTTTGCACAGCCGTAGTCTGGTTGTTCTTTTGGAGATCCGGCTTTGTCTTTTCCACTGATACATCCGGCTCCTTCACAGTCTCAGGCAATGACACCGTCAGAGCCTGATCCACAGTTTCTTTCTTTTCAGCTTCTGATGTTTTTTGAGCCATCTTTGAAGTAACTTCTATAACTCTCTGCGGCTGTTTGACGGCTTTTTCAATATCCTGGGCTGTCTTCTCCCCTGTCACCACTAATTTCCTTGAGTTTTCTGTCGTAGCTGCCGCAGCTTTCCCGGCAGATTTGCGTTTTCTCCGGTAATCCGGTGCATCCTTCCGGCCTTCTTCCTTCTCCGTTACCCACTCTTCAAGTCTTCCGGATGTATACAGCCTGTTTTCCGATCCTCGTTCTCTGTCATTTTTATATTTTTTCCCATTTCGGCTCTTTGCCCGCTCAGTCGTATGCCTGTAATGATTCAAATGGGGATTCCTCCCTTTATGCACCGGTTTTGCAGCAGATGGTTTTTTCTTTCTCAGTTTCGCCCTGACCAGCACATCCTCCATTTCTTCTTCTTCGATTGCCTCCAGCCAGTTCAGCCACTTTTCATCCGTCGTCAGATCATCCCAGTCGTCTTCCTCGTCTTCATCGAAAAAACTGTGATTTTTCCTTCTCAGCCTTATCAAACAGGCTGCAAGAATCAGAATGACAGCCACCGATACTGCGCCATTGATCCATCCAACCGAAAAACCTGCCCGGATCGATTTAAAGATCTCTGCCACTTCCGGATTTCCTTCCGACCCTGTTTCTTCCAGCGCAGGGGCCGCTGATTCCGCTGCACCCGGATTTGCTGTTTCCGCAGAAGGCACCCAGGCGTTCTTTTCTTCCTGCGGCTCCACACTCTCTTCAGTATTTTCCGCGGCCCCTTCCAGCCTTGTGACGTGGAGCAGATACTTCGTTGTGTCTTCACTGCCGGTTACCGTAACAGCAATGGTGTTTTCTCCCGTTATAAGCTCTGTTCCAGAGACTTCCACAGCAGCCCTGCTGTCCCGTGCGGAAGCAGTGATATCCAGGTTTTCCGTATCAGAAGGCACCGTTAAGTCATATTCATAAACATCCGGATCCAGTGTAAAATCCGGAATTTGAGAGATTTGAAGCTCTGACAGCCTGCAGTCTACCACCGGCTGAACCTGGATGGATGCTGATCCAAGCTGGGTAATATCAGCCACCACGGGGACCGCGATCTGCTCTCCTTCAGCTGGTTCCGCCCCCATTGCCCCTTCTCCCTGTGTGGAGGAAGGATTTGTAATCACTTCCGCCTGGGTCACGCTGATGGTTCCCGCCCCTTCTGTCAGTGCCCGAAAGGACAACATATATTGTCTCTGGCCTCCTGACGCCTCACCGGCAAAATGAAGGGTTCCGTTTTCCCCGCCGTCTGCGCCGCCCAGATATTCCATTCTGGCCGGATCATACTGGAGGGTCGCATTATAGATAAAGTCCGGTGCATCACACTGGATATAAACGCCAACCTGGAATGTTCCATTCTCCTGAGGCACATACTCGGCAGATCCAAAGGTTACTGAGGCATTTTCCGCCTCCACGGGAACAGAAGGCAGGAAGGCCGCCAGAAATATGGCGATCACTCCGAATAAGAAAATGAAGTTTTTTTCTGAAATGAGAAGCTTCTTCATACCTCTTCCTTCCATCGGATCATACGGACTGCATGATCCTGTTTTGATTTTTCCGGAATACCAGATAACCAACCAGAAACGACCCTCCCGCCCACAAAATCATCCGGATCCACTGGGCCTGATTCGGCCAGGATGCATACAGCATGCATCCTCTCATACAGGCGATATAGTTATAAACCGGATTTGCTTCTACCACCCTGCCCATCAGTTCCGGAAGCGATTCCACGGGATAGAACAGCGCCGAACAGTACATCCAGAGACTTAACAATACCGAATACAGGTGTTTGATGTCGGCAAAGAACACATAAACCACGGAAAGCAGAAATCCAATCCCCAGCGAAAACATGGTCACACACAGGACAATGACCGGCGCCAGAAGCATGGTTACCGAAGGATGGATTCGGAACACCAGCAGCATCAGCAGATAGGCTGCGAATGTGTACAGGTAATTCACCAAAGCGCTGTAAACCCTGGCAATGGGAAAAATCTCCATTGGAAACTTTACCCGTGTAAGCATAACCCTGTTATCCACCATAACCGTCATGGATGCGTTGGTTGCCCCAGTAAACAGCTGCCAGAGCATCTGTCCGCTCAGGAGGTACAGTGGATAATTTTCTATACTTCTGCTGAACATCTTGGTAAAGATAACGGAAAGCACAACCATATTTAGCAGCGGATTCAGCACACTCCACAGGATCCCCAGATAGGATCTTGAATAGCGTCTTTTGATTTCCCGCGCCACAAGCTGTCTGACCACAAAGATGTACTGTTTGATATTGTCTTTTCTACTCATTCGTCAAGCTGCCTTTCGCCCTGCCCTGAAACGATGCTGCATCCTCAGATACAGAAGATATTTATAAAACACGGCACCTGCTCTATACAGGGTATGAAGGCTACCTCCATATAAACGGATGCTTCCTTCCAGCCATCCGCTTTCTTTTATTCCATGCCGCCCCGGCCCCAGCATAAACCACAGCCGGAACGGAAGCTGTTGTTTCAGAAGTTCCATTTTTGTAAGAGGGAGTGCAAGAGGCTGCCGGCCCTCTCCCGTAAGTTCGTCTGAAAACAGATATCCGCCATACCAGCGTACTTCTTCTTTGGATGGCCTTGACATGAAGCTCTCCAAAAGCGGACGGATATCAAGGGTACGTGCCTCTTTCCAAAGGTTGGGATGCCAGTTTTTTTCCAGCACGTCCAGCCATATTTCCAAAAGCCTCTCCTGAACCTTCGTTTTGTTCACATTGATCTGCTCCGGTTTCCCAAGAACCGGCTCCATGTTCTGCCTGCAGGTATACCCCTGTGTCATTCCATGGGGCGCTGAAAAGATGCATTCAAACAGGCAGTTGGAAAAATGCGCTTTCTTTCGTGCTCCTGATGGCGGGGCAAAGTAAAATGCATCATAATTCTTTTCTTCGGCCCCCTCTGGCAGGTTGTACAGGCCAAAATAGAATCCCTGTACCTTTCCCTTCCAGCCCATGCTGTCCAGCAGATTCTGCAGACTTTCCTGCATTGTGCCAATCCATCCGCTGTCCACAACTGCAAAGGGAACCGGTTCCAGAAGCGCTTCCTGCTCCAGATAGGAAACCGCCGCCTCGTACTGTTCGCGGGAACGTCTGGATACCAGTTCCATAAATTCCCGGCACTCCGAAAGCGGCTGACGAAGCTCCTGAATTTCTTTCCAGGAAAGCGGGGAGATGTAACTCTGCGGCAGATGAATCAGAGCCGCAATCCGATGCCCTTCCTCTTCAGTCAGCCCAGCCCTTTCCATCAGGCGGGCGAAGGAAACATCCATTCCTCCCCGGCAGATCCGTTCCAGACATTTCTGCCCGATCAGGTGATGCTCCGGGATCCGCCATGCGTAACGGGACGCATACAGATACCGGCATTCCATCTGAATTTTTTCTATCCCACAGATCTTTTCTGCCATTTTCTTCATAAGCCAGCCATCCCTCGCCAGGAAATACAGCCGGAAACATCCTGTTGCCCTTGCCCTCTCCAGAACATGGCAAAGGAAAGCAAAAAGGACCGGCCACAAAACATACATCCCAGCCACATCTGCATCGGTTCCTGAAGATTTCTGATACGCTTCCTCAGAAACCCTCAGCAGCCCAGACGTCCTGTTCAGATACCTGCGATATTCAATCCGTTTGCAGCACTCTCTCTTCATATAGTTCCTGTGAAGCCTCCGCCTCTTTCAACACCTGCCTGCGTTTCAATCCCATTAAAACCGGAACCGGAACCAGTCCTGCTACCACCGGCCTGACCGTATACAGCCAGGCGACTGGCCCCCGTATCCCAAGGTTTTTGAAATTTCTTCTCCGAATTCTGGCCTCATCCATACGGTACCGGAATTTCCTGCGCTCATAGCTTTCTCTGTTTTCCCGGTAACAGAACAGTCTTTCCTGCATGTTGAATCCCTGGTATCCCTGCGCATACAGCCTCATGAAAAGTTCATAATCCTCACACCGCCAGGTTTCCTTTGACACATAATATCCGCCGCTTTTCAGATATACTTCCCTGCGTACCATTACAGAAGGATGGATGAAAGGTGAAAAAGGAAGAAAATCCTTCTTTTCCGGCTTTCTGGGCATCTTTCTCATTCCCCATATGCCTTTTTCATCAATCAGATCCGCATTACTGCCGACAAAGGCATATTCCGGGTGACTCTCGAGGAAAATGTACTGCTTCTCCAGCCTTTCCGGCCTGGAAATATCGTCTGCATCCATCCTCGCTATGTACTTTCCTTTTGCCCGTGCAATACAGGCATTCAGGGTGGCAGCAAGTCCCCGGTTCTGCTCATGCCGGAACACCTGTATCCTTTCATCCCGTTTTTCATAACTTTTCAGATTTTCTGCGGCTTCACTTTCCGAACCGTCATCACAGATAATCAGTTCCCAGTCTGCTATCGTCTGGTTCAGGATCGACCGGACTGCTTCTTCCAGTTCCTGCCTGTTATGCTGATTGTATACGCCCATCACTACTGTAACTAATACACCCATCTCAAAGATCCACCCTCATTTCATCTGTCCTGTACGGATTCATAGACCAGCCGCATCACACGTGCTGACTCTTCTTTGCTGAACTGCAGCGCCTGCTTTCTGCAGACCCGTCCCATCGTATTCCTGACAGAAGCATTAGTCTTCATTTTCTCAATCGCTGTTGCATAGGCATCTGGGCTGTTGTCCCGGCAGACCAGACCGGTCTTTCCATGCATCATATATTCTCTGGTTCCTCTGCAGTCTGATGTAATCAGCGGGATCCCTGACGCCATCGCCTCAACTGCCGCCATACCGAACCCTTCCCTTCTGGACGGAAAAATGAAGCAATCCGCCCCATGAAGCACGCTTTCCACATCCTTCCGGTAGCCCAGAAGCTTCACATGATCCTGGAGCCCTTCTTTGACTATGAGCTTTTCCAGCTTCTTTCGACCTTTTCCTCTGCCACATATGCCGTAAAAAACGGCCTTATCCCGAAGCTGAGCCAACGCGAGGATCACTGCCTGATGGTTTTTATTACTGTTCAATTCCCCAACAGACAAAAGCAGAAAAGAATTTTCAGGAAAACCAAGTTTTTTCTTTTCCTCCGTTCTCGTCCCCGGTTCTGGATGGAACCTTCTTACATCCAGTCCCACGCCAGGGATTTGCCAGACCTTCCCGTTTTTTTTCAGCAAAAAGTGGGAAGCTCTTTCGAAATCCTCCCTGTTGATTGTCACAATGATGTCTGTCTTATGGGCCAGCAACCTTTCCACAGGATAATACATCAGCCAGTTTTTCAAAGGTGCCTTTCTATAAAAATGGAAGCCATGAGCTGTGTAGATCATCACTGCACCCGGCGCATAAAGCCATCCGGCCAGCCGCCCAAGGACTCCCCCCATGGGGTTATGGCAATGAATCAGATCAAACTCTTCCGTCTGCAGAAGTTTTTTCAGGCAAAAAAAAGCCGCCGTATTCCGGATTCCATGAAACGGGGATTTCTCTATGGGAAAATGATGGGTAATAATCCCCATATCAGCGAACAGCCTGGTGTCAAAATCATACACAGGATGTTCAAAATTCGATGCATAGTGAACTTCATATCCCATCTCCTGAAGAATCCTGACATTGTTGATTTCAAACTGCGGCACAAAACCACTGATTGTCGTTATGATCAATGCTTTTTTCACGTAACTGCCTCCGCATCTGAGTTTCTGTCTTTTGTATGGCTGCTTCGCACAGACAAAAATCTGCATCAATGCCACACAATTCTTCAAAAAAAGATGGGGAACTCAAACTCCCCTTTTACTACGTCGATGATTTTTTATGGAAGAGGAAAATAAAAAAGCAAAAATTTTTGCTGAAGGGGAAGGATGTTTTCAGCATATACATAATCATGCCATGCAGGAGCATACAAAAGGAACATAGAGAGGGTAAGCGGGGAATTTGATTGTTGCATGGGTATTCGCTCAAGTTCGGTTTTCAATTTTTTGCTTCATCTTTGTACCAACTACGTTTCCCCTTATATGTTCCTGCATGACATGCCGTGAAGATAAAATGTTTCCTCTTCTGAAAACTGATCCCATTCGGACCAGATTCTATCCGCTTTTTATGGCAGGTCAGGCCCCGATATCACCTTATAAGTTCCATTCACACCCTTTTCAACCCGAAACTGAAGCGGATTTTCTTTTCCCCATTCCGGATCAGCTTCAGCCTTCTTCTGCCATTTCTTATATTTATCCAGGAAAGCTTCATGGATTTCCTTCTCTGCTTTTTTTCGGATTTCTACAGCTTCCTCCATGGTCTCATAGCTTCCCAGATAAAATTTTTCCCTTTTGAACCCTATGGTAACACGAAATCTTCCATTCTTTTTTCGAAAAACCCCACGGAAACCGCTCTTGTTATCACTCCGGCTTTTCCTGTTTGCCAGCCACTCTATACATGTACCGTCCACATGGTGCAATGTGTTCGGGAGTTTTTTCTGCCACTCTCTTCTCATGCAGCCGCAACTTACATTATTTTTAAAAATAAGGCTATCCTCGGGCACCTCTACCTCGTTCCCACAGTCACAACGGCAATGCCAGTATACGGACCCTTTTCCATCCCGATTCTGTGTCGGATATACAGCAACCAGCCGGCCAAAGCGTTTTCCCGTCAGATCAACCCTCTTCCTTCCAGCCTTATTCTTTCCTGTATTTTCTTTCTGGCATTCCAGTTTTTCCGCCATTGATCCTCCTACTGTTTTTGTTCTATCAAAAAGATTCGTATTCCAGTATTTCATTATCCCAAAATCAGCTCATCTGCACCGAATCCTGTTCCGGAAGATTCTGAAGAACGACGCGTGCAAATTCCTGAAAGGGCACCGCTTTTGCGGCCCGTAACAGAAACAGCTGATCCTTTTGGTTATTCACATCATAAAGCTTGCTCAGCACTTCCCATGCTCCCTCTGCCACCTTCTGTCTTTCCTGGCCGGCATTCATAAAGAACAGGGCAATCAGAATGTTTAACTGGCTCTGGTTATAGCGGTTCATGCGCAGGGAAAGAATTCCAAAACGCATGCTTTCATCCGGGTTTCCGTTGCGGTAGTAAATAAGAGATAAACGAGTATAAATATCCTGCAGATTTGTACTCGCATAACTCAGCACATTACCTCTGTAGGTCTCCGTCCGTTCTAGAGTTTCCAGAAAAAATCTTTCCGCCTCTTTTTCCTGCCCCTTTTCCATCAGCCATCTTCCATGATAGTAGGTTGTATCCGGAAATCCTGGGAGGGTTTCTTCCAGAAGATCACAAAGTCTTTCTATTTCATTTTTCTGTTCCGAAATAATGACAAGGCAGTATATCTTTAACAGACTGTTAACAGCAACACAATAGCGTTCTGCTGTCAGTTTTTTCCCAGATTTATGCTTAATTGCTTCCTGATAGCACTCCATCGCTTCCTGTATTTGATTCTTCAGCGCAAGCGCATCTCCAAGATATACCAGAGCGTTATAATTTTCCGGATCTATTTCCAGTTCTTTCTTTAACAGCTCAATATTCCGTTCCGCCTTATTGGTCTCCGAAACAGCCTGTTTCGTATATCCTGTATGAAGAATGGTCAGTTCCTCTTTTTCAAGAATACGCACAGGGATTCCCGGAGGCGTCCCAATATACTCATGGATCCGGTTCCGATAACGGAGCAGAGGCGTTCTCTGAAAAATACGATCCTGAACCGAGATGGAGAACAATTTTCCCTGATCAGTCAGATTTGCCCATCTGGTTCTGATGATATGCGGCCTTTTTTCCGGCTTCACATCCCGTTCCAGATGAACCAGCAACTTCCATAGCTGCTCCACATCCTCTGGGAGGAAATATTCATCCGCATCCAGAAAGGCGATCCAGTTTCCATTTGCCTTGCTGATGGCATAATTTTTAGCCGCAGAGAAATCGCCCGTCCAGGAATAATGGTAAATCTGCGCTCCCAGCTCCTGCGCAATCTCGACAGTACGGTCTGTGGAACCGGTATCCACCACGATCTGCTCCATCATGATACCCTTTCCCCATTCCAGCGCCCGCCGGATATTCTTCTCCTCATTCTTTACAATCATACATAAACTTATGGAAGCCATGGACAACTCCATTTTCTTTTCTCATATCTTTTATATGCGCCTTCGCCCTCTTTTTATCCACAAAAACAAGGTGGCAAGCCCACCTCAACTTTAAAAAAGAATTCCTATGAAACATTTTAGTTTCATAGGAACAAAATTTCCACGTGTATTGTCTCTCATTAATTATATCAAATTCTCCTCATCGCATGAGACCAGCCAGAACTAAACTCGCCAAAATCCCGGCTATAGTAGC
>ERZ780162.678-NODE-678-length-26190-cov-6.868184_pt1 | contig 26190 bp, 18 predicted proteins | sample MGYA00511474_ERZ780162 | MGnify/ENA primary metagenome ERZ780162 (study PRJEB29588, sample SAMEA2143633) | human gut metagenome | biome: human gut; feature: human-associated habitat; material: faeces | place: Denmark | collected 2008/2010 ...
ACGGGTTGATACACCAACATTCGGGACGCTACCATGCAAGCTGTGGCGGGGGCTACAGCGCCGAAGGACGCGGGTGTGGTACGTAGCTCACAGCGCTCTGCCAGCAAGCTGTGGCATCTGGGGCTAGAACATCATAATCCCCAAGTGCTCGAGAAGAATCTTGCAGCCTATCAAGATGAGAACGATGCCGCCCGCGATTGTCGCACCCTTCTCGTAGCGCGCGCCGAAAGCGTGCCCCACGGCAACGCCCACCACGGAGAGGGCGAACGTCGTCACGCCGATGACCGCTATCGCCAAGACGATGTTCACGCCCAAAAACGCGAAGGTGATGCCCACGGCAAGCGCGTCGATGCTCGTCGCAATGGCCAGCATGAGCAGCTCTTTTAAGTCGAGCCTCGTATCCTTTGGCTCGCCCACTTCCCCCTCATCGTCCCCACGGAAGGCGTCAAAGAGCATCTTCCCGCCGATAAGCGCGAGCAGGATGAAAGCAATCCAGTGATCGATCGGCGTGATGAAATCGGCGAGCTGCGTGCCGAGCGCCCAGCCGATAAGGGGCATAAGCGCCTGAAAGCCCCCGAAGAAAAGCCCGATCACGAGCGCCTGCCCCATGTTGAGGCGTTTCATTCCCAGCCCTTTGCAGATGGAAACAGCGAAGGCGTCCATCGACAGCCCAACGCCGATCAAGAACAGCTCGACGAAGCCCACAGCCTCATTCCTCCCGTCTTAGCGCCCCCCAACTAGGCGCGCGCAATGCCGTCTTCGACGACAAAAAAACCTTCTCGTTCGAGATCAGCCACAATCGATGCGAAGAGCTCGTCGTCGACGCCATCGCGCCCGCGGTCGCGCTCGAAGCTATTGAGAAGCGAATGGGCTTCCTCAAGCGAAATCGCCCCCTCGGCCGCAAGCACGATGCGCACCACTTCCGCCCGCTTCTGACGACGCGACCCCTCGAACGCGCTTTGCCGCGTGTAGTGCGCACTGCGACGGGAGGCGTTGCCGAAGGTGGCCTTCAAATGCGCGCCGTAATCGAGCAGCGCGTAATACCACGACCGAGGGTTATCCGCAGGGCATGTCGCGCGGACAAGGGGCTCGAGCTGCTTGTCTCGAATACCTTCCTCATCGGGGAAAAGCTCATGTAGAAACACAGTGCGGACGTTGGTCTCCAGATACATCGCGGGGCGGTTGTGCGCGAACGCGACAACGCCTGCCGCCGTTGCAGGACCGATGCCTGGAAGATCCTTAAGCTCGTCGACCGTTTCGGGCAGCTTCCCCCCGAAATCTTGCGAGCAGATCTCGCATGCGCGCTTGAGAGCGAGTGCGCGACGGTTGTAGCCAAGCCCCTGCCATTCGCCCACGACGTCCGACGTGCTCGCGCTCGCCAGGGCATCGGGCGTGGGGAACTTCGCCAAGAAGCGCTCCCAGCGGCCGAGGACGCGCTTCACCTGCGTTTGCTGGAGCATCACCTCGGAGACCAGCACCGCATAGGCGTCATCGATATTCCGCCAGGGCAGATCGCGGTAGAGCCGCGCGCCCTCGCGGCTCACCAAAGCAACGAACGCCTCCGGGGAGGGGGCGTTCGCAGGCCACGCGCAGGAAGGCAGTTCCATGCTAGTTGGATGCCTTCCCATGGCAGGATTCAGTCAGGGCGAGGTTGATGCGGCCCGCGCAGGCGTCGCAACCGCCTTCGCAATCGCCGAGCGCCTCGCGCACTTTCGGATGATCTCCGCCCATCTCGAAGAGGTCCTTCAGCGTGATGGATCCCAGGTAGTCGCTTAAGATGCGATCGGCACCGCGCCAGACTTTGTTGTAAGCGCAGGTGTCACTTTGGCCGCACGGCGCGATTCCTGCGCCACATTCAGAGACGCTTACCGGCCCCTGCACAGCCTCGACCACATCGCGAACGGTCACAGTAGCAGGGTCGCACCCAAGGCGCAGACCGCCGCGGGCACCGCGCGTCGTGTTGACGAAGCCGCACTTCGTGAGGTCATGCTGGATGCTGCGCGCAAACGCATAGGGGATTCCCTCGCGCTCGGCGAGCTCCGCAACGGACATACGCTCATCACCATTACGGTATGCGGCGCGCAGGATTCTGCACGCATAGTCGCAGCGTCGTGTGATATCCATCGATGAGCCCTCCCCCTATTGGCCCGAAAGTAGGTCTTCGATGTTTTCCAAGTCAGAGCGGAAATCACGCACTACCTGATCTTCCAGCTCGCGATACTCCTTGGAATCGAGCGGCTGGTAGGCGGCAAGCTTATCGAAGAGGTTGTCACGCGTGACCGGAACGTAGCGGCGAGCGAAGAGACTTTCCTTGTAGGCCTCCTCGATAGCCTCGCGCGCTGCCATGTAGATGTCGAAACGGGGCATGTTCACCGAATAACGCACCAGGTCGGCAACTCGAATGCTGCGAATCGAAGGGTGATCGCGGGCGATTTCCATCCAGATTTCGACGCGTTCCTCGGCCGTCGGGCATTCGATGTCGATAAGCGACAGCGGCTCAAGAAGCTCCAGGAAGAACGGGTCGATATCGGCGTTCTTCGAAGCCGAGGCCAAGACGTAGACGTCAGGGTTGTCCACCGCCGAGCGAATAAGCTCGATTGCCTCGCGGGCGCCGCGCGAGAGCGAGGCATACACGAAACCTTCGAAGTCGTCGCCCCCATCCGCCTGGGGAGCACTCCACAGATCGATGTCCTCGAGCACGAGAACGCCACGCCCCGAGAAGACGCTGTCCGCGCGCACCGCCCGCGTCGCGTTGCCCGAAGGCCCCATCACGCAAAGAATCGGCATGCCCGAGAGGTTCTCCTCCATGCGCATGCGCATCGCCGGGAGCTTGAGCTCCCCGATCGTCGCCTGCACGAAACGACCAGCATCCTCGCGCGCCGGCGAGCGGAACACGAAGGTGTCGGTCACTGGAAGGCGGTCAAGCCCATGGCGTGCGTTCAGCATGGTGACGAGCGACTTAAAGTCAGGGTCGTCCTGCATGCCGATGCCGAAATCGCGCATCGTGGCAACTGCCGCGCCATATCCCGCAAGGTCGTCATAGGTGAGCTTTTCCTTTTGATCGCCCGGGGACTTGACACCGGCGTCGACCGCAAGCTTCGAAAGCACAGTCATGCCATCGCGCTCCGCACAATCGGATGCGCGGGAGACATCGCCGTCAGAAGAAGGTTCCCCTTCCGCCTCGGCCTTGCCCTTCCCTGTCAGAAGAGACGACAGATCCCCCGACGGGAAATCGCCGAGAGGCTCCACTTTGAACAACTTGGCGTCAAACCCGAGGAGGTCCCTCGAGATCGCCTCTGCCACATCTTGAAGATCTCCCCTGGAAAGCCCGAACTCCTCGAGCTTGTCGAGGGCGAGCTGCTGAAGCCGCTCCGAGCACTTCGAGGACTCCCCCGCGCTCAGGAACGGGTCGAGCTTGCCGAAAATGTACTCAGCGAGAGAGCGCTCCTTAAGATCGCACGCCAAATCCCACGCCTTCTTCAGCGCATCAACAGCCTCGGGGCTCGGATCGCCGGCAGCTCCCGCTGCCTTTTCGAAGGCGGTCAAATACAGATGCATGCCGAGCACGGCGTCACCTTGCGCGCACGCGTCCTTGGCGCGAAGCAGATAATCGACATCGCTTCCGTCAGCACCTTCACCACAGCTTTGCTTGTCAGCGTTCTCCAGCATGGACCCACCTCCATTCGTAAAAAGCGGATGCGCACGCGCATCGCATTCTCTATGTTTAACCTCTTATATTAAACTACGGGAGGCGAATCTGGCCCCAAGTGACGGTATTCCCACGATTCTTTACACGGACGAAAGAAAACGGGAAGACAGCTCCGCGACATGCCAGGGAAGCTACCACTCCGCGATGCGCCAACCTTCGCTTTTCGCCGTTCTCGCAAGGGGACGGTCGGGAGTCACAGCAACAGGATTTCTTGCAGCCCCGAGAAGCGTGCGGTCCGAATGGTGATCGCCATAAGCGGCATCGAGAACCCAGCGGCCCGCGCCGAAGCGCTCATCGGCGAACTCGCGCAGGCGCACGATCTTCTGGTCGCCTTCCACGGGAAGCCCCTCGACCTCGCAGGTGTAGGTGCCGTCCTTTGCCGCACGCATGCGCGTCGATATCTGAAAGTCAATCGGATGGAACTCCATCGCGCGGGAGACGATGGGTTCGAAGGTCGCCGACACAAGTACGACAACGCGGCCCTGCTCCTTTTGACTTAGCAGTTCCGCCGTGGCCCGCTCGCGGAACAGCGACGCCACGTCCGAGTCGTAGAAATCCCGCAGGAACGCATCGACGTGCGAGACCGGCTTGCCCGCGAATGCGCGAAAGACGAGCCCGCGTACCCAGCTCTCGTTCTGGGGAAGGCGCAGCTTGTAAGCAATCCCCCACAACATGATACGCGCAAGGACGCTTTTTTCCAGCATGCCGAGCTTCATGAGCCGACGAACCAGAAGCACCGGCGAGTTACCCGAGATGCAGGTCCCATCGAAATCGAATGCGGCGATATGGACTAGCCCGTCTTCCTGCACGAAGGGCGACGGGTCGTCAGATGAGTCGGCAAGCAACGTGACCGAACCGTCGGCCTCCGACATAACTTGAGAATTATCAGCGCTTTCTTCCACGAACACTCCACTGAGAATCTAGTAGCGAGCAAACAAGGGCGCCCCAGGAGGCGCCCTTGCAAAGCATACCTACTCTTCGCCCTCGTCGAACTGCGAATTGTACAGTTCCGCATAAAAGCCACCGCGAGCGAGCAGCTCGTCATGAGTGCCCTGCTCGACGATATCGCCGTGCTGCATGACCAAGATCAAGTCCGCCGAGCGGATCGTCGAGAGACGATGCGCGATCACGAACGACGTACGGCCCTCCATAAGGTTATCCATGGCCCGTTGGATGCGCTCCTCCGTGCGCGTGTCGACCGAGCTCGTCGCCTCATCGAGAATGAGCATGCGCCTGTTCGCCAAGATCGCGCGCGCAATCGTGAGAAGCTGGCGCTGGCCTTGGCTGATGTTGGTCGCGTCTTCGTTGATCACGAAATCGTAGCCGCCGGGCAAGGTGGTAATGAAGTGGTGCGCGCAGCCCGCGCGCGCCGCAGCCTCCACCTCTTCGTTGGTCGCGTCGAGCTTGCCATAGCGGATGTTCTCGCGAATCGTGCCGCTGAACAGCCACGTGTCCTGCAGCACCATCCCGAACATCGAGCGGACGTCAGAGCGCGAGAAGTCGCGCGCATCGACGCCGCCGATACGGATAGCGCCTCCGTCGACGTCGTAGAAGCGCATGAGCAGCTTCACCATGGTCGTCTTGCCGGCGCCCGTCGGACCCACGATGGCGACCGTCTGGCCCTCGGAGACCTTCGCCGAGAAGTCGTTGATGACAGGCTTGTCGGGCGAGTACCCGAAGCGCACATGGTCGAACTCCACGTTGCACGGGACCTGCGAGGTTTGCGCCTTCGGCTCCTCGGGTGCGACCTCCTCCTCTTCCAAGAAGGCGAAAATGCGCTCGGCTGCGGCCGCCATCTGCTGGAGCACGTTGCTCACCTGGGTCAACTGAGTGATCGGCTGCGTGAAGTTCTTCACGTACTGGATGAACGCCTGGATATCGCCCACCGTGATGGCACCCTGCACCGCGAACACGCTGCCCGCGAGCGCCACCGCTACGTAGCCGAGGTTGCCGACGAAGTTCATGACCGGCTGCATGAGGCCCGAGAGGAACTGCGATTTCCACGCGCTCTCGTAGAGCTTGTCGTTCGTCTCCTCGAAGCGCTCCTCGCACGCCTGTTCCTGGTTGAACGCGCGCACGATCGCATGGCCGGAGAACGTCTCCTCGACTTGCCCGTTGATTTCCCCGAGCTTCTCCTGCTGAGCGCGAAAGTGCTTCTGCGAGAGCTTCACCACGACCATGATGAGCACAAGCGAGACCGGGAGCATGACAAGCGTGATCCCCGTCATCACCAAGTTGATCGAGACCATCATCGCGACGACGCCGATGAGCGTGGTGACCGACGTGATCATCTGCGTGACGCCCTGGTTCAGGCTCTGCCCTAGGGTATCGACGTCGTTGGTGATGCGCGAGAGCGTGTCGCCGATCGAGTTGCGCTCGAAGTAACCGACGGGAACGCGGTCGATCTTCTCGGCGATGGCGCGGCGAAGCCCATAACAGGTGCGCTGCGACACGCTCGACATCATCCATCCCTGCAGGAAGCTGCAAGCCGCGCTGGCAAGGTAGAGAGCGAGCGTCGCGCCGATGATACCCGCGATGGCGTCGAAGTTGATGCCGCCCGTGCCGCCGATCTTCGCGACGATGCCGTTGAACAGCTCGGTCGTCGCCTGCGAGAGCACCTTCGGACCCACGATGCTGAAGGCCGCAGAGAAGATGGCGAACACGATGGCGACGGCAAGCGAAACCTTGAATTGGCCCATGAAACGCACGAGCTTCGCGATGGTTCCCTTGAAATCCTTCGCCTTCTCGCCAGGCATCATCCGCGCGCCCGGTCCGTGCGGAGGGCGGCGCCGCTGCGTCACTTTCCTCAAATCCTGAGCGTTCTCGCTCATCGCGCACCACCTCCCGCAAGCTCTTCTTCCGATAACTGGGACATGGCGATTTCGCGATACTCCTCGCAGCTGTCCATCAACTCCGCATGCGTGCCCTTGCCGACGACGCGCCCCTCATCGAGCACCACAATCTGGTCGGCAGAGAGGACGGTCGAGATGCGCTGGGCGACGATGATCACGGTCTTGCCGCCCAAGCGGGCACCAAGCTCATGGCGGAGGGCTGCGTCGGTCTTGTAGTCGAGCGCGCTGAAGCTGTCGTCGAAGAGAAAGACGCGCGCGTCGGTCGCAAGCGCACGCGCGATAGCGAGGCGCTGCCGTTGGCCGCCAGAGACGTTCGTGCCGCCCTGGGCAATGGGACCTTCAAACCCTTCGGGCTTCTCGCCGATGAACTCGCTTGCCTGGGCGATGTCGGCCGCGCGGCGAATCCACTCGTCGTCGGCGCCTTCTGCCCCGTAGGCAATGTTGCTCGAAATCGTGCCGCTGAACAAAAACGCCTTCTGGGGAACGTAGCCGAGCTGCCTGCGCAGCGCGTGCTGGCTCACATCGCGAACGTCAACGCCGTCGATGGTGACGCTTCCCTGGCTGACGTCGTAAAACCGAAGCACCAGCTTCACGATGGTCGATTTCCCGCTACCCGTGCTGCCGATGATGGCTGTGGTCTTTCCAGGCTTGCACGTGAAATCGACGTGGTCGAGGACGTTCTCGGCGGAATCGGAGTAGCGGAAGCACACGTCGTGGAATGCGACCTCGGCACCGGGCACGCAAGAGGCCGAAAGCTCAGCATCCTTGGAATCGGCAGGGGCGGGATCGCAGATCGAGGGCTCGCATTCGAGCACTTCCTCGATACGCTGGGCTGCGACATCGGCGCGCGGGAGCATGATCGAGAGCATGCCGATCATGAGGAATCCCATGATGATAACCATCGAGTAGGTGATGAATGCGATGAGGTCGCCTGTCTGGAGCGCGCCCGCGTCGATGGCGTGGCCGCCGAACCACACGATGCCAACCGACACGAGATTCATGATGAGCATCATGAACGGCATCATGAACGTCATGACGCGGTTCGTGAAAAGCTGCGTTTTCATCAGGCGCGTGCTCGCCTCGTCGAAGCGCTCCTCCTCATGCTGCTCGCGGTTGAACGCCCTCACGACAGAAAGGCCCATGAGCATCTCGCGCGATACAAGGTTCACGCGGTCGATCAGCTTCTGCATAATCTTGAACTTCGGCATGGCGACCTTGATGAGCACCACAAGGATGAGCGCGATTGCGAGCACGGCGACGATGACGATCCAGCCCATCGAGAGGTTGGTGCGCGCAATCATGATGATGCCGCCTATTGCGAGGATGGGCGCATAGAGAACCATGCGCAGCAGCATCACGGTAACCATTTGCACCTGCTGGACATCGTTAGTCCCGCGCGTGATCAGCGACGCCGCGCTAAACGATTGAATCTCAGCGTCGGAGAAGGTGACGACCTTGTCGAAAAGCCGCCCGCGTAGAGATCGACCGACCTTTGCCGCGGTTCGCGACGCGAGGAAGCCGATTGCGATTGCCACGACCATGCCGAGCGCGGAGAGCATGAGCATCTTGGCGCCCGTGAAGAAGAGATAGTCCATCTGCATGGCGTCCATGTCGACACCCAGCTGCTCGTATTCCGCCCGAGCTGCGGCGATGCCTTGCTGCGCGATAAGCGTATCCGCCATATCGCCCAACGACTCACGAGACTCAGCGAGCATGGACATCACGTCGTCTTTGCTCACAAGCCCGGCATCGAACGCTGCTTTCACCTGGTCAAGGTCGAGATCGGGAATCTGGTCGGCATAGTGGACGACGGAGAACGGAAGCGCCATCGCCTCGTCAAGGTCCTCTCGCTGATCATAGCCCACCTCGGTGAGGGTATAGTCTCCGCCTGCGGTCTCGTCGTACGCCTCGACGAAGAGCTGCTCGTCAGATTCGGACAGCATCATCTCCACGAGGTCGTGGGTGCGTGCGGACAGCTGCGACGCGGACGCATGCTCCACACCCGATTGTTGGATTCCCACGTCAACGATGTCGGAGGTGTACCTCGGAAGCGACAAGTCGCAGAAAGCCTGCACGGCCAGAAGCACAACGATAAGCAGCACCGCGATTTTATGGTGAGCAAGGTTTTTGGCTATTCGCATCGCTCGCCGCCTTCCCCCAAACCGCTTCCTGCGAAAGCCTCTTGCGAAGGCTCCTTCCGCGTGGAATCGCCCTTAAGCTCGCGAGGCCCCTCGACATAGGCGCTCCAAGGGTGGGTGCTCTCGAAGTCGGACAAGCGCTCGGCGATACGAGCGAACTCACGCGCATCGTCTGCCCCGAGGAACTCGAGAAGGTCCTCGAGGCGGCGATCGTGCATACGCCTGTTCATCTGCTCGTATTTCCAGCCGAGCTCCGTCAGCCGCACCGTGACGCCGCGGCTGTCGCCCTCGTCGCGATGCCTTGTGATGAAGCCCTTCTCCTCAAGCGACCTCAATGCCTGCGACGTCGCACTCGGGGTGTTGTGGCCACGCTTGGCGATATCGCCCGACCGGACGCGCTTTCCGTCAGACATAAGCTGCGAAATCGACATCAAAACGAAGCCCTCGGCCGGTGTGATGCCCTCAGGCAAAGGCCGGTGCGATCGGCTTTTGCGCACGCGCCTCGTGGCCTCAAAGAGCCGCTGCTTCAATTCCTCAATGGATTGTTCCACGCAGCAAACCCCTTTCTTCCTCATCTTTTTTATCCTAAATATTTTAGCTGCGAAAATATATCATAGCTAAAACACTCTGCAAGGAATAAATGGTTCAATGCATCTTTTCATCAAACATGTGCTACCCTTCCGAAACAACCACCAAGGAGAGAGCCATGTCGAAGCAAAAGGAAACGAAAACGAACGCCATGAGGGAAATCGAGGCCGCAGGAGTGCCTTTCGAGAGCCATCTTTTCCCATGCGAGAAGGCACTTTCAGGCGTCGAGGTGGCGAAACTCCTCCAGCAGGACCCAGATCAAACCTTCAAGACGCTTGTCACCGTCGCGAAATCGGGCGAGCACTACGTGTTCATGGTGCCCGTCGCCGAAGAGCTCGACCTGAAGAAGGCGGCAGCGGCTGTCGGCGAGAAGGCCGTGAGTATGCTAAAGTCGAAGGAGCTCTTGCCTCTGACCGGCTACGTGCACGGAGGATGCTCTCCCGTCGGGATGAAGAAGCTGTTCACGACCACCATCGACGAAACGGCACAGCTCTTCGACACAATCATGTTCTCGGGCGGACGCATCGGGTGCCAGGTCGAGCTTGCCCCGAGCGACCTCGAGAAGGTCATCCCGCTTCACTACGCCGACATCACAGTAAGCTAGCCGCATCGCGCTGGCAAAACCCGCAGCAAACGAAAAGAGCCTGCCCGCGCATCGACCGAACTGCGCAGGCAGGCTCTCTTTTTCTTACCAGTGCGACACCACGACGTCGCCCACAGAGCAAAGCCCGTGCAACTCGGCAGCTTTGCTCGTCGGAAGGTTCACACACCCATGCGACCCCGCGCCGTCCCGATATCGCGTTCCGCCGAACGCGTATTGCCAGCTGGCATCATGCAGGCCGATCAAATTCCCAACGAATGGCATCCAGTAGGTGACGGGCGTCTTGTACTTCGATCCGTCATCGTTGGTGCCCTCGAGCGTCGATCCGCCCGAATTCGAGTTGATGACGTACACGCCCGTGGGAGTAAGACTTCCCGAACCGCCGCGCGGCTTGCCGCTCACGATGTCAGATTCCCAGATAACCTCGCCGTTCTCATCGAAGAGGCACGCATGTTGCGCCGACAGGTCAATATCGATGTAGCGAGCGCCCCAATCGCGACCGCCGACCCCGTTCCACGCGTTCGCGGTCTGGCTGCAAGGCAAGTCAGCCTCGCCCGTCTGGTCAGCCTCGATCGCCGCCTTCGCCCAATCGAAGAGCGCGTCGCGGTCGACCTTCCAGCCATATGAACCGCCCGACACGCTGAACTGCGCACCGTCCGCACGCGTGTAGGAGCGCGTGGAACCGACCGTCGTGTAAGCCGAGGCGACCTCGTCCGCCCAGGCGCCGAGCGCGTCCTCGTTCAACGACACCGAGCAATCCTCCCCAATCGAGATGCAGGGACCGATAACCGACGCGTCGAACACGAGGGCGCTCTTCCCCGCCATCATGAGCTGCACGTTGGCGAGGATCATGCTGTTCGCCTGCGACGTCGCATCGATCACGCGCTGGTCATCCGAGAAGATCGTCGGCTGCGAGAGCGCGCGCTCGTCGAGCACGACCTCGCTCTCGAGCGTGGCGACGGCCCGCTCCACGTCCTGCATCACCACATCGGTGTTGATCTGCGTGCCGTACTTCTCCTTCACGATCTTGAACATCTTCGCGTCCTCGTCGAACGCCACCGTGGCGTTCACGGGAGCTTCCGTGTTCTCATTCACCGCGTCGATTGCCTGATGGAGCTTGTCGGCAACGCCGGACTTGTCGAGGGTAGCGACAAGGCTTTCCGTCTCATCGTGCTCACGGAACACCTCAACCGGCCAGGCCCATTCGTTCGCCTGCGCGAACATATCGCCCACGATCTGCTCCGCATTGAACCGCACGCCCGCTTCATCAGCAGAAAGCGTCACATCCAAGCCGTCGCCATGAACGCGCAACGAGTACTTGTTGATTCCCTGCTCGAGGACCGATGCGACCTCGTCGGGCGTTTGGAAGGAAATGTCGGAAGAGCCGATCGTCGCCTTCGGCCAGAAATGGCCTGAGAAGACGGCAACCCCCACAAGGTAGACGACAAGCAGGACCCCGAAGACGACACCGAGAACGATTCCCGCAATGCGGGCAGCGCGAGCCTTGCTGCCGAGAGTCGGCGCATCGGAGATTTCGGGGGCAAACCCGTTGCCGTTATGCGGCGCTGGGACGCCAGATGTCTTCATGCCCGCAGGAACCACAGGGGGAATCGCCTGAGTCTTCCCGTGCGAAGGCGCAACGCGAGGCGGCTCATTGGGAGCCTTTTTGGCGTGTGCTGCATGTTTTCCGTGGGAAGGAGCGGGTTGCTCGTTACGTTTGGTCATTCCTGATTCATCCGGTTCAGCTTGCTTCTTATATCCGGCTCATTGTAGCAAGAGAACCCGCCTTGGCAGGACACGTTCTGGCACGTTGCACGAATACTTGACGCACGGCTCAAAAGTGAGCGGAAAGCCGGGCTTGTCGTCCTAATCAAAGCCGCGGAAATAAAACAGGCAGACCCGTTTTCGGGCCTGCCTGGCATGTTATGGTGGAGGCGCGGAGAATCGAACTCCGGTCCATACTATATTCTCGCTGAGGCTCTACAAGCTTATTTCGCGTTCGGATTCAAGGCCGTCTCGGTCCGCGAACTAACGTTGCCGACCCGGATCGGTTCGATCTTTACCAAAGCCATACCGATTACGTGCTTTGGTGCAGTCCCCTAAAATGACGTCGCACCCGAGTCGGGGACAACCCGGGATTGACGTGCCAGGTGCTGATTAAGCAGCCATGGCGAGCGCAGGAGCGCTCTGATAGTTCTTCTTGCCAATTAACTTGACGTTACCCCTGTTTTACGTGGCGAGGAGACCACGACCTGCTCCTCAGTTCAAACATACCATGTCGAAACCAGTCGCCCCCGAATTCGTCGGCGCCAATCGCCGACGGGCGGGAACTCATGCGTTCCACCTTGTCAAAGTGCGCAAGACGTGCTCTTGCAGAAGAAATATTGTAGCCGAGCGGCCTACTCTGTCAAGTCAGCGCCGAAAAGGTTATTTCTTCTTCGTCGGGAGGATGTCCGAGAAATCGAGTGCCTCTTTGATTTCGGAGAGCGCGTCTTTCAAGTCGACCGCAATCGCGACGCCATCGCGATAAATGTCGTTCATGTCGCTCGTCGCCTCGGCAACGCCTTCTCGGGTGATGCCCAAATCATAGGGGTTGTCCTCATCGGATTCCCCCTTCGCGGCTTCCTCGTCGTCATCGTAGTAGTACTCGATCTCGTTGCCATCCTCGTCAAGCAGGATAAACCCGATCTCGTTGTCGTCCTCATCGACGATATAGGCCTCGATGTCGTCCTCGGAATACTCAATCTCGACGGTTTCGTACTTTTCGGCCTCTTCGGTCTCTTCTTCTACCACGTTTTTCGAATCAGCAAGCTCGTCTTCGCCCTCGGCTTCCTCGACGCCTTCGGAGTCGACGGCTTCCCCCGCCCCCTCGGACAGCACCTCACAAACTTCTTCCTGCGTCTCCTCCGATGGTGAATCAGCCTCGTCAGCTGCGGTTTCGATCCGATTCTCGCTCATGGCAGTGACCCTTTCTAACGAGAGCGCGCCTTCAGCGCTCGATCGATTTCCCGTTTGGTGTCGCGCTCTTTCATGCTCGCGCGCTTGTCGTAGAGCTTCTTGCCGCGGCAAATCGCAAGCTCGACCTTGACCAGCCCATTTTCCTTGAAGTACATCTTCAGGGGAACGAGCGCCATGCCCTTTTCGCGCGTCGCCTCCGCAAGGTAGCGGATCTGCTTTTTATGGAGCAGGAGCTTTCGCTTGCGATCGGGGTCGGGATTGTTGATGTTGCCATGGGAAAACGGCGTGATGTGCACATTGTGCATCCATACTTCCCCGTTGCGCACAAGTGCGAAACAGTCGGTCAACTGGCAGTTGTTCTCGCGCAGCGACCGCACTTCCGTTCCCGAAAGCTCGACCCCCGCCTCAAACGTCTCCACGACCTCATAGTCGTGGAACGCACGGCGATTCTTCGCGATTGTCTTCTCTTCACGTTTCATGGGGCGACGTTACCTCACGTTCAAGCGCCTCGACGCTTTATGCTCGATCGCCGAGGCGCTTCACTCATTCCTTCACAGCCTGCGCGGCCGTGGCCAAAACTTCCATATCATCAGCGCATATACACCTTGCTTCATGCGCCCATGATACACCATGCCCGCAGGTTATGCGCGAACCTTCACGACGACCTTCTTCACGTGGACAGGCGCGTCCTCCGCGATGCAGCCCGGCTTGTGCGCGTCCTCAGGAGGAAGCACCGCAATCTCGCCCGCATGAAGCACAACCGATGTTGCCGGCATCGGAGACTCGAACAGCGCGTAGTCGTCAGCTTCGTCATATTCCTTCGCGCAAACAAGCCCTTCGAGGGGCGCCACCTCGACACGTTCGATTCCGGAGGCAACGCACTGCACGTCGTAGTAGAGCTTGTGGGCCTCGAGCTTCTTCGCCTCCGCGGGGACAGTGTCGTACTCCATGACGTTTGCGAACACGTCTTCCCCATCGATGTCATGGCGTCCACAGGAAAGTGCGCCAAGGTCGTTTTCGCGCAGGAAAGCATAGGCCTTCTTCAGGCGTTCGGACAGGTAATCGTGCGCTTCGGCGTTTTCAATGGAAGCTACGAGCATGGTATCAAGTCCCTTCGATGCGATTCGTTTGAACGTCACGAAATTGTAGCAGAGCAGCACACGGCAGCAGGGCACGGATTCGCATCGACCCATCTTGTCCATTGCAGTAACTGGTTTATACTGAATTCAGGTGAAAATATCGGCATGCAATCAAAGGAGTTCTGCTATGGAGCACACGCCGGAACCTTCGACCATCGTCTTCCCCGGCACCGATGACCCAGCCTCACCTTGGCGACTCTACAACCACCTCATCGCGGGCATCCCCGAGGACATCTTCGTGCGCGATTACTGTCTCGGGCTCAACTGGTCTTACGTTGAGGCAGATTGCGGATGCGGCGTCGCCTATACCGCACGCAATGGCGGAAAGCGCACGTACAAGGGCGATCTGCGCGGGAAGTCGCTGCGCGAGGTGGCCGAGCTGTCGAAATCATGGTGTTTCGAGGAGGCCACGCTTGGCATCGCGGCCCTGAACGCCTGGTATGCTCGCCGCGAACTGCTCGACCCTCTGGGCGCGACATACGACACCGAGGAGGAAGAAGACAAGGGAAAGCGCGGCGGCACGTCGTCGAAAGACGCATTCGAGACGTATCGCCCTCGCATCGAGCAAGCGGGCGGCGACGCCCACGTCGTCGTTGTCGGGCACTTCCCCCACGTCGAGAACATCGCGGAATACGCCAAGCTCACCGTGCTCGAGCGTTCCTGCCGCGATGAGTGGGATACCCCCGATCCAGCCTGCGAATACGTTATGCCAACCGCGGATTACGCCTTCATCACCGGCGTCACGCTCATCAACAAGACCGCGCCGCGCCTTCTGACCCTCGCCAAGGACGCTACCGTCTGCATGGTGGGTCCCAGCGTGATCATGACGCCGTACCTTTTCGAGTGGGGCGTGGAATCGCTTTCGGGCAGCGTCGTGGCCGATTCGGAAGCCGTGAAATTCGCCTGCAAGAACGCTGCCGGCAAGCTGTTCGGCAAAGCGCTTCAGATGACCACCATCAACGCGCAATAAAGGCAAGCAACTGGTCATGTACGAAATCGACGATAAGTTGTGAAGGCTTTGCAAAATACATCGAATTCAGTGTTGAATAATCCCCAATTTTCTTAAGTTTGGGGATTATTATTTTGGCGGAAACCCTGATAATCCGCTCATTTGACGAGTTTTCCACAACTTATCGTCATTCTTGTACAGTTTGGGTCCTAACCAGTAATCGCCCCGCCCGCGAAAACGAGACCTACACGCTATCCTCCACATCCATCAGCATAAGGTTCGTGTTGTCGCGCATCCGTTTCGCCTCGCCACGGGTTAGCTCACCTTCTTCGTAGCGCGACTGAATCTGCTCGAGCTCAAGCAGGTAGCCAAGCCGTTTCACGTCCTCCGCCTTGTCGGACGCACGCATGATGACCGTCGCCGAAGGGGCTGCAAGCTCGGCGGCGAGCATGGCAACTGTGCGCTGATATTCGATGAGAAGCTTGCTCACATACTCGCTCGGGACGTTGCAGTCGGAATCGGCGAGCATGTCCTTCAGACGCCCGATCACGCACTCGCCTGCCTTCTGCTGAATCTTGCGCATCTCTGCCGCCTGGTCGGCAGCCGTTATCGGGGACGACGACATATGCGAAACGTAGCGCAAGACAACGCCCTTCGCGCGCCTCAAAAATGTGCGCAACACAAGATAGATGTTTTGGATGGACCAACGTCCCGAGCTATGTTTCCTTAGCTCCTCGATATGCTTCAAACGCTTCAGGTACTTAAGCGCAATCTCGCTGTCGATATCGTCTTGTTCAGCGAGCTTCTTGACAAACTCCCGCTCCCATCCGATTGCGCGGATGCGCAAATCGGAATAGGCCTCATCCTCGTCCTCGTCGAAGCCATGCTGCTCTTTGATGCGCTCGATGCGATCGTTGTAAGAGCTGACCACGCTTCTCGTCGCGCGGCGTGTATCCGGCGTCTGCCGTGCGGTGAGCTCTTCGACGACGCTTCTGAGGATATCGATTTTCAACTCCGCCTCGCGCTCGCGGGCCGCTTCCTCGCTTTCGCTCACTTTCTTCGGCGCGATGAGGGGCACAATGAACGTCGCCACAAGCAAGGTGCATACGATAACGCCGCACCCAAGGAAGATGATCAAATCACGCTGCGGGAACCGAGCGCCATCCATGAAATACGGGATGGTGAACAGGATCGAAAGCGTGATGGTTCCCTTAGCGCCCGCAAGGGTCGTGATGAGGCTCTTGCGAAGGTCGAGCTTGAATTTCTCACTATGCTTCTTACCGCGTCGGCGCGTGTAAAGCCAGTCGCTCGCGCAGACCCACGCGAATCGAACAACATAGAGAAGCAACGTAAGCGCGACAACATAACCGATGAGCGTGAAGTTGCTGAAGGTGACATCATCCCACGTATGAACCATGGCCTGCGGCAACTGTGTGCCCAGAAGCACGAACACAAAGCCGTTCAAGGCGAAGGTGAGCACACGCCACACGCTCGAAGACACGATGTTCATGCGCGAGATGGAAGGCCCGATCGCATGCGGGGAGATCACGTTGATGAGGCCCGCAACGACAACGGCGATAATGCCGCTCACGTGAACGGCATCGGCAATCGAATACACCAGAAGCGGAATGAGGATTTCGAAGAGCACATGGAACGTCGTGTTCTCAACGCCAAGAGAGCGCGCCTTATTGACGAGGAACTTGCCGATATAGGCGAGAAGCGCACCGACCGCGATACCGCCAAGAAACTCAACGAAGAAATTCCCCGTCGCATTGAGAAGGGAGAACGACCCCGTCACCGCGGCGGCAATGGCGAACTGGAACGACACGATGCCGCTCGCGTCGTTTAAGAGAAGCTCGCCTTTGAGAATGCTCCCCTGCCTGTCAGGGATGTTGACCTGCTTCGAAAGTGAGGTGACGGCAACGGCATCGGTCGGACCGAGCGCGGCACCAAGGGCAAATGCAGCAGCAAGCCCGATTGACGGGATGACCGCATGCACAGCAAACCCAATCGCGAGTGTCGTTGCAACGACCAGGCCGATCGCAAGAGAAAGCACAGGACGCTTATGGTGCCAAAGCGCCGCCTTGTCGGCGGACTTCGCCTCTTCGTAGAGCAGCGGCGCAATGAATAGCACAAGGAACAGTTCCGGGTCGAGTGTAACTCGAATTTGAGAGGAGGCGAACAATGCGATGAGAAGACCCAGGCCAATCTGTATGAGCGGCGATGACACCCTCGGCACCACCTGGTCGATGATCGAGGATGCGAGAATCGCCGCAAAAATCAGCATGACGAGCGTAAGGGTCTCCACCTAGCAATGACCTCCTCAAATAGGAAACTTACATATGCACTACATCTTTTCGGGTGCGCTAACCCCCAGAAGACTCAGTGTTAGGGCGAGCACGATGCGCGAGGCGTCGCAGAGCGCCAAGCGGGCACGGCGAGTCGCTTCGTCGTCGGCGAGCACATGGCAGTTCGTATAGAACTGGTGGAACAGCGCTGCGAGATCCTGCGCGTAATGCGTCAGGCGGAACGGCGCGCGATCAGCTGCCGCCTGGGCAACCATGTCAGCGAAATCTCCCATCTTGCGCATGAGGGCAAGCTCCGATTCCTCGCACAAAGGCGAGAGGTCCACGTCGGCGCCGACCGTGCGCTCGGCAAGCTCGTTAAACGTGATATCGCCCGCTTCCGCTGCTGCAAGATCGCCTTCGCAGGCAGCCTTGCGCAAGATCGAGCAGATGCGCGCGTGGGCGTACTGCACGTAATACACCGGGTTGGTGGCGTCTTTCTTCTTTGCAACCTCGATATCGAAGTCGATCGGCTGGTCGGAGGAGCGCGAAAGCATGAGGTAGCGCGTCGCGTCGACGCCTACTTCCTCGATAAGCTCCTCGAATGTGACCATCTCGCCCGTGCGCTTCGACATGCGAACCGCGCTACCGTCACGGAAGAGATTCACGAGCTGGCCGAGAACCACTTCAAGCGCGCCCTCGTAACCCCATGCGGCAAGCATTGCCTGGCAACGCTTCACATATCCGTGGTGATCTGCTCCCCAAATGTCGATCAGGTGGGTAAAGCCCCTCTGGATCTTGTTGTAATGGTACGCCACGTCGGAGAGGAAGTACGTGAACTCGCCGTTCTCCTTGATGAGGACGCGATCCTTCTCGTCACCGAAAGCGGTCGATTTAAACCAAGTCGCCCCATCTTTCTGAAAGACATAGCCCTTCGCGTCCATTGCCTCGAGGGCGTGATCGACAGCGGACTTCCCGTCCTCGTCGGGAACGTAAAGCGTGCGCTCGGAGAACCAGGTGTCAAACGTGGTACCGAAACCGGAGAGCACAGCCTTGTTATGCTCGAGCATCTCGACATACGAGCGCTCGCGGAATGCCACGACGCGCTCTTCCTCGGGAACATCGAGCCACTTCTCGCCATCGGCATCGAGAATCTCGCGCGCGATGTCGATTACATAAGCTCCACCGTAGCAATTCTCGGGCATCGGGACATCGCGGCCACAAAGCTGCTCGTAGCGCACCGACACCGAGCGACCGAAATTATCCATCTGCGTGCCATGGTCGTTGATGTAGAACTCCTCGGACACGTCGAAGCCTGCATGGCGCAAGACGCGCGCCATCGAGTCGCCGAGCGCCGCCCAGCGCCCATGGCCGACATGCATGGGGCCCGTCGGATTTGCAGAGACATACTCAAGATTGATGCGCCCCGCATTCGCAGGAGCCTCACCACGTCCGAAATCCATGCCCTCGCGACGCGCCTCGGCGATAACACTCGCAAGCGCAGCGTTCGTAAGACGAATGTTAACGAACCCAGGGCCTGCGATCTCGGTCGAGGCGATAAGATCGTTCTTCGGCAAATGAGACACGACCACTTCCGCCACATCGCGAGGCTTCATATGCGCCGCTTTGGCTGCGCGAAGGGCGACCGTCGACGCCCAATCACCATTAGCCGCATCACGCGGACGCTCGAGCGCTGCTGCGGGGACCTCCTCCAAGGGAAGCGACCCATCTGCCACAGCGGCGCTCAAAGCCGCATCGACAACTTCTTCAACTTGCTCACGTAAAGTCATTGCACTATCTTTCAATCAGTCTTTATGCCGCCCGAAAAAACGAGGGGCTGTGAATTTCACAGTCCCTCATGATAACATCAGCCGTCGAGAAAACGGAGCTACTTCAAGGTTGCATAGATAATCGCCTTGATAGAATGCATGCGGTTCTCAGCTTCGTCGAACACCCGGGAGCGCGAGCCCCGGAAGACCTCATCGGTCACTTCCATCTCGGTGATACCGAATCGCTCGGCAATCTCGGCCCCGATGGTCGTCTCAGTATCATGAAACGCGGGAAGGCAGTGCATGAAGGTGCCCGTTGGAGCCATAAGGTCGATCACGCGGCTGTTGACCTGGTATGGGGAAAGAAGCTTAATACGTTCTTCCCACAGTTCCGCAGGCTCGCCCATGGAAACCCAAATATCAGTGTAAACGACGTCGGCGCCCGTGCATGCCTCCTCAACACTTGAGGTAAGCGTCACCGAACCGCCAGACTCGCGTGCGAGCTCCCTGCAAGTAGCCACAAGATCCGCCTTAGGCATACGCTCCTCGGGACCACAGGCAACAAAGTGAAGCCCAAGCTTCGCACAGACGACCATAAGGGAATTAGCAACATTGTTCTCAGCATCGCCCATGAAAACAAGCTTCTTGCCCTTGATTCCCTCGGGGAAGTTTTCCTCGAGCGTGAGCATATCGGCGATCATTTGCGTTGGATGGAACTCATTGGTCAAGCCGTTCCAGACAGGGACGCCCGCATGAGCAGCGAGGTTCTCGACGATTTCCTGCCCGTAACCACGGTACTCGATGCCGTCGAACATGCGGCCAAGCACGCGTGCAGTGTCTTCAATCGATTCCTTCTTCCCCATCTGAGAGCTACCAGGATCGAGATAGGTTACACCTAGCCCAAGGTCATGACCGGCGACTTCGAAAGAGCAACGAGTTCGCGTCGAGGTCTTCTCGAACAGAAGCACGATATTCTTGCCTTCAAGATACTTGTGCGGCGTTCCTGCCAACTTCAAAGCCTTGAACTGTTTTGCAAGCGAGATAAGGTAGCGAATCTCGTCAGGAGTGAAATCGAGAAGCTTCAGATAGTTACGACCGCTCAGGCTAATAGGCATGCCCAATCCTTTCAATCGAATTGAATCTAAAGGATACAGCAAAAAAGACGACGCGAAAACGCCCATCGTCAAAAGAGGTGCCGAATCGAACCGAGAAACCACACGCAAAAAGCCTAATGGCTAAGCTTGTCCCATACAGCGACCCCGCAGGCCTTGCGCCAGATGCCCTGGCACCGTCTACCCTAGGCAAATGCAGAGCCGTCTTCGATCCTATTCACGTTTTTCGACGATGGTGGCCAAGAGCGCGGCCAAAGTTGCGCTTCATAAGCTATGATAGACAAGCAAATAAGATTCAGCTCGCTTAGTAGCATCAACCTGCACCCTGGAGATGCAATAGAGGACAATGCGCATGAGCAATGCGAAAGATGCAGCAATAAGCACATGGCGACCATGCGATTGTTGGGCTTTCCTTTTCGCTTTTGTAGTCGCGGGAAGCGCATCGGCGGCACGCATGGTTGATGATTGTTTGATTTCGCAAGCCAATCAATTGCACGGGACTGCACTCGTCGAACTCGTAATCGTCACCCTTGTATTCGCTCTTCTCTTGGGGATTGCTGCCTCATGGCTGTTCCAGAAAATCGACCGCATCCGCAGCATCGAAGAAGAACGTCGCGGCAAGAACGCCCCCCGGACGCTCATAATAAAACAGGCTGCGCTGATTCTCGCCTTATGGCTTATATGGTTCGTCCTTCGTTTCCCCGGCAACACCGACCCGGATACCGAAATCGAGCTTCTAGAATACTATGGCCTTATGCAGGCCAACAATCACCATCCATGGTTCGACACTATGCTATTCGGGGTTTTCTGGAACATAGGAAATTGCCTGGGTAGCAACTGGTGGTCCGTTGGCTTATGCGCCGCATTTCAATCAATCGCCACCGCGCTCGCCTTAAGCACTTCGATTTGGTATGCCCGATATGTAGGGGTTAAATCCCATTATGCCTGGATTGCATCTGTTTTCGTAGGGGTAATGCCGATTTACCCGACGCTCGCACAGACAATGGCAAAGGACATGATTTTCGGATGGTTATGGGTTCTATACGCGCTGCTCTATATAGAAACGCTTCGAACGCGCGGCGCGCTGCTTAACCGACGGTGGGCGATAGCAGCGTGGATTGGACTCGGAATCTGCTTGGCTCTTACGAAAAAAACGGGTATCTACCTGATAATCGCCACAGGTATCTTGTCGATATGCGTCAATCGATTCGCGCGGCTACAGCAACTTTCAACGCTTGTTGCCATAGCGCTTTTCTATTATGTTATTTGGTCGGCGATTGTCCTTCCCTCTTGGAACATCGAGCCTGGAAACGACGAACAAGAGATGCAGAGCATCCCTTCTCAGCAAACCGCACTTATCCTGCGCAGCAAAGCCGCAAATCTGACAGAAGCAGACTGGGCATTGCTCAATGAGGTATACGACGACCCCGAATTGATGGCAGCTGACTATAACCCTCTGCGAAGCGATGAGACAAAGCAGCACTATCGTCAGGGAATTCCAGTATCGACGAAGCTTACGTACCTCGCATGGATGGCGCAATGCGTCGTTCGCTTCCCCGATGCGTTTTTCGCAGCACCTCTCGCCACATGCTATCCCCTGTTCGGTATAGACAGTTGGGTTGAATTCAGAGGAAAAGAACGCCTAGGCGTAATGTTCATTTATGAGTACACCGGCGTCGCGCCAGACGGAAACGAAAGGATCATCCAGCAGTGGTCTGACTGGTCGAGCGGCCTGTCCACGCCCGAAGAGGTGAAGGAAGTTCTCAAGGGAGCATTTCGGACCCCGGAACAGCAACGATTGACGGATACCGCAGATGGCGTCTATCTCGCGTTAGCCGATTGCTTACCAATACTGCTCTCAAAAGCCCTTTGGCTTACATGGATTCCCGCGTTCATCGTTGCGTATCTGCTGAGAAAGAAAGACATTTGTGGATTGCTGGCTCTTGCTCCACATGCACTCGTATATGCGACATTGATCATCGGGCCGATTGTCCTGACAAGATATTGCACCGCAACCATTTATTCCCTTCCGCTCATGCTGACTCTGCTTTTAGCCCCTTCTCTCACGCAAACGCGAAAGCGACAAAACCTAACGGCTCGCGCACGCCAGTATTAAAGCCGATAGTAAGAAATTGCGACAAAACGCAGTCGGAGATTGGCTGAGTTTTCAACAGAGCCATCGCGATATCGCGCATTACGGTCAGCTGCAAACATATAAGCAGATTGCATAAGCTGTAACAATTAACTTCACTCGAGTTAATGCAAAAGCAAGAGATGTCAGGCCCCATAAACCTAGAAGGGGACCTAAAAGTCCCCTTTAAACTGTCTTCCACTTCTCAGTTGTTAGCGTCCGTATAACTTTCACCTTGCGAAAAGTCTACTTAACGAAACCTAGGCCAGGCCCAACTTTGCCTATTGGCAATGTCCTGCTCGTATTAAAAAACAAAGAGCCGGCCGGGTCCCCCCGGGCCGCGGCCCCCCCTTGCGCAAAAGAAAAAGCGCCGCCCATGAGCGGAACGCCCTATCCTCCCACGGACTTCCTCCGCAGTACTTTCGGCGAGGAGGGGCTTAACTTCCGAGTTCGGAATGGGATCGGGTGATCCCCCTCTCTACGGTTCCGCTCATGGGGGGCGCTCCCCCACGAGGCTCTATGTTCAGGTGCCTCTTCCAGGGCGCCCGCGGCGACCCTGGCGGCTGCATGCGCGCTCCATGCCTCGATTCCGATACCCGCACTTTGCTGGTGAAGAAGAGCTCGGGCTATCAGCACCGCTCGCCTGAGCGCCTCGCGGCGCTTGCAGCTGCGGCCTGTCGACCGGGTGTTCTACCCGGGCCCTTACCGAAGAGGGAGCTCATCTCGGAGCCGGCTTCCCGCTTAGATGCTTTCAGCGGTTATCCGTTCCGGGCGTAGCTAGGCGGCGGTGCCGTTGGTCGACAACCGCTCCACCAGAGGCCCGTCCGCCCCGGTCCTCTCGTACTAGGGGCGGCCCTCCTCAACTCCCTTGCGCCTGCGGAGGATAGGGACCGAACTGTCTCACGACGTTCTGAACCCAGCTCGCGTACCGCTTTAAACGGCGAACAGCCGTACCCTTGGGACCTGCTCCAGCCCCAGGATGCGATGAGCCGACATCGAGGTGCCAAACCTTGCCGTCGATGTGGACTCTTGGGCAAGATCAGCCTGTTATCCCCGGAGTACCTTTTATCCGTTGAGCGACGGCCATTCCACTCTGAGCCGCCGGATCACTAGAGCCGACTTTCGTCCCTGCTCGGCCTGTACGCCTCGCAGTCGAGCCCGCTTGCACTCTTGCGCTCCCGGGACGGTTGCCGACCGTCCTGAGCGGACCTTTGCGCGCCTCCGTTACGATTTGGGAGGCGACCGCCCCAGTCAAACTACCCGCCTGGCACGGTCCCCGCGCCCGGTCTCGGGCCGCGGGTTAGGCCGCCGGCACGGCGAGGGCGGTATTCCAAGGGCGGCTCCCCCCGGGCTGGCGCCCGGGGTTCGAAGCCTCCCGCCTATCCTCTACACGCCGTACCAACGGCCAATGCCAGGCTGCAGTGAAGGTTCACGGGGTCTTTCCGTCCTTCCGCAGGTAGCTCGCATCTTCACGAACAGTGCAGTTTCGCCGGGTCCATGGTCGAGACAGCGCCCAAGTCGTTACGCCGTTCGTGCAGGTCGGAACTTACCCGACAAGGAATTTCGCTACCTTAGGACCGTTATAGTTACGGCCGCCGTTTACCGGGGCTTGGCTTCAGCGCCTCGCATCGCTGCTAACGCATCCGCGTAACCTTCCGGCACCGGGCAGGCGTCAGACCCTATACTTCGCCTCGCGGCTTGGCAGAGTCCTGTGTTTTTGGTAAACAGTCGCTTGGGCCGTTTCGCTGCGGCCCCCCCGCGCTCCGGAGGCATGGCTCCTTCACGCCGGGGGGCGCCCCTTCTCCCTAAGTTACGGGGCCAGTGTGCCGAGTTCCTTGACCATGGTTCTCCCGATCGCCTCGGTATGTTCTACCCGCCCACCTGTGTCGGTCTTGGTACGGGCGCGCCCGCGCCTGCCTAGGGGTTTTTCTCGGGAGCATGGGATGACCGGCTTCGCCGTAAAGGCTTCGTCTCGCGTCTCGGGGTGTATGCAGGGCTGATTTCCATGCCCTGCCCCCTACGCGCTTTCACGGGGACGTCCAGAACCCCGCCCGGCTGCCCTTCTCCGTCGCCCCTTCGGTCATAGCGGCGCGGGAGCGGCGCTGGAATGTCTGCCAGCTGCGCATCGGCTGCGCCTCTCGGCCTCGCCTTAGCTCCCGGCTGACCCTGGGATGATTAGCATCGCCCAGGAAACCTTGGGCTTGCGGCGGCGGGGTTTCTCGCCCCGCTCTCGCTACTCGTGCCAGCATTCTCACTCCCCGGCGGTCCACCGGAGGTCGCCCTCCGGCTTCTCCCCCCCGGGGAAGCTCCCCTACCACTAAATGATTTAGTCCGCCGCTTCGGCGCCATGCTTAGCCCCGTGTATTGTCGGCGCATGTCCACTCGACCAGTGAGCTGTTACGCACTCTTTGAATGCATGGCTGCTTCTAAGCCAACATCCTGGTTGTCTGGGCAGACGCACATCCTTTGCCACTCAGCATGGACTTTGGGGCCTTAGCGGGCGGTCTGGGCTGTTTCCCTCTCGAGCGCGCAGCTTAGCCCACGCGCTCTGACTCGCGGCCTCTCGGCCGCCGCCGTTCGGAGTTTGGTCCGCTTCGGTAGGCTGCGAGGCCCCCTCGGCGGTCCAGTGCTCTACCGGCGGCGGCTAACGGCCGCGGCTAGCCCTAAAGCTATTTCGGGGAGAACGAGATATCTCCGGGTTTGATTGGCCTTTCACCCCTATCCACGGGTCATCCCCTCCGTTTTCAACCGAAGTGGGTTCGGCCCTCCACAGGGTCTTACCCCTGCTTCAGCCTGCCCATGGATAGCTCACCCGGCTTCGCGTCTGCGCCCGGCGACTCAATCGCCGTCTTAATGACTCGCCTTCGCTGCGGCTCGCTTCTGAGCAGAACCTCGCCGCCGGACGCAACTCGCTGGCTCATTCTACAAAAGGCACGCCGTCACACCGCATGGGTGCTCCGGCTGCTTGGGGGCGCACGGTTTCAGGTGCTCTTTCACTCCCCTCTCGGGGTGCTTTTCACCTTTCCCTCACGGTACTGGTTCGCTATCGGTCATGGGAGAGTGCTCAGCCTTGGAGGGTGGTCCCCCCTGCTTCGGACCGGGTTTCACGTGCCCGGCCCTACTCGGGGACGCGCCTCGGAGGCCACACGGATCCGCGTACGGGGCTCTCACCCGCTGCGGCCGGCCTTCCCATGCCGTTCCGCTTCCGTGTGGCTTTGTAACTCCGCCCGAGAGAGCAGGCTCTCGGGATGGCTCGCCCCGCAACCCCCGCGCAGCAACGCCCTGTCGCTTGCACGTGCGCGGGTTTGGGCTTTGGTCCGGTTTCGCTCGCCGCTACTCCCGGAGTCTCGGTTGATTTCCTTTCCTCGGGGTACTTAGATGTTTCAGTTCCCCCGGTTGCCTCCTCGCACCTTATGGGTTCGGGTGCGGGTAGCAGGGCATGACCCCTGCTGGGTTCCCCCATTCGGGAATCCCCGGATCGAAGGCCGTTTGCGCCTCCCCGGGGCTTATCGCAGCTTGCCGCGCCCTTCTTCGGCTTCCCATGCCAAGGCATCCGCCGTGCGCCCGCGGTATCTTCTTCCCGCGGTCCCGGGGGGAAGCGTCCCCCCGGTAAATGCCAGCCGATGAATTCAATCATCGGAGAAAGTAAAAAATAAAGTTTTGGGTAAAACGTATCTCGGCGATCCTAACTGATTTCGAAGATGCGGAATCTACATTCCTACATTGGTTGATATCAAGTTGAGATCGTTCGGGGGCTTGTCAGCCTCCGAACATGTCGCGCGCTATGCAGTTGCCAAGGTGCCTCGGGGTCCCGTTGTCCGGGAGCCCTGGAGGCCGGATGCCGAGGATGGGGTAGGACGCGCGCGGGCCCCTTCAAGATGCTCTCCCTAGAAAGGAGGTGATCCAGCCGCACCTTCCGGTACGGCTACCTTGTTACGACTTTCCCCCCCCCCCCCCCC
>ERZ780162.683-NODE-683-length-26057-cov-8.240712_pt1 | contig 26057 bp, 25 predicted proteins | sample MGYA00511474_ERZ780162 | MGnify/ENA primary metagenome ERZ780162 (study PRJEB29588, sample SAMEA2143633) | human gut metagenome | biome: human gut; feature: human-associated habitat; material: faeces | place: Denmark | collected 2008/2010 ...
CGCCGGCGCTGCCGCCCCGGGAAGCGTCCATCGTTACGATCTCCGCGCTGGGCGCGCAGGGCGACCTGCCGCGGCTCCGTCAGGCCATGGCGGACGGCCTCGACCGGGGCCTCACGGTCAATGAAGAGAAAGAGCTCATGCTCCAGCTCTACGCCTACGCCGGATTCCCCCGCAGCCTGAACGGGCTCCAGACGCTGGCCTCCGTGACGGAGGAGCGGAAAGCGGCGGGGATCAAAGACGAGACGGGCCGGGAGGCGTCGCCGGTCGATCCCGCGCGGGACCGCCGGGCAATCGGCACGAAGGTCCAGACGGCGCTCGTGGGCCGGCCGGTCGCGGGCGGCGTGTACGACTTCGCCCCCGAGGCGAACCGCTTCCTGCAGGAGCACCTCTTCTGCGACATCTTCGAGCGGGACGTGCTCACCTGGCAGGACCGGGAACTCGCCACCGTGTCCATGCTCGCGGGCATCGGCAATGTGAACGCTCAGCTCCGCTCCCACATGGGCGTGGCCCTGCGGGTGGGCGTCACCGCCGATGCGCTCCGCGCTCTCACGGACGTGCTTACGGAGACCGTCTCCGAAGAGACCGGGGCGAATACGAAGGCTGTGCTGGCCGAGGTCCTCGGCAGCCGGGCATGAGATGGCCACATGACTTGTCAGGAAATGCATAAAAAGCAATCATGATTGAGCGGAACGCAAGGGAAAAGACTTGCGCCGCCGGCTCGATCCGCGTATACTATTTTCATACATTAAGTTCATACGAGACAACGGAGCCTGCTCAGCCGAGCGGGCTTTTTCGTTTCCGGAAATGCGCACGCGCAATGGAGCCGCTTTGGGGGATGCCCGAAGCGGCTCTTCCGCATTTCCGGACGGTCCGTGGACGGAAAGGGGAATGACAAGCGATGAAATGGAATTTCGAGCGACAGCGCCGGTCGGCATGACGATATTGAGGTTATGTGAAAAGAAAGGAAGAAGAAAATGAAACGATCTGTACTCTTTGCCTGTCCGGCGGCTCTCATGCCGATGGCCGCCTTTGCCGCCGAGCCGGCGTCCGAGCTCAATGCGGGGGACATGGCCTATGTGGCGGTGGCGACCCTCTTGGTGCTCATCATGACGCCGGCGCTCGGCTTTTTCTACGGCGGCCTCGTGCGCCGCAAGAATACGCTCAATACGATGATGATGTCCTTCATCTGTCTGGCCATCTTCACCGTGCAGTGGTTCCTCTTCGGCTACTCTCTCTCCTTCGGGCCGGACGTGGGCGGCGTCATCGGCAATCTGGACTGGGCGTTCCTCTCCGGGGTCGGCATGGACGCGAACCCGGACTACTCCGCCACCATCCCGCACATCCTCTTCTGCATGTTCCAGATGGCCTTCGCGATCCTCACGCCGGCCATCGTCTCCGGCGGCATCGTGGAGCGCACCCGCTTCCCCGCGTACTGCCTCTTCATCCTCCTGTGGGGCACCTTCGTGTATGACCCCATGTGCCACATGGTCTGGGGCGACGGCGGCGTCATCCGCAATATGGGCGCCCTTGATTTTGCCGGCGGCACGGTCATTCACGTGACGAGCGGCTTCTCCGCCCTCACAGCGGCCATCCTCATCGGCAGGCGCAAAGACTTCGGCAGCGCCGCCATCCGGCCGCACAATGTGCCCTACGTCTGCCTGGGCGCGAGCTTCCTCTGGCTCGGCTGGTTCGGATTCAATTCCGGCGCGGGCCTCACTTCCTCCGACGTGATGGCGCAGGCCCTCGCCAATACGGGCATCGCCTCCTGTACGGCTGGCCTCGTGTGGGCGATCCTCGATAAATTCCTCCATCACAAAGTCACCACGGTAGGCTTCATGACGGGCGTCATCGCAGGCCTCGTGGGCATCACCCCCGGAGCGGGCTTCGTCGACAGCCAGGCGGCCTTCTTCATCGGCCTCACCACGCCGTGCATCTGCTATTTCTTCATCGCTTATGTGAAAGCGAGATTCCAGTATGACGACGCGCTGGACGTCTTCGGCTGCCACGGCATGGGCGGCGTGTGGGGCGCGCTCATGACGGGCGTCTTCTGCACCACCGCGGTGAACTCCGCCGGCGCGGATGGGCTCCTCGCGGGCAATCCGGCGCAGATGATCCCCCAGGCGACGGGCGTGGTCACGGGCATCGTCATGGCGGTGTTCGTGACGGCCATCCTCGTGAAGATCGTCGGCGCGGTGATGCAGCTCCGGGCGACGCCTTCGGAAGAAGCGCAGGGCCTCGATATCATCGAACACGGCGAGCGGGCGTATAATAAGCTCTAAGGAGGACAATCATGGAGACGAACAAAATATACAAAGTGGAAGCCATCATCCGTCCGGAAAAGCTGGACGAACTGAAAGACGCGCTCTTTGCCATCAAAGTCACGGGCATGACCGTATCCGACGTGTACGGCTGCGGCCTTACCCGGGGCCAGTCGGAGATCTACCGCGGCAAAGAGCTGCCGGTGAACCTCATGCCGAAGACAAAAGTGGAGATCGTCATTTTCGAGACGCCCCTCCAGAAACTCATCGACACCATTCGGAGCGTGTGCTGCTCCGGCCACGTGGGAGACGGGAAGATCTTCGTATCCGAGCTCACCACGGCGGTAAAGATCCGCACCGGCGAGATGGGCGGCGACGCCGTCATCGACTACCAGCCGTGACGCGGGCAAAAAAAAAGCAGGCTCCTTTTCGGAGGGGACCTGCTTTTTTCATGCGCAAAAAAAAGAGACCCCGCGGGGCCTCTTATATTTTTACTCAAAGAACATGGCTGCCGCCATGACAAGGTACGCCGTGTCCTTGATGCCGGCCGTCTCGTAAGACGAATGCATGGCCAGCTGGGGCAGGCCGATATCCACGGCGGGGATGCCTATCTTCGTGATGGCGATATTTCCCAGCGTGGAGCCGCCGGGACGGTCGCTGCGGTTCGTGAAGACCTGCACGGGCACTTTCGCTTCTTCGCAGAGCGCGCGGAAATGAGCGGCGCTCCAGCCGTCGGTGCAGTACTTCTGCTGCGCGTTGAACTTGATGACGATGCCGCCGTTCAGCACGGGCCGGTTCACCGGATCGGATTCGGCGGGATGATTCGGATGCACCGCGTGAGCGTTATCCGCGGAGATCAGGAAGCTCCGCGCCAGCATGGCGAGCATCCTGTCCTGCGAAATGCCGAGCGCCGCCGAGAGACGGAGAATCGTGTCGAAGAGAAAGGAAGAACCCGCGCCCTGCCGGGTACCGCTGCCCACTTCTTCATTATCAAAGAGGGCGAAAACGGAAATGTGTTTTTCCTTCTTTCCCATGGTATAGCCGCGGAACGCCGCGAAAGCGCATTGCAGATCATCCAGACGGGGAGAGGAAATGTATTCATTCTCCGCGCCCCACATCGTGCCGGGGACGAGCGGGACAAGACACAGATCGTGACCGAGGATATCTTCCTTTGCGCATTTCGCTTCCGCCGCGATGACATCCATAAATGACAGGCCGCCAGCGGGGCCCCAGAGGGGGAGCAGATCTTTCTGCGCGTTCCAGTGATAGCCCTGATTCACTTCGCGGTTCATGTGGATGGCCAGCGAAGGGATGACGAGAAGAGGCTTCCCGGGGCAGACAAGCTTCGGCACGAGAGCGCCCTTCTCCCGGACGATGACGCGCCCCGCCACGGTGAGGGGCCGATCCGTCCAGCTGCTCATGATCATGCCGCCGTAAGGCTCCACATTGAGGCGCACATACGGGCCGTCGGCGATCTCCGGATCTTCCTTGATCTTGAACGTGGGGGAATCGCCGTGCGCCGCGATGATGCGGAAATCCCGGGCCGGTTCCTTCGGCACGGCAAAAGCGATGACCGCCGAGCCGTTCCGGGTGACCACATACTTGTGCCCCGGCTCGATCTCCCAGTCGTCTTCCTCCCGGAGCTCGACGGCATGGTCATAGACGAAAGCCGTCTTGATGCCCCGCGCCGCGTGGAAAGGCGAAGGGCTCTTGCTGATAAAATGGAGGAGATCCCGGGAGATCTCCTCAAAAGCGTTTTCCTGCTGCGCCATGATTATTTATGCTTCTTCGCCATGATCATTTCATAGACCTGCTGAGCCATCTCCGCGCGCTCCCGGATGACGGGATTCGGCGAATCGATGGGAGCCGGATTGAAAGACGTGGTGTAGTGAAGCTTTTCTGTTTCCTGTTCCATTTCCTTGATCTGGATGGTGCGGGCGGTCATATCATACACATACGTGTAAGTATTCGTGCCGCCTTCGATCTGCTCCACGCCGGTGAAGGTCAGGACCTGGTGGCCGTTCTTGTCCACGTCCAGATCCGCTTCGCCCACGTCGATGGTGAGGGCGTCATTATATTTCCACAGCTGCTCCGCGGAGACAGTCATGGTCGAAAAAGCCGCCGCCGCGGCCAGGCCCAAAGCAATGATGGATTTCTTCATACCTTTCACTCTCTTTCCCAAATTCTGAAAGTTTCTTAATAAAAGTATTATACCATAGGCCAAAAAGAAGCGCATATACATTTCCGGCGCTCCGCGGGGAGAGCGCGGTCAATTTCCGGCGGGGAAAAGAAAAGCGCCGGAAAATTTCCGGTGAAAGATCCGGAACCGCCGGTCATTTTTCAGCGGAAAACGGAAAAGCACCGGGAATTTTTCGGCGAAAAATGAAAACACACCGGAAAATGACCGGCAGGAAATAGGAGGGCAGCGGCTGTTTTTCCTGTGTTACAATGACTGCATGGGATTATTTTAGAACGGAGGAAATGTGATGGAGATACGGAATGCGGCGGTGGCAGGCGCGGGGGCGCTCGGCACTTTGTACGGCAGCCTGATCGGGAAGGCGCTCGGATGGGAGGCGGTGCGGATCGTGACGGATCCGGAGCGGGCGGCGCGGTACAGACGGGACGGCGTCCTTTGCAACGGAGAGGCCTGCGGTTTTTCTTATTTTGACGGGACGGAGGCGGCGGAACCGGCGGATCTGGTCATTTTCGCGGTGAAATTCGGCGGCCTCGCGCGGGCCATGGAAGAAGCGGCGCCGCTCATTGACGGGCATACGGTGATCCTTTCGGTGATGAACGGCGTCACCAGCGAGGAGATCCTGGCGGAGCGCTTCGGCGGGGCGCGTGTGCTGCTCTGCACGGCGCAGGGGATGGACGCGACGCGCGTCGGCAATGACACCCGCTATGACCACGCGGGAAATCTATGGATCGGGCCGCGGAGCGCCGGGCAGGAGGAGATCACGGCGGCAGTCGGGGATTTCCTCGCCCGCGCGGGCATCGCCTGTGAGCTCGCGGAGGATATGCCCCTCCGCCTGTGGAAGAAGCTCATGATGAATGTGGGCATCAATCAGACGACGGCGGTCTATGAGACGGGCTACGGCGGGGTGAAGCATCCCGGCGAGGCGCAGGATGTGATGATCGCCGCCATGCGGGAGACCATGGCCGTGGCGAACGCCATGGGCATTCCGCTTTCGGAGGAGGATATCCGGTACTGGCTGGTGCTGACGCAGCAGTTTGCCGACGAGGGGATGACGTCCATGCGGCAGGATCTGCTGGCGGGGCGCCCCACGGAGGTGGAGCTCTTCGCGGGGACGATCCGGCGGCTCGGCAGGGAGCACGGCGTGACGACGCCGGTAAATGATCTTTTCTATCGCCTGATCCGGCTCATGGAGAGGAACGGACGATGAATTACCGCATGATCGTGCAGTACGACGGCACGAGGTACGAGGGCTGGCAGCGGCAGCAGCGGACGGCGGAGACGGTGCAGGGGAAGCTGGAGGCCGCCGCCGCGGCGGTCACCGGAGAGAGCGTGCAGGTCATCGGCGCGGGGCGGACGGACGCGGGCGTCCACGCGGCGGGGCAGACAGCCAATTTTCACCTCGCCGGGAAATACCGGGCGAAGGCGCTGGAAGAGGCGCTGAACCGGGCGCTTCCCGACGATATCGCCGTGAGCTGTCTTGAGGAGGCGCCGGAGGAGTTTCACAGCCGGTTCCGCGCGCTCCGCAAGGTCTACCGGTACCGCATCCGCACGGGCGCGGCGAAAAAGGTCTTCGAGCGGCGCTATGTATGGCAGTACGGGAAATCTCTCGATCTGGCCGCCATGGAACGGGCGGCGTCTTTTCTCACGGGGACGCATGATTTTACGAGTTTCTGCGGGAATAAAAAGATGAAAAAATCCGCGGTGCGCACGGTGCATGCCATCCGCTTTTCCGAGGAAGCGGGGGAGCTCCGCATCGATTATGAAGGAAACGGATTTTTGCAGGGCATGGTGCGCATCCTCACGGGGACGCTCGTGGAGATCGGCGAAGGGAAGCGGTGGCCTGAGGACGCGGCGCGCGCGCTGGCCGCGAAGGACCGGGCGGAAGCGGGATTCACCGCGCCCCCGCAGGGGCTGACGATCCTCTCCGTGGTGTATGAGGACGGCTATGGACAGAGAAAATAAAGAAAGGCCCCTCTGCACGGGGCTGGGAGAGATACTCTTCGACTGCCTGCCCGGCGGGGAGCGGCTCGGCGGCGCACCGATGAATTTCGCCTATTCCGCGAAAGCTCTCGGCCTCCGGGCAGCGGCGGTCTCCGCGGTGGGCCGCGATGAGCGGGGAGACCGGGCGCGGCGGCTTCTGGCGGAGAAGGGGATCGCCGCGCACCTGGCGGAGACGGACAGGGAGACGGGCCGTGTGGATGTTTTGCTCGATACGGATGGCATGCCGTCGTATCATTTTCTCCCGGAACCGGCGTATGGATCGATCCCCTGGACGGAAGCGCTGGCCCGCCTTGCCGAAGAGACGGATATCTGCTGCTTCGGGACGCTTGCCCAGTGGGGCGAGGTGTCGCGGCGGACAGTGCGGCGCTTCCTCGCGTCAATGAGGCCGGCGGCGCTCCGTGTGTTTGATGTGAACTTGCGGGGAACTTTTTATACGGAAGAGATCATCCGCGGGTCTCTCCGCTGCGCTGACGCGGTGAAGTGCAGCGAAGAGGAGCTGGAAAGGCTCGCCTCGGCGGCGGGATGCGGCGGAGCCGGGCCGGATGATCTGGCAGCGTTTCTCCGCGGCATGGGCATCTGTAAGCTGATCTATACGAAAGGCGAAAAAGGGAGCCTTGTCTGGTGGGACGGGAAACGGTCGGAGATGGCCAGCCCGAAAACGGACGTCGCCGATACGGTGGGAGCGGGCGACGCTTTTACGGCGGCGCTCACCGCGGCCATGGCCTGCGGCTGGTCTCTGCGGGAGGCGCACCGGCTGGCGGCGGAGACAGCGGCGTATGTGTGCAGCCGGGAAGGAGCCATGCCGGAGTATCCGCCGCGTCTGGCGGGACGGCTCGGACGGGCGGAATGAAGGAGAGCGGAAGCTCTCTTTTTTTGTGCTATACTATATATTAATATGATTATTTGTAGTAAGTTAAAGACAGATGTTCAGCGGAGAGATCATGGATATTTACGGGAAATACCGGCCGGCGCTGGAAGCGGTCATGAAGCGGACCGCGGAGGCCATCGAGGCTTACGGCGCGGCGGAGAAGGAAAAGACCGGAGAGATGCTCTATGAGCACCTGCGTTTCCGGCTGAAATCGGAAGCGAGCATGGAGGCAAAGCTCGCCGGACGGGGACTTCCCCTCACGGCGGAAGCGGCGGTGCGGGAAGTGCGGGACGCGGTGGGCTTCCGCATCGTGTGCCGCTTCATCGATGATATTTATGAGAATATCGCCCGTATCCGGGCGCTGCCGGGCGTCTCTGTGGTGAAGGAGAAGGATTATATCCGCAATGTGAAGCCCAACGGGTACCGGAGCTACCATCTCATTCTTTCGGCGGAAGCGCCCTTTGCCGATCCGGAAGGGCGGATGCCGGGGCGTTTCTTCGTGGAGGTGCAGCTGCGGACGATCGCCATGGATTCCTGGGCGGCGCTGGAGCACGAGATGCGATACAAGCGGGATGTGGAAAATCCGGAGCTCATCGGGCGGGAGCTGAAACGGTGCGCCGACGAGCTGGCGTCGTGCGATGTGTCCATGCAGACCATCCGCAATCTGATCCGGGCGCGCAGGAAATGAGGGGAAAAGTATGAGAATTTTGATCGCGGAAGATGAAAAGGCCATGTCCGACGCGCTGGCGGCGGTGCTCCGCCATTTCGGCTACGAAGTGGATACGGCAGGCGACGGGGCGGAAGCGGTGGCGCTGGCCGGCGGTCATGTGTACGACTGCATGGTGCTGGATGTGATGATGCCCCGTATGGACGGCATCGAAGCGCTGTCCATCCTGAGGAAGCGGGGCGATGTGACGCCGGTCATTCTGCTCACGGCAAAAGCGGAGATCGACGACCGGATCACCGGCCTCGACGCGGGGGCCGACGATTACCTGACGAAGCCCTTCGCCATGGGCGAGCTCCTCGCGAGGATCCGCTCCATGACGCGCCGTGCCGGAGCGTTTGTGAAAAATGAGCTGAAAGTGGGCGGCCTCTCGCTCAATGTGGAGGAGCAGGAGCTTTCCGGTGAAAGCGCGATCCGCCTCGGCGGGAAGGAAACGAAGCTCATGAAGCTCTTCATGATGAATGAGGGCAAGGAATTGTCGGCGGAGGAGCTGTTCCGCCGCGTCTGGGCAGACGAACCGGATACGGACCGGGGCATCGTGTGGATGTATGTCTCTTTCCTGCGGGAAAAGATCGAATCTGTCCGCGGCGGGGCGGAGATCCTCGGCGGAGAAGACGGCCCCTTCATGCTGCGGGCGGAGAAGTGAGCGCCGGGAAACGGGCGGAAAGGAGAGCACAGCTATGGATATGATCCGAAAGATACACCGGCAGTTCCTCCTCATCGCGACGGCGGCGATCTTCCTGATCGTGGCGGCGGCGCTGGGCATCATCAACGGGTCGCTCTATCTGGCGGTGCGCGATGAGATCCGGTCGGTGACAGAGTACATCGTGAGCAACGGCGGCGTGCTGAATCCGCAGGAGCGGCCGCTCACGGACAGCTGGTTCGACGACGGAGGCTGGATGAACGACACGCCGGAATTTTCCTACCAGACCCGGTATTTCTCGGTGCTCTTCGGCAGGGACGGCACGGCGAAGGCCATCAATGTGAACCATATCGCCGCGTTCACGCCGGAGGAGGCGGTAGAGACGGCGGCGCAGGCCGCGCGGGAAGGAACGGAAGAGGGATTTTTCAAAAAAGACAAGACCAGCTACGCCTACCGGATCGCCGCGGCGGACGACGGGCTCCTCGTGGTCATCCTGGACTGCACGCGGGACATGGCGGCGGTGAACGCCTTCCTCCGGTACTCCCTCATGTTCGGCCTGCTGAGCATCCTCATCTTTGTGCTCATCGTGACCATTCTCTCCAAGCGGGCGATCCGTCCTTTTCAGGAGAATCTGGAAAACCAGAAACGGTTCATTACCAACGCGGGACATGAGCTGAAAACACCGATCGCCATCATTTCCGCCAACGCGGAGGCGATGGAGCTCATCAGCGGGAAAAATGAATGGACGGAAAATATCCTGAAGCAGGTGGCGCGGCTGTCGAAGCTCATCAGCGACCTCATCACGCTGGCGAAAGTGGGCGAAGCGTCTCCGAAGGACGTTCGCCTCGCGAAAGTCGATCTGACGGCGTGTACGGAAGCGGGGGTGCGCGCTTTTCTGCCGGTCATCACCGAGCAGGGGCGGAAGGCGGAGACCCGTATCGCGCCGGGCGTATCCGCGCTGGCCGATGCCCGTATGTACGGAGAGCTGGTCAATATTCTGCTGGACAACGCGGCGAAATACTGCGACGCGGGAGGAACGATCACGGTGACGCTCGCGCCGGGGAAAAAAGGGAAAGGCGCGGCGCTGTCTGTATCCAATGATTATAAAGAAGGCGCCCATGCCGATTACAGCCGTTTCTTCGAGCGGTTTTACCGGGGCGATACTTCCCACAGCAGCGGATGCGAAGGCTACGGCATCGGCCTCTCCATGGCGCAGGACATGGTCAAACTCATGCGGGGAAAAATCCGCGTGAGCTGGACAGACGGGGTCATTACTTTTTCCGTGGAACTGGGGGCGGCATGATGCACGGCGACGGACTGATGGCGGGGATCTTCACTTTTCTCCTGATCGGCGCGCTCCATGGGGCGGTCATCAAGGGAGAATATTATTTTTCAAAAAAGATCTGGCCCCTTTTTCTGTTGGGCGGCCTGGGATGCCTCGCGCTGTCGCTGTTTCTGCCGGACGCGGTCTGGCGGTGCCTTGCCGCGGTGACGGGCTTTTCCCTCCTCTGGAGCATCCGCGAACTCTTTCAGCAGGAAGAACGGGTGCGGAAGGGCTGGTTTCCCAGGAACCCGAAAAGGATATATAAAAAATAAAAAAGAGACGGCTCGCGCCGTCTTTTTTCATGGATGAATGATCGCTTCAAACTCCGTGTCTCCGTGGAGCCAGAAGAAATGATCCTGCTCCGCCGCCGTTTCCCGCACCGCCGGTTCAAGGGCCGCTGCTTTCCGCAGCCAGCTGAGAGCCTGCGCCTTGTCCCGCATGTCGGAATAATTCGTGGCGATGCCGTACATGGACCACGCATTTTGCGGGTCTTTTTCGAGGACTTTTTGGAAATGCCGGATCGATTCGCTGTAATGGCCGCCCAGTTTCAGCGCCATGGCCATGTCGTAGTGGCCCTGTGTGTAGCCGGGATAGATTTCGAGGGCCTTTCCGATCATTGCGGCGCCGTCCTTCGGCGCGCCCGCGAAAGCGGTGAGGAGCCCCTTGAGAGCGAGGGCTTCGTAATTATCGGGCGACGCGGCAAGAGCTTTCTCCGCAAGGCGCAGGGCTTCCGCGCCGTTTCCCTCGCCGTACACATCGAGCGCCTGGCGGGAGAACGCTGCCGAATCAGCGGGGATCACGGGCGGCGCGCTCTCGGAAATAGCCGATTCCTGCGCGGCAGGCGATGCAGCCTCCTTTTCCGGCGCGCAGCCGGCAAGGCATGCGGAGAGGAGAAGAACAGTGAGAACGGCAGAATATTTCATAAGGGCCTCCTTGTTTTTCTCCATTGTAAGGAAATCAGCGGCACCGCGCAATCCGCTTCCCGCGTCCGTAGTATAATGGAAGAAAAACAAAGGAGGCCTGACAGATGAGTCAATTGGCATTTGTGACGGGAGCGACGAGCGGTATCGGCAGAGCGACGGCGGAAGCGCTCGCTGTGAAAGGATACCGCCTGGCGCTGGCGGCGAGAAATCAGGAAGCGCTGGAAACGGCGGCGGAGGAGCTGCGCATGAAGTACAACGCGGAAGTCTCCGTGTACGTCCTCGACGTGAGAGACAGAGAGGCCATCGAAAAGACGGCGGCGGCGTGCATGGCGCGGGACGGCGTGCCCGATGTGCTCGTGAACGACGCCGGGCTCGCCCGCGGTCTGGAACCGTATGGCGAGACGCTGCCGGAGGATATCGAGCAGATGATCGACACCAATATCAAAGGGCTCTTCCACGTGACACGGGCGTTTCTGCCGGCCATGCTCAAAAGAAATAAGGGGCACATCATCAATCTCGGCTCCACCGCGGGGCTCTATGCCTATGCGGGAGCGGCGGTATACTGCGCGACGAAAGCGGCGGTGAAAACGTTCAGCGACGGCATCCGCATTGACGTCATCGACAGCGACATCAAAGTCACCACCATCCAGCCGGGCATCGTGAAGACCGCCTTCAGCGAAGTGCGTTTCCACGGAGATAAAAAAAGAGCCGACGCCGTCTACGAAGGCGTAGACGCGCTCCATCCGGAAGACATCGCCGAAGTCATTTCCTTCGTGCTCTCTCAGCCGAAGCGCGTACAGATTAGCGACGTCGTCATCATGGCCAATCAGCAGGCGACAGGCTTCATGGTGAGCAAGAAAAAATCCTGATTCCTTCTTGACAGATAGAAAAGCATCCGGTAAAATTACTTACGTTGATGCCGGTATAGCTCAGTTGGTAGAGCGGCGCATTCGTAATGCGTAGGTCGTAGGTTCAAATCCTATTGCCGGCTCCATTGCAAAAGAACCCGTGAAACTCGATAACATCGAGCTTCACGGGATTTTTGTTGCTTAAATTTAATTGAAAATAACTATCAACTGACAAGAGGTCCCATACTTAGTCCCATACTTTTTTTATTTTGGCTCTATGCTTTGTAGAAAATTTTTTCAAAACATGAAATGGGAGCTGTATTTATTGTGATGATTGGCTGGAGTTTCCAGATGGCGGACATATTTTTTCGAACAAAGCCCGTACACGATCCAGCAATTCCTGGTCATATTTTTTCTTTAGCTCATCCTGAATTTTAATAATGTCAATCACTAATTGAGATTTGGAATAGGCAGAGGAAACTAATTGATTATTGTCTTCATAAACAATCATCAAATCATCGGCTGTACTGGCTCCTGAGATTCCTGCTGTGACTTCATACTCAGCAGGAAAAAGTTTTTTTACTTTTTTAAAATCCTTATCAACATATTCCGAATAGCCGGTGGTCCCGTCATTTCGAAAATTGGACCCCATAATTTCATAAGGATTACCGCCGAGTATATGTGTGATTTTCACAAGCGCAGCATATGGTGGCGTGTATATTCCCAATTCAATCTTTTTTATAACGGTTACAGGGACGCCGGATTCTTCGGCCAATTGTTCTTGCGTCATATGTGCTTTTTTTCTGAGTTCAACAATGAGCCGTGAGTATTTGGGGCGATCTTCAAGTTTCTTCATGGTACACCTGTTTTATTTGACAAATTTTTGATAGAGAAATATAATACGAACAAGAAAAGTACATATGTACTTTTTGAAAATACAGAACATGGAGGTGATATGAATTATAAACTTTGTTTGTATTTATTATACCATTATTGACTTTCTATGAAAGGAGGAAGACTTATGGAGAATAAGTATTGGTGGACTTTAAAAGAAGTTCGGGAAATTGTTTTCAGTAATTCTATTGCTTCTGCGACATTACAGAAATTGGTGAATGAAAAGAAAATTCCTTCCAACAGATTTGGTACGAGGAAAATATTCATTCCCGATTGGTGGGTGCAGGAACAGTTGGCAAACGGCAGGGAGGGTATGAATGCTTCCTAAGGAAAAAACACCATTTCAAAAAAGACGTGGAAATCATGAAGGCAGTTATTCATATGATGAAAGCAAGCAGCTGTATCGATATAGGGAGAGCTTCATCTCCGCTGAAGGAAAGAGAAAAGCAAAGGATATTTATTCTAAAACAAAATCGGACCTCAGGCGGAAAGTAAAGCAATGGCATAAAGAAAGAGAGGCCGGGCTTGATGTTCAAACAAACCTTACAGTAAAAAGCTGGATTCAGAAATGGCTGATATTGAAAAAGCCCACGATCAGGCCGCGTACCTTTTATGATTATCAAAAGTGTATGGAGAGATACATTATTCCTGCAATTGGAAATATTCGTATTTCCAGGCTGACTGTAGCTGACTGTCAAGGAATGCTCAATTCTTTTACTACTACATTATCTGCTGGGACCATCAATGATATTCGGCGCCGTTTGAAAGTCATGGTGCGGGCCGCGGTGGATCAGGGATTAATAGCAAAAGATGTGGCAGGTATGACGAAGCCTATACATCAAAGGAAAACGGATGTTGTTGCACTATCTGAATCAGAAGTACAAAAACTCTTTGATGTGTTGGATCACTGGGATGCTCGCATTGAAGAAATCGGCGCACCAGAAACAGTTTCAGGCAGATACAATCGCCACGCGGTACGTGTCATGATTTATCTTGCTTTAAACAGCGGATGCCGGCTGGGGGAACTGCTTGGAATGTCCTGGAAACAAGTCAGTTTTGCGCAAAGGACCATCAGCATCACCCAAAGCCTGTCGCAAGCCGGAGGCAGATGGCTCATAGAGGATGTGAAAACACGAAGCAGCTTTCGTAAAATCGATATTCCGGATTCTATGATGCAAATGCTTCGCCAATGGAAAGAGGAGCAGTCTGCTTATGCGGCGCAACTGGCTAATTTGTATGATAGGAATCTCAATCTGCTTTTTTCCAACAGCTGGGGGAAACCAATCAATTCCAGCAATTTCTATCAAAGGTATTGGAAAAAACTGGTAAGGTGGGCGGATTTGCGGGAAAATGTGACATTTCATTCTCTTCGTAAAACGCATGCAACGCTGCTTTTGAGGGCAGGAGTCAATATCAAGGTCGTTTCGGAAAGACTGGGACACAGCTCTACGAGCGTGACTGCAAATATTTATTCTGCGCTCTTACCGGACATGCAGAGTCAAGCTGTGCAGGCGCTTGATCAAATTTTCAAGAAAGGAGAAATGGAGAGTACAAAAGAAAATGCCGCTGTTATGCTGGAACATAACAACGGCGGAGCAGAAAAATCCGACGGGACTTCTGCCACCTCGTATTCTACCATAAAAGGGTCAAAATTATGAATCATGAGGAATTTCCTGCCTGTCCCCCGATGGGGAAAAGCTTGGGAAAACTGGATTGGCTTACAGCTTTAGATATCAGGCAAATACGGCCGACTTGGGACGATATAGGATATGCAGCACAATTTATGGTGCATACCTCATTGCCGTACAGACAAGTTGCAGGGAGTGAATTCAGCCGACGAAACGGGCAAATGGGATTGACTATCATCGCGCCCTCAGCGATTGGGCTTCCCTATGGAGCCAGTGCTCGGCTTATTCTCATCTATCTTGTTACAATAGCTAAAATCCATAATAATCGGCATGTTTTTCTGGGGCATTCCTTTGCAGAGTTTATGGCTAAAATAGGGCGCCCCCGGACTGGCGGACCATCCGGGGGACTGACGCGGGTAAAGGAACAGCTGCTTCGCGTATTGGCCTGTAATATCTGTTTTTACAAAATGCAGAGATCAACGAATGCGATGCTTACCCTTGAGCAAATCCCTGTTGCTGCTAAAATCAGATTATTTGATCCGATAGCCATCGTTGAAAAGGACAAAGCAGGCATTTATGTCACATTATCCGCAGAATTTATGGAGAATCTTCGGGCGTATGGACCGGTTCCTATTGATATGCGGATCATTCACCAGATAAAAAATTCCGCTCAGGCCATCGATATATATACCTGGCTCTGTTATCGGCTGTATAAATCAGCGAAGAAGCCATTTTTTATACCTTGGAAACTGTTGCGGGAGCAATTTGGAACATCTGCGAAACGGACTGCCGATATTAGCAGGCATTTTGTGAAGCAACTGGAGAAGGTTTTGCAATGGTATCCTGTTATTCAGTTTGAAGCTGATAAAAACGGGGTATGGTTCAAACCGACAGCAGATGCAAAAAGAATTATGAGAGTTATTCCTGCAAGGCATGATGCAGATTCCAATACATTATTTTTATGAATTGCATAATCAGAAAAGACGATGGTATTTCATCGTCTTTTTGTTTTGCAGTTATTCACATTTTGGGTCCTATGAAGAAAGTTACTCGCGTATATTTAGCCATCATTTTGCGTATGTTTAGCCACAAATCTGCGTATGTTTGGTCAAAATTTTGCGTATGTTTAGCCACATTTTCAGGAGGTGGAAAACGTGAAACTTCCGATAAATTATGGGATTTCCGGCATTGAAAATTCTTCCACAATAAATACAGTAATATCAGTAATGAACAGTAGTAGGGGACTTAAGCTATGTGAATAACCTGTTTTAAGCGAGAATCAAAGACTTCTTTGTTAAGTGCTGAAGATTGATTTGTGATGAAGATGCATCATAAATCATGTATAATAATAAATAGATGATATGATTTCTAACTAATTGTGAAAGGGAAAAGGGAAAATTCTATAACTGTTTCAACAAAAATATAATAGTTATCATTCTATCGGCAATTCAACTGATGATATAAACTGATGATACAATAAGTTTCTATTGCAAAGCCAATCAGATGCTTTGCATAGAAAGAGGCCTACGATGCACAACCGATATGGGTGGTCCATCGCTACTCAGCTGAAATGGAGAGAAAAAACAATGATTGCAGAAGAATCTACATCCGTAAAAGGATGTGGTAGTTTCTTGCGTCCTTTCGCGTCCTGCGCCCCACTCCGTCTATGTGACAGGGTGGCGCGGGGCGTTTTTCTATCTCTGGGAAGGAGTCAAAGGAAATGAATCTGAAATACACTTGCCCCAACTGTGGGGCCGCCTTGAACTATGAGGGATTGTGCTGGAAATGCAAGTGCGAGCAGGAGCGGAATGCTGCCTTGGCCTGGACGCCGGAACAAATTGCTGAAAAGCAAAGAAACCTGATCCAGAACATCCAGCGGCTGGCGGAAATGGAGGACCCGGAGCTCACCGACTTCTGGCAGTTGCTGTGCTACCGGGACGCCATCACCCCGGAGATTCAGCGGGCGGCACTGGCCGCGGAGGTGTTCTGGCCCTGTGAACTTTACTATCATGCACCGGAGGATGTGCGGGACGCTTTAGTTGATGCCCTGCTAAAAGCGGAGTATTCCCGGAATGCCGCTGACCTGATGAGTTGCCTTGCTATGCAGGGGGATGACAAGGCAAAGGAGACTCTGCTGGAGCTGGAGCGGACCCCCCAGCCCTGGCGCAAGGGCCTCTATGTGGCCCCATCCAGCTATGCGCAGATCGGCGGCTGGACCTTCGACAAGGAGGGCCAGAAAATCCAACTCAACTTCGACACCTGCTATCCTATGGTCAAGGGAACCACTGGCGAGAAATCTCCCGTCTGCATTGGCCGCCCCCGGGAGGACACCTGCCCCCACTGCGGTGGACGTATGGTGGATATGCTGGTGCTGGATGGCCGGGATGAGCGGCTCCGGTTTCTGGGGCTGGACGGCATCCTGACCGCCGCCTGTTGCCCCAGTTGTGTGGGATTCCTGAAAGGCCCTGCCTTCAACCGTTTCACCCTGGACGGCGGCGTGGAGGTTTTCCCCTCGGAGCTTTTTGACGGGGCGGAGAAGACGGATTGCTATGTCAGTCCCGAGGACTACAAGGCCCTCACTGAAAATCCCTTTGTGCTGGGCAGGGCGCCTGTGCCCCTGTTTTACGGGTGCGCCAGCGAGGACGTGAACACCATTGGCGGCTTTGGCAACTGGGTGCAGGACGCGGAGTACACCGCCTGCCCCCACTGTGGAAAGCCCATGAAATACCTGGCTCAGATCCAGTGGGATACGGTGTTTGACTGCGCGGAGGGCACGTTTTACATCGAATTCTGCCCGGAATGCCAGATCGTATCCATGCAGCACCAGCAGACCTGAGAGGAGAACCAATATGAGTTTACCAAAGCGTGACGGCGTACATGACCGCTACTACCTGATCCACAAGCCGGACACCTCCCCGGAGGTGCTTGCAGAGGCGGATGCCTGCATCCAGGACATTTTGGCCGGGACCGCCCGGGAGAACCACTCCGCCTCTCCGACCGTGGTACGGAACCATAACGGGACGCCCTTTCTCCCCAGTCAACTGTTGGAGCGGTATCTGTCCAAACTGCCTTTGAAGGGCTTTCCCTATGAGGACGCGACCACCTTCTGCGATGCCATGCGGCGGCTGGCGGGCTGGAAGGAGATCGATCACACACTGCGGCAGTACATCGAAAAGCAGGTACAGGAGCGATATTTTGCCAGGTTGGAGACAGATCGCCGGACGAAATGCATATCGCAGCGCGTTCCTGTGACGGCGGGGCATCAACGCTGCATCCAATATGTTCAAATAAACAGACAATAGGGTGTACCCTATTGTCTGTTTTGAAAAGTCCCATAAAATCGTATAATTCGGGTAAGACAATAGGGTTGCGCAAAAAAGAATTGGCGACACGCGGGGAAAGAGGCGGATGGCATGTACTTCGTCTGGAATTTGATTTCTATCCTGCTGGCTTATGCGGCGAATTTTCTTGTGGTCCTGCCAGGGCTGATTTTGCTGTCTCTGATTCACGGATTTCATCCGATCCCGTTTTTGGACGAATTATGGAATTTGGGAATCAAGGGGCTCATGGCACTTCCGGTTCCGCAGAATATGCTGACGGCGATTATTGCATTCTACGTCGTCATTGCGACTATAGCGGGCCTGTTTGGCTTCGTTGGGGGCTATTTCCCTCCGACTCGTTTTATCCAGCGGATAGCACTCGGATGCAGAATCCCGTCACCGGAACAGCTGGACCAGATCCGGGCGGCCATGGATTACATTTCCCGAAGAAGCGGAATGGATTGGACCGGGAAATTCAATTATTACGTGCAGAATGATTTGGACTTGAATGCTTTCGCGTCCGGGGTGCGGGACATCACGGTGACGACCGGTGCTTTGGCGGAAATGGATACGCCGAGGCTGGCAGGGGTGCTGGCTCACGAAATGGGGCATCACGCGCACGGTGATACCCGGACTCTCTTGTTCATCCAAGGCATCAGCTATTTGGGGCAGCTCTCTATTTTCATGGTCCGAATCCTCAATGCCTTGTTTTTGGTGTTGAAGTATATTCCATTTTTGAATTTTGTGGCAGCCATCTTTATTTCCATCTTGAATATCTGCCTTACGATTGCCTGCCTGATTCAGCGCATCCCGTATGCTTTTTTCAATTTGTTTTGCTCCCGCCGGATTGAAAATGCGGCAGATACATATACGGTGAAACTCGGGATGGGTGAAGAATTTATTGATGCGATGCAATGGATAATGGACAAAGGGGGAAATGTCTCTTGGTTCATGTCGTTCTTTTCAGATCATCCGCGGTCGAAACGGCGTATTGCTCGTGTAAAGAAACTGATGGAAAAGCAGAAGCAGAAAGATGCGGCCGCCATGACTACCGCCGCAGAAATAGATTCTTCAAAGGAACGATGACTTGAAAAATGGGTAATACGGTCCGTCTGCTGTGAAGAGGAGGGCATGAGGGAAAGCAGTGGACTTTATCGGGTATATTTTTAGGATGTACGTGATGGCAGAGATTCTGAATCCGGATGTACTGTCTTCGTGGTGGCCGGTATGTATTTCTTCATAAGGACTCCCTCTTTGCCGGGTATTCCGGATCACGTCCATTGGCAAAAAGATCGTCCGTGAACCCGTTGAGTCCATCCAGAAACGTATTCCATGCTTCTTCTTTCGGGACAAGCACAACCGCATTTCCCAGTCTGTGAATGAAAACTTCATCTCCTGAGAAGCGGAATTTTTCCGGGAGTCGGACCGCCTGACTTCTGCCGTTTTCAAAGATTTTTGCTGTCTCCATTTTTTTGCCCCTTTCCGACGAAAGCCTCGGTTTTTATATCGTCTTATTACATAATACGACAATTATCTGATGACAGAAGAAGCGCCTTTGATAAAATTAGTTTATGAGGTTCAGAATATTGGGATTGTGGCCGGGCGGCTCATGAAATGTCGGTCCAAACTCAGCGGAGAAAAAAATGATGAAGAAGATCAGCTGGAAGAGGTATCTTCTGAAAAATAAAAACACGCCGCTTCTCCAATTTGATTTCCATCCCGGTGATGGAAGTAAAAATGGGGACAGCGGAAGAAACGGGACTGTAGAAATCGGGGAAAGGTTCTCGGAGAATGCCGCTCTGTTTCCGAAGGACCTGTCTCCGGAAGCAAGCGGGGAAATGGTGATGCAGTGGATCAAAAGCAGGAGAGCACCAAAGAATCGCTGGAACATATGGCATGTCTTTTCTGCTATTGGCAAAACGAAAAATCCCTTGCAGTATGTGGATGCCGCCCGTGGAATGTCACTCAACGATTCTTTCTGGATTACTGAATATGAGCTTGATGAAAAATGGGAAGACTGCCATTTATACAATCATCCCTTTGCGAAAGAACTGGCCGGCGCGGCTCTCTTCGGGCATAGCTGTACAGTGGAAGGAAAAATTTTCACACCGGAACTGACGACCGGCGGGGTGCTGCCCAAATGCTGGATTCGGGAAAATGGAAAAATCCTTTTGATCAAAATGGATCGCCACGACTGCGGGGACGGGCAATCACAGGCCGTCAACGAATATCTGGCCTCGCAGGTTGCGGAGGTCATGGGCATCCCTCATGTGGGGTATACGCTGATACAGATAAAAAGGCCGGACGGCATAATGGCTCCGGCCTGCGTGTGCGAACTGTTCACTTCAGAAAAAACGGGATTCTGCAATGCGGGAATTTTCTTTCAAAGAAAATATTCATCACTCAGGAAACCAGATTTGGTATTCTATCGGCTTCCAATCCGTTCACGGCAAGCACAAAGCGACATGGCGTCATTTTGGGGAAGTCGATGTTATGCAGACATGATGGTTTATGATGCAGTAATCGGAAATAGGGACCGGCACCTTGGAAATTATGGCCGGCTTTATGAAAATGACACCGGACGCATGCTGGGACCGGCTCCTCTGTTTGATAACGGACGGTCGATTTTATACGATACGGAAAATGTGAATTTCATGAATGTGGAAAGTTTCATCGACAGCCTTTACGGCCAGCGCGGAAAGTTCCTTTTGCACGATGCGGCCGTGTGGCAATTTGCCGAACCGAGGCATATGGAAATGCTGGAAAGGGTACGGCACATTCATCTGGAAGCGCCGGTCATAGGGATCTCCACAACGCGGCTCCGGCTGGCAGAGCAAATGCTGCATCTTCGGGCAGAACGCATCATGAAAACGTTGGAATATAAAGAAAAAGGACAGCCGGCACCGGTACGTTGGGCCAATGGCGGACTTTGAGTTTTTGAAAAAAGAGGCTTGGCAAAAGTCTCTTTTTTTTCAACATAAAATCGCACTGCGAGAGAATTTATATAAACGAACTTGTTCGGAAATAAATTAGATAGGAACGGAAGTTTATAATTGAAAGTGAGAATACGAAACTCCAGAAAAAGAAGAAAACGGAAATTCCACAGAAGAAGATCCGGCCAAAACGCGGCAAGGCCGCAAAACGAAAACGGCGGGCTCGCAGAGTCCGCCAAATTAAAAAATGATGGAGCGCCCACATTCACATATCTTTTTGAGATATGTATGCGGGCCCAGCTCCGCCGGGACGGGTCACGGGCAGAGCCCGTGGAACAGGTGCAGGGAATTCTTCCCTGCCGCCTTCGGCGCAAACCATAAAGAAATCGGAAGAAAGGAGGGAAAATTCATGGCCACGTACCACGTCAGAATGTCCGTGGGAAACGGCGGCAAAGCCGCGGCGCACTTCAAATACATCGAGCGCACGGGCAAATACCGCCGCAACGACAAACTCTACAGCGAATCGGGCCACCTCCCCTCCTGGGCCTCGTCCCCGCGGGATTTCTGGGAACGCACGGGCCTTCATGACTGGCGCTCCTACCGGGAAATCGAATTTGCCCTCCCCAATGAGCTGAGCCGGGAAGAGCAGAAGAGAATCGTCGACGACTTCATCAAAGACTACCTTCCGGACAAGGCGTATACCTACGCCATTCACGAACCCCGGTCCCGGTTATCCGAAGAGAAAAATCCCCATGTGCATATCATGTTCAGCGAGCGCATCATCGACGACCGGACCCGCAATATGCCCGAAGAAGAATTTTTTAAGAAATGCGGAAAAGCACCAAATGGGCAACAATTTGGTGGATCGATTAAAGACAGGCAGTGGGCGGGAAAAGGCGGAGAGCCCATGCGGAAATTGCGGCAGGAAATCGCTGACCGAATCAACGAAGCCTACGAGCGAAACGGACTCCCCTGCCGGGTCAGCGCAAAATCGCTCGAGGAGCAGAAGCGCGAGCACTACCGCGCCGGAGATATTGAAGGGGGCTTTTTATATAAAAGGGTTCGCCCTTTTCGTGCGCCCATCGCATCATTCGTCAGACATGCCGCTGAAATTGCCGCAGCGGGCCGTGGAGAAATTGATTTGGATGATCTGAAAAATCTGGGCGATCCGGCGGCATGGATGCGTGCCTGTCAGGAAAGGGAGAAAGTGATTGTAAAAGCAATTGTTGATGAAATCGCTGCACGCAATGCCGCGCTTGAACCCACACCACAGGAAAATTATTTCGGGACTGCTCAGGCTTTGGAGAAGGTAAAAATCATTGTTGACTGCTTTGGTGCGCCATACCGGAATACGGAAATTTGCCGGATGTATGAGAAGGAGTTTTACAGGCTACAGAATTCCCTTGCCAGTCAGAAAAAGATAATGGAAAAACAGCCGGACATTGGGAAGGAAGAAGCCCGGGAATACTCTGTCAATAAAGCAGAAAATCGGCTGCTGACATCTTTCAATGCTGTACCGGAAGCTGCGGCGGAAGAAACCGTACAAGCATTGTATGATGCTTATCTTTTTATCCGGGACAAGGTAGCAGAAAAAGCCGGACAGACCATCCAGGTGCTTTTGGAAGAAGAGACGGACCGTCGTATCGGCGGAGGCATTTCAGAATTAAACCGTGAACTTGAAAAACTTTCCTATACGTTTCGGCCGAAAAATAAAAAAGAGGAAAAGAAAAAAGTGCTGGAACAGAAGAAAGAAGAGCTGATCCGCAGTACGCTTTTGCCGGATGATTTTGATAAGGCAGAACAGCTTCATAAGAAAGCAGAAAAGGAACGATGGAAATATATCAGCATAGAGGATTTGCTGAAAGATAAAATTAAACAGATTATGGAACATTTCGGAATGACAGAAGAGGTGGCTGCGGAGCTATTCCACCGGGTAGAAACAGGAAAAGCCAAGTCTCTGAAGTCTGATAAAACGATCATCTCGGCGGCACGGAATGAAACAGAGGTGAAGGAACAGACAGTTCCGGTTTCTAAAACAGGACAAAAGCAGAATACCCCGGACATAAGGATACTCCAGCGTGCCATTGATGATGCAGAGCGCTCTATAACCCGGGCGGAAAAAAAGATTGCAGATTTGGGCAGCCGCACGAGAAACAAGAAGGCGGCCCGCAGTATTCGTGGATTGGAGCAATATGTTCGGTCTTTGCAGGGGGATATCATGCGGTGGAGGGCAACTATCACTCTGCTGCAGGATGATAAGAACCCGGTCAGTGAGAATGTGCGGCGCTCTTGGGGAAAACCATTTGTCAGCCGCTATTACATAGAACGGGAAAAACTTCTGGCTGATGCGGCAAGACGGCGTGCCTTTCTGTATGAGAAGAAAGTGATTCAGCTCAGCCGCCGTCCAAATAGAGTCATAGATTGTCAGGATGAGATCATTAATGAAAAAACCGGAGGCCTGATTGACAAATACCAGAGGCGGTATTTCCGGGCTGATGAGGCGGTCCGGCGCATTCGGAAAGCGCAAATCTATGTGAGGTCCGAATTTAAGGAGAATATGCTGGTTTGGAAAGAGGTATGGGAAAAACCTCCGCTTCGTCCAATGAAAGGACGTGGCCGGTTAGCAGATATGGAAGCACTAAAAAAGGAGTGTCAGACAGCAAAAGCTGCGGTGACACTCCTGCGGAAGAATTATAATACACCGGAAATCATGAGGGAGGTACAAAGCCGGATCGCACAGAAACAACAAAATCAGCAAAAACGCCGTGATGAAATACGAATTCTCCAGGCCCGCATAGCAAAGGACCGGCGGCGGAAGCACATTAATGCCAAAGCGCAGGTGCTGCTTGCCCGTGTTGCACATATGGCAGACAGGCTGCTCGGAGAAAATACCCGCGGTGGATCACTTGGTGCTGATGTCCGGATTTCTTCCCGCAGAGATGACGGAATGTCCCTTGGTTTCTGAGGGGGGATGACTTTTCATAATAAGGGAACACTGTAGATTAGAGATTTTTCAAGCATTGCAAAGCACGTTCCATACGAACGTGCTCTTTTTGTTGTAAATTCAGAGCCATTGCGGTCAGTCCATTTATATCCTCAGCGTTTAATAGAGAGATATATTCTCTGCGCTGTTCTTTCTCAAAGATGATGGGGATAAGATTCTCTCTGGCACAGGAAAAGGCAATCAATGCGCGTCCGGTACGGCCATTTCCATCAGGGAATGGATGGATTTTTTCAAAATGAATATGGGAATCCATGAGGATTTTTACCTTTTCTTCCGGACTTGCGGCTTGGTTCAGCCTATATGCCAGATTATGGCACCACTGGATCAGCGAAGGAATTACCTGAGAAGGATGTACCGGCAAAAAAGCGGCACCCAGGATCATATTTTCCGCAGTTTTGAATTGGCCGGCATGAGTATCGAGATTTTGAAGCAGAATCTTATGAATTTTCTGAATCAACGGATACTGGACCGATTCTTGATAATTTTCCTGCAAAAAAGGCATGAAATTTTTATAGTTGGCTATTTCAAAAAGCTCGCGGATCGGCTTGGCCTTTGGAGGAACAATTCCATTAATCAGGATTGACCGTGCGTCTCCTAATGTAAATGAATTTCCTTCAATTGCTGTGCTGTGATGAGCCATGCGGACCATGAGATCTGCCATGTATAGGCGGTTTTCAATCCATTTCATACCGTTGTCCTCCCCAGAAAATTTTACCATATAAGCAGGCAGCCGATGTGGTAGGGGACGATGCTTTCAAACGGGCTGGATTCAGATATACATATGGCCCGGAAGTCGGATCTGGTCGCGGCCGTCTTTGGGTATTTTCAGATCATTGAGCAGGCATGCTGGCTTTATCGCATTTTTTCCGAAATGACGGCGGATTTCATCGACAGCCTTATCCAGTTTTTCCATTTTCTCATTGCGTACCGTATCATCCATGTGAAACAAATCGACGGCGCGGGGTATATAGTCTGGTACCAGATGATCGGCGCGGATACTGACGGCCCGTACTGGTGCCGGCCATTCATATTTGGGCAGCAGGTGGCGGATAATGGCATCCGCAAGAAATGGTGAACTGTTCATCGGCATATCAATCCGGCACTGCCATTGGTAAAAGGCAAGTGAAGCAGTTCGGAGCTGCAATTGAAGGCCCGTTGCGAAAGCATGCAGCATGCGGAGCCGGGTCCCTACATCCTGAGAAAGCGCAATAATGACTTGTGCGACCTCTTCCCGTGTATGTAGGTCATCTGTACAGGTAATGCCTTTTCCCACGGAATAAACGGGAATTTGGGCATTTACAGGCCGGACCGCAGCGGCATCACCGCCCTTGGCAAACCGGTGTATCATTACGCCGTTTTTGCCGAGGATAGATTTCAAAAATTTTTCCGGGCGGGCAGCAAGATCGCCAATCGTTTTTATACCGTAACCGGTGAGTTTTCGCGTTGTAGCTGGTCCGACGTAGAGGAGATCGGATACCGGAAGCGGCCAGACCTTTTCTTTGTAATTTCCCGGTGAGATAATCGTCAGGCCATCCGGTTTTTTCATATCACTTCCGAGCTTTGCAAAAATTTTATTCCAGGATACGCCAATAGATACGGTAAGGCCCAGCTGTTCCCTGATTTGCTTTCTGATTTTTTGTGCAATAGTATAGCCGTCCCCATAGATATCGCTATGGGTGACATCAAGCCAGCATTCATCAAGCCCGTAAGGTTCCACCTCATCGGTGTACTGCTGATAGATTTTCCGGGCAAGACGGCTGTATTTGAAATACAGGTCGTAATGAGGTGGAACAATAATCAGATTGGGACAAAGCATGCGGGCCTCTCCGCTGGGCATGCCGGTCCTAATGCCAAAGGCCTTTGCAGGATAGGATTTTGCGAGGACAATGCCGTGACGATCTTCCACCGCCCCGCAAACGGCAATTGGCTGGCCCCGTAATTGGGGATTCTGCATGATCTCAACGGAAGCATAGAAGCAGTTCATGTCGCTATGGAGAATCGTGCGCATACGGACCCCTTTCGTTGACATACAATAAAGAAATTTTTATAATAAGTACAGAACGGACGTTCTATATAATTCATTGTATGTGGAGCTGATGATAGGGTCAAGGGAGAAAGCCGTGGGAGCAAGGAAAAAGTATGTGGATGTAATGGTGCGCTTCCGAGAAGATGGAAGAATGCTGCCGCGGGGGATTTTCTGGGAGGACGGACGCTGTTTTCCTGTTGATCAAATCCTGGATATATCTCCTGCACCAGCGCTTCGGGCCGGCGGGCAGGGAGACAGGTATACGGTTCGTATTGGTGGGAAACTTTGCTATCTTTTCTTCGAGCATTCCTGTGACATGGACAGCGATCGCCCCGGCCGCTGGTTTGTGGAGGCAATTCAGTGACGGTTCTTAGATAGAAGGTTTGCTGTGTTGGATCGAAATCTTTTTTATTGTATGCTGAAAACCCCCGGTTTCACCGGGGAGTTCCCTAGAGCTTCTAGCTAT
>ERZ780162.717-NODE-717-length-25355-cov-7.092332_pt1 | contig 25355 bp, 22 predicted proteins | sample MGYA00511474_ERZ780162 | MGnify/ENA primary metagenome ERZ780162 (study PRJEB29588, sample SAMEA2143633) | human gut metagenome | biome: human gut; feature: human-associated habitat; material: faeces | place: Denmark | collected 2008/2010 ...
AGTGGGTCACCCCCGAGGAGCTGGAGCGGATGGCCCAAAGCGGGGAGCTTTCCCCCTCGGTGCTCTCCCACCTGGAGGGCAGCTACCGGGAGGCGTTCCTCCAGTTTATCGGCCGCCAAGGCAGCACTTTGTTAAGGAAAGGATGAAGCCCCATGAAACTGTGGAAAGGCCGCTTCCAAAAGGAAGCCGACCCCAAGACCAACGACTTTAACTCCAGCATCTCCGTTGACAGCCGGATGTACCGGGAGGACATAGAGGGCAGTATGGCCCACGCCACCATGCTGGGGGCCTGCGGCATTATCGATAAAGAAGAATCCGAGAAACTCTGCGCGGAGCTGAAAAAAATCAGCCAGGAGATCACCGACGGCACCCGCGTGGGCAGTTGCTATCTGCTGCTGTTTGCGTTGCTGCTGGTCACGCTGGCCTGTGTGATTTGGAACGCTGCGCATAAGCAGCCGGTGTTCTGGAAAGTATGCGCACTGGTAGTCACGCTGGTGGTGTTTTTGGCGCTGATGCTGATGTACCGCCCTGGCGAGGCCTCCCGCCATACCATCGTGTATGACCTGCTGCTGTTGGCGGCGCTTGTGGCCGAGCAGCCGCCCCTGACCGCCGCTGCGGCCCCGGTGCTGCTGGCGGTGCTTAGCGTGGCGGGCATCCGCATGACCACGGCAAGGGGGGACAGCGATATCTCCACCTTTACGATGCCTGTGTATAATGCAGGATTATCGCAGGAAGTTGCCGACCTGCAAACGGCGCTGACCGAGAGCCAGACCCGCCTGACAAGCGACGACCCGTGGGACCATGTGTGCGCCTACGCCCTGGGCAGCGGCAGCCACTTTGGCATGCTGTACGCTGTGCCCGATGGCATGGGCCTGCAATTTGATGAAGACACGTATCTTCTGGACCCTGCCAACGAAATTCATTCCCGTTATGTCATGGCAAATACCGACAGCGACGTGGCCCAATATCTGGAAGAAAACGGCTGGGCCCTGCTGTACGAGGGCGCGTCTGCTGCTGTGTATGAGTGCGGCTAACCGCCGAATCTTAGAAAACGCGAAAGGAACCTGTATGGAAAAGCTTCCCATCCTGACCGGTGAAAAGGTTGTCTTGCGGCCCATCACCGATGCCGACACCGACAACATCGTGCGCTGGCGCAACACCCCCTCGGTGCGCGATAACTTTATCTTTCGCCAGACCTTCACCCCCGAAATGCACCGTAACTGGCTGAAAACCAAGGTCGCCACCGGCGAGGTCGTGCAGTACATCATCGTGGATAAGGCCGCCGATACGGCGGTGGGGTCGGTGTACTACCGGGATGTGGACCATACTTTTAACAGTGCCGAGTACGGCATCTTCATCGGCGAGGAGAGCGCCCGCGGTAAGGGCTTTGGAACCGAGACTGCCCGCCTGTTCACCGATTTCGGCTTCACCGCGCTGCACTTGCACCGCATCAGTCTGCGCGTGCTTGCCGAGAACACCCCTGCCCGCCGCAGCTACGCCGCTGCCGGCTTTGTGGAGGAAGGCACCTTCCGTGACATGGTCCGTCTGGACGGCGTCTACCGCGACGTGGTCTTTATGGCAAAAATTGCACAATAACGTACAAAAGCAGACGGAGAATACCTGTATGGATAAGTTGAAACGACTGCTGAAAAAGACGCCCCCGGTGCCCCTTGGCATCGCGGGCGCGTTGCTGTTTCTGCTGCTGTTTTACACGCTGGCGTTCCGCACCCCGCTGTGGCAGGTGTGGATGCCGCCCAATATCGATAACGACGAAGTGATCTACAACCGCCAGGTGGTCAGTGTTATTGCCCACGGCGGCCCGCTGGGCTACTTTGGCTATAACGAGGGCACCGCCGACATCGGCCGCTACGGTGCCTGGGGGCCGGTGCTTATCTGGGTCTACGGCCTGGCCGGACGCCTGTTCGGCGCCAGCGTTAACACGATGTTCTGGTGCAATGTGCTGTTTCTGGCATTGGGCGTGGTGGTGTTTACGGTCGCCGCGCGGCTGAACATTGGTCAGCAGATTTTGTGCTACGGCGGCTTGGTCTGCCTGTGGATGCCGCTGGCGGGCAGCTTTTGCGGCTCGTCCGAAGCGCTGCATTATATGCTGGCACTGGTCATTGCCGGTTCCACGGCGGCCTTGCTGCGGGGCGGCTCCCATTGGTGGCTGGTGCCCGCGGCACTGGCCTGCGGGCTGGAGACCATCTTCCGCCCCTACGCGCTTTTGTTCTGGGCGTTCCCGCTGGTGGCTGTCTGGGCCGATAAAAAGCGGCGCAATTTCTGCCTGGGCGAGGCAATCTTCAGCTTTTGTGTTGCCCTTTTCTCTATGACGAAACTTTCCGCCTCCTATTTCAGCGGCGGCGGTATGGATTTCGGCGGTCTGGAACTGCTGGCCCACGGCAAAATTGGCGAAGCCATCGTGTATGAGATGAACCATGCCGCCAAAGAATTGGTAACCGTTGGTCAGGATATTCCGCGTACCTTTGTGGAAAAGACATACTTCGGCCGCGGCTGCATTATCTTTTTGATGATTTTGGCGGTAACACTGGTCTGCTTTGTGCTGGACCGCCGTGCCCACCGCCCCAGCCCGCTGAAAGCCTGCGCCCTGGGCTGCACCGGCATTATTGCGCTGGTGCTGGTGTTCCTGTATAACATCGCGCCCCGCCACCTGATGCTGCTGTCCATCCTGCTGCTGGCGTCGGTGGTGGTCGAGGATGCCGCCCGCAGCCTTGTCTGGCTGCCGGTGCTGGCGGTCGTGCTGCTGCCCATCAACGCCGAGCGCAGCACCCTGTCCACCTATTTTGACGAGATGGGCAGCCAGATCACGGCCGTGGAGACTGCCCTGCAGGAGCGCATGGACGCCCGCGCCAGCGCCGATCCCTGGGACAACACCCTGGCTTACGCTTACGCGGACGATGTGTTCCACGGCTACCTGTACGCTCTTCCCGCAGGTATGGGCATTGAGTTCGATATGAACACCTACATCGCCGACCCGGAGGAGACAATCTACTCCCGCTATGCCATGGTCAACCATGGTACCGACGCCGAGGCCCGTCTGCTGGCGGACGGCTGGCAGGAGGTCATCTCCACCGAGGACCTGATCGTGTATGAACGGCCTTGAGGAAGAAGGTAAAAATGCGGTTTGAATATATAAAGGAAAAACGCTGGATAAGGCTGCTGTTTTTTGCCTTCTGTGCGGTCGTCTTTCTGTTGGCAGCATTTGTCATTGCACACTGTGATTCCTTTACGACGGGAATATGGTTCCCGACCAGCACCAACAGCGACGAGGTAATTTATAATCGACAGTTGGTTGGCGTGTTGAAGGTCGGAAGCCCGCAGGGGTACTTCGGCTATAACGAGAGCCATGCGGCAATCGGGACCTTCTCTACCTGGGGACCGCTGGTGATCTGGATGTATGCCATCCCGGGCTTTTTGTTTGGGGCAGGGTATAACACCATGTTCTGGTGCAACCTGTTTTTTGCTGTGCTGGCCTGGGTCGTGCTGGCAGGCCGTATGAACAGGAAACAGCAGCTTGCCTTTGCGGCTGTGCTGCTTTGCCTGTGGATACCGCTGCGGCAGATTTTTACAGCAACGTCGGAGCCGCTGCATTTCTTTTTGTTAGCCTGCGTGGTCAGCGGCTCACTGGCAGCGGCAAAGGGCAGCAAAAAGGGTGAAGTGGCGGCTGTGCTGGCCTGCGCGTTGGATACTATGATCCGCCCTTATGGTGTGATTCTTTTCCTGTTTCCTATCGTATGCGGCTGGAAAAATCCGAAACGTGGCCGCCGCGTAGCAGGAATGGTTGCGTTGGCAGTAGCGGCGACTGTGCTTTCACTGTGGTCGATGAATCAACTGTCGGCTCCCTACGGCGAACAATCTTTGGATTTTGCCATCTTTGAAAAAGCAGCACACCTGGATATTTTGGGGGCCATCAGCTACTTCTTTGAAAAGCTGCACAGCGCTTGTAAAATTCTGTATAATGACTATATCCGCCCCACAAAATGGGGTGGAACAGAGCAGTATATTGCAGATGTGACCCATGGTTTCTTGCGCGTATTGGCATTAACGGCAGTTACGATTGGGCTGTGCATATATGACATTGTAAAAAAGCGGCCCATCCGCTGCAAATTGTGTGGCGTTGTCTGCGCACTGACGGTGCTTTTTGCCATCCTGGTGCTATACGATCCTGTGCAGCTGCGGCGCTATGCTGCCTTTATGTGCATGATTTTGCTGATGGCTTCGGCGGCGGAGAATGGTGCAATCGTGGTTGCCTGTGTTCCGCTGGCGTTGCTGCTTATCTACCCGTCTGGCTTTGCCCACAGTGACGGCCTGCCTGCTTACAATGCAGCTATGGATGCACAGTTGCAGCAGGTCACAACAGTACTGGAAGAAAGCCAGGCGCAGTTCAATCAGGAAAATGCAACGGCCTGGGATCACACGCTGACCTTTGGCTACGGCGATGTCTATTACGGTTATCTCTACGCAGTGCCCGCAGGTATGGGCATTGAGTTTGATTGGAACACCTACATCGCCGACCCGGAGGAGACAATCTACTCCCGCTATGCCATGGTCAACCATGGTACCGACGCCGAGGCCCGCCTGGTGGCGGACGGTTGGCAGCCCCTCATCTCCACCAAGGACCTGATCGTGTATGAACGGCCCGATACGCAATAAAAGGACGAAAATAACATGCAGAAAATTTCTTTTGTGATCCCGTGCTACCGCTCGGAGCATACGCTGGCGGCAGTGCATGAGGAACTGACGGCGACGATGCAGACTTTGCGCCAGTATGACTACGAGGTCGTGCTGATCAACGACTGCTCGCCCGATGACACCATCGGCACCATCCGCAGGCTGGTGGCGACAGACGCCCATGTGCAGGGCGTGGATCTGGCGAAAAACTTCGGCCAGCACGCCGCGCTGATGGCTGGTTTCCACCAGTGTACCGGCGATATTATCGTCTGTCTGGACGATGACGGCCAGACCCCCGCCAATGAGGTGGGTAAGCTGCTGAACAAGATCAACGAAGGTTACGACGTCGTTTACGCCAGCTACGATAACAAGCGCCAGGCAGGCTGGCGCAATCTGGGCAGCTGGGTCAACAGCAAAATGACCGAGGTCATGTTGGGCAAGCCGCCGGAACTGGTGGTCAACAGCTACTTTGCCGCCCGGCGGTTCATCGTGGACGAAATGCTGCGGTACGAGCATTGCTACCCCTACGTCATCGGCCTGGTGCTGCGCTCCACCAAGCGCATTGCCAATGTGTCGGTGCATCACCGCGCCCGGGAGGAGGGACGCTCCGGCTACACCATCAGCAAGCTGCTGAATCTTTGGATGAACGGTTTTACGTCCTTTTCTGTCAAGCCGCTGCGCCTGGCCACCTACGCAGGCACGGTGTTTGCGGGCTTTGGTTTTTTGTATCTGATCTACATCATCATCGACCACTTCGTCCGCGGCGCCGCCCCCATGGGCTGGGCGTCTACCACGGCGCTGCTGCTGTTGTTGGGCGGCATGATCCTGCTGGTGCTGGGCCTGATCGGCGAGTACGTCGGCCGCATCTACATGTGCGCCAACGCCGCCCCGCAGTATGTGGCAAGGGAGTATATCAAGCATGAGTGAGCCAACAACTGTCAGAAAATATTACGTAGGGCCGGATTTTTGAAGGCTTTTGCCGCAATCTTCATCGTGCTGCACCATTACCAGCAGTACACCGGCACCTACTAGGAGGACTTCTTCAACTTTTTTCCGCTGATGGATTCCCAGCTGCATGTGGGCTACCTGACGATTCTGTATTTCATGATCTCCGGCTTTTTTGCCGAAAGCCAGGAATTGCGCGAGGACGCCAGAGGTCAGTTTAAATCCCTGCCGGGTAAGTTCTGGCATAAATGCCTGCGCATCTACCCGGTGGCGATCGTGGCCTGCGGGCGGCGGTGTTCGTGGTCGTTGTGGAGCTACTGGCCATCCCGTTGTATCTGTTTGTGGAAAAGCCGCTGGCTAAGTATATGAAAAAATATGAGTGGCAAAACCTGCGTCCTGTGGACCCGCTGTGATGCCATATCCGATAAAAAGTAAGGAGGGCTACCATGCGCAACAGCGCTAAATGGTTCCTGTTGCTGCACTTGATTTTGGGGGTGTATGCCAGCAGCAGCGTGTGCAGCAAATTGGCGGCGCAGCAGCCGTTTTTGAGCGTGGGATTCATCCTGCTGTACGGCGGTATGCTGGCAGCGCTGGTGGTGTATGCCTTTGGCTGGCAGCAGGTCATCAAGCACCTGCCGCTGACCACCGCCTACGCCAATAAGGCCATCACCGTGGTGTGGGGGATCCTGCTGGGCTTTTTGCTGTTTGGGGAAAGCATCACCCTGCGCCAGTTTATCGGTGCAGCGGTTATTATTGTGGGCATCGTGCTGTTTGTGCGGGCCGACAACGAAGGGGAGGGCGGCCAATGAACCAGGCACAGCTGCCCTACGTGGCACTTTATCTGCTCAGCACCTTTTTGGCGTCGGTGTCTCAGGTGCTGCTGAAAAAAGCCGCCCTGCGGGAGCATAAGTCCCTGCTGGCAGAGTACACCGATTGGCGCGTGGTCCTGGGCTACGGCCTGTTTGTGGGCTGCTCGCTGCTGACGATGCTGGCCTACAAGGGCGTGCCGCTGAACGTCGGCCCCGTGCTGGAGGCCACCGGCTATATTTATGTGACCTTCTTTGGCGTGGTGATCTTCCATGAGAAGATGAACCCTAAAAAGATCGGCGCGCTGGTGCTGATTATTCTGGGCATTTTGATTTATGCATTATAACGCAAAAAATAAAAGTCTGCACGGCGTTAAAACCGTGCAGACTTTTATCTTTATAAGCGGCCTCCTCTGTGAGAGGGAGGCTCAAGAAGTAGTTACAACCATTCAGGCTGGCGTTCACGGCGGTTGTGGCGGCTGGGCTGAGGATTGCGCTGCACCTCGGTGGCAATGGCATCCAGGGCAAAAGCCAGCAGCATGCCAAACACCACGTCAATGACGCTGTGCTGTTTCAACAACATGGTGGAAAGTGCGATGGACACGCACAGCACGGCGGCTGCGGGGCGCATCCAACGCAGGCGCGGGGCATCGAAGCAGCGGGTGCGGTAGTAAGCCAGCATCAGCGTGACCGAGTTGAACACGTGAATCGACGGGCAGACGTTCATCGGCGTATCGGTGCGATACAGTGACCGCACCGATTTGGAAAAGATGTCATTGCCGGGCACGTAACGGGGGCGCAGGGCCAGGCCGTTGGGTACGATAGCGTAAAACAGGAGCGCCATCGTCATGCCGGCAAACAGCGGCAGGCATAACCGCCAGAAGTCCGACCGTTCCCCCTTATACAGGATGAAAAAGAGGGTAAACGGGATCCACGGAAACCACAGCGAATAGGGGATGATCGCGTACTTGCAGAACGGGATCAAATCATCCAGCCGACAGTGAACCCACAGATCGGGGGTCTGGATCGTGCGCTCCAGCAGGGCGAAGAAGGTTAAGTAAAACAATGCGTACAGCCCCATAAAGTAGATGGGGTGACGCGCACACCAGTTGCGCATAGAAAACTCCTTTGGAACACCGCAGGGCAAAGGCCTTTCCGCGGATTCTATGATATAGCATTATACGCCGGGAAACCCGGCGAAAACAAGACAAAAAGACACCAAGAAACTCTCGACATTCGCAGGGGAATTTGTGTGTTTTTTCGCTTGCTTTACAGGGCAGTATTTCAGAAGCTTCTATAGTTATAAACGACGGATGTGTCAGAATTGTTGCAGGAAGAGGGGAATTTTTTTAAATTTTTTGCGGGAAATGAAAAGGCCCCCTTGCGTAAAGGGGGCAGAATGCCGTTTGTGCGGCCCCCTCTGGGAGGGGGGCTCCCCTTCTGGCACTTCGTGCCACCTCCTCCGTGCCGGGGGAGTCTGTCTCACAGAGGGAGGCGTTAAAGGTTGTGCTTATTCCCCAATCGAAGCCGGATGGTCGGTGGGGGTATGCTCGTTCTGGTACTTCAGGGAAGCGGCAATGAAACCCTTGAACAGCGGGTGAGCGCGGTTCGGGCGGCTCTTGAACTCGGGGTGGAACTGGGCGCCCAGGTGGAAGTCCCGGCCCGGAATCTCCACAGCTTCTACCAGGCGGCCGTCGGGGCTGGTGCCGGCAATGACCAGGCCCTTCTCCTCGAACTCGGCGCGGAACTCGTTGTTGAATTCATAGCGGTGGCGGTGGCGCTCGTCGATCTCCAGCGTGCCGTAGCACTCGGCCATCTTGGTGCCGGGGGTGATGGTGCAGGGGTACTTGCCCAGGCGCATCGTGCCGCCCTTGGTTTCCACGCCCTGCTGGTCCGGCATCAGGTCAATTACATTGTGCTGGCCCTCGGGGGCAAACTCGCTGGAGTTGGCATCGGCGTAGCCCAGCACGTTGCGGGCGTACTCCATCACCATGATCTGCATGCCCAGGCAGATGCCAAAGTAGGGCATACGGTTCTCACGGGCGTACTGGGCGGCCTGGATCATACCCTCGATGCCGCGGTCGCCGAAGCCGCCGGGCACGATGATGCCGTCCACATCGGCAAATTCTTCGGCGCAGCGGTCCTGGTCCACCAGAGTCTCGCTGTCCACCCACTTGATCTCGACCTTGCTCTCGTTCTCGAAGCCGGCGTGGTACAGGCTCTCCATCACGCTCAGGTAGGCATCGTGCAGCTTAACGTACTTGCCCACCAGGGCAATCTTGCAGTTGCGGCTGCGGGTGGCAATGCGGCTGATCAGTTCCTTCCACTCAGTCAGGTCGGTGGGCGGGGTCTGCAGGTGCAGCTGGCGGGCCACCACATTGGTCAGGCCGGCGGCCTCCAGCATCAGCGGGCATTCGTACAGGCTGGGCATGGTCAGGTTCTCAATAACGCAGTCCGGGCGGACATTGCAGAACATGCTGATCTTGCGCTTGATGTCACTGCCAACAGGGCCGTCGGCACGCAGCACGATGACATTGGGGGCGATACCCATGCCCTGCAGCTCCTTGCAGGAGTGCTGGGCCGGCTTGGACTTGTACTCGTCGGAACCGGAAATATAGGGAACCAGCACCACGTGGATGTAGCAGCAGTTCTCGGGGCCCTGCTCAATGCCCACCTGGCGGATGGCCTCCAGGAAGGGCTGGCTCTCGATGTCGCCGGTGGTGCCGCCGATCTCGGTGATGACAACGTCGGCCTCGGTGCTCTTGGCCAGGTTGTAGATGTAGCTCTTGATCTCGTTGGTAATGTGGGGGATGATCTGGACAGTCTGGCCCAGGTAGGCACCCTGGCGCTCTTTGTTCAGCACATTCCAGTAGACCTTGCCGGTAGTCAGATTGGAGTATTTGTTCAGGTTTTCATCGGTAAAACGCTCGTAATGGCCCAGGTCCAGGTCGGTCTCGGTGCCGTCGTCAGTCACAAAGACCTCGCCGTGCTGCAGCGGGCTCATCGTGCCGGGATCCACGTTGATATACGGATCCAGCTTCTGGCTTGCCACTTTCAGGCCGCGGGTCTTCAGCAGGCGGCCCAGGCTGGCGGCGGTAATGCCCTTGCCCAACCCGGAAACGACGCCGCCGGTAACAAAAATATACTTCGTTGCCATGATACATCCTCCCTCTACACATAAAGACAATGCCGCACAATCCTTAGCGCCGAGACGGCGGGAATTGTGCGGCGCTGATTACAACAATAATCAACTTATTATACGCTTGTCAGATGCCAGATTGCAATAGGAAAGCGCCAACTTTTTAATTTCCTAATTTTGTAAAGTCTGCGCTCTCCAGCAGGGCGGTGTGACGCCGCATCTGGCGGCAGATCTCCGCCGCCAATACCTGCATATCCAGCGGTTTTCCTACGTGGGAGTTCATGCCCGCTTCCAGGCAGGCTTTCACATCGTCGGCAAAAACGTTGGCGGTCATGGCGATAATGGGGATGCCGCTCTCCGGCGGGCAATGCTCGAAGGCGCGGATGGCGCGGGTAGCCTCCAGGCCGTTCATCTCGGGCATCATCACGTCCATTAGCACGGCGTCAAAGGTGCCCTGGGGCGCGTTCTGGAACAACTCCACAGCCTCGCGGCCGTTCTCGGCGGTGGTGATGGCGGCACCCCGTTCTTCCAGCAGGGTCACGGCGATCTCCCGGTTCAGCTCGTTGTCCTCAGCCATCAGCAGGTGCAGGCCGTGCAGGTCGGCGGGCGGCTCCTCCTCGGGGGTGTCGTAGGCGGTCTCGGCCAGGGGCAGACTCAGGCGCACGGTGAAGGTGGAACCCTTCCCCGGTGTGCTTTCCACATCCAGCGAGCCGTGCATCTGGTCCACCAGCTTTTTGGTGATGGCCATGCCCAGGCCGGTGCCCTTGTAGGTAGTGCGGCTGGTCTGCTGCTCCTGAGTGAAAGGCTCAAAGATGTGCTGCAAAAATTCCTCGCTCATGCCGATGCCGGTGTCGGCAATCTCGATGCGCAGGTGTACCAGCCCTTCCTCGAACAGGGTCTCGCGGGCATAGAAGTTGATGGTGCCGCTGTCGGGAGTGTATTTGACAGCGTTGGACAGAATGTTTAACAACACCTGGCGGATGTGCAGCTCACTGCCCCGCAGGCGGGGATGCCAGAAGGGGCCGATCTGCTTGGTCAGGGTCACGTCGCGGTCGTTGAGCTGCCCCTCGATGATGCCGCAGCAGGAGTTCAGCAATTCGCGCAGGTCAAAATCGGCGTCCAGCATCTGCATGGTGCCGCTTTCCACCTTGGCCATGTCCAGCACATCGTTGATGAGGGACAGCAGGTGGCTGGCCGCACCGCGCATTTTGACCAGGCAGTCTTTCACGCGGGCCTGGTCGTCAAAGTTGGCTTCGGCAATATCCAGCATGCCCATAATGCCGTTGATGGGGGTGCGGATATCGTGGGACATATTGGAGAGGAACTCGGTCTTGGCTTGGCTGGCTTCCTCGGCCTTGTGCAGGGCGGAGGTCATCTTGAGGCGGAAGCTGCGTGCCCGCACCAGCAGGATGGCACCGGCCGCCACAGACACAGCGCATACGCACAAAAATACCATGACCAGCGGGTATTGGTAGAGCAGGCGCACCAGAGAGAAAGGCTGCTCGGCCAGCGTGGTATAGCTGCGGGTGGCTTCGTCGATCTCCTCATCACTCAGGCTGTGGACGCCCTTGTTCAGGATGCTCAACAGCTGCACATCCACATCCTGCGAGACACCGATGGCAAAATCCACGGTGCCGCCGGTCAGGGCGGTGGTCAGGTCGTTGCGCAGGTTATCGTACAGCAGGCGCTCGGCCTGGTAGGTGTAGGTGTAATAGGCATCGATCTCACCTGCGCGCAGGGCGGTCAGGCAATCGGCAAAGGAGAGGTAGGTCTGGCAGACGGTGTTTTTTCTGGGCAGGATGATGCCCGTGGCCTCCTTGGCCAGCAGGTCTACCGTGCCGATGGTCTGCATCTCGGTATCCCTGCGCAGCCGCACCCAGGAGAAGCCCGCCGAAAGGTACGGGTCAGTGAGCTTGTAGCCCAGCTGCTCGGCGTGGGACAGGTCGTTGAAGAACGCCAGGCTCAGATCGGCCTTGCCGTTCTGCAGCAGGTCCATATAGTCGTCGCGGGTGTCGGCATCCAGCAGTCGGTAGTAGATGCCCGCGCGCCGGGCCAGCAGGTCGAACAGCTTGACCGAGATGCCTGTCCAGTTGCCTTTTTGGTCTTTGTAGGAGTAGGGGTAGCGGTCGGGGTTGACGGCTACCGCCCACACCTTGCCGCCTGCGTTGGTATCGTACAGGTAGGCCTGCTCCTCCGCGGTCAGGGCCAGCGTGGAGCTGCGGCTGGTGCTGGAGTACCTCTCGTGCAGGTCGACCTGCCAGGAGGGTTCCTGCCGGTCCATCTCTGCCAGGGCGCCGTTCAGCAGGGCCAGTGTTTGGGTGTCGCCCTTGCGCACTGCCATATAAAACGGCGTTTCATCGAAGGTTTCCAGCACCCATTCATCGGTGGTAATGCGGTTGGCGTTGGTCAGTGCCGCGGTGATTTCCCCTTTGTGCAGGGCCTTGGCCAGCTCGTCGTCCGTGTCGTAAAACACCGTGGTATAGGTAAAGTTATGGTCGGCGGCAAACTCAATAAAGCTCTGGTTGCGGCCGTTGCCGTCGTGGGAGAAGCCCACCGTCATGCCGTTGTAGGTGCTGTACTCCCCGGCAATGACGGTGCGGTTGCCAGCACGCACCGTCAGCATGCTGGCGATGGTGCCCACAGGGCTGGTGGTAAAATCAAATCGATCCTCGCGGTCAGGCGTGATGCGCAGGTTGGGGATCACGTCGATCTCGCCGTCCTCCAGCATCTGCATCACGTCGCCGTCGTAACCGTCGTATTCGTAGATAACGTTGCGATATCGCGCAATTTTTTGCAGCAGCTCATAGCTGTAGCCGCTGTAGCTGCCGTCAGCGTCGATCATATTAAAGCCGGTGTAGGCATAGTAACCCACCCGCAGCTTTTGGGTAGAGGAAATCTCCTCAGCCTGCGCATGCAGGCCAAGGGCAGGGGAGAGGAACAGGCTGCCCAGCAGCAACAGCGCCGCCGCCAAGGCCAGGATCCGGTGCAGAAGGCAGGGACGTTCTGCAGCATTCATCGTGGCAACACTCCTGACAGAGAGGAATGGCCCCCTCTGGGAGGGGGCTCCCGCGAAGCGGGTGAGGAGAGAGCCTAAAATAATTGTCTCTCCCTCAGTCAGCTTCGCTGACACCACTTACGCGGCCAGACTCCTCTGTCGCTTCGCGGCATCTCCCCACACTGTGGGGAGTCACCCTCGCAGAGGGAGCCTTATAGATGCTTACAGTTCCTGGATCGCTGCCAACACCTGGGCATGGGCCTCCTCTACGGGAGGCCACAGGGCAGGGTCGGTCAGGGGCTTGGAGCCGCGCACAGCCTCGCACAGGGCCGAGGATACCTGATACAGATGCTCCATCCCCAAATTCTGGGCCACGCCCTTCAGCGTGTGGGAAGCCCGGAACGCGGTCTCCCAATCCTGGGCGGCCAGGGCGTCTTTCAGCTGGCCAAAGCTGGGGTCGTTGGGGTACTTCAGCACAAACTTGCGCACGAGGGCTTCGCTGGGGATGCGGCGGAGGGTGTCATCGTAATTGCCGCCAATGCGGGTGTAAAATTCCTGCAGGGTCATGATCGGGAATACTCCTTGTAAACTTCCTTATTCTACATCAAAATCCCGTTGTGGGGGGGGGTAAAATAGACACGGACACGTGGTTTCTCTCGTGCTTGGCGTCGTACATTTTCAGGTCGGCACGGTGGATGGCATCGGCCAGCGGGTGGGCACCGTACACGCCGCCAATGCTGACGGTGGGCTTGAAGTTCGGGCAGCCCGGCACGGTGATGCTCTCCACCCGGCGGCGAATCTCCTCCAGGCGGGAAGCAAAAATGTCCGAGGGGATGCTGGGGAAGAACAGCAAAAACTCGTCCCCGCCGTAGCGGATGAGGATGTCGCTGCTCCGGATGCAGTCGATAATGCCGCGCACGATCAGGCGCAGCGTTTCGTCGCCGGCCTGGTGGCCGTAGGTGTCGTTGACGGCCTTAAAATTGTCCACGTCGATCATCGCTACGCCCTCGGCATTGGCGAAAGCCTCGCTCTGCTCGGTGTAATAGCGGCGGTTGTAGGCGTTGGTCAGGGGGTCGCGGTAGAGGGCCTGGCTGTAGGCGCTCATGTTATTGCTCAGCAGGTTGCGGCCGTCCACGGTCAGCAGCGGGTTTTCTTTCAGCTTACTTACCAGTTCCAGTACGCAGGGGGTGCCGTCCACCTCAATATACTTGGAAAGCACCTGATAGGCCTTGCCGTCGTTGAACTCCAGCTTGGAGATCTGGTTATGCTGGGTAAAGGCGCGGAAGGACGAACAGTTGCTGCAGGGCAGGTTCTTGTTCCACACCGCATGGCAGGGGTGATTGGTGGGTTTCAACTTGCCGGCTTCATCAAAAGTCCATACAGTATTCTTTTTCACATCCACCAGGCGCACTACGTCAAAGATCTGTTCCATGCCGCGCATTATGGCCTGCACGCCCTCGGTGGTGACCAGGTTGACATTCTCGCCCTTGCCCGGCAGCTCTGTGCTCTGCACAGGGTGACATTCACCCACTGCGCCGAGATAGACCGGGTTGGTATCGTCCAACCAGATGGCCCGGGCGTAAACGCGGAACCAGCGGTACTTGCCGTCCATCGGCAGCTGGGCGCGCATTTTCACCTCGGGATTCTGCGGGGTGGTGGCATGCAACAGTTTTTGCAGCTTGCGCATATCATCCTGCGAGAAGAAATACTGCGAGGTCGCCTCGGTCAGCTGCTGGGTCTGGGGGCCATGCAGATGCCGCGCCGCGTAGTCCGACAGGGTCAGCACATTGGTGGCGGCGCTGTAGTCGAACTGCACCGAGTGGGTGTGGTGGAGGAAGAAATCCGTCTTGATGGAGGATGCCGACAGCGCACGGCTGGTGTTGTCCTGCTCGGGCAGGTTGCTGTTGTGCAGCACCTTGGCGGAGATCTGCTGGGCTTCGGCCAGGTAGTCGTGGTCCACCGCGCCGCTGTGCAGTTTGCTGCGCAGATCCTCGCTGATCTCCACCAGGCACTCCATCAGCAGGGGATTGAAGGCGCCGCACTCGCCGTTTAAGATCATGTGCAGCGCGGTATCATGGTCAAAGGCTTTTTTGTAGCAGCGCTCGCTGGTCAGGGCGTCGTAGACGTCGGCCAGCGCTACGGCCTGGGCACCGATGGGGATGTCGTCGCCCTTCAGCCCGTTGGGGTAGCCGCGGCCGTCGTAGCGCTCGTGGTGCCAGTGGCAGATCTGACGCGCGGTTTTGACCAGCGGCGCGTCCTGCTCGAACGGCAGCTCGTGCAAAATCTTATCACCGATGGTGGTGTGGGTCTTCATGATCTCGAACTCTTCCTGCGTGAGCTTGCCGGGCTTGTTCAGGATGGTTTCGGGAATGTTGATCTTGCCGATGTCGTGCAGGGCGGACGCCATGGAGATGAGGCTGATCTCCGTCTCGGTCAGCGGGTACTTGTCGGTCATCGTGATGAGCTTGCGCAGGATCATCTCGGTGAAGGTGCGGATGTGCAGCACGTGCAGGCCGCTCTCGCCATTGCGGAACTCGACAATATGGCTGAGGATGGTAATCATCAGCGAGTTGGATTTTTCGTTTTCGTAGATCTGGTCGGCCACCAGCTGCATCAGGCGCTTCTGCTTGCCGTACAGCATCAGGGTGTTGACCACACGGCGGTGCACCACCGCCATATCAAAGGGGCGGCTGATATAGTCGGTCGCGCCCAGATTGTAGGCGCGCTCTACGAAAGAGGTGGCGTTTTCGGCCGAGATCATGATGACCGGCAGTTCGTCGATCCAGTGATATTGATTCATGGCAGTCAGCACATCGAAGCCGTCTTTTACCGGCATCATGATGTCCAGCAGCAGCAGATCAATGCCGCTGTTTTTCTCGATCATTTCGATGGCCTGCTGTCCGTTTTCTGCTTCCAGGATCTCGTATTCCTCGCCCAGCATTTCGGTAAGGATGGCGCGGTTCATCTCTGAATCGTCAGCTATTAAGATCCGTTGTTTATCGCTCATTCAGTACCCCAGTTTCTCTTGCGGTAAATTTAACAGTTTTATACCTTATTATAGTATACGATATGACAAAAAAGCAATAGAAACCGGTAAATAAAAGTCGAAAACTGTCAAATGAGACAAAAAAGGGGGATTGGATGCCGATAAAAAAGGCCCCCTCTGGGAGGGGGCCGCGAAGCGGGTGGGGGAGGCTGTCTCGCAGAGGGAGCCTTTCAATATCAAATAACGTAATCGTTCCCCACCTGATCCGTGTCCATCAGGTCGGCCAGGGTGATGCCGTCGAAAAAGTCCTGGATCATCGTGTTCAGCTTGCGCCACATGGGCAGGGTGCGGCAGTCCGCCATGCGGGGGCAGTCCACATGCTCCTGCTCCAGGCAGGCCACGGGGGCCAGGCTGCCCTCGGTAATGCGCAGGATGGCGCCCACGGTGTAATCCTCGGGCGCACGGGTCAGTCGATAACCGCCGGACTTGCCCCGCAGGCCGGTGAGGTAACGCTCCTTCACCAGCCCTTTTACGATGGCCTCCAGATATTTTTCCGAGATGTCCTGCCGATAGGCGATCTCCTTTAAGGGAATATAGCCATCGCGCTGGTTCTCGGCAATATCGACCATGACCCGCAGCGCATAACGGCCCTTCGTTGAAATCATCATGTGTGGTACTCCTTTGTTCTATATTCCTATTATACAGGTCGGTAAATGGGAATGCAACAGGGGCGGGCAAAATATTTCTGCAAAAATTCCCTCAAACCCTATTGACAAATAGGAAATTATGCGGTACAATCCAATCAACCTACAAGTGAGGTATGAATATATGAAAACGAATTACATGTTTCGATGTTGATAGCAGCCGTTTAGCCATAGGCCCCCTCTGTCGCTTCGCGACATCTCCCCGCACTGTGGGGAGTCACCCTCGCAGAGGGAGCCTTTATGAACGTACAATAACATAAACAATTACCTTATATAAATTAGGAGGACACCACCATGAGCAAAATCTACACTTCCGCTGACCAGCTGATCGGCCATACCCCGCTGCTGGAACTCACTCATATCGAGGCTGCCGAGGGCCTGCAGGCCAAGATCCTGGCTAAGCTGGAGTACTTCAACCCGGCCGGCTCTGTCAAGGACCGTATCGCCAAGGCCATGATCGATGACGCCGAGGCCAAGGGCGTCCTCAAGCCCGGCTCTGTCATCATCGAGCCTACCTCCGGCAACACCGGCATCGGCCTGGCCTCCGTGGCTGCTGCCCGCGGTTACCGCATCATCATCGTCATGCCCGAGACCATGAGCGTGGAGCGCCGCCAGCTGATGAAGGCCTATGGCGCTGAGCTGGTCCTGACCGACGGCGCCAAGGGCATGAAGGGTGCCATCGCCAAGGCTGACGAGCTGGCTAAGGAGATCCCCAACGCCTTTGTGCCCGGCCAGTTCGTCAATCCGGCCAACCCCGCCGCCCACAAGGCAACCACCGGCCCCGAGATCTGGGAGGACACCGACGGTAAAGTCGATATATTCGTTGCCGGTGTCGGCACTGGCGGCACCGTGACCGGTGTTGGCGACTACCTCAAGAGCCAGAACCCCAACGTCAAGGTTGTGGCTGTTGAGCCTGCCACCTCTCCTGTGCTGAGCAAGGGTGTTGCCGGCGCCCACAAGATCCAGGGCATCGGCGCTGGCTTTGTGCCCGACGTGCTGGACACCAGGATCTACGACGAGGTCATCCCCGTTGCCAACGAGGACGCTTTCACCACCGGCAAGCTGGTCGGCCACAAGGAGGGTGTCCTGGTGGGCATATCCTCCGGCGCTGCTGTCTGGGCGGCCATCGAGCTGGCCAAGCGCCCCGAGAACGCCGGCAAGACCATCGTGGCCCTGCTGCCCGATACTGGCGATCGCTACCTGTCCACCCCGTTGTTTGCAGACTGATTGCATCTAACTGAATAATTTGCTATAATGCAAGGGGCAGACCCATGTCTGCCCCTTTTTTGGCATGATTTAGGAGGGTTCCCTATGGAAAATACACCCGGCGCGCTGATCGCCATGAGCGGCGGCGTGGACAGCTCTGTTGCTGCCTACCTGATGAAGCAGGCGGGCTACCGCTGCATGGGCGCTACCATGCGCCTGTACCAGAATGAGGACCTGGGCCAATGCGGCTTCCACACCTGCTGCTCAGCCAAAGATGTGGAGGACGCCGCCGACGTGGCTTTCCAGCTGGATATTCCCTTTGAGGTCATCAACTACACCGATGAATTCCGCGAGAAGGTCATCAAAAAGTTCATAGCTACGTATGAGGCGGGCGGAACACCCAACCCCTGCATCGATTGCAACCGCTACATGAAGTTTGATAAAATGCTGGCCTTCGCCCGGGAGCACGGCCTGGATTATGTCGTTACCGGCCACTATGCCCGCATCGAGCAGGACCCCGACACCGGCCGCTGGCTGCTGAAAAAGGCGCTGTACGGTGAAAAAGACCAGAGCTACGTGCTGTATGTCCTCACCCAGGACGAGCTGGCCCACACCAGGTTTCCCTTAGGCGGCATGGACAAGCCCAGCATCCGTGTGCTGGCCGAGAAGGCGGGCTTCTGCAACGCCCACAAGCACGACAGCCAGGACATCTGCTTTGTGCCGGACGGTGATTATGTCGGTTTTATGGAACGATACACCGGCAAATTTTACCCGGACGGCGATTTTATCGATACCACCGGCAAGGTGGTGGGCCGCCACCACGGCGCGGTGCGCTACACCAACGGCCAGCGCAAGGGCCTGGGGTTGGCTCTGGGTGCGCCGGTTTACGTCTGCGATAAGGACATGGAGAAAAACACCGTCACTGTCGGCCCCGAGAGCGAACTGTTCACCACTACGCTGGTAGCCGGGGACTTCAACTGGATCTCTATCCCCGAACTGACCGCCCCCATGCGTGTAAAGGCCAAGGCCCGCTACCGCCAGCCCGAGCAGCCCGCCACCGTGCGCCCGCTGCCGGACGGCAAGGTGGAAGTGAAATTTGATGAGCCGCAGCGTGCCATCACCCGCGGCCAGGCCGTAGTGCTGTATGATGGCGACGTAGTAGTCGGCGGCGGCACGATTTTGTGAATATAAATAGGTATCGCAGGGAGGGGGCAAGTCCCCTCCTTTTTGCGTGGCAGATTCAACAGAGGCCGGAGCTTTAACACACCCCCCGCCCCACCTCTGGGGTAACGTTAGTTGTTAAATGAGCCGTGAAAGCCCCACCTCCGGCACTGCCATTTTTTGCGTAAAAATCCTATTTTCCTATTGACAAGGCGGTTTATCCATGATATGATACAAACAACCTACAAATCACATAGGTTTGTTCTTGCGAGAACCCTGTATGTGCTTACAAAAAGGAGGTGCAAAGCGTATGACTACTGTGTTCGGCAGCCTGCTGCGGCAGAATTTCCGTTGTGGCCGAATGTGCTGCTCCCGGGCGGAACAGGTCGGGTGCAGGGCGCGGTACGCTTTGCATTGTCGGTAAAAACGGCGCTGTCCTGTTATTCTGTCCGGGAGCTATACCCATCGGGAGCCCCGGCTTTTTCTTTATCAAAAATAACAAATAACAGAAATGAGGATTTTATCATGAGCGAGCGTAAATACCATTTTGAGACCCTGCAGCTGCACGTTGGCCAGGAGCAGGCTGACCCCGTCACCGATTCCCGCGCCGTGCCTATTTACCAGACCACTTCCTACGTGTTCCATAACGCCCAGCACGCCGCTGACCGCTTCGACCTGAAGGACGCTGGCAACATTTACGGCCGTCTGACCAACACCACCGAGGATGTGTTCGAGAAGCGCATCGCAGCCCTTGAGGGCGGCGTGGCTGCCCTGGCTGTGGCTTCCGGTGCTGCCGCCATCAACTACACCATCCAGGCCCTGGCCCAGAACGGCGGCCACATCGTCGCCCAGAAAACCATCTACGGCGGCACCTCCAACCTGTTGGAGCACACCCTGCCCGCTTTCGGCGTGACCACCACCTTTGTGGATGCCCACAATCTGGCCGAGGTCGAGGGTGCAATTCAGGACAACACCCGCGCCATCTACCTGGAGACCCTGGGCAACCCCAACTCTGACATTCCCGACATTGACGCCATTGCCGAGATTGCCCACAAGCACGGCCTGCCCCTGGTCATCGACAACACCTTCGGCACCCCGTACCTGATCCGTCCCATTGAGCACGGCGCTGACATTGTTGTTCACTCCGCCACCAAGTTCATCGGCGGCCACGGCACCACCCTGGGCGGTATCATCGTTGATTCCGGCAAGTTCGACTGGAAGGCCAGCGGCAAGTTCCCTGCTTTCTCCGAGCCGAACCCCAGCTATCACGGCGTTAGCTTCGTGGACGCTGCCGGCCCCGCCGCCTTTGTTACCTACGTCCGCGCCATCATCCTGCGTGACACCGGCGCCTGCATCAGTCCGTTCAACGCTTGGCTGCTGCTGCAGGGCACCGAGACCCTGTCTCTGCGCCTGGACCGCCACAACGAGAACACCAAGAAGGTCGTGGAGTTCCTGAACCATCACCCGAAGGTGGCCCACGTCAATCATCCCAGCCTGCCGGACCATCCCGACCACGCCCTGTACGAGAAGTACTTCCCCAACGGCGGTGCGTCCATCTTCACCTTCGACATCAAGGGCGGCCGGAAGGAAGCCTTTGAGTTCATCGACCACCTGAAGATCTTCTCGCTGCTGGCCAACGTCGCTGACGTGAAGAGCCTGGTCATCCACCCGGCCACCACCACCCACGCCCAGCTGTCCCCCGAGGAGCTGGAGGATGTGGGCATCCACGAGAACACCATCCGCCTGTCCATCGGCACCGAGCATATCGACGACATCCTCGCCGATCTGGACCAGGCTTTGAACGCGGTTGAGTAATTTGTAAACAGGTTTTAGAGGGAATAGGGATTTAATAGCCGCCGCACCCGCGCCGCCCGCCGGGTGCGGCCTTGCGTTTGAGACAGGTTTGCGGTATTATTTGTTTAAAAGTTTCTTCGGTTCCTTCTTTTCAAAGAAGGAACAAAACCCCCGTAAAGGAGCCTTCCCATGCCCACCATCATCGAAATCACCGACCTCTCCGCGCCGGAACTGGCCGTGTATACACGTTTGACCGAGGCGCAGCTGCGCAACAAGCTGGAACCGGAAAAAGGCATCTTCATTGCCGAAAGCCCCAAGGTCATCGGCACCGCGCTGGACGCGGGCTGTGTGCCGCTTTCCTTTTTAATGGAGCGCCCCCACATCGAAGGTTCGGCCGCCGCCGTGCTGGCCCGCTGCCCCGACACCCCCGTGTACACCGCCCCCCGCGAGACCCTGCAAACGCTGACTGGCTACGCCTTGACCCGGGGGGTGCTGTGCGCCATGCGCCGCCCGAAACAGCATACCGTCGAGGAATTGTGCCAGACCGCCCGCCGCGTGGCTGTGCTGGAAGGCATCGTTGACTCCACCAACATTGGGGCTATCTTCCGCAGTGCCGCTGCACTGGGCATGGACGCCGTGCTTCTCTCGCCCTCCTGCTGCGACCCGCTCTGCCGCCGTGCGGTGCGGGTCAGCATGGGCACGGTATTCCAGGTGCCCTGGGCACGGCTGGGGGAGAAAAACACCGAATGGCCCGCGGCCGGTATGGACCGCCTGCACAAACTGGGCTTTAAGACCGCCGCCATGGCGCTGGACGACCGCGCCGTTAGCGTGGAGGACCCGGTTTTGCAGGCTGAGGACAAGCTGGCCATCGTGCTGGGCACCGAGGGCGACGGTCTGGCCGCCAACACTATCGCCCGGTGCGATTACACCGTTATGATCCCCATGCAGCACGGCGTGGATAGCCTAAACGTAGCCGCCGCCAGCGCCGTGGCCTTCTGGCAGCTGCGTGCCAAATAGTGTACAACCTGCCACAAAAAAATGACAAAAGTTTTACACCCCGCTGACCAAAACCCCGGCGGGGTGTGTTGTTTTTGGGGCGGGTACATGGTACAATATTTATACACGTAACGAAAATGCGTGCAATAACCAGCAGGGGGAACCTACCATGGGCTTCTTGAAAAAATTTACCAAGCAGGAGATCAGCTGGATGATGTACGACTGGGCCAACAGCGCCCACTCGGTCATCGTCGTTACCATCCTGCCCATCTTCTTTGACTCGGTGGCCAGCTGCACGGCGGACAGCGTTTCCAGTATGTCCACCTGGGGCTATGCCACCAGTATTGCCATGGCCATCGTCGCCCTTGCCGCGCCGTTTTTGGGCGTGTTTGGCGACATCCGCGGCATGCGCAAAAAGCTGTTTACTGCCTTTTTACTGCTGGGCGTTGTCTCGGTGGCAGGCCTGGCCTTTACGCCGCTGATGGACTTTACCTCCTCCACCGCTGTCGCCGGTAAGGTGGCCATGCTGGTGCTGGTGCTGTACATTTTAAGCACCATCGGCTTTGACGCCTCCTGCATTTATTACGACGCCTTTTTGACTGACGTCACCACCGAGGACCGCATGGATTCCGTCTCCACGCTTGGCTACGGCCTGGGCTACATCGGCGGCTCCACCATCCCGCTGCTGATCTTCCTCATCATGAACGCTGTCGGCGTGCCGATGCTGACGAGTTTGGCCATCATCTTTGCCATCACCGCCGTATGGTGGCTGGTGTTCAGCCTGCCGCTGCTGAAAAACTGCGAGCAGACCACCGGCAAACCCTACGAGAAGGGCGACATCGGCGCCAGCATCAAAAACGTGTTCACCACCATGAAAGAGATCGGCGCGGATAAGCCCATGCTGGTGTACATATTGTCGTACTTTTTCTACATCGACGGCGTGCATACCATCATCAGCATGTCCACAAGCTACGGCACCAACCTGGGGCTGGATTCCGCCGGTATGCTGCTGGCTCTGCTGCTGGTGCAGGTGTTGGGCCTGCCCTTCTGCCTGCTGTACATGAAGCTGGCCGCCAGGTTCGGCGCGCGCACCATGGTGGGTGTGGGCATCTGCGTGTACATGTTTATCTGCATCTTTGCGTACTTTATGAACAGCTTGTGGCAGTTCTGGATGCTGGCCGTGCTTTGCGCCACCAGCCAGGGCGGCATCCAGGCGCTTTCCCGCTCGATGTTCGGCAAGCTCATCCCGGACAAGGCCCGCAGCGGCGAGTTCTTCGGTTTCTTTGATATTTTCGGTAAGTTTTCCTCCATCCTCGGCCCCACGCTGGTAGGTGCCGTCAGCGCCTTTGCTGCCAGCAAAATGATGGCCGCCCAGGGCTTGACCGCCGTGACCGCCACGGCTGAGCAGGTAGACGCCATCAACAAGGCTGCCAGCCCCTACGGCATTTTGTCGGTCATCCTCATCATCATCGCGGGTGCGGTACTCTACTTTGCCGTGCTGCCCCGCACCCTGAAAGGCGACCAGCGCAAGATTTGACAAAGTGCGCCTGAAAGCTTACAATAGTTTGCATGCTGAACAACAGGAAGTGAACCATCATGCCGGAAGGCTATACCCATGTGCGCACGGCGCAAAAGGCCGCGACGGCCATCCATTATAAGGTGCAGTGCCCCGCTGCCTTTGCGGCGGGCGCCAACGGGCCGGACAGTTTCTTTTGCTATGAGGTGTGGAAAAAGCGCGCCAAGCGCCACTTTGACCTGCCCACCCTAGGCAACCGCATGCACGAGGAAAAGACCGGCGAATTTCTGCGCAGCCTGTGCCGCCACGTAAAAAGCCGCCCCCAGGTGGAGTATGCCCTGGGCTTTTTAAGCCACTACGCCGCCGACACGGTGGTGCATCCCTTCGTGTACGCCATGTGCCAGCCCGGCCAGCCCTACGCGGGCCCCGGCGGGCACGGCTACCTGGAGATCGCGCTGGACTCCACCCTGCACGAGGAGGACACCGGCAGTGCGCTGGTGCCCGTCAACGATGTCAGCCCCCTGCCCACCGGTGAGGAACTGGCCGACATCACGGCGCTGCTGCACACATGCCTGCTGGAAGTCTACGGTGTGGATGTCTCGGTGGAGTACCTGGCCGATGCGTTCTACCACACTAAGGTGCTGCGCGGGCTGTTTCCCACAAAAAATCCGCTGAAGCGCGGGTTCTTCTGGCTGGTGGAGCCGCTCTTCGGCGGGCGCGGGTTTATCACAGGGCATATTTCGCCCCGCAAGCTGGCCCCCGACATGCCGGATGCCTGGACCGACCCCTTTACCGGCACCGAGCATACCGGCGGCGTGTTTGCCCTGCTGCCCAAGGCCGAACGCCGCAGCGAGGAGTTTATGGGCGCTGCCCTGCTGCTTTGGCTGGACAAGTACACCGAAGCCGAATTTGCTGAGAAAATCGGCAGTATGAGTTATACTGAGGGTTGCGTGACACCCGCCAGCGACCCCGCCAACGAAAAGGAGACAACAACATGATCCGTATCACGATGCAGAACGGCAAGACCATCGACATTGAGCTGGACCCCAAGGCAGCTCCCATCACCTGCGAAAACTTTGAGAAGCTGGTCAAGCAGGGCTTTTACAACGGCCTGACCTTCCACCGCGTCATCCCCGGCTTTATGATCCAGGGCGGCTGCCCCGAGGGCACCGGCATGGGCGGCCCGGGCTGGCACATCAAGGGTGAGTTCCTGCAGAACGGCGTCGTCAACCCCATTAAGCATACCCGCGGCGTCATCAGCATGGCCCGCGCCATGGACCCGAACTCCGCCGGCAGCCAGTTCTTCATCATGCACCAGGATGCACCCCACCTGGACGGCGGCTACGCTGCCTTCGGCCATGTGGTCTCCGGCATGGACGTCGTCGACGAGATCGCCGCCGTTTCCACCGACTGGAACGACAAACCCCGCACGCCGGTCGTGATGGAGAAAGTGGAGATTATCTAATTGTTTAATTGTTATTTTTCTTGAAAGAAAAGTAACTAAAAGAACTAATAGACCCACGAACGGGTTGCATGGTATAAAGGCTCCCTTGTGTAAAGGGAGCTGTCAGCCGATAGGCTGACTGGGGGATTGCCCCGTCTGCGTTACAACGAGGTCTACCATCCAAACGCTTCAATCCCCCAGGCTGCGCTGCCGCGCAGCCAAGAAGCCTTTGGGAAAGTTACCACAAAATCATGCCCGCCTGGTAGGGGACAACGCCCCGCCCCGGCGGGCTTTTACTTTATAGTTGAAATCTTTGCCGAAATCGGTTATACTATTTTGTAATAATTGAAATTGTGGGGGAATCCACCTTCTGGATGACCCTTTATAGAGTAAGGAGCAAACAATGGCACATACCGTAATGGTTACCGGTGCAGATGGCTTTATTGGCAGCCACCTCACCGAAGAACTTGTCAAGCGCGGCGAAAAAGTTCGCGCCTTCTGCCTGTATAACTCTTTCGGCTCGCTGGGCTGGATCGACACCCTGCCGCCGGAGATCCGCAATGAGATCGACATCTTCATGGGCGACGTGCGCGACCCCAACGGCGTGCGCACCGCCATGCGCGGGCAGGAGCGTGTCTTCCACCTGGCCGCCCTCATCGCAATTCCGTTCTCCTACCACAGCCCGGACAGCTACGTGGACACCAACATCAAGGGCACTCTCAACGTCCTGAACGCCGCCCGCGAGCTGGACACCCAGCGCGTGCTGGTCACCTCCACCAGCGAGGTCTATGGCACAGCCCAGTATGTGCCCATCGACGAAAAGCACCCCTTCCAGGGTCAAAGCCCCTACTCGGCTACTAAAATCGGTGCTGACCGCCTGGCCGAAAGCTTCTACCGCAGCTTCGACCTGCCCGTCACTATCGTGCGCCCCTTCAACACCTATGGCCCGCGCCAGAGCGGCCGCGCCATCATCC
>ERZ780162.719-NODE-719-length-25273-cov-3.820446_pt1 | contig 25273 bp, 16 predicted proteins | sample MGYA00511474_ERZ780162 | MGnify/ENA primary metagenome ERZ780162 (study PRJEB29588, sample SAMEA2143633) | human gut metagenome | biome: human gut; feature: human-associated habitat; material: faeces | place: Denmark | collected 2008/2010 ...
CGCAGGCAATCTTCGCTTGCCGGGAGAATCCCGCAAGCGGGATTCTTTTTTATGAAAAGAAAAACGCTCAGGAGGCCGGAAGCTGTGGAAATATAACAGAAAGTACAGTATAATCAGATTAACAAAAAAGCGGGATAAAAATGCCGCCTGTCGGCGGCGGAAAGAGAGGTAGGTATGCTGAAGGAAATGAATATGGTGGAAAAGCCGCAGGAAGAGGAGCTTCATGCAAGACTGGAAGAGGCGAGGAAAAAGCTCTTCGCTCAGCAGATGCAGCTCAAGGAGCATAAGCTTCCGGTGCTGGTGCTTTTTGAGGGATGGGGAGCGGCAGGAAAGGGCAGCACCATCGGAAAGATCATCAAAAATATCGATCCCCGTTTCTTCAAGGTGGCGACCATGTCCGCACCTACGGAGGAAGAGCTGCGCAGACCGTTTCTGTACCGGTATTTTATTCAGATTCCGGAGGCGGGGAAATTTACCTTTCTGGACGGGGGCTGGATGGATGAGATCACGAAGGAGGTGCTGGACGGAAAGCTGTCGGAAAAGGAATACGCTCAGAGAATCGACAGCGTGAAGCGCTTCGAGAGACAGCTGACGGACAACGGCTATCTGGTGCTCAAGTTTTTCTTCCACATCAGTGAAAAGGAGCAGAAAAAGAGGCTGGATGCCCTTCTGGAGGATAAGGACACCGAGTGGCGGGTCAGTGGATACGACCGCTGGCAGAATAAGCATTATGATAAATGTCTGAAGGTATTCGACCGCTATCTGAACGATACCAATGCGTCCACCGCTCCCTGGTATCTGATCGATGCGCATTCCCGGAAATGGGCGCAGCTGCAGGTGCTGGAGACGCTCGTTTCCGGCATTGACGTGGCCCTTCAGAACAGCAGTCTTGCGGTACCGCTTCTGCAGAACATCTTCCCGCTTCAGAAGATGCCGAAGCTTAAGGAGATTCCGCTGGATAAGTTTATGGAGGATGCGGAATATGAGGAAGAGCTGGACCGGCTTCAGAAGAAGCTGGGCGAGCTGCATAACCGGCTGTACCGGAAACGTATTCCGTTGATCATCGCTTATGAGGGCTGGGATGCGGCTGGAAAGGGCGGCAATATTAAGCGGATTACCGGGGCGCTGGATCCCAGAGGCTTCGAGGTGCATCCCATCGCCAGCCCGGAGCCGAAGGAGAAGGCACGTCACTATCTCTGGCGCTTCTGGACCCGTCTTCCCAAGACCGGCCACATCGCTATTTTTGACCGCACCTGGTATGGACGGGTGATGGTGGAGCGCATCGAGGGCTTTTGTGGCACCAATGACTGGCAGCGGGCTTATAATGAAATCAACGAGTTTGAAAAGGAGCTGGTGGACTGGGGCGCCGTGGTGATCAAGTTCTGGGTGCAGATCGATAAGGACACCCAGCTTGCGCGCTTCAAGGAGCGGGAGAACACACCGGAAAAGCGCTGGAAAATCACGGACGAGGACTGGCGCAACAGGGAGAAATGGGACGAATACGAGACGGCCATCGACGAGATGATGCAGAAAACCAGCACCACCTACGCTCCCTGGCATGTGCTGGAGTCAGTGGACAAGAAATATGCCCGCATCAAGGCGCTGAAAATTGTAATTGAGGAACTGGAGAAGGTGTTGTAGAGGATGAAAGATACGATGGGAGAGCCTGCCTCAGGCAGAAAACGAAAAGAAGGAAAGCTGATCTATGAATATCTGCTGGTGTTAGCGGCAATGACGGCAATTCTTTTGATATCTTTTGGGCTTACGAACTACATAGCCAGAGATTCGGCTATGGAGGATGCCCTTCGGGCAGCAGATGTGATATTTGAACAGGCTGTGGATCGGGTGGATATTTTTGAAGAGGATATCGAAAGCCTGTATATGAATGTAGTGTACAATCCTTCTGTAAGAGGTTTTTTGTCTGCGGCGGGATTTTCGGGAAGATGGGAAAATATGGATGATTTCCTGCAGATGGTGGGAAATAATATGCGGATCAACCAAAGTCTGGTAAATGTTTCGCTCTATAATATGCGGGGAGAACTGATTGCCGCTAAAGGGAACGCCTTCTACCGATGGAATGAAGAAAACCCGCCGGGAGTACAGACGATCTATTCGGACCGAATGGTGGACAGGAAGACGGGAGAGATTTATTTCCAGGTGGGAATGGCAGTTTATGAAGAGCAGGAAGCCGGTGGGTTGGTACAGAACGGATTTGCCAGCCTTTTATTCGGAACGGACAGTCTACAGGAAATCGTAGATGGTGCCCTGCTGAATCAGGAATCCGGAGTGGCAATTCTGGACAGGCATGGAAGTGTTGTTGTCAGCGCCGGAAAGTGGAGGAACACTTACAGGTGGGAGACCCGGACACGGGAAAACGCGGAGGATCTGATCTATGTCAGTTCTGTAGGGGATACCGGCTGGAAGCTGATAAGTGTAGTGCCCCGCTCCAGTATGACATCTGGTGTTTCACAGATGCAGAGTATTATTAATACGACCTATCTCATTGTATTTTCCGCGATGGTCCTAGTATGCGCCCTTGTCTATCAGGGGATCATTCGGCCGATCAGTCGTCAGACCGCTTTTATGGCGGGTTTTACCAAAGATACGGGTCGTCGGATCGAAGTGACGCAGAACAATGAGATCGGAGAACTGGCCCGGAAGATGAACCAGATGCTGGACGATATCGAAGAGCTGAACGGACGTATTATGGATTCCCAGAAAAAGCTGTTGGAACTGGAATATGCAAAAAAGCAGACGGAGATGATTGCTTACCGCAGTCAGATGAATCCACATTTTCTTTCCAATACATTTAACTGTATCCGCGGTATGGCACTGGCTCAGGGCGAGAAAGATATCGCGGAGCTCACGTTGTCCCTATCCTCTTTTTTCCGTTATAATATTAACGGAGCAGAACTGGTGACAGTGCGTGAAGCGCTGGATAATCTTCAGCATTACGCGAGGATTATCCAGTATCGCTTCAATGGGAAGCACCAGGTCACAGTGAACGCATCGAGGAAGGTTTTTTCCATTAAGATCCCAAAGATGCTGATCCAGCCTCTTGTAGAAAACGCGGTACTGCACGGGCTGGAAGCGAAGCTGGGGAGCGGCAGAGTGGATGTGCGCCTTACCCTGGAAGAGAAGGGGAATACGCTGGAAAACGGAACCTACGGTCTGCCTTCCCAGAGGCTGCATGTGGAAGTGGAGGATAACGGCGGAGGGATCGGAGAGGAGACACTTCATTCCCTGAAGGAAGCCATGGAGCAGTATGACAGGGATGGGACCATACCGGATAAAAAGCATGGGATCGGTGTGCTGAACGCTTATCGCAGACTGCGTCTTTTTTTCGGTGAAGAGGCGGAATTTGAGATAACGGGCAGAGCAGAGGGAGGAACCCGTGTGCGTCTGTCATTTCCGGTGAAAGAAAGGAAGGAGGAGCAGGATGTATCGGGTATTTCTGGTGGATGATGAGCCATGGGCTCTAGTTGTTCTGAAAAATATGATCGTCTGGAGAGACTATGGATTTGCCGTCAGTGGGGAGGCGGAAGACGGCGGTCAGGCGCTGGAGCGCATCGAGCACACGAATCCGGATCTGATCATATCCGATATCAGAATGCCGGGAATGGATGGCCTTGCGCTGATGGAAAGACTGCGGGAGCTGGGGAGAAGGACGCAGGTCCTTCTGGTCAGCGGTTATACGGATTTTGAATATGCCCAGAGGGCTATGAGGCTTGGATGTGCGGGCTATCTGGTGAAGCCTGTGGAAGAAAAGGAGCTTACAGAGGCGCTGAAGCGGGTCCGTATGCTCCTGGACGAGCGGGGGGGGGTAAAACGGAACGAGGACGGGGATGGATACCTTTCCGAGCGTACGCAGGTCCAGAACATGATCGGCTATCTCCATGAGCATTATGCAGATAGCCTGACGTTGCAGGTGCTGGCTGAAAAATTTGGCATGAACGAAAGCTACATCAGCAGTCTGATCAAGAAGAGGACGGGAAAGGGATTCATCGAACACCTGACGGAAATTCGGATACAGAAGGCACAGGAGCTTCTTCGGACCACGAATGACCGGATCGAGACCATAGCCGCGAGAGTGGGATATCCGGATTATTATTATTTTACCAAGGTATACAAAAAGACGACAGGGATCAGCCCAACGGCTTACCGAAAACAGTTGTAAAAGTCATTTTGACCGAAAAATATAAAAGATATCACAAAAATGCACAATATTGCAGGCTGCGGAGAACTGACCGCAGCCTTTTGTTGTATTTTTGAATGGGATATCCAAAAAAATGACAAAGATTTTCAAAGAATTTCCATACAATCCATCCTTCCCTGAATTTACAATATTGTACATAAAAGGTAACTTGTAAACAAAGAGAAAAGAGGTATGGAGTTATGAAGAGACGAATTGTGCAGAGAGTATGCGCGCTGGCGCTGACCGGCGCCATGGTATTCGGACTTGCGGCCTGCGGATCGTCAGGAGGCAGCGCGGCTTCCGGATCAGAGGCGGCAGGCGAAAGCACCGCGGCGGCGGAGAGTGCCGGAACGGCGGCTCCCGCAGAGGACACGGCTTCCGCGGGAGAAACCAGCGAGTTGTACTGGTTTTCCGATGTGACCGGCTGGGGTCCGGCGACGGCAAAATGGTCCACGGACGAGTCCCCCGCGACAAAGTATATTGAAGAAAATTTCGGCCTGACCCTGAACATCGAACAGCCCCCTACGGATGCGGCGACCAAGCTGGGACTGATGATCGCTTCCGGAGATCTGCCGGATCTGATGTCCATCACAGATGTGGATATCTATAAGCAGCTTGTGGAAGCGGATAAGGTATGGGATATGCAGACATTCCTGGAGACCTATGCGCCGGATTCCCATCTGCTGACCGATTTCCCGGAGGATATCAAGCAGGCGCTGATCGATACCTACGGCGGCTGGTACTCCTATCCCAGCCACATGGAATCCGCGGACAACAGAGAAGTGTTCCCTCCGGATGATCAGGTATGGGTAGATATCGTAGAGTACGGCGACAACGGCTGTATCATGTTCAACAAGGAGATCATGGACGCACTGGGGATCACCCAGGAAGATGTACAGACCGAGGAAGGCTTCTACGCCGCCTGCGAAAAGGTCAAGAATTCCGGTTATCAGGTGGATGGACAGAGTGTGTTGCCGGTAGGCCTGCAGTGCAACCTGTGGATCAACACCAGCCTGGACGGCGTGCTTGTCAGAAACTTCGGTGTGGTACCGGTGGATGAGAACGGAAATTACCGTCATAAAGAGCTGTCTCCCGGATACAAGAACGCGCTGAAATTTGTAAACAATCTGATCCAGAGAGGCTATCTGGATGTGAACACCCTGACCATCGACGAAACCGCATGGAAGACCTATCTGGATGCGAAGAGAGTGTTCTGCTGGATCGGTAACCAGGCACAGCAGGATAAGACAAATATGCCGTGGGTATCATACGGACCGATCCTTGCTTCCAACGGCGCCCGTCCTGTGACCGGCATCAACCAGTCCGCAGGAACCGGCTGGATCCAGACGCTGGTATCCAAGGACTGTGAGAATCCGGAAAAGATCGCGCAGCTTCTGACATGGGCTTCCAGCAGAGATGGCCTGATGGTGAACTATTATGGTGAAGAAGGCGTGGATTATACCATCGACGACGCGGGAATCGTGACGAGGACAGAGGACGGAGAGAAGCGCTACGCGGAAGATTACGACAACAATATGCTGCTCTGGCCGTTCGCAAATACTTCCTTTGAGAGAAATACGGAGCCCGTTCCGGATCCCACCTCCAACAGAGGCGTGGAAGCGGCCCTGATGCCCGCTCTCGGAAAATATGAGGATACTTATATTTATGATTCCTCTCTGCTCGGCTTTGAGAACAGCACGGTGATCGAGCCTTCCAGCGATCTGGGAATCAAGCTGTCACAGGTAAAGACCTATCTGGAATCTCAGAAGGCCAAGATCGCCACGGCGGCTACGGACGAGGAGTTTGAGAAGGAATATCAGAACATGATCGATACGCTCAACAGCTATGATATCACAGCGATCGATGCCGAGTACGATAAAGTGTACAAGGAATACTGCGAGAAGAAGGGCAGCAGTATTGAAGATGTGAACGCGGCGCTGTACCAGTAAGATCCGGATACGGCACCTGACCGGCGGGGGATGCCTGCAGCGGAGGCTGTCAGGCATCCCCCGCTTTTTTAAAAAAGAGATTTCTGAAGGAGGATTCCCATGAAAAAAAAGAAAAAGGGTTACCGTCTGGGCTATGACAGGGCGACGCAGTTTCAGCTTCACACGCTGATGCTTCCGGGGACAGTATTGATGTTGCTGTTTTCCATCGTACCTTTGTTCGGCCTGATCCTCGCGTTTAAGAATTACAGCGTGGTGGAAGGAATCAAGGGCGTTTTTACCAGCCCCTGGTATGGCTTCCAGAATTTTAAGGTGATCTTCGGCAATTTCGACTTTAAGAGAATGCTGGTGAATACCCTCGGCATTAACCTGATCGGAAACGTGGTCAATATCTTTATGGCCATCCTGTTCGCCCTGCTGATCAATGAGATCGTGAACGCGAAATTCAAAAGCTTTGTGCAGACCGTTACCTATATGCCCCACTTCATTTCCTGGGTGGTTTTCGGCGGCATCGTGATGACCATGCTGGATGGGGACGGCGGACTGCTGAACCTGATCCTTTTGAAGCTCGGCGTGATTGACAGCCCGATCGTATTCATGGCACAGCCCAAATATTTCTGGGCGATCGCCATTATCTCGAACCTGATCAAGGAGCTGGGATGGAGCACCATCCTGTATACGGCCGCCATCTCCGGCGTGGACCAGGAGCTGTATGAGGCGGCTGACCTGGACGGCGCGAGCAGGGTTCAGAAAATGCTGCATGTCACCCTGCCCTGCATCAAGGGAACCATCGTGATCATGGTGATCTTCGCGGTGGCGGGCATCATGAACAATAACTTTGACCAGCTCTATGTGCTTCAGAATTCCTTTAATATGGAACGCAGCGAGGTGATCGATACTTATATTTACAAGGTCGGCCTGCAGCAACTCCAGTTCGGTATGGCGGCGGCAGTCAACATTTTCAAATCCGTACTGGCCATTCTTCTGCTGACTACGGCCAATCTGATCTCGAATAAGCTGACCGACAGCGGACTGTTCTAAAGGAAGGGAGAGAAAAGCATGAATAAGATCAAATCCAAACGTGGAAAAAGGTTCAATATTATCCTGACAGTGGTTATGGTTCTGATCATGATCATCACGGTTTATCCGGTATGGTACTCTCTGATCAATTCCTTAAACAGCGCGCAGGATATCGCGAAAAACGGCTACGCCATGCTGTTCCCGGGTGAATTTTCTCTGGAAAGCTGGCAGAGCGTACTGAAAAACCCGGAGATCTTCCGGGCCTTTGGCATCACGCTTTCCAGGACCGTGATCGTTACGGTGATCCAGACCCTGTTTACCTCCATGTTCGCCTACGGCTTTTCCAGAAGCCATCTGGTGGGGAAAAAGTTTTACACGGTGATCGGTTTTGTCAGTATGTATCTGAACGGAGGCGTGATCGCCTATTTCATCCTGTTCAACGCCATGCACATTTACAACACCTACTGGGTGTATATCCTCCCCTGCCTGTTCGGCGGCTTCTATAACGTGATCATCTTCAATACAAACTTTAAGGCGATCCCGGAATCGCTGTTTGAGTCGGCAAAGATCGACGGAGGCGGCGAATATACGATCTTCTTCAAGATCGTGCTTCCGCTTTCCAAGCCGGTCATCAGCGCGCTGGGTATCTTTACTGCGGTAGGAACGTGGAACGATTATACCCAGACGCTGTACTACACCAAGTCGGCGGAGATCCAGACGCTCTCCTATTATATGCTTTCCATTACCAAGGCCAGCGCATCCGCCGCGCAGCTGGGAGAGACCATGAGCGCGGGCGCTTCCGCGATCCTGACCACGGTATCCAATTCCGCGGCGAACTACAAGACCATCGAACTGGCGTGTATGGTGCTCTCGGCACTGCCGCTGATCATCATTTATCCTTTTGCGCAGAAATTCTTTGAAAAAGGCGTTATGGTTGGAAGCGTGAAGGGATAATTGGAAAACGCTTCGGCAGGGAGGTAAAGATTGAAAAATAAGCCTGATGGCTTATTTTTCAATCGGCAGTTTTGCGGTCGGAGCAAAGGACGCTCCGACATGGAGGGAAAAATGGCAGAAATCAGAATAACCGGAACCTGGACGGAAACACCGGTGGACAGACGGATCTTTGGAAATTTTATCGAAAGCGGCTTCGGCAGGCAGGTGACCGGGCTGTGGAGCGAGATGCTGTATAACAGGGCCTTCCGGGACGTCCCGGCCATGAAGATCGCGACGTGGGAATGGCTGGGACTGGATGAGGAGCACTACAATGAAAACGCGCCCTTCTGGCACAGCGGCTATGAGGAGAAGGACTGGCAGGCGATCGGAAATCCGGTGATGGAACATACCTGCGGAACCCATACCTATAAGGGAACGACCTCCCTGCTCCTGGAAAACAGAGAGGGGACGGAATGCGGACTGGTACAGAAGGGGATCCATCTGAAGCGTGGGATGGCGTACCGGTTCCGGATCTTTGCCGGGATCCGGGGAAATATGAGCGAAGCGGGACTGAACGGCTTCGGAGATACCATCCACAGCGAAAAGGAAGAAGTGCTGAAGGTTTCCATCGGAAAATGGGAAAATACATTTGCCCTGACAACGGTGCCGCGTTTATACGAGTGGGAATTTGAATCGGACGCGGATGAGGAGACAGAGGTGCGTCTGACGTTTTCCTTCCCGGGAACGCTGCTTCTTTCCTTCGCGTCGCTTATGCCCGCCGACAACCTGGATGGATGGAGGGCGGACGTGGTGGAGAAGCTGAAGGAGGCGGCCCCCAGTGTGGTCCGCTTCCCGGGAGGCTGCTTCGTCAGCTTTTACGACTGGGAAAGCTCCATTGGGGACCGGGACAAAAGAGAACCGCAGCCAAGCTTCTACTGGGGCGGGCTGGAAGAGAACGATGTGGGTCTGGATGAATTCCTGAAGCTTTCCGAACTGGTCGGCTTCGAACCGCAGATCTGCTTCAACATGATGACTTCGGAGCCCTTCAAGGCCAGACAGATGGTGGAATATCTGAACGCGCCGGAGGACGTGGGAATGGGGCGGCTCCGCATGCTGAACGGACACAGAGAGCCTTACGGCGTGAAGCTGTTTGAAATGGATAATGAGCCGGGAAGAAAATGGACGGCCCATCAGTATGCGCGCCAGTGCGTGCAGTTCGCGCGGGAAATGCGCCTTGCGGACCCGGACATCGAGCTGATGATGGCGGCGTACGCCTATCCTCCGGAACTTCTTCCTGAGATGCTTGAGATCGCGGGGAAGGAGATCCAGTATGTGATCTACCGCCAGGGAGATCCGAAATTCGTTCACCGGATCCTTCCGGTCATCCGGGAATACAATCAGAAAAACGGAACGGATCTGAAGCTGGTCAATACGGAATGGCTTCCCTCCTGCTACAGTCCGGAGCCCTTCGAGGATCCGCGGATGCCGCAGGATTTCCGCTGGCGCGGGAAAATCACGAACGATTACGCCAATATTTTCGGCGTTCAGCAGATCAGTTGGAACTACGCGTTAAACGGCGCGCACAGGCTCTTAGACTACATCAGCTACGGCGGGGAATTCGCGCTGGCGAATTTCAACAATATGTGCAACACCTGGGGGCAGAACATCATCGAAGCCACAAAAGATAGCTGCTACCTGTCCTGCATGGGCCGGGTATTCGCCATGTTCGCAAAGGTATTCGAGCCCTGCCGGGCCGCTTCCGTGGAAACGGGAGAGGAAAACCTGTTTGCGCTCGCGGTCCGGACGGAAAGCGGAAGAGGGCAGCTTTATCTGATCAACCATTCCGGCAAAGAAACGGAAGTCCTCCTTCCGGAAGGAAACTGGCGGCTGACGGCAGGCCTTCAGGGAAGCGGGCGCATGGCGCATGAAACGGAAAACGCGAGCTGCCTCTCCTGCCTGGAAGCCGGAGCGGTGGAAAGGAAGATGACGGTGTCGGGGTTGAGTTTTTTGTGTCTGGAACTAGGGTAGATGGCGGGGATTTTCTATGATTTACGATAAGAACTCCCAAACGAGATACCTGATCAGAGCTACATTGCAGAAAAACTTTCTTTGTGTCCTGAATCTGACAGCCTGTGTCATTTTCCTCGGACTGATCAACGGCGTAGCCTATACAGAGGCCCTGCGCCGTATGACGCAGGCGGTATGGGAACGGGAATGGAGCGGTTTTCTTCATGCCCTGTGCGGGTTTGGAGCAGTGCTCCTGTGCAGTCTGATCCTGAACATCGGAAAGAGAAGGTCTGCTTTCCTGTTAAAAAAGAAGCTCACCTTTGTCTGCGAGGACGCGGTTTATGAAGCCTTTTCCGGAAAGGAATACTGGACGGATCCGCAGGAGGAAATGGTGCTGGGGCATATCCGAAAAAACGTTCCGGATACCATGAAAGATGTGGTGGAAGAAGGGACCGGCACCATCAGCCTCTGTGTCATTATCCTTGCGGGCTGTCTCTATGGAGTGGGACTGAATGGCCCCGTGATGGCTGTTTCGATCGCAGCGACGGTGTGCATGGTATTTTTGACCCGGGAAACGGCAGGACGCGTTCCGGAACTGTATCGGGAATTCGGGGAACGCAACAGCAGGCTGTATCAGCTTTTATGGGAGCAGGTAAAAAACCGGGAGATCGCCCGTTTCCTGAATCCGGATAAAGCGCTGAAAGGATATGAAACGGAATGCGAAAGCTATCTGAAGGTGCTTTTAAAGATCAAAAAGGCGACAAATGGAGTCGGGCTTTTCTCGCAGTTTGGGAGTACCGTAGTGATCATGCTTGCGGCGTTTCTGGGCGGGACGCTGGCTCTGGGACAGAGACTGTCTTTCGCCGACCTTCTGGCCCTGATCATGCTGATCCCGACGGTGGCCTCCTGTATGTTCCGGGTACCTTCCCAGATTCAGCAGTGGAAAAAAGTGTCCGGCAGCTTCCAGGCGATCGGTTCCCTTCTGGAAGAAGCGTCCCGTCCGGAAAGAAAGGAAAAACTGGAAGAGCCGGTCCGTAGCCTGGAAGTATTCGGCCTGTGCTTTTCCTATGAAACAGGACAGCAGATCCTGAAGGAAACTGCAATGAAGCTGGAAGAAGCCGGATTTTATGTGCTGGCTGGAAGTTCCGGATGTGGGAAATCAACCCTGATGAAATGTATCGCCGGTCTGCTTCCCTATGAAGAAGGGAGAATCCTGCTGAACGGTCGGGAGCTGAAGAACCTGAACCGGGATGCGTATTGGAAAGAAGTCAGCTATATCGGCCAGAAGTCCTTTATCCTGGAAGGAACACTTCGGTATAATATTACCCTTCAGAAGGATGAAAACGAGGCGGACGGAAGAAGACTGGAGGAAGCTGTACGCATGGCGGATCTGGAAAGCCTGATCAGGCAGAGCCCAGAGGGTCTGCAGCGGATGGTATCGGCGGATACCCTGTCCAAAGGAGAACGGCTGAAGATCAATATCGCAAGGGCCGTATACCGGGAGACAGGACTCCTGCTGATGGATGAAATGACGGAAGGGCTTGACCCGCAGGCGGAGATCCGGATCCTTGAGGCCCTGAAAAAATATGGGAAGGAACGGGGAATCCTCTGCCTGTGTATTTCCCATCATGTGGAAACACAGAAAAGCGCTGACCGTGTGCTGTTCATGGAGGATGGCAGGATAAAGGCAGAAGGTACATACGAAGAGCTGTGCGGAAGCTGCGAAGCTTATGCTCGGATGACGGGAAGGGAGAAAGCATGAGGGATTTCGGAAAGAATCTGCTGCTTACAGGGAAAATACTGAAGCGCTACGCCGGTGCATATATACCGGCGATGGCGGCACAGATACTGGCTTTCAGTTTTCTGACCTGCTACAATGCGGTGATGGTCCCGGCAATCCTTTCGATGGTATACCAGGCGTTGGAAGCGCAGGACCGGAAGAGCCTGTATCTGGCCTGCGGCTGCGGCGCGCTGGTGATCGCGCTCGCCTTTTTTCTGTGCTACCTGAACAATGTATATCTGGATCTGTACAGCTTCCGGATCGGACTGGGGGCGAACCGGAATATCTGCAGGGAGCTGTTTTCCCTGAGCTTTGACGGGCTGAACAGCCAATATGAAGAGGGGGATATCCAGAACCGGATCGATGAATGTACGGGATGCGTTTCCGGGATTTTTCCCCTGCTCGTTTCTGCCCTTGCAAATGTATTCAGTATGGCCGCGCTCCTGGCGCTGGGAGGGAGGATCTCCGCGGTACTGGCGGGAATCACGCTGGCCGTCATGCTGATGAGCGGTCTGGCTGCCAGACAGGAATCCCGGAAGAGAAGCTGCCAGGAAAAGAGGAAACAGGAAACGGAAGCAAAGGCGGGAGCGGTGCTGTACCAGACGATCGGAGAACAGGAAATCCTGAGCATGTATGGCGTGGCCGGGAAACAATGGGGAGAATACCGGAGACTGAGGGAAGCCGCATGGGAATCCCGGTGGAAACAGGAAGAGGCGGGAATGGTGTCGGGAAGCCTGACGGAGACCTTTACGGGTCTGATGCGCGGCATCCTCAGCACCTTTCTGTTCCGGTTTTACCGGGACGGCTCCCTGGATTCCGGAACGGTTGCGTCCTCATTTTCTGTTTTTGACCAGCTCAGGTCAGTGGCAGGCAGCTTTTCCGATCCGATCAGCAGGGTGGGTACTTTCATGGTTTCTGTCAGGCGGCTGGATGAAATGCTGCAGGCCGGAAAGGTGAGAATTGAGGGAAAGCAGGATACAGGAAAGCCCCAAAACGATACCGCGCCTGTCCTCTCTCTGGAACATGTATCGTATGCGGCTGGAGAGCGGGATATCCTGCGGGATGTGTCATTGACCATCCGGGAAGGGGAAAAGGTCGCCGTCATCGGAGAAAACGGCTGTGGGAAATCAACCCTGTTAAAGCTGGCCGGAGGACTGGACCATCCGAAAGAGGGAGAAATCGCCCTTCTTGGAGTAAGACCTGGGGAAGCGTCCGGCGAGGAACTGCGGCGCCGGGTCAGTTATATCTCTTCGGAGAGCCATCTATATACGGGGGATGTGAAGAGTAATATCGGGATGAACCTGGACGGAGAGAATGAGACGGCTATTGAAGAAGCCTGCGCTGTTGCAGAGCTGTCCGGGGAGAAAGGAGAGGATCTGCTGGAGAAATGTACGTCAGAGCTGTCCGGCGGACAGGCGCAGCGGGTCAATATTGCGCGAGGGCTGGCAAATCAGGTGCCGCTTCTGCTGGCGGACGAACCGGATGCTGGCCTTCCTCCCGCTCAGGGAAGAAGGATGATGGAAAGACTGCTGCGCACTTCAGATACCGCCGTTGTGGTGACTCACCGCTATGAATACCTGGATCTGTTTGACCGGGTGGTTGTGATGGGGAAGGGGAGAGAAACGTGAAACAATTTTTTTTAAATATTTCCTTCCTGTTCCGATATTCCCGGAAAATCAGTAAAAAAATCTTTGCGGCAAGTATACTCTCAACAATATTCAATACCGTTGAACCGTTTGTTCCGCTGCTTTTCTCTGGCATCATCCTGGATGAACTGACAGCTCAGAAGAGATGGAACGTGGTAGTACAGGAGATCCTTGCGCTGGTGGCAATAGAGCTGGTTCTGCGCCTTTTGTGCCTGGGACTGTCCGTCTTTATCAACATGTCGGTCAACCAGTGTGACATGATGAACGGAATCGATTATGCAGGACACTTTCTGGACATGGATTATGAAAAGCTGGAGGACGGGACGGTACGCGATCTTCAGCAGAAGGTCTCCCGGAATGTGCGGGCCAATTCCTTCATCTATGAGGATATGGGAAAGGTGATGACAGGGCTGTTCCAGTTGATCGGGTATTCCTGGCTGATTTTTTTCCTTCATCCTCTGATTCTGCTGCTTGTTGCCCTGGTCATTGTATCCAACTACTTTCTCAGCCTCAGAAGTGAAAAGAATAAATATTCCGTCCAGCCGCAGAAGGCTTCTATGGAAAGAAAGAGCGAATACCTGTTCCGCGTAATGACGGACTTTTCCTTTGCCAAAGAGGTACGCATTAACCGTGCGTCCGTATGGCTGTCCGGCAAGGTGGAGGAGGTACTGGAAAAATATTCCTCTGAAGTGAAGGGCTATTACAGAAAAGAAGCGGCTGTGAAACTCATTTCCGCTTTTGTGGACGCCATTCAGCTGCTTCTCCTGTATGGCTATGCGGCGTGGCAGGCGGTTATTGGACGGATCACGGTGGGAAATTTCAGCGTTTATGTGGGAGCGGTTTTAAATTTCTCAGGCGCATTTGCCTCTCTGGCGGAAGGCGCGGCCCATATCCGGTTCCTTTCAGATTATGTGGAGGAATACAGGGAGTACATAAAGCTGGCGGCACCGTCCGGCAGAGAAAAGCAGACGGTCCGGATCAGCGGGCGGGAGGAACGCCATGTGATCGAATTCAGGAATGTCAGCTTCCGTTACCCGAATACAGAGAGGATAGTGCTGAAGAATGTTTCCCTTACCATTTCCGATGGGGAGAAGCTGGCTGTGGTGGGAAGAAACGGGGCGGGAAAGTCCACCTTCATTAAGCTTCTCTGCAGGCTGTATGAACCGACGGAAGGGAAGATTCTGTATAACGGAACCGATATTTCCACCATATGTTATGCCGATTATGTCCGCCTGCTTTCCGTTGTTTTTCAGGACTACCGCCAGTTTGCGTTTTCCGTGAAGGACAACATGATCCTGAATCAGGAATATGATGCGCAGAAAGCGGCGGAGGCAATCCGAAAAAGCGGCCTGCAGAAAAAAGTGGACGCCCTTCCGCTTGGGACCGATACTTCTGTGGGAAGGGAGTTCGATGAAAACGGGATTGAATTTTCCGGGGGCGAGGGGCAGAAGCTGGTCATGGCGAGGGCCTATTACAGGGACGCGCCCATTGTGATTCTGGATGAGCCTACCGCGGCGCTGGATGCGGCTTCGGAAAGTGAGATTTACATGCATTTTAAGGAGATTATGGGGGACAGGACAGCCATCTTTATTTCCCACCGTCTGGCCTCCGCCAGATTCTGCGACAATGTAGCCGTATTTGATGACGGCAGGATGGTGGAGTACGGAACGCATGAATCGCTGATGAAGCAGAACGGGTTATATGAGGAAATGTTCCGCAGGCAGGCGGAATATTACAGGGGGTAGGATATGAAGCGGAAGAAGAGCCTGTTTTCAAACTGTATATTTATGGTTGGGCTTGCCTTCCGGCTGGACCCGGCCGTTATCTGGCTCCAGGCAGGGCTGACGGTTCTGAAGGCCCTGATGATTTATCTTCCGATCCTGCTTGTGAGAATACTCCTGAATGAAATCACCGCGGGAAACCCTGCGGGCTGTCTGCAGAGCGTGCTCCTTCTGGCGGGCACCTCACTGGCCGGAAACGCCTTGGTGCGTGTTCTGGAGGTTTATTCGGAAAAGCACATGGAGACCGCTCTGAAGAAAATACAGGCCTATCTGGGAAAAGCCGTCATGAAAATGCCCTTTTCCGAGCTGGAGAAGCCGCAGATGCGGGATTTTATCCTGCTGACACAGGAGAGTGGAAAGCTTACGGAGCTTTTTGAAGGATTCAGTGCGCTGGTTACCGGAACCATAACCCTGGCGGGCCTTACCGGGATCATTTTTACGGTACAGCCGGTCATCCTGCTGCTGGTTGCCGCTGTGGTGGCCGTGCGCGTATGGAGCGATGAGAGGAACAGAAAGCTCTGGGAGAAGTGGCGGCCGAAATATGCGCCGGTCATGCGGAGGATCAACTATTTTTTTCATATTATGAAAAGTGTGGACTACGGAAAGGAAATCCGCCTGTACCACCTTGGAAAGTGGGTTTATGACAAAATCGCAGGCATTTCTTCGGGCGAATATATGAAAACGGCGACAGAGCATAACACGGAGCTGCAGAGGAACCATGTGCCTTCGGAATTCGCCATGGTGCTGCAGGAGCTTGCGGTCTATCTGTTTCTGGGGTACAGAGTGGTATTCAGGGGCATGCCGATCGGGGATTTCTCCATGTATATGTCTTCCATACAGGCGTTTTCCGACGGAATGAGGGGGATCGTGGACAGCGTTGCGGCTTTGCTGGAATACGGACTGTTTCTGGAAAATTTCCGCTACTGCGTATGGATAGGAGAGCAGGAAAAAGGGGAAGAAAAAGATTTACCCGGAACGGGTGACGCTCTTTTTCAAAACAGCCGTTTCCGCCAGGCTGAAAAGGCGCCGCTCTGCCTGGAATTCAGCCATGTTTCCTTTTCCTATCCCAATACGGACCGCATGGTCCTGAAGGATATCAGTCTCACGATCAGGGAAGGGGAATCCCTTTCAATCGTAGGGGAGAACGGAGCCGGAAAAACCACGTTTGTAAAACTACTGTGCCGCCTTTATGAACCAACGGAGGGCAGAATCCTTTTAAACGGCGTGGACATTCAGAAAATCCCGCATGAAGCATACATGGCTGTCCTTGGAGTGGTATTTCAGGATTACAGGCTTTATGCGTTCAGCATGGAAGAAAATATCACCATGGGGGAGAAGGCTGAGGAAGGGCGTGTCCTGGAATGCGTGGAAAAAAGCGGACTGTCGGATAAGCTGGATTCTCTGCCGGAAGGGCTGAAAACCAATATTTCAAAGGAATTCGATGAAAACGGGATTGAATTCTCCGGGGGCGAGGGACAGAAGCTGGCGCTTGCCCGCATCCTTTATAAGAATCCCCGCCTGTTCGTGCTGGATGAGCCGACTTCCGCGCTTGACCCTCTGGCGGAATACGAGATGTTTCAGCGGTTCCATGAGCTGGTGAAGGGGAAATGCGCGGTTTATATTTCACACAGGCTGTCTTCGACCCGGTTTACAGACCGGATAGCCGTTCTGGATCAGGGACGCCTTGCGGAATACGGGAGCCATCAGGAGCTGATAAGCATTCCGGAAGGGATCTATGCGGGGATGTTCCGGGTCCAGGCGGGGTATTACATGTGAAAATGACAGAGAATATGGAAAAAAGTTGAAAAAAGACATCAGACTCCTGTTAAAAAAGACAACCATACTGAATTTTTCCAACGGCCTGTTTTATATGCTGTTTCTGCTGTATGCCGCATATATGCTGTCAGAAATCATGTCGAATATTCAGACGGGCCTTCTGGAAAATGCAATAAGCGAGATCATAAAGCTGATCCTTTCATGGCTCTTATATGGAGCCCTTGTCTGGCTGCTGAAACGCCGCATATTATCGGTGCAGACCCGGGAAAAGATGAAGGTGAGGGAATCCTTCATCAGCAGGATCCTTCATATTCCCTATGTGAGAAAAGAATCTGCGGGAACAGTCCTTGAAAATGTAAGCAATGATATCAACAGGATCATCGACCATTTTGGAAACAGAAGGGCGGACGCCGCCGTCGCCACGATCAGTTGTATTCTTTATTTTGGCGTCGCCGTATATACTTCCCCAGGGGTATCGCTGTGCATGGCGCTCCTGGCGTGCCTGGAGATCCTTCCCCATATGGCGGTAAAGCATTTCTTTATGAAGAAATACCTGGACTGCAGAGAGATAGAGGCCGCCATAACGGATATCCTGGTGGACGGATATAAGGGGGCGGAAGAGATCAGGGTATATCGCGCGCTTCCCTGGCTGGATGGCAGGCTGTACAGAAAGCATAAAGAGTATGAAAAGATAGGCATGAAATCGGAAATCGCATTCACCGGGGAAACAATGCTTTCGTCCTTTATAAAACAGGCCATCAATTATGGATTTTATATTCTTCTGGGCCTGTTTTTCGGATGCAAAATCATTACAATGTCAGAAGCTGCGATCCTGGGAGTGCTGGCAGGAGATTTTTTTGCAAAGATGGATCTGCTCTTTCAGATGATCCCGGAGTTTATGTCGGATAAGGCTGCATTTCAGAGAATAATGAAATGGGACAGGGACATGGCGCAGGCAAAGGAGACGGAAAAGGGATCCGGAAGCGGCGAGGGAGACAGGATCCGCATAGAGGATTTCAGCTTATGTTATGGAAAGAAAAAGATCTTTCAAAATTTTTCCGCAGATATTTCGCTGAAAAAAAGGACTGTGATCGTCGGAGAAAACGGGAGCGGAAAAACATCTTTCCTGCGTTTCCTCGCGGGAATCTCGGAAGAAGGAACGGGGACGCTGCGGATGCGGCAGGGAGAGGAATACCGCGCTGTTACGGGGATAGAGGCTGCCTGGCTTCCGCAGGAATGTCCGGCTTTGGTCTTTTCGGCAGAAGAGCTGGTCAGGCCGGAAAACTGGAAGAGATTCCGGGAAAATTCGGAAAAAATGGGACTGGAAGAAGGATGCCTGTATACTCCGCTAAATCAGCTATCAGGCGGACAGAGGAAAAAGATTTACCTGTCCGTTATCTTTTGTACCAATTCCCGCCTGCTGCTTCTGGACGAGCCCACCAATGATCTGGACGAAACCGGGAAAAAGGCGTTGACGGATCTGATGATAAACTATCCGAACGGGATCCTCTACGTGACGCACGATCCGGAATTGATGGAGATTGCGGAAGAAACCATACATATGGACAGCGCCTTGCGCGCGGGAATGCCAGCGGCGGCTGAATGAAGCGAAAGGAATGGGATGAGGAATATGGAAGGGAAGAGCAGGAAGAACGGGAGGATCGTGAAAGAGGGCCTCAGAGCCTTATGGAGAGCGATCGCTATCCTGGCGTTTTATGAAACGGCGGGCATTTTCTGGATGCTGATGACAGGCGTCGTATTGGGGGATTTCACGGACTCTGTCCTGCAATATGATATACACCATTCCATGGTCAGAGTATTTCAACTGATCGGCTGCATTCTGGTCAGTACATTGATCCTCCCCATGGTCGGCCTTTTAGGGAATTACTTCCTGTTTACTGATGCCCTGCGGCATGACAGATTTATATTTCACAGATATTTTGAACTGCCCTATGAAAGACAGAAAGAGATCTCTCTGGGGGAAATACAGTACAGAATAGAAAACGACGCGAATCAGTTCCGCATCATTTTGGTATTTACATGCAAGTACCTGATATGCCTCTTTTTTTCTGTGATTGGATTGCTGCATTTCTTCTATGAAAGAAATTGGGCGATGCTGTGGCCCGTTCTGATTTTTGCGGCTGCAAAATGGGGAATCATGGAATGGATCGGGAAAATTTCTGCCGGTTATTACCGGGCGGAACGGGAGATGAACTCAGAACTGAGAAAGTATGAGATGGATATCTGCTCTTACCTGAAGATCTTTCAGATATTCCGCTGGGAAGACGGAGCCTGCCGCAAGGTCGGGGCTGTGATAAGGGATGGAATAAAAAACAGGCTGAAACCGCTGTGGCAGAAGAAAGCGGGCGCTGAAAGTCTGGAGACGGTAATCAATGCTGTATTTTTACTGGCAATCCTGCTGGCGGGCTGCCTTGAAATGGGAAAAAATCAGTTTGGGCTGTCAGATCTTCTGGTGATACTGGCAATCCTGCCGGTGATAGAAAAGCTCACGGGCATGGTCGATTACTGTATCAAAAATCGAAAGCAGATGAAAGACCTGCTGGAAAGACTGAAATTTTTCTATGAGGATCAGAAAAAGGCAGACGTAGGGGAGAAAAATAAGAGCGAAATAAGGAAGATTTCAGGAAAAGATATCACGTTCGCATATCAGGAAGAAAAGATCCTGAAAAACTTTTCTTTTTCGATCCGGAAGGGAAAAACGGCGATCTGTGGGAAAAACGGAAGAGGGAAGAGCACTCTCCTGAAAATAATCTGCGGCTTTCTGAAAAATTATGAAGGAAACGTATACATAGACCAGATGCTCCTGAAAGGCAATGAGGAAAGCTGGTACCACGACTTCGTATATGTTCCGCAGGAATCCCATATCTTTGCCGGAAAGCTGGAAGAAAACGTGGCAATGTCGGAGTCTTACGACGAAAGCAGGATGGGAAAAGTCCTGACTCTGACAGGGCTGGGACGTCTGTCGGGAAGAGACATTTCCAATGAGACGGTTTCGGGCGGTGAAAGACAGAGGATAGCCCTGGCGAGAGCGCTTTACAGCGAGCGGGAATGGATCTTTATGGATGAACCCACCAATAATCTGGACAGAAACACGGTAATGTGGCTGAAAAAATTTATTTTATCAACGGATAAAGCATTCGTATATGTGACGCATGAAAAGGAGATGCTTGAAACGGCAGGGGATGTTTTATACATGTAAGAATTAAAGCAGAAAAGCCGGCACATCCCCGGCTTTTTCTACTTTCGAAACTCCGGCTCTTCCGACAGCCTCTTGATGGAAACGGAATACTCGGAGGGAGTCATTCCCGTCACCTTTTTGAACTGCCTGGAAAAATAGTGTACAGAGGTATAGCCCAGCCTGTCCGCAATCTGGGTGAAATTCATCCTCTGTCCGCGGATGAGCTGTTTGGCGGCGTCGATTTTCATGCGGGAGAAATAGTCGATGATCCCGCATCCGCTCCGTTCACGGAACAGCTTCTGCATCTGAGAGCGGCCGATCAGGTTGTCGCGGCAGATCTGCTCAATGGACAGCTGGCTTGTCAGATGGTTTTCCAGATAAGAAAGCAGCCGTTCATAGACATCTCCGTCCGCCCTGCCCCGGTGCCTGACGGGCGTTTCCTTCTGACGGATGAGCCTGATGAGGAGCTGTTCAAGGTAGAGCTGGATCATCTGGAGACTCCCGAAGGGAGCGTCGGCGGAAAGTTCCATCTTTTTCGTGTATGGATCGTCCAGAGGCGTGGAAAAGCTCCGCTCGGCCTCGGCCAGTATGTTTGCGATCAGGCTGCGATCCGCCTCCCCGATGCGCAGGGTTTTGGAACGGAAAAAATCCATGGCGGGAGAGTCGCAGGAGAAAGAGACCACCACCAGATTCGGAGCGATCTCCCCATTGGCCTGTACCGCGTGAAATTCCCCCGGCTGATGAAAGACGATTTCATCCTTTTTCAGAGAGAAGGTGCGTTTGTCCGCAGTGACCACGGCTTCACCTTTGTCCACGCACAGAAATTCCCAGAAGTCGTGCTGCTCTCCGGGAAAGGAAAAATCGTTCATGTATTCAAAATAATGGACGGTATATATCCGGTCAATCCGGATGGACGGTGAAAGAGAGACGAAGCTGTAGTCCGCTGTCGCGTCATGCTCCTTCAAACCTCTGTCATTTTCATTTTCCATTTCAGGCTCCCCCTTCCTGTTTCTCAGCATTTTCGAATGCATTTGTATTCCTATCTTAACAAATTTCCTGTCTGGATGCATCTTTTTTTGAAAAAGAGCCTTTAAAACGTAAAAAGATAAAAATGCGGAAATATTGTGCAAAGAATTAGCGGAAGAGCATGTTATAATAAAAAAAGATCAGAATCTGTCAATCCATGGAAACAGGGCAGAAGGAGAAGGGATGCGCTCCCCCAGAGCGGGCGTTATGGAGGTAAATATGGAAAATCTGAGCATGGAAAAAATCTGTAAGGAGATCGCACCGAAGTTTGCTCTTGAAGGAACGCTTACGGAGGCAATTCCCTATGGAAGCGGACATATTAACGATACTGTAAGGCTGACCTGCGAGCTGGAAAACGGAAAGCAGAAGCGTTATATTCTGCAGCGTATGAACGATGATATTTTCAAAAATCCGGTGGAGCTGATGGAGAACGTGATGAACGTGACATCTTTCCTGAGAAAAAAGATCGAGGAGAGGGGCGGAGACCCGGAGCGCGAGACGCTGAATGTGATCCGCACTGTGGATGGAAAAAATTTCCTGAAGGACGAGGATGGAGATTTCTGGCGGACCTATATTTTCATTGAAAACGCCGCCTCGCTCGATATGGTGAGAACTCCGGAGGATTTCTACAACAGCGCGGTCGCGTTTGGAAATTTTCAGCTTTTGCTTCAGGATTATCCTGCGGCGACCCTGCATGAAACCATCCCCAATTTCCACAACACGGTGAGCCGCTTCGCGGACTTCAAAAAGGCAGTGGAAGAGGATGTGTGCGGCCGTGCGAAGGAGGTACAGGACGAGATCCGTTTCGTGATGGAACGGGAAGCGGATACCCATGTGATCTGCGACGCTCTCGCGAAGGGAGAGATTCCGCTGCGCGTTACGCATAACGATACCAAGCTCAACAACATCATGATCGACAATGAGACGGGAAAGGGAATCTGCGTCATCGATCTGGATACGGTGATGCCGGGCTCTGCCCTGTATGATTATGGTGATTCCATCCGTTTCGGCGCGAGCACGGGAGCGGAGGATGAGAAAAATCTGGATCTGGTAAGCTGCGACATGGGTCTGTTTGAGATCTATACGAAGGGCTATGTGGAGGGCTGCGGCGGCAGCCTGACGGAGAAGGAAATCCGCATGATGCCCATGGGTGCCAAACTGATGACGCTGGAATGCGGCATGCGCTTCCTGGCGGACTACCTGCAGGGAGACGTATATTTTAAGATTCACCGTCCGGAACACAATCTGGACCGCTGCCGCACTCAGTTCAAGCTGGTTGCGGATATGGAGAAAAAGTGGGACGAGATGGCCGGAATCGTGGAAAAATATCTGTAAAGCGGCGGATGCAGAACGGTAAAAATGCCTTTTGCTCCGAAAAACAGGAGGGGACGGAATTTCCGTCCCCTTTTAGCTTATACAGTCCGCAGGCTGTGTATGGTCCAGCCTACCATGTCCCGAACCGTCTCCTCCCGGCTCCTGGTATGATATCCCAGACAGTCGCTCGCCTTTTGGTGAGAAAAATTGGAGTTGGAGCCCAGAGTATAGATAGAGTATGGCGTAAAAATGGTGCTCCTTCCCAGACTATGGGAAATGCGGTCGGAAACCGCTGCCAGTGCTCCGGCGAGACTCCGCGGCAGACAGAAGGCGACAGAGGGCCTGTGCACAGCCTGCGCTGCCAGGTTCAGAAATTCACGGATGGAATAATAATGGCCGGACAGGATATAGCTTTCGCCAGCCTTGCCCTGGTCACAGCAGGAGAGAATTCCATCCGCCACATCGCGCACGTCGGCAAAATCGTATCCTCCGGCAACCGCCGCAGGAAGCAGGCCCTTCAGAAAAAGCTTCAGCACCCGCGTCATCTGCCCGGAACCGGGATCATAGGGGCCGAGAAGTCCGGAGGGATGGACGGTACAGGCCGGAAAGCCGGAGGCGGCCTCTCTGAGGACGTACCGGGTGGCCGCAGCTTTGGTTTTGGCATAGTCGCCAATAACAAGCGAGTCGTCGAAATCGCGGATTTCCGTGATCTGCCTGCCATCCTCCGGCTCCGGAAGGGCATGGACACTGCTTACATAGATGAATTTCGATACCCCGTACTCCTCTGCCAGCTCCACCAGATTGCGGGTGCCCAGCACATTGGTGTTCCAGAGCTTCAGACCGTCATAGGACGAGATGCTCACGCAGCCTGCGCAGTGAATGACCACGGCTTTCCGCCCGGAAAGAAACAGAGGCCGGAGGCTTTCCTTTTCGCAGATATTTCCATATACGGTCCGCATGCCGGTAACGGGCGGCTTTTCTCCGGGCAGCAGCAGACCGGTAACCTCTTTTCTCTGCTGCATAAGTCTGCGTACCAGCGTATTTCCCAGATGGCCGGATGCTCCTGTGATAATGTATTCAGTTTCTCCGCCAGATACTTTTTTCAAGCCGTCCTCCTTCCCGAACCCCGGAGGGTTCCTCACAGAAACAGTGTTGATTTCCATTCATTTTTCTGCCTTCAGCATAACAGAAGAATGTTTCCATATTGTTTTGAAATGGTAAAAAAAGCATAAAAGAAAACATAAAATTTTGAGAATTCATACGGGAAATTTCCAGAGCCATCCTTTCCTTTTCATTTCATTTCAAGTGTGTTAAGATGTTATTTAAACTGGTGTATTTCCGTATTGAATGAAAAAGGACGAAATCAGAATGGACAGAAAACGGATCAGTATATATGAAATCGCAAAGGAAGCGGGGGTATCGCCGGCCACAGTATCCCGGGTGATTAATCAGACCGCAAAGGTGAGTGAAGAAAAGAAACAGCGGGTTTTGAAGGTGATCGATCAGTATGGCTTTAAACCGAATGCGCTGGCGAAGGGGCTGAGCAATTCCAGAACCAGAGTGCTCGGCATCCTGTCCGCATGGGTGGACAGCCCTTTTTACGGCAGGGTGATTTCAGAATGTGAGAGGGCCACAAATGAAAGGGACTACACACTCATGATGTTCAGCTTTTCCAGCGATCCGGAGCAGGAGCGGCGGCATCTGGAGAAGATGTACGAGCAGTGTGTGGATGCCGTCATCATTCTTGGTGGGAGCATGGACGGAATTGTAATCGATGAAAAGGCAATTTCCATCATCAATTATATTGCGGAGACCGTTCCCGTCGTGGTGATGGGAAGATCCCAGGGGATTCCCTGCTATGAGGTGCGCATTGACGAAGCAGGAGCCATGGAGACGGCCATGGAATATCTGATCGGGCTGGGGCACAGGGAAATCGCCTTTCTCGGAGGCCTGGTGCTGCGCAGAGTTCGTCTGGGAGAGGATGGTTTCCAGTCCATCTTCCTGGTGTCCATTGCCGTGGCTTCTTACGCCCTGCCTTCTCTGATCGGCGGAAACGGCTACCTTGCCACCTATATTACAGGGATCATGCTGGGCAACCAGGAAATCCCGAAAAAGCGGGAACTTGTGAATTTTTTCGATGCGTTTAACAGCATGATGCAGATGGTCATTTTCTTTCTTCTGGGCCTGCTGGTATTTCCATCTCAGCTCCCCAACTTTTTCCTTCCCGCCCTGTTTGTCGCCCTGTTTCTCACACTGATTGCAAGGCCCTTATCCGTGACGCTGCTTTTGAGTCCCTTTAGAGCTCCGCTCCATCAGCAGCTTCTGGTTTCCTGGGCGGGCCTGCGGGGCGCGGCATCCATCGTATTTGCCATCATGGCCGCCGTATCTCCCAGTTATGGAGACGACTACGTGTTTCATATCGTATTCTGCGTCGTTCTTCTTTCCCTCTTGTGCCAGGGAACGCTGCTTCCCTTCTTCTCCAGGAAGCTGGATATGATCGACAATCATGAAAACGTGCTGAAAACCTTCAACAATTATTCCGAGGAAACCAGCATTCAGTTTATCCGCCTGGAAATCGGCCACAACCATCCCTGGGTCAATCAGACCCTGAAGGAAATCACCACCATCCCCGGCACTTTGATCGCTGCCG
>ERZ780162.737-NODE-737-length-25012-cov-3.930040_pt1 | contig 25012 bp, 17 predicted proteins | sample MGYA00511474_ERZ780162 | MGnify/ENA primary metagenome ERZ780162 (study PRJEB29588, sample SAMEA2143633) | human gut metagenome | biome: human gut; feature: human-associated habitat; material: faeces | place: Denmark | collected 2008/2010 ...
GGAAGGGCCGCTATAGTAGTAGAGCAGGTACCCCGGCTGCCAGGGCTCCAAAGCGCTGTTGATTTGGATCGTGACTTTGTTGCTGTCCAAAAGCTGGATCTGGTCCAACCGCCCCGCCAGGTTGTAGATGGGCAGCCAGTAAGCATTCCCGTATTCCAACCGCTGAAATTCCGTGGCAAATTTGAAATCGTAAGCAGTGTAAAGTTTGTTTGGCTGGTCGTGCAATTTTCGGTACACCGCATGATCCGCCCGCAGGACGGTTCCATGTTCTCCCTGTTGCAGCACCTTGATGGGGATTTTTGCCGCCGCTTTGCAGCGGATGTCCATGCAGGCGTAATAGGTAGCCGAGTTGTCTCCGGTGGCACGGAGCTGACTGAAAAACTCGTTTAATTCCGACATGGAAGTGACCTGGTTTTTCAGGGTTTCGATTTCCTGTTTGTAGGAAGCGATTTCCTGCTGCTCCTTTTCAATGGTCACGCGGCTCTGCTCCAGATCGGTGAGCAGGTCCTCAAAGCTCTTATCCTCCGCGCTGATCTGGGAACGGGCCGCCTCGATGATCTCGTCGGAAAGCCCCAGCCTTTTGGAAATGGCGAAGGCGTTGCTTTTTCCCGGAATGCCGATGAGCAGACGGTAGGTGGGCCGGAGGGATTCCACATCAAACTCACAGCAGGCGTTCTCCACAAAGGAGGTGGAGAGAGCGTAGACCTTCAGCTCGCTGTAATGGGTGGTCGCCATGGTTCGGATGCCCCGGTCATGCAGATGGTTCAGGATGGCGATGGCCAGCGCCGCGCCCTCCGTGGGGTCCGTGCCTGCACCCAGCTCGTCGAAGAGACAGAGGGAATCCGCGTCCGCATCCTTCAGGATGGAAACGATGCTGGTCATATGGGAGGAGAAGGTGCTCAGACTCTGCTCGATGCTCTGCTCATCCCCGATGTCCGCATAGACCTCCCGGAAAATGGAAAGCTCCGAACGGTCCTGGGCGGGAATATGAAGCCCCGCCTGCCCCATCAGACAGAACAGTCCCGTGGTTTTCAGGGAAACCGTCTTTCCGCCCGTATTGGGGCCGGTGATGATGAGCAGGTCGTAGTCCCTGCCCAGCCGGATATCGATGGGAACGGTCTTCTTTTTGTCCAGAAGGGGGTGTCTTGCCCCACGGATATCGATGATATGATCCTCGTTGAAAACGGGCTTGGATGCATTCTGTTCCAGGGCCAGAGAGGCTTTTGCAAAAATGAAATCCAGACGGGTCATCACGTGCTGGTTTTCTGCAATTTCCACCGTATGCTCCCCGGCGAGAGCGCTGAGGGAGGCGAGAACCTTTTCGATTTCTTCCTTTTCCTTAAGCTCCAGCTCACGCATCTGGTTATTCAGATTGACTACGGCGGCGGGCTCAATGAAAATGGTGCTCCCCGTGGAGGACTGATCGTGGATCATGCCCGGCACCTGGCTGCGGTATTCCGCCTTGACGGGCAGACAGTAACGCCCATTTCTGGTGGTGATCAGGGCGTCCTGCAGATAGGAATGCAGAGAACCGTTCACCATGCTGTTCAGCTGGGAATGAATCCGCTCCGTGGTCACGGCCATGCTGCGCCGCACATGTTTCAGCCCCGGACTGGCATCGTCGCTGATTTCCTCCTCGGAAAGAATGCACCGGTAAATCTCCTGAGAGAGCTGCGTCAGCGGCTCCAGCGCGGAAAACAGCGGTGTCAGGGAATCGTCCGGAACATCCTCCCGGTCTTTTCTTCCGTAATTTTTCACCCGTGCGGTATTCTCCAGCAGGGAAGCGATGTGCAGAAGCTCCGGGATGGAGAGGGTGCTTCCGATTTCCAGGGATTTTAAGCTCATGCCCAGCTCCCTTGTGCTCCCGAAGGAAATGCTTCCCTTTTTGAACAGACGGGTCAGAGCGTCCGCCGTTTCCTGCTGGGCGCTCTCGATGTCAGAAAGCTCCGTCATGGGCACGAGCTCCCTGCAGAGCCTGCGGCCGGGATCGGAGGTGGCATGCTCCGCCAGCCGGTCGATGATTTTATTATATTCAAGCGTTTTTAATACTTTCTTATTCACGTTATTCCTCCAGAGCGGCACGATAGAATCGTGCCGGATTGCGCTGCGCGCAATCATTATACCACGCGCGCAGGGGAGAAAGCGACGCCGGAGGCGGCATTTTCTCCACAAGCCGTGGGATGCAGGTATAATCCCCGCGAAGCGGGGCGGCACGATAGAATCGTGCCGGATTGCGCTGCGCGCAATCATTATACCACGGATAAAGGGGCAGAGCCAGTCATTTGCATTTTTCGATCAGCTTTTTGTAGACATGCGTGACCATCCATGGCTCGTTGGAAACGCGAAGAGCATCCTCGAAGGACCACCATTTTACCGCCTGATTTTCAGCCGAATTTACAGTGAGGGATTCCTGTTCCCCGGCTTCGGCCAGATAAGTTACGTTCAGATGCAGGTGGCTGGGCACGTAGCGGCCTTTTTTGACATGGCCGTTCACCGTCAGAGACTCCAGACTGAAAATATCGCTGCCAGGAAGAGCGGCGCCTCTTATGCCCGTTTCCTCCTGCAGCTCCCGCAGTGCGACGGAGCGCAGATCCTCAACCCCGTCCGCGTGGCCGCCGATCCATGACCAGGAGTCATAGATATTATGATAAACCATCAGGGTTTTGGTGCGCTCAGGGTTGATCGTCCATATGGAGGCGGTAAAATGGGCAATCTGGTTTTCACGGTCAAGGTAATCGGAACAGTTTTCCATATATTTCAGGAACAGCTTCTGATCCTGCTCCTCCTGCTGATTGACAGGGGTATAATTTTGAATTTCATGGTATAGAGACATGGCTTTCACCCTCCCGTTTTTTTCAGCATAGCACATTTTCAATGCTTTTGCATCCCGGAAGTTACTGCCCGCCGGCCACCCGGCGGACAGCGGCCCATGAAGACTTCCTTCTGCGGAAAACGTTTTCTCAGTTGAAAAAAAGAGGCATTTTTGCTAGTATAGGAGCGTAAAGAACAGCGTATCGGGCAGCATGCTGTTCCCGGCGGCGCTGTCAGCAGGAAAAAAGGCTGCATACAGGAGACGTTTTGGCAGAAAAAGCGCTTTTGGAAGTGCAGAGAAAGGCGGCCAGAGTGAAGGTGATGGAATTCCTCAACGCGCACAGGGAGGATGAGGATCCCTGTGAATGCGTGATTTTGCCAGATGGCAGTATAGAAGAGCCTCTGCCTTCCCATATCGGGAAGCTGGCGGAGATTGCGGGAGCGGATTCCGCAGTGCTCAATGGAAATATGGAGAAAAACATGGAGCCACTGTTTTGGCTGGTGGAATACACCGGCTGCATGTCCGTGTGGCAGACACGCGTGGTGGCACCATCGACGGCGACGCAGGAGCAGGAGGAAACCCTGGAAGAGCTGTACGATGCGGCACTTCTGTCTCCCGGCTATCTGAGAGAGACGGCGGGAGAAAATTACAGGCAGAGCGTGGAACGGGCCAGAGAGTCCATTGCAAAAAGAAAATAGCGGAAAACAGCCGCGGGGGAGGGAGAAGCCTCCCCGAATTTCTGTCGGGGAAAAAACGCTTCCCGGCAGGGATGGTTGAAAAGAGAGATCAGCGGCAGCATCGCTGACGCTCCGGAATGAGGATTGACATATGACGGATCAGGAAAAAAAGAACGAAGCGGGACAAAAGGCCAGAGAAGAAAAAAACACTCCAAAGGCCCAGCCGGCCTCGGATTCCGCCGGAACGGATATCAGCTTTATCAAGGAAAAGGTCAAGGAAAGGCCAATCAATAAAAGGAAGCTGTTGAAGCGGACCATGATTACCGCCTCCATGGCCGTGATCTTCGGACTGATCGCCTGCTTCACCTTTCTGATACTTGAACCTGTTTTCAGCAACTGGCTTTATCCGGAAGAGGAGCCGGAACCGGTGCAGCTTCAGGAGGAATCGGAAAACGAGGAAATGCTGCCGGAGGACATGGTGCTGGAAACGGAGAGCGAGGAGGAAACCACACCGCCCGTACAGACGACCGTGGTGGAGCGGGTGGAGCTGGACGTTTCCGATTATCAGACGCTCTACAGCAACCTTTACAAAATGGTGCAGGAGGTGTCCAAATCCCTGGTGACGGTGATTGGAATCACCTCCGATACGGACTGGATGAACAATTCCTATGAAAATGAAGGGCAGAACGCGGGACTGATCGTGGCGGACAACGGCAGGGAGCTTCTGATCCTGACGGAAAAGGAAATCGTGGATCAGTCGGAGGAGCTGAACGTGGTGTTCTGCGACAACACGCAGGTGCAGGCAGAGCTGAAACAGGCGGATTCCACCGTGGGGCTCGCGGTGATCAGCGTGCTGCTGACCGATATCCCGGACGCCACAAGGGAAACCATATCACCGGCCAGACTGGCCAGCTCCAGCAACAGCGGCCTTCTGGCAACTCCGGTCGTGGCGCTGGGCCGTCCTCTGGGCAGGGCAAATTCCGTGGTATACGGGATGATCACTTCTGCGGACAGCACCCTGAACCTAGCGGACGGAAATTATCAGCTTCTGACTACAGACATGTATGGAAGCACCTACGCGAGCGGCATCCTCACCAACCTGAGCGGCCAGGTGCTCGGCATTATCTGCCAGGAAAACAGCGCGGAGGATACGCCGAACCTGATCACCGCCTACGGCATCAGCGGACTGAAAAATCTGATTGAAAAGCTTTCCAACGGACAGCCCTCTTCCTCTCTCGGCATTTTCGGCACGGATGTGCCGCAGGAAATCCAGGAGACCCAGGGCGTGCCTGCGGGCGCATATGTGACGGGTATTGTCATGGATTCCCCGGCCATGGTTGCGGGAATTCAGAGCGGGGATGTGATTGTGCAGATGGGAACGGAGCCGATCGATTCCTTTTCCGACTACACCTCAACCCTCATGGGCCTGCTTCCGGATACGGAGGTCACGCTTACCGTCATGCGCCAGGTGCAGAACGAATACCAGGAGATGACGGTGGATGTGCTTTTGAATACGTTGGAATAGAAAAAAGGAGTTAGAGAAAAAATGAAATATATCAGAGATTATAAAGAAGGCGACCGGATGTTTGATATCTATCTGTGCAAGCACAAACAGTCCGCCGTGACCAAGAACGGAAAGCCCTACGAGACCGTGATCCTGCAGGATAAGACGGGCACTATCGACGCCAAGGTCTGGGACCCAAACAACGCGGGAATCGCGGAGTTTGACGCGCTGGATTACATAGAGGTGTATGGAGATGTGAACAGCTTTCAGGGCGCGCTTCAGGTCAACGTGAAGCGGATCCGCGTCTGCCATGAAGGGGAATACGACCCCGCCGACTATCTGCCCGTGAGCGGTAAGAATATCGATGAGATGTATAAGGAACTTCTGGGACTCATCGGCCGCACGGAAAACGAATACCTGAAAAAGCTGCTGGAAAGCTTTTTTGTGGAAGACGAGGCATTCATCCGCGCCTTCCGAACCTCCTCCGCAGCCAAGACCGTCCACCACGGCTTTGTGGGCGGCCTTCTGGAGCACACCTTGAGCGTGGCGAAGCTGTGCGAATATTTCTGCAAAACCTATCCCATCCTGAAACGGGATCTGCTGATCGCCGCCGCCCTCTGCCATGACATCGGCAAGACGAAGGAGCTTTCTCTTTTCCCGGAAAACGACTATACCGACGACGGCCAGCTTCTTGGCCACATCGTCATGGGCGCAGAGATGGTGGGCGAAAAGGCCCGTCAGATTCCCGGCTTCCCACCTGTGCTTGAGGCGGAACTGAAGCACTGCATCCTGGCCCACCACGGCGAATACGAATACGGCTCCCCCAAAAAGCCCGCCCTGATCGAAGCGGCCGCCCTGAATCTGGCCGACAACGCGGACGCGAAGCTGGAGACCTTCTCCGAAGCTCTTCAGGGAGCGACGGGATATGGCTGGCTTGGATATAACCGGCTGTTTGAGTCCAACATCCGCCTGACCAGGCTGGACTGAAACAGCCTGCCAAAGAGAAGTGGTCTGTTGGAGAGAAATGCTCTGGAAAGGAACGGGCTTCTGTATGGAAGTGAAGAAGAATGATATTTTTACCGTAAAAATCACCGATACCGGAACGGACGGCGAAGGAATCGGAAGAGTGAGCTGGCCCGGAAGGGAAGAACCCAGAAAAGTGAACGGATCCGGTGGGGAAGAATCCGGGAAAGTGAGCGGGCGTGGTGGGGAGAAGCCATGTGCGGAAGACGCAGTGCCTGTGGACAGGACAGGGGAGGCCGGAGGCTTTACCCTGTTTATTAAGGACGCCGTGATCGGGGATACTGTGCAGGCAAAGGTCATGAAGGCGAAGAAACACTATGCCTATGCGAAGCTGGAGAAGGTGATCGAGCCTTCTCCTTTTCGCGTTACGCCCCTCTGCCCCTTCAGCCGCCAGTGCGGCGGCTGCCAGCTTCAGACGCTTTCCTATGAGAAACAGCTGGAATTTAAGGAAAAAAAGATCCGGAACAACCTGATCCGCATCGGCGGCCTGGCTCCGGAACAGGTGGAAAAGATCATGGAGCCGATCATCGGCATGGATGATCCCTGGCACTACCGCAACAAGGCCCAGTTTCCCTTCGGAACGGATAAGGACGGAAACGTGGTGACGGGCTTTTACGCGGGCCGGACCCATACCATCATTCCCAACACGGACTGCGCGCTTGGCGTGCCGGAAAATCGGAGGATTCTGGAAATCATTCTGGCGCATATGAAGCGCTTTCAGATCAGCGCCTATGACGAGCAGACCGGAGAAGGCCTGCTGCGCCACGTTCTCATCCGCAAGGGCTTTCAGAGCGGACAGCTCATGGTCTGCCTGGTGGTAAACGGCAGCCTCTTCCCGGAGGAAGAGACGCTTGCCGACGCGCTCTGGCAGCTTCCCGGCATGACGAGCCTGTCCGTCAACACCAACCGGGAGCGCACCAATGTGATTCTGGGCAAAAAGCTGCGCGTGGTGCGGGGGACCGGCTTCATCGAGGATTCCATCGGCGGCATCACCTTCCGGATCTCGCCCCTTTCCTTCTACCAGGTGAACCCTGTTCAGACGGAAAAGCTTTACAGCCAGGCCCTCGCTTACGCGGGCCTGACCGGAAAGGAGACCGTGTGGGATCTCTACTGCGGCATCGGAACGATCTCCCTGTTTCTGGCGAAACAGGCGGGAAAGGTGTACGGCGTGGAAATCATCCCGGACGCCATCCGGGACGCCCGGCAAAACGCGGAGCGAAACGGAATCACCAACGCGGAGTTCTTCGTGGGGAAGGCGGAGGAGGTGCTTCCGGAGAAATATGAAAAGGAAGGTATCCATGCGGATGTGATCGTGGTGGACCCGCCCCGCAAGGGCTGCGACGAAAGATGCCTGGAAACTATGGTGAAGATGCAGCCGGAGCGGATCGTGTACGTGAGCTGCGACTCGGCTACCCTGGCCAGGGATGTGAAGTACCTGCGGGAGAACGGGTATGAGATTGTGAGGGGGAGAGGGTGTGATATGTTTCCGGGGACTGTCCATACAGAAGTCTGTGTGAAGCTGGAGCGGGTGAGCAGGTAAAAGGAAGATAGCGGCACAGGAAAGGGATTAAAAAACATTGATTTTTTCGTTTGGTTTCGGTGCTTTTTGAAAAACAGGGTTTTGTTCTATAGAAAGAAGTATATTTTTGAAAATTATAAAAATTAGAAGAATTGCGGGGAAGAAAAATTGAATAATAGAAAGCAGATGGGAAAGAATAAAGATGGGGTGATATTTCCTGTCGCTCCAAATCTTTCTGAGATGAGTGATACTTATTTGAAATTTATAGAAGAAGTGAAAGCAGAAATTCAGAAGCAGCGGATTTCGGTTGTATTGAATGCAAATTCCAGTATGATCTGTCTCTATTGGAATATTGGCAAAGCTATTATGAAAAAGCAAGAGGAAGAAGGATGGGGAGCGAAAGTCATTGACCGTATGTCAAAAGACTTAAAAGATGCTTTCCCTGAAATGTCTGGACTTTCTCCGAGAAATATTAGATATATGCGGAAATTTGCTGAGTGTTGGCCTGACTTTGAAATAGTGCAACGGGTCGTTGCACAAATTCCGTGGAGAAGCAATATCTCTTTGTTGGATAAACTGGCAGACATAAAGAGCCGTATATGGTATGCGCAGAAAACGATAGAAAATGGCTGGAGTAAAGCAATACTTGACATGCAAATTGAGAGCAGACTCATGGAGCGTTCAGGTAAAAGTGTGAATAATTTTCCGACAGCACTTCCGCCAACAGATTCTGATATGGTTAATCAGGTATTCAAAGATCCCTACCTGTTTGACTTTCTCGGAACAGATATGCCTCGCAGAGAGGTGGAAATAGAGCGTCAACTGACAGAACATATTCAAAGCTTTCTGTTGGAACTGGGCCAGGGGTTTGCCTTTGTTGGCAGACAGGTTCATCTGGAAGTTGGCGGTGACGATTTTTATATTGATCTACTGTTTTACCACCTGAAGCTCCGGTGTTATGTTGTAATTGAACTGAAAGCCTGTGATTTTGAACCAGGATTTATCAGCCAGTTAAATATGTATCAAAATATAGTCAATGATATTTTACGGCATCCCGATGATAAGCCGACCATTGGTCTGCTATTGGTAAAAGGAAAAAATGAAACAGTAGTAGAATATTCTCTAGCGGGATACCAAAATCCGATTGGCGTAGCAGAATGGAAAAACCAGATTGCTAAGGCATTGCCGGAGGAATTGCGAAGCAGTCTTCCATCTATTGAAGAAATTGAAAAAGAGCTGGAGTAATTGTGCAATGTTCCATTGCACAATTAGAGCCGACATAATCATTAGCTGGAATTTATCCTTCCGCCAAGGCTAAATTCTGCCTCCCGGGAATCCGAATCACAGCTTCAACACATACAGAAGTCTGTGTGAAATTGGAGAGGAGAGGATAAGGGAGCATTGTAAATAAGGAACCGCAAGAGCGCATCGATGCTCTTACTTCTTTCCTCGAAGGGCAGGCGACAGCGGTCACTGCAGATGGATGGAAAGTATAATTTATTGGCGTAGCTGCTCTCGGACAATTCGCATATGCCGATACGGGTAGCTATTTTTTCTGGAAAGACCAAAGCCGATAATATGTATTCTGTAAGGGAATTCGGCAACCAGTGCCTGCTGTATTCGTTGGATGAGGTGCTGCGTTATGGAGACATTCTGAATATTATTCAGGCAGATGAAACGGATCGTGTCGTAGAAAGAAAAGAAGTTCCGCTGTTTGAAAATGATGTATTTCGTGAAGCTGTGATTAATGCTTTTGTTCATAATTTATGGGTATCAGGGAATGAACCTATGCTTACAGTTTTTCCAGACAGGATAGAAATACTTTCACGCGGTACACTCGCGCCGGGACAGACAATGGAAGGTTTTTTTGCCGGAGAGTCAATTCCGGTTAATAAGAAGCTGTCCGAGATTTTCCTGCAATTGCATATCAGTGAGAAAACAGACCGAGGGGTGCCGATTGTTACGCAGCGTTATGGAAGAAACGCCTACGAATTCAGGGAAAATTCGATTGTTATCACAATTCCGTTCAACTGGATTAATGTCATGGGCGATAAGGTGGGTAATAAAGGGGGCAATAAAAACCACAAGTACGGCCTGAATCAAACGCAGGTGCGTATTCTTGCTGAAATAATGAATAACCCCAATATTACAAAAGGCACGGCTGATGGAACTGTTAGGTTTGGGGAAGACTACAATCGACAGAGGAGTGTCGGTGCTGAAAAAAATGGTTATATAGAGCGAGTCGGCTCCAGGAAAGCAGGATACTGGAAAGTCCATGATGGATTTGAATGATATTTGTCACGTCCCTTGCGGCGGTTTTCAAATAGTAAAAAATGGAAGGGCATGGTACAATAGTAAATAAGTGGTGCAGTATCTACGAAAGGATAACGGTATAAATATATGGGGGACATTCATCAACTGATCGAGTATTTTGAGGATTACGATTTTTATGATAATGTTTTGTCGGCGGAAGTAAGGGATAAGGAAGCGAAAGATATTTTACTGGAAAAATGTGATTTTGCAAATGTATCCTCCAGACTGAACAAGTGGAAGCTGGAGAATATTGTACATATATTAAAATCCAGGGTGTCCCCCGGCCAGAAGAGTAAGCTGAAGGCCGTTGTAGAAGAATATGTAGGCCATAAAATCTCCATTGAGGAGCTGTTTGGGCAACTCGCATTCAGGTCCTCCCATTTTTTACAGGAAGTCAAAAGGGATGTCAATGCCATTGAACAAAATTCCAGGTTCTTTGTATTTTATCCTGTAATTTTAAATCGAAAGAAGGGTACACAGCAGCCTTTGTTTACATTTTCCTGCGAATGCATGGAGGAAGCGCTCCAGATTCAGAAAGCATTTGTTAATAGAAATGTTCTTACCCTGATGCTCTCACAGAAGATGGATATGGATTTATCGGATGTCAAAACTTCTTACGGAAAGAAAATAGATGAAATGGCATCTGCGGTGGATGCTCTTCATCCGTCCTCTCTTATTTCAGAGATGTATCAGATCATATGCGGAGAATTTCGGCATGTTTTCAGGGAAGATCTGGCCGAATACAGATTAAGCGGGGAGTGGCAGCTGCTCGAGAAGGCAATAATTTCATTTCAATCTTCGGAGGCAGTCATTGAAAATTGTTTCCGTGATGAGATGGAAACAATGAAGCGGTTTATTAGTCAGGATGACATTTTACCGGAAACAGTGAAGCAATATACAGGGCTTGCTGACTATCGGCCGCAGAATATCGATGAGGTTCCGTTTGACGGTAGCTATTTGGGGAGTTATCAGGACAAATATCCGCTGAATCAGAAGCAATGGAAATTGGTCCAGCTTGCGAATCAATCGAAGATTTTATGCGTGGAAGGCCCGCCTGGTACAGGAAAAACCACCCTGTTAAAGGAAATAATCGCGGATACAATGGTACGGAAGGCGGACGTCCTGCTGTCGGTGTGGGATCAGCCCTGGACGGATATGGGGAAAGAGGGAAAGGATATCAGCCGCTCTCCGCTGGGGGGCGAAAATCTTTACTCCATAATCATAAGCAGTACCAATAAAAAGCCGATTGATAATATTGGAATTGAAATGCTGCGGGAGCTTCCGTTCTTTTCCGAATATGCGGGCACGATTCACGTGACAGCAGGTGGGGAGAATGCTGATCATGACAGGGGAGAGCAGAAGGAGGAGAAGAAGGGAACACTTGAGGAGACCGGCAAGAGGGCCGGCAGCAAGATTTACAAGGAACTCGACAGTGAGCCTGACAAGGCGTCCGACAGCAGGCCTGATAAGGAACCCAAAAGGGAATCCGACCGTGAATTCCACAAGGAACACCAGGAGGAAAAAGCGGAATATTCAGGCATATTTTGTGCCAGGCTCGGCCAGGCAAAACGTATAGAGGATTTTTATTTACTTGTATTCCAGCCGTTCCTTGCCTATTTGGAAGGAAAAGAGATAACGGCGGAGGAGGAAAAGGCTGCAAAAGACAGTTATGTAGAACTGCGCGCCAAAATGGAACATATAAACCATTCGATATCTGGTTTTCTTTCCTTGCGGGATACATATAGAGACGAGTCTACCGCACTTTCTCCCGGAGCGCTGGATGAGAGGCAGAAAGCGCTTGTGAAAGAGTCCGAGCAGCTGGCCATAGAGAACGAGATGTATCAACGTAACTCCAGGGACATCCAGGAGCAGCAGGAAGATAACGAGAGCCAGAAAAAACGTTTGAATGATGCGCTGTTAGTGGAGGAAAATGAGAACAGCATTGCCAAAGAACAGCTTCGTAAGCTCTATTCGGATCTGGAGGAATATGAGAGCGTAACAGGAATCAAGAAGCTGTTTGGCTTTCTATTTCCCAGAGTACGTGAGATTCGGGCGGTTTATGGCTCTGCACATCAGATCCGTGACATGATTGAAGAGGAAAAAGGCAGGTGTAGCAGCCGGGAGGCAAGGATGAACCAGCTTCGACAGGATGTTTCCCAAGCAGAGGAGAGCCGGGCGAGGCTGTCTGCGGAGGCAGAGAAGGTTCAAAAGCAGCTGGCGTTTAACTGTTCTATGGTTGAGCAGAATCAAAAAGAACGGGAAAAATTAAAGGAGTTTTTGGGATATATTACCGAGTTAGAGCAGGCGGTGCAAGTCCCCGTAGCTCAGTGGATGGATCTGGAAGCCTATGAGATATACACTCTGAAGGAAGTGTATAAGCTTCGAAACCGGCTTTTTCTGGCGGCCTTGTCCCTGTTTGAGTGCTACATTTTTCTCCACAAAAAGCCGATTCTGAACAATCTGAAGCTGCTGTTCACTAAAAAGGACGGAGATGATGGAAACAGTTTTTATAACTGGTGCAGCATCCTGTATAATGGAGATGCGCCTTATGCAGCGAAACGGGCGGATTTGGTCCGGACATTATGGGAGACATTTTTCATGTGTTTCCCAGTTGTGACAACGACGCTTCATTCCTTTCGCAAAAGCGTGTTTGCAATGGTGCCGGATTTATTTGATATGATGTTGGTTGATGAGAGCGGACAGATTGTTCCATATTATGTGCTGGCTCCGTTGTACCGAATGAGACGGGCGGTCTTTGTGGGTGATGTGAACCAGATTGAACCGATTAAAAATGTCCCGGCCGGTTTGCTGAAAACGAAATATACGCAGAGACTGGGGGAGGAGCAGTATAAGCGGTTCTGTCTGGACGATGCCAGCGTCCAGAGCTATGCCGGGAGAGCCAGTGATTTTTGTGAGACGGTGGGCAGCAGAAGGGGTGGCGTGATCTTAAATGAGCACAGGCGGTGCGAACCGGCAATAATGGCATTTTCCAATGAACTGGTGTATGAACATGTTTTGGAGATCATAGGGGAAGATAATCATAACAAGTTATTTGGCAGCAATCTGGTTGCGTTTGATATCAGAGGACTCAAAGCAGCCCAGCATTATAACCGCGCGGAGATACAGGCGTGCAAAGAGATTATTCGGCTTTTTGTAGAAAAGTACGGGGAAGAGGTGAAGCAGGATATTGGTATTATTACACCATTTTCAAAGCAGGCGTCCATGCTTCAGAAGGAAATTCAGGATGTGGAGAGCGGAACCGTTCATGTTTTCCAGGGGGCGGAGAAAAAATATATTTTATTTTCCTGTGTGGTGGATGATGCAGAGAAGACGCCGGGATTATACAATTTTATCGGAGGAAAATGCAATCTGCTCAATGTAGCATTTTCACGTGCAAAGGAGCAGTTTATATTTGTTGGAAATCTTCAGGCGGCAGAGTGCAGCGGGAATTATTTAAAAGAGGCTGTCCGAATAATTAGAAGGGACGGGAAGATATTCAGTTTCTTTGACACCGAATGTTTTACCAGGGGAGACTTCCTGGCAGATGAAACGGTAATGCGGGTATTGTCCGGAAAACAGACGTGTTTCGGATCGGATCAAATAGGCAAATATCTGAATCAGAAGATCCCCCATAACATCATTGATACATCGCAGCTTCATAATGAGATATTGAATGAAATATTGTCAATGGCAAGCAGCAGTATCCACATTATATCTCCATGGATTGGACGTAATGTTGTTACAGACGATATGCTGACAACAATTCGGACCAAGACGGAGGATGGGGTTAAAATTCACATTATATTTGGCTATAAAGCAAAGGAATGTTCTCTGGCTGATATTGATGATCTGGTGCGCCGGGATGTTTCCTGGAACAGGGAGGCAGCGGCCCAGGCAATCCGCGGCTTGTTGGAAATCTTGGGGGAGGATCTTGAATATCTGCCCCCATCCCATGTAAAGCTTTTGCTGGCCGATGACAGGTATCTGTTCATTGGTTCTCTAAACTGGCTGTTTAACAGCGGTAAGACGGCGCAGAAGGAAATCAGCTGCCTGGTTACGAATTTGGATACGATACAGTATGTGAAGAAAAAGTTTCTAAGTTGATATTGACTCTGGCTTACTGCCTGGTTTGTACAAATAATTCGGTGGTAATTTGGGTAGAGCTTAGTTCCATCAATGGGAGAGGAAAATACAGATTCAGAAGTAAAACAGTAGAACGAGAGGAGAAAGGCATTTCCCATGGTTATAAATCCGGACACGACAGAGTCCCCTATGAAGTTCAAAGGAAAAAGCCAAACCCTACCATGTTACTGCGGACATGACTGTGCCAGATGCACTACATATATCGCGACGCAGAGAAATGACAATACCCTGCGAAGACAGTCCCAAAACTTTTATAAAGAAAGCTTTGGCCTTGACCTCCCGCTTCATGAATTCAACTGCAGCGGAGGCAGATCCGACAGGGTATTTAAACCTTGCAGGGAATGTCCTTTTATCAGGTACTGCATCCGGCATAACGTCGGTTCTTGCAGCAAATGCCCGAAATATCCGTGCAAAGAGATTTCAGATTATCAGGAAAAGTATGTAAATAAATGCAACCAAATATAATGGCGATGCTGAAAAAACGCTGCCCCTCACCCCACAGGAGCCCCTACCCCATGACCAGACAGGAAATCTTCACTTATGTAAAAACAAAATACCGCACAGACCCGGACTATCCCTGGTCGGACCCAAACGCCGTCCTGCGCCATGCGAATAGCAGAAAGTGGTACGGACTGGTGATGGAAGTCGGGCGGGACCGGCTGGGCCTTCCCGGCAGCGGCACGGTGAACGTGAAATGCGATCCCGCCATGAGCGGCTTTCTGCGGACGCGGGAAGGCTTCCACCCGGCATATCATATGAACAAGGAAAAGTGGCTCACCATCCGTCTGGACGGCACCGTGCCGGAGGAAGAGATAAAAAATCTGATCGATCTCAGCTATGATCTGACGGCGGAGAAAAGCAAAAAATAGCATGGAGGAAATGACAATGAGAAAAAATTTTGGAGCAAAGCCCTGGACCTATCCCCAGCCGGTGTTTATCATCGGAAGCTATGACGAAGAGGGAAAGCCTGACGCGATGAACGCGGCCTGGGGCGGCATCAGCTGCGACACGGAGCTGTGCCTGTGCATCAGCGCCGGTCACAGGACGACGAAAAACATTTTGGAAAAGAAAGCTTTTACGGTGAGCATGGCCACGGCTGGGCAGATGACGGCTTGCGATTACGTGGGCATCGTGTCCGGTAACGATACGCCGGATAAGCTGGAAAAGGCCGGTTTTCACACCAGGAAGGCAGAGTTCGTGGACGCGCCGGTGATTGAGGAGTTGCCCATGACGCTGGAATGCAGGATGATCAGCTACGATCCGGAAAGCTGCCACCTGTTCGGCGAGATCGTCAACGTCAGCGCGGATGAAAGCATCCTCACGGATGGAAAAATCGATATCGCGAAGCTGGCTCCGATCACCTTTGATCCGGTGGGAAACGTCTATCATGTGATCGGGGAAAAGGCGGGAGACGCCTTCCGGGAAGGGATGAAGCTGAAATAGACGGCGGAACGGCAGCCTGCGTGAAATTAGGGAAGGGTCATAGGAAAGTCAGGAAAAAGCAGGGAAAGGAACATGAATTATAAAGTAGCAATTTGCGATGATTCAGATGCGGACAGACAATATATCTACGGATTGACAGACAGATGGGCGCAGAAGGCGGGACATACGCTGCAGATTTCTCTGTTTTCATCCGCTGAAAATTTTCTGTTCCATTATGAGGGGGAGAAAGATTTTGATATATTGCTTCTTGATATTGAAATGGGGAAAATGGATGGCGTGACCATGGCGAAAAAACTGCGTCGGGACAACAATGCTGTTCAGATTATTTTCATTACAGGATATTCTGACTACATCCTGGAAGGGTATGAGGTGGCGGCACTCCATTATCTGCTGAAGCCCATCCGGCAGGAAAAATTATTTTCCGTTCTTGACCGGGCGGCGGAAAAAGCGGCCAAGAAGGAAAAGATTCTGAACTTTGGGATCAATGGCGAAATGGTGCGGATACCGACAGGCCAGATCCTGTATGCGGATGTAGCCGGAAACTATGTAACGGTTCATGCCAGCAGGGATGTGACGGTAAAAATGACGCTCGGGGAATTGGAAAGGGAGCTGGACGAGCGCTTTTACCGGGTGAGCCGTTCCGCAGTTGTCAATCTTACCCGGATCAGCTGCGTTACGAGAAAAGAGATCAGAATGTGTGATGGAGCATCCATACCTCTGCCCCGAGGGGCATATGAGGGCGTCAACCGGGCAATTATCGGAATGGGGTGAGCCGGATGGGATTTTTTTCCAGAAAAATGGATAAGCAGATCGCCTCTTATCAGCAGGAACTGATGGAAACGCATTATCATGAAGTAGATAATATGTATCGGCAGATTCGTGGATGGAGGCATGACTATCGGAATCATATCCAGACGATGAAAGCGTATGCGGCTTCAGAGAACTGGGAAGCAATCAGAAGATATCTCGATCTTCTGGACGATGATCTGGCTGCGGTGGATACGGTGATCCGCACCGGCAACCCGATGACAGACGCTATCCTTAATTCAAAGATATCGCTGGCGAGGTCCAAGAACATACAGGTCGAAGCGGACGCCTATATTCCGGTGAAACTGAAATTGTCGGAGATTGATCTGTGCTGTATTATCGGAAATCTTTTTGATAATGCGATTGAAGCGAGTGAGAATCTTCCGGAGGCACAGCGGGTCATCCGCGTATATATGGACATGAAAGGCACACAGCTGTACATCTCTTTTACGAACTTTACCGCCGGAAAGAAAATAAAGAAAGAGGGGAAACGATTTCGCAGCACCAAGGGCAAGGGGCGCGGTTTTGGCCTGGCCCGTATGGATGCCTTTGGGGAGCGGCTGAACGGCTATATCAGCCGCAACAGTGAAGATGGAGCGTTTACAACAGAAATACTGCTTCCGCAGATGTAAAATCTGCAGTTCATCATCCAGAAATGACGATTCGTCCCCAGAATGATCCGGGGGCGAATTTTTTGAGTAATATTATTACCAGGAAGGATGGTGATCTTGTATGTTCAGAGAAAAGAAGAAAAAAACCTCCGGGCCGGGATATAACATGTGGCAGAACGCATGGTTTATGATAAAGCTTGCGTGGACTTCCGAAGAAAAAAAGGTGATGATCCTGAGCCTGCTTTCCGCGGTGCTGGCAGTCGCCCTGAACCTGATCAATCTGTATGTGTCGCCGGCAATCCTGTCCGTGGTGGAACGTCATGCTCCTGTTGGGGAGTTGTTTCTGACAATTGCGGGATTTGCTTCCGGTCTTATGATTCTGTCAGCCGCATCGGCTTATGTGAATACAAACGCGGTATTTGGAAGGATCAGTGTCCGCGCTGTCGTTACAAACCTGCTGAACCAGAAGGCGGCGACGACTTCTTATCCCAATGTGGATGATGACCTGTTCATAAAATTGCTGGCAAAGTCCAGAGAATGCCCGAATTCCAACGGCGCGGCGCCTGAGGCAATATGGACGACGCTGACCCTGCTGACGGCCAATCTCCTCGGTTCTTTTATTTATGTGGGCCTTTTATCCGCGCTTCAGCCCTTTCTCGTATTGGTCACTCTTGTCAGTACAGTTATCAGTTACTTTATCGGCAACCGCCTGAACGGATATGGGTACCGGCATCGCGAAGAAGAGGCGGAATATGAAAGACATATGAACTATCTTTCAGAATGTGCGGAGGATTTAAACGGGGCAAAGGATATTCGTATTTTTGGTCTGCAATCCTGGCTGGAAGAACTGTATGAAAAAGCATTGAACGGATATACGGCATTTCAGAAAAAAGCGCAGGGCGTATATATCTGGGCCTCTGTCGCTGATCTGCTGCTTGCTTTTCTCCGCAATGCCGTCGCATACGCGTATCTGATTGCGCTTGTGCTTCAAAACGGGCTTGGCGTGGCAGAGTTTCTTCTGTATTTCACCGCGGTGGGCGGCTTTGGCGGATGGGTTTCCGGAATCCTGAGCGGTTTTAGCACCCTGTACAAGCAGTCTCTTGATATTACTACGATCCGCGAATGTCTGGAATACCGTGAACCCTTCCGGCTGGACAGCGGAGAGCGTCTGGAAGCGGAAGCCGACAGGGAATATGAAATCAGACTGGAAGACGTATCCTTCCGTTATCCGGGAGCGGCTCAGGATACGCTGACGAATATTAACCTTACGCTGCATCCCGGCGAAAAGCTGGCTGTTGTGGGGCTGAACGGAGCGGGAAAAACAACCCTGGTCAAACTGATCTGCGGTTTGCTCGACCCTTCGGAAGGAAGAGTTCTGCTTGACGGCAGAGATATACGAAATTTCAACCGTATGGACTACTATACCATGTTTTCAGCGGTTTTCCAGGAATTTTCCCTGCTTGCCGGAACGGTCGCAGCCAATGTCGCGCAAAGCGATGAGGATATTGATATGCGGCGTGTGAAAACATGTGTGGAACGGGCAGGACTGCGGGCCCGGGTAGAAGCTCTGCCAAATGGCTATGAAACTTTTCTGAACCGGTCGGTATATGAGGAGGCGACTCTGCTTTCCGGAGGTGAGACACAGCGCCTGATGCTCGCAAGGGCACTCTACAAAAACGCCCCTTTTATCATTCTCGATGAGCCTACCGCCGCGCTGGACCCCATTGCGGAATCCGATTTGTACCAGAAATACAGCCGGATGACAGAGGGCAGATCGTCTGTTTTTATCTCTCACCGCCTTGCGTCCACACGTTTCTGTGACCGGATTCTTCTGATCGAAAATGCGGGAATCCGTGAAGAAGGCACGCATGAGGAACTGTTAAGGCTTGGCGGCAGGTATGCCGAACTGTATGCCGTACAAAGCAAATACTACAGGAGAGGAGAGTGTGAAAATGAATAAGAAGCGTATGTCTGTGAGGGAAACGCTGAAGCTGAACAACCGTGCCCTCTCCATATTTTACAGACGTTACCCGCAGATGGTGCTTTCCCGATTCATCAGCGTAATCTGGACTGCCCTTACTCCTTATGTTGGTATTTTTCTGTCCGCTCTGGTGATTGATGAGCTGGCGGGAGAGCGGAATCCGCAGCGCCTGAGAGTTCTGGTTCTAACCACACTTTTTTTCACGGCTTTGGCCGCGCTGGCGTCGGCGCTTTTGAATAAATGGAAGGAAACGCAAAATGCGGGCCTGTGGTTAAAGGTGAATCACATTTTTTCTGAAAAGCTTTTAAACATGGATTATGTGAGTCTGGATGAAACCAGAACGGCGGAGCTTCTCTCCACGATCCGGCAGAATCAGGGGGGGACAGGCTGGGGGCTGCACCGGGTAATCGCAAATTATGAGGAATTGTGTTCGTCCGTTTTTACGATATTGGGCGGCGTCTCTCTGACGATCTCCCTGTTTGCCAGCCGGGTGGCGGAGGATGCCGGTGCTTTCACCGTACTGAACAATCCTTTGTTTATTGTGGTTATTGCTGCTGTCATGCTTCTGATTACCTATATTGCTCCGGTGCTGTCCAATAAAGCGGAAAGTTACTGGGCGCTGAACGTAAAATTTTTAAATCATGCCAACAGGGTGTACAGCTTTTTCGGCTCTCTTGGCTATCGCAGACCGATCGCCGCAGATGTGAGAATATACCGTCAGGATAGAATGTGTGAGAAATGCAACCGGGAAAATAAGGATAATACCTTTGGCTCAAAAAGTCTTATGGCAAAATATGGAAGAGGGCCAATGGGGCTCTATAAGGCAGCGTCGGGGGCGGTATCCGTGTTTTTTACCGGTATGGTTTACGCTTTTGTCTGCCTGAAAGCATGGGCCGGCGCATTTGGTCCTGGCGCGGTGACACAGTATGTCGCTTCCATTACGAAAATGTCGTCAGGGGTGTCCGGTCTGGTTTCAGCGTTCGGAAGCATGCGTAATAACGCGGCGTTTCTGATTCCGGTATATGAGTTTCTCGATATTTCAAACAATATGTATCAGGGAAGTCTTACTGTAGAGAAGCGCAGGGACTGCAAGTATCAGATCGAATTTCGCAATGTCTCCTTCAGGTATCCGGGCAGCGACCGGTATGCGCTGCGTCATGTCAATATAAAATTTGAGATAGGGAAGCGTCTGGCAGTCGTAGGAATGAATGGCAGCGGGAAAACGACATTTATCAAACTGCTGTGCCGCCTGTATGATCCCACTGAGGGAGAGGTTCTGTTGAACGGTATTGATATCCGCAAGTACAACTATATGGAATATATGAGGATATTTTCCGTTGTTTTTCAGGATTTCAGGCTTTTTGCATTGAAGCTTGGCGAAAATGTTGCCTCAAAAGCCGATTATGACAGAGGGATTGTATTGGATTGTCTAAAAAAAGCGGGATTTTCAGAAAAACTGGCGGAGCTGAAGAACGGGTTGGAAACTTATCTTTATAAAGACTATGAAAGGGACGGCGTGGATGTTTCCGGGGGAGAGGCGCAGAAAATCGCTATTGCGAGAGCTTTATACAGGGATTCCCCTTTCATCATCCTTGACGAGCCTACCGCCGCGCTGGATCCTGTCGCGGAAGCGGAAATTTACTCCAAATTCGATGTGATTGCCGGAGACAGAACAACAATTTATATCAGCCATCGTCTTTCCTCCTGCAGGTTCTGTGACAAGATCATCGTGTTCCATGAAGGATCGGTCATTCAACAGGGCACACACGCTTCTCTTGTGGCGGATGAAAGGGGAAAATATTACGAGCTGTGGCACGCTCAGGCGCAGTATTATACAGGATAAACGCTACAATGATGCCGAAGCGTTTATCCTGTAGTACAGACGGGCAGTGGGCACAAAACCACTGCCACGACTGATGGTGAAACGATTTCGGAGCCAACCGCCCTACTTTCTCCGCACCGCATTGCTGACAGCCAGAACGGCACCAAACAGAACCGCCGCGCAGGGCCAGATGATCCAGGTGCGCTGCCAGTCCATGGTGTGAAAGCTCCAGCCAAGGTAAATTGCCGTGACCACACACCAGTATACCGTGTTGACAGTTTCGTTCCTTTTTTCGGAGGCCTTTTTCTCACGGGTATAATCCCCTTCCTCCAGAAGCTTCTGAAAGGAACCGAACACCACGCAGGTCCTCACCAGGAAGAATACGCCGACAGCTACAAGCAGCAGGCAGAGAAGGAAGCCGTAAACACCCGTCATTCTGTCCTGATCCAGAGCGCCGAAGGCAAACAGAGGAATGGCGCTGAGAATGCAGAGAATGATGCCGATGATCAGGAAAAGACCATGGGAGGATTCATAGGTCTTCTTTCTTTTTTCAACCACCCCGGTCACGCCGTATGCCAGCTCGATGGGCTCCTTTTCCAGATATTCAAAACGCTCCATTTTTCTCCAGCAATAGATGAAGAGAGAGACAGCCACGGCGATCATAACCAGAAGAACCGTAAAACCGGCTGTCACCGCCAGGGCTTCCGAAATCACATAACCGCCTTCCTGGTCGGAAAGAGCGGCAAGGAGAATCAGAAGAACGGGAGAAAGGATACACATGGAAACACCCGTTGCAATTCTGGGAGCCATGCTCCAGAGCGTATCCAGAAATTCGTTTGCCTCTTCCAGCGAAACGGGCCTTGCAGAGCACTCCGTTTCCGGAGCAGATTCTTCGGCCGGCGTGGTGGCCGGAAAGGCCTCTTCTTCCGGCTCCTGTGAATCCTTCAGAAGATAATCAGTGCTGACTCCGAAAAGCTGGCTCAGCTTCAGAATTTTATCCAGATCTGGAATGGAAGCCGCGCTTTCCCATTTGGAAACTGACTGTCTGGACACGCCGAGCTGCCCGGCAAGCTCCTCCTGGGACCATCCGTTTTTCTTTCTCAATTCGGCGATCTTATCCGCTAATATCATACTATCTGTCCTCCTGTAAGTTTGTGATCCGGTTTGTTTTCCTTAAGGAAGGTTCGTCGCAGGACGAACTCTGCAATGCTGTACGTTTCAGCAGCTTTATCATAACAGAACCGGCACGCGCACGCTACCATGTGCACTTGAAAATCTGTCAACTGCCGGTTGCAGGGGCTGTTTTCCACGGTTGCAGGGGCTGTGTTTCATGTAACGGCCTCAAAAACGGCTCAAACAGAATATGAGGTTGCGGAAAGAAAAGAAGACTGGTATTCTCTTTTCTGTGGGACAAACAGCCCCTGTCCCCGGAAGTATTTCATATGGATATCATTATGTCAGAAAGAAAGGTTTAACGGTGACTGGATGAAGAAGAATTTGTTTCAGAATTATGCATCGGTTGTGCGATAGCAATGGCTATCGCATTCCATAAAAATGTTATAGCCATTGCTGTTCCTGATAGAAAAATTATTAGGAGGGCACAGATGGGCTATATTAGAGCGGCAGATGTACTGCCGGAGCAGCTTATTTCAGAGATACAGAAATACGTGGACGGTCAGATGCTCTATATCCCCAGAAAATGCGAGGAGCATTCCCGATGGGGAGAAAGAAGCGGAACCAGAGAAAATCTGGAGAAGCGGGACAGACGCATTTTCGAGGAATATACGGCAGGACGTTCGATGTCTGATCTCTCAAAAAAGTATTATTTGTCTGAAAAAAGCATTCAGAGAATCATACGGAAGAGAAATCCCTCCTGAAGGAATAAAAGATAAGGAGGGTATCTCAGTGAACAGAGAAAATAAAAGAATTCAGTATGAGAAGGGCTACTACAGAAAGCATCCCTGCAGGGAAATCTTTACCTGCAGGGTCTGCGGACGGGAAGTGGTGCCGGATGGAGCGGGAAGTGATCACAGAAATCACTGTCCCAACTGTTTGACGAGCCTGCACGTGGACAACAAGCCGGGAGACCGGGCTTCTGACTGCGGCGGCTATATGGACCCGGTTGCCGTGTGGGTAAAAAAGAACGGAGAATGGGCGATTATCCATCGGTGCCGTCAATGTGGAAAAATGAGCGCCAACCGGATTGCGGCGGACGACAACCCGATGAAGCTGATGGCAATCGCGCTTAAACCTCTGACCGCCCCGCCGTTTCCCATTGAACGGATTCAGGAAATGACCAGAATGATGGGTGGAGACGGAGAGCTTCGGTAGAAATTGTTCAATTAAGACCTGCAGAAGGCTGTTTTTCAGCCCCGCTGCAGGTCTTTTCTTCTACCTGCGACGACTCCTTTCGATACCTCTCCGCACACATAAACATTGCCTGTCCGATGAAGAAAGAATATAATGAAAGCGCCAGACAAAAACGCGAAGTGATGAAGGGGGAAGCCGGATGAAAAGAGGCATGGTTTTTACGGTGGTGTTCTGCATGCTTTTTTCGCTGTGTTATGGAAGGGATATGCCGGTTCTTGCGGCGGACGGGGGTTTTCAGAAGGTCACGCTTTCTCTGAACAGCAATACCTCTGATTCCGCGTCCATTGACCTGTATCTGCGGGATTCGGTGCACTATATCACCATCGATGATCTGTGTACGCTGGCCCGCTGCACGCAGTCTGTGGAGGGAAGCCGTCTTTCTGTAGCGCAGGGAATCAGGCGCGTGGAGCTGGATCCCCAGAATCAGCGCTTTGAGGATGGCTGCCAGGAGGGAGAGCTTCTGATTCCGGAGGTGTCAGAAGGAGAATATGCGGTTCCTGCGCTTCTGTTTTTGAGCTATTTTAAGGCGGCTGCCTTTATCAGGGATGAGACTCTCTACTGCAGAATGCCCCAATTCACGGCCTGGGAGGCTCTGGATACGGAGCGGGAGTGTTGCCCGTCCCTCCTTCTGGATGGCGCAAGGAGGGCGGACGGTTTTGCGGAAAGCATCAGGGAAGCAGGAATAAGGGCGCTCTACGGGGATCTTCATTCGGAGAAGGGAGAGGCTTTTATCGAGGCGCTTGGGGATACCTTTTCCATTCAGGAGGAACCGGAGGAATGGTATATCCGCTTCTATTTTGATATGCTGGAAGAGCCGTTTTCCGCTCTTGCGTTTGGAGCCTGTGAAGTGGGGCGCGGCGGATACGGGCAGGCGGAAGACTCAGAGCGGAAGCACTTCGGAGCCGGATTTTATGAAGCGTTTCTTCAAAAAAATCAGGCAGAGCCTGAGAATATGGACAGGAGGCTGCTTCTGGCCGCCGCGGCAGTGGAAACGGCTCAACTCATGAAGGCCGTAAAGGCTGTGAACGCTCTGGCTACGGAGAAAAACGGTACGCCCGGTGTCGGAGCGCTGCAGCTGGAGATGAAAACCAGAGAGTTTTTTACGGGAGATGCCTGTCGGGAAGCGCTTGCGTCCGCGGATGTTTCCGGCGCGGAGGAAATCTGCAGGAGCCTGGAGGCCTTTCTGGGAGACGCGCTCCGGTGGTTTGAGGAGGAATTTTCCCTGTCCGGTTCCGGGGTAAAAGTCCTGAAGGATGAGTTCAGTGTGCCGGAGCTGGAGGCGCTGTGTGGACAGGCGGAGCAGAGAGCGCAGGGGCTTCTGGCAACGCTTCAGAAACAGGGGGAGGAGCCTGGGCTTTACGGCAGCTATATACAGGAGAGGCAGACGTACTGCCGCGCGGCAATTGCCCTGTGTGAAAAGCAGCCTGCCGGATGGACGGAGGATGGCTGCGCCTGGGATTACCGGGCCGTTTCTCTCCGGAACCGGATAGAGGGGCTGGAGCTGTCCCTGTACCGTCTGACCCGGTTTCAGGAGGATGGAGTGGAGGACTGTCTGCCTCTGGATACTGCCTCTTTTCCGGATCTGCCGGAGAAGCCCTCCGTCAACCTGTATACGGTATGGAAAAGACATCTGAAGACATCGGGAGAAGAGGAGGCGTATTTTCTTCCGGCGGATTATGACGGGGACGGAAGAAAAGAGGCCTTTGGTTTTACCGGAACCTTTGACGGGCAGAAAGGATATGATGGGGTGAAAATCTATTATATCAGCCCTGTGGGGGAGTTGGACTGTGTGCGGAGCCGGACGAACTATGGGGATCCATTGTACGGCTGGCTGCTGACGCAGCCGGCTGGCGGAGGGGAAGGGGATAATTATTTCCTTTTCGCATCAGGTGACAGATTTCTGGTGTGGGAGATCAGCGCGTACGGCAGCGGAAGCAGCTCGGTTATTCTGGGGGGAAAAGACGGAAAAGCTCATGAATCCGCCATT
>ERZ780162.739-NODE-739-length-24992-cov-3.373622_pt1 | contig 24992 bp, 14 predicted proteins | sample MGYA00511474_ERZ780162 | MGnify/ENA primary metagenome ERZ780162 (study PRJEB29588, sample SAMEA2143633) | human gut metagenome | biome: human gut; feature: human-associated habitat; material: faeces | place: Denmark | collected 2008/2010 ...
TATCCTGTAAATAATTATATGCATTTTTCAGGAGATGTAAGGGATCGTTTTTTATGATTTGGGGATCTTTTTTTTACTGTACATGAAATATGCACCGATATCAGAAAAATGAGAAAGCCCACCAAAACAGGCAGGCCTTCTCAGAAAAATAGTATATAAATTAACAAAGGTTACATGTTTTTTATAGGTATCTCATACTCCGGAATCACCCGCACTCCCGTAAGCTCACAGCCCTGCTTCACCGGCAGGTCATAGTACACCCGGTTTCCGTAAGGATTGGGGATCGGACAGTCCGTAGAATAAATGCGCAGCGTCAGCGCGGAAGGATAATCAAAACGCTTCAGCGCAATATGCCATTTCTCCCCGTTAGTAAACCAGTCATCCACCAGCTTCCCATTCAGCCATACCTCCGCCCGGTCTCCCGCATAATCGGCTTCCAGGTAGAGCTGATGACAGGCCGGTGGCTGCTGCTCTTTTGCGGGGCAGGATGCGGAAGAGATATGCACCGCATATTCCCGGTATTCCGGCTTCTCTTCTCCTTCCATGGCTACTTCTCCCGTCAGTTCAAAAGAAGCAGTCACTTCCACTCTTCCGTCTTCCGTTCTGCCGCCCGCCGCTTCCACGGTCAGCTGCCGGGGTTCTCCGGTTTCCTCATAAACCGTCAGGACGGTCTTTTCCGCCTTCGTGATCAGATACAGCTTTCCGTCCCTTCTAATCAGGCAGTCATCCTCATGCTCCGTAATGTACAGACGGTTTCCGAAACGAAAAGCACGGTCCGCTTCTGATTCGGAAAGCACCACCACGTCACAGGCCTTCCCGTCCTTCCAGGTAAAGGACGGCTTCATTTTTGAAGCGTCTCCTTCCGGCATATAGAAGAAAATCCTCTCTCCCAGCCGGCACAGCAGGAAGGCGTTTGTGGTCTCCAGCCTCTTTTCTCCGAACGGAAAATCAAAGGGAATTACGCCGCATGCTCCCTCCGGCAGATTCAGGCCTGAAATCTCCTGCTGATGATCCGCAAACTGCAGGCAGACGGAAGCGTCCTGATGAGCTTCCATCGTTCTGTGCCTCTGGTGGTTGTTCACGAACAGGAAGCCGGCTCCCGTTTCCGGATTCACCCGTGCCGTCACGCGCAGGGTATGCAGATCGTCCGGGGATTCAGGCTGGTTTTGGGCAAAGAAGGTTCTGGTTCCTGCCAGGCTTTCTCCGAAATCCTGAAGCATAAGATGGATTTTTTTCAGCTTTCCGAAGCTTTTGTTAATCTCGCCGGATTCCCGGATGCAGGTCTGGAAGTCATAGCTCTTTACCGGCAGATCGTTGTTGTAGCCGGTGGCCCGGGATTCCTGCAGAGTGCTGTATTTTCCATCCGGATTGATGCCGCCGTGGTACATGTAATAGCCCAGCAGATTGGCTCCTCCTCCCAGCATACAGACAGACTGGGCCTCGATGTCCTCCGGAGAGGGCCAGGTACGTCTGTGGGAGGTCACCTGAAGGCCGCCTCCCAGCTCCGCCGTCAGATAAGGGCTGATGGAGGGATCAAAGGTGAAGCCTGCGCTGTCCTCCCGCTTCAGGTCCGAGCCAATGTTTTCATCCTGCTTGTAGGCGGAAAATACGAAATTGGCGCTGGCGGGCATCTGTTCCACATGCTCCGCCCAGGGAGCGTCAACATAGCCGCCCAGAACGGGAAGGGTCTCCCCGTCCACCACGTATGCGCCGCCCCATCCCGTCGCCGTATAATAGGGTACGTCAAAGCCCGCTTCCAGCGCCAGCTTTTTCAGGGTACGCATATGCGCCATTCCCTCTTCCCGGTCGGAAGGGCCGCCGCAGTGGCCATATTCATTTTCCAGCTGGATGCCGATGATGGGACCGCCATCCTTACACATCATTCCTTCCGCCTGCTCGCCCACCTTCTGATAGAAAGCTTCCACCAGTTCCAGATAGGCGGGATCATTGGTTCTCACCTGCATGGTCTTATCCTGTACCACCCAGTCCGGGAAACCTCCGTTTCTGCATTCTCCATGTGCCCAGGGCCCGATGCGCAGCCACACCGGCATATCCGTTTTTTTGCAGATCTCCAGGAAGCCTCTCAGGTTCCTGCAGCCGGTGAAATCCCATTCGCCCTTCCTCTCTTCATGGTGAATCCAGAACACGTAGGTGGCGACGATGTTCACGCCTCCGGCCTTCATTTTCAAAAGCTCCTCCTCCCAGTCCTCCGGCTCGTATCTGGAAAAATGAAATTCTCCCATCACAGGAAGGAAGCGCTTTCCGTTTTTCAGAAAGCTCAGGTTGTCCACCTGCCAGAGATTCCCCCGGCTGTCCGTTCCGCTCATGGGGAGAAGCCTTGTCTCTTTCCGGGTGCTGTCAATGATGATTCTGTTTTCGTTCATTTTCCTCTCCTTAAAATGCAGTCTGTATTTGTCAGTTTTTCTCTGCTACTGGTAGTATACGTATCTTTTCTTTTCAGTGCAAATGCTTTTTCATGATCCGCTTCATGATGGCATGGAGTCCCTCCGGATCCTCCGCGTTGTGCGCATAGTAATAAACGGACAGATGGTCCGGATGATAGTTGGACAGATAGGCGTCAAAGGCCCGTTCAAAGCTCTCGTGCGCCCTTTTTGGCATGTTCATGCTCTCCACCAGCGCGAAGGTTCCTTTTCCGGCGGCCGCACACTCCGCTGCCGTTCTCTTCCAGGCGGATTCAATCCGGTATTTGACCTCCTGCGGCTCCTCCTTAAATACGCTCTGCCGGCAGAGATTCCCATCATAGCCGAAATAACGGATATGGGGATTCCGGGAAATCATCCGGGTGAAAAATTCCGGCTCCGTTTTCTGGCAGAACAGGGTCTGGATCAGATCCGGGTTGAGTCCGTGACAGTACCCGGTCAGATCCTCGAAAAACTCACAGAAGCCGGTTGCCATATCCTGTTCCGTGGGATTTTCCCCAAAACGGGCAATGGTATCCGGATGATGGCTGATGCGGGTCGGTTCCTTCGGTTCGTCCCATACGATGCCGTCCAGCGCATAATCGGTAATCAGCGTTTTCATAAAGGCTTTGATCCATTCCCGCACCTCAGAACTTTCCACACAGCCTGCCGGAAGCCAGCACTCATCCGGAACCTGATACCCGGGATTTTTCGCCAGCCAGACGCTGGGCATCAGAGGCGCTCCCGCAAACCGTCCCGCAATGCGGCTGGGAATGACAAAGACACGGAGTCCCGCTTCATGCGCAAGCCTCACCAGGATTTCAAACGTTCTTCTCGCATAGGCCATATCGTTCTCCGAAAAGCTCAGGCAGACCGTATCTATCCCCATATCTGCCATTTCGGCAAAATCCTCCTTCACATGGTGCGGAACGCAGACCCATGTGTTATAATCCAGACAGTAGGCGCTGATCATTTCTGTTCTCCTTCCTCCTTCTCCAGCACCGTATATACAATGCTGCAGATTCCTTCCGTTTCCGGAAGCTTCAGCTCATCCACTCTGGTGCAGCTTCTTCCCTCCGGAAGGCATACATTCCCGTATTCCCGTTCATAAAGCATTCCTCCATCCGGTGAAAAAAGCTGTACCCGGACATCCACCGTTTTCTTCCCGCCCAGATTCATCACGATCAGGGGAAGACAGTCATCCGGCCCATAGACCATGTCCACGTTTCCGGAGCAGGCGAGCACATTCTGGAATGCCATCTGGTGCGTATACCAGGCCAGCTTTGGCTGGCCCTCGTAATCCACCAGGGATTTCTGATAGGTTCCTGTATTGAGGCCGCCGCGAAGATTGCACCAGCAGAGGCCGTCGTAATCCAGCCAGCGGCATTTGCAGATGGTTTCATAGGCCCCCAGCGCCTGCCAGGCCTGGCTGGTCAGCCATTCCTCAAAGCCCAGCTCCCGGCCGATGGATCCCTCGTCATAATCCTTTTCATAGCTTTTTACCTGATAGGTGGGCTTTCCCCGGTGGTTCTTCCAGTTTGGCTGGCCGATGATCTCATCGTGCTCAAAATTAAAATAGGCTCTTTCCGGGCTGTCCAGATAGCTGGGGATATAATCCGTGGACTCCATATAGGCCGGCAGATGCTCCGGTCTCACATGGGGCCATTCCCGAAGGGCGCTCCACTCGTTTCCATAGCCCAGGATATAATCCATGTTGCCCCGGCAGATTCCTTCCGCCGTCCAGGCGGGATCGCAGGAACCGCATGCATTTCCTTCAAAATCCGTCAGGCCGTCATCCCATCTGGGCCGGATGCGCCTGCTGTCCGCCGAAGGGGAAATCAGCCTGCTCTGATCCAGCGCCCCGATGGTATTAAGCAGGCCGCGGTATACCCGCATGACCGTATCCCAGTCCTTCCAGGAGGGATGATTCATGGGCTGCCAGATCACGATGGAACAGTGGTTTCGCACCTGACGGATGCAGACAGCAAGCTCCTGCAGATCCAGATTCGTGGCCGATGTGATCCGCAGCCAGGTAGTCGTCTGCCAGACCAGCATGATGCCCAGCTGATCCGCCAGCTCACAGACTCTGGGATCGTTGCTGCCACCGATCCGCCTGTCATGGACGCTCATCCGCAGGCCGTTTCCGTTCATTCTGCGAACCATCAGCATTTCCTGCACATAATATTCTGCAGGAGGGCAGCGGTCCCATGCCGAGATTTTATCTAACGGCGGTCTGGCTCCGAACAGAAGCGGTGCCCGCAGAAGCTCCGGCTTCCCATTGATTCGGAACACCCCTCCCTCCTGGCTGACCGTGCGGATACCTGTGGTGAACACCAGATCATCCACGATGTTTCCTTCCGGATCCACAAGCTCCAGTGTGACCTGGTACAGGTTGGGCGAATCCGTGGTCCAGAGCTTCGGAGACGGAACGCTCAGCTGCGCTTCCGTTTCCTCTGAAATGTTGGGAAGCACCCGGGTTTGCCAGGAGGCTTCCGCGCAGGTCTCCCCTTCCTGCGGATACCAGGGGCGGATGGAAGCGCGGATTTCATGGGGACAGGCCTTCGCCGAAGCCATGCCGCGGATTCCCCTGACCGAAGCCCGAAGCCGGACAAGGGCGTCCGCGCTGCGGATTTTCTCCGTCCAGGCAAATCCATCCTCCAGATAAATGGAGGGAAGCAGATCCAGATGCATTCTTCCCGCGAACCAGCCGGTATGCAGATCCGTCTGGGTATGCGTCATTTTGTCCCGTTCCTTCACCTGATCCGCATATACACGGACGGCAATCAGATTTTCACCCGGCTGAAGGAACTCTGTTACATCCACGGTATGGCAACATTCCTTCTGCACGAACGCCGCAAGCCGGCCATTAATGTAAATCTCTCCTCCGGGCGTCAGGCTTTCCAGATAGAGCAGGGCGCAGTCCGGCACTTCCTCCGCCCGGAAGGTTCTTCTCAGATACAGGTCCTGTCCCGCATACCGCTCTCCGCCGTGAACGATGGGAAGCCTTCCCTCCTTCCAGCCGGAATCGTCATATCCTGCATGGTTCCATCCGTCCATCCGGACCGGCTCCGTAAAATCATCGTCCAGGAAGGTATGGATGGAAAAGGGTTCAAACGGGCTTTCCGTCAGTCTGTGATACTCCACTCCCCATATATTTGAGACGGCCGGCCGGCTGCCGCGCATGGGAACGCGCAGAAAATCGGCCGTTTTTTCCCCTTCCTTTGAAAATTCCATGAAATCGGCCGCAAGCCGTTCATTCAGATACAGGTTGAAGCGTCCGCTTACAAAATCCGCCTCCAGCTTCAGGCTGCGCGCCTTTTCCCGCAGTTCAACGGGGTACCGCTTTCCTTTTGAAATATAGTAAGGCTTCCCGTCCCCGTCAAAGCCCGCCACGGCTGCTTCTCCCACGCAGAAGCGGCAGTCACGATACGTTTCCCCATCCAGCCCGCACTGCAGGGCACAGCGCCAGTCCTGCTGAGGGATGGACAGGATTCCGGTTCCATAATCCGGCTTCTTCCGTTCTTCGTCCCCTTCCCGGTATCCGTTCCATTTCCAGTCCTCCAGCTCAATCCGTTTCCTGACCTTCGGGCGCGGCTGGGGCTTGATCTGTTTCAGCCGTTCTCCGGCCTCTTCGAGAGTCACAACCGGCCTTTCCAGAGAAAAGTCCTCGAACATCTCCGGCAGCTTCTCCGCATAGGCATTCAGATAATCCACCCTCTGCTGGGTAGTCAGGATAGAGGTTTCCCCCTTAAAATCGGTTTCCCCGTCCGCTGCGGGATCAGAGCTGAAAAATCTCAGCTCCAGATTGCGGGATATGGCTTTCATACTCTTTTTTCTCCTTTGATCCGAAAACATCTCGTTGGAAAAGGCTCCCGCAGGCCTTTCGTCCCGCGGGAGCCTTCCGTCCTTCCCGGCCCGTTTTGGGGCCTTACAGGGTATTCCCGTTTTTCGTTGTCAGTTGTCAGCTTTCCATGTCAGCCGTTGGAAGCGACCAGCGCATCCACCTGGGACTGCATTTCATCCAGAATGTCCTGGATTCCTGCCGCTTCCATCGCGGAACGGAACTGCTCCAGAGAAGCGTCCACATCGTCCACCAGACCGTTCACCAGCGGATCGAAGTAGGTTCCCATCGCCGCTTCCACAGCCGCGAACTGGGTGCTCACCGGCGTGGAGTCAAAGCTAAAGCCATCCAGGATATGCTCCTCTCTCACATTGGCAAGAAGATACTCGTTCAGCTCCGTAACCTTGGTGTCCACAGCCGTCGGATTCTCCTGATATTCTGTTCTCATCAGATCCTGGTTTCTCCAGCCCCAGTTATTGCTGGTGGTATAGGCAGCGCCTTCGATCACCTGATACTGATCTTCGCCCACCGGCTCCCAGTTCACGCCTTCAATTCCGAGCTGGGTCAGATCCTGAAGATCCTGATTGGTGGCGAATTCATTGAGAACCATCATGGCTCTTTCCGGATTCTTGCTGTTGATGTTGATTGCCAGTCCGCCGTTGATGTACTTGGTGGAACCGTACTTGATGTCGGGCATGATGTTGTAAATGTTCACATTCCAATCAGGATGCTCCGCATTTGCCTGGTTTGCATAGGTCTGGCAGGAACCGGGATTCCATACCATGCTGGCGCCGGTGCCGTTCAGCAGACCGTCCTGTCTGTCATGGGTGGAGCTGAGTACATCAGAAGGCCAGCATCCCGCGTCTGCCAGCTCCTTCATCAGGTGACAGAACTCGGAGAAGGCATCCCAGTCAAGGATATACTGCAGACTCACATCATCCGGATCCTGGGTATTGTAGAGAACCAGCTCGCCATTGCTGGGCGCTCCGCCGACCACATTATACCCCATCTGCTGGAACCACAGCCAGTAAATGCTTGCCGCCCCAACCGCGTTTCCGTATATTCCATTGGCCGCGCAGTCTTTGTAGAAGGAAATCAGATCATCCCAGCTTGCGATATCCTCATAGCCGTATTCCTCGATCAGGTCGCCACGGATCGCGAGAACATCCGGCGTTACCTCCACATAGTTGGCAGGCACCATATAGATGGAACCATTGACAGTGGCCTGAGTCCATGCCACTTCAGGCAGCATCTCCCACACGCCCGGCGCATAGGTCTGAATGAATTCCTGATCCAGCGCCTTAAAGCCGCCAAGGGCTACCGTCTGTTCAAAATGGCACCAGCTGGATGCTGTAAAGATCAGGTCGAAGTCCTCTCCCGAAGAGAACAGAAGGGAATATTTGGTGTCATGCTCCGCCCAGGACAGCCAGTCTACGGAAATGGAGCAGTTCAACTTTTCCTCCAGAATCTCGTTTACTTTGGCATACACGTCATCGAACCCATCCGGCTTGTCTCCCACCAGATACATTTTCAGATCCACATGCTCGGAAATGTCGATATCCGAAGCCGCAGCCTGTTCTCCGTCTCCGGCGCTTTCCGTTCCGGCGGCTTCTGTGGAAGCGCCCCCGGAAGCTTCCGCGGCCGCCTCTGTCGTTCCCGCAGAAGAGCTTCCCGTTCCGGAAGATCCGCAGCCTGCCAAGAGGCTGGCAGTCATAACCGTGCCCAGCAGAATCGCCAGGACTTTTTTCAATCCCTTTTTCATGATTACCTCCTTATACTTTTTGTAATGTTCCTTATCCGTTAAAAACGGTCATTACCACTTTTAACCCTTTACCGCTCCGATCGTAATGCCCTGTACAAAATATCTCTGCACAAACGGGAAGGCCAGGATGATCGGTCCGGTTACAACAATGGTCAGCGCCATCTTCAGAGTCTGCGTCGGCAGGGACATGGAGCTGACCACATCCGCCGATACCAGGTTGCTGGCAAGAAGTCTTTTGTATGCCTCTATGTTGTTTACCTGCTGATACAGGAAATACTGAAGCGGATATTTGGTATCCGATTTGATGTACAGCATCGCGTTATACCAGTCATTCCAGTAGGCCAGAGCGATGAACAGACCCACCGTCGCCAGCGCCGGCTTGATCAGTGGCATGATGACCTGGAAAAGGGTCCTCACCTCTCCGCAGCCGTCAATCTTTGCCGCATCGATCAGGGAATCCGGAATCGCTGAAATGTAGCTCTTCATGATCAGCAGATTGTAAACCGAAAACAGCAGCGGCAGGAGCAGGGCCAGGTAGCTGTCCTGCAGATCCAGCGTCTGGGTATACAGAATATAGGTGGGTACCAGTCCGCCGGAAAACAGCGTGGTAAAGTAGTAGAAGAAGGAGAAAAAGTTTCTCCACTCAAAGTCCTTTCTTGACAGCACATACGCCGTCATCGTCTGCAGAAGCAGACCAAGAACGGTTCCCACAATCGTCAGGATGATCGTGGTCGCATAGGCCCTCACCACCGTCATCGGATCCCGGAACACCGTCTTATAGGCTTCCAGGGAAAAATCCTGCGGCAGAAGAGAGAATCCGTTGGCCGTTACTGCCGTCTCCGAAGAGAACGAACCGGACAGTACCATGATGAACGGAACCAGGCACACCAGAGCCATCAGGGTACAGAAGGTGTAGGCGATGATATTTAACGCGATCACGTCCTTACCCGGTTTTACTTTTCCCAAATGATTTTTCGCACTCATTCTCCATCCTCCTAGAACAGCGTGTAATCTTTGTCATACAGGCTCACCAGCTTGTTGGCCGCCAGCACCGTAATGAAGCAGAGCACTGACTGGAACAGACCGATTGCCGCAGACATTCCAAAATCGTTGCTGGAGATCAATGCGCGGAAGGCCAGCGTATCGATTACATCCGTATAGTTGTATAACAGACCGTTTGTTCCGACCAGGTTGTAGAACATGTCGAAGTTGCCCTTGAAGATGCCGCCGATGCTCATCAGGAACAGAATGATGATCGTGGGCATGATAGACGGGATCGTCACCTTGAAGATTCTCTGGAACACGTTCGCTCCGTCTATGGCCGCCGCTTCATAGATGGAGGTGTCCACTCCCATGATTGCCGCCAGATACATGACCGATCCGTAGCCGACTCCCTTCCAGATATTGAAAAACAGGATGATGAAGGGCCATACCTGGGGAGTTGTGTAGAACGGAAACTTTTCTCCACCCAGCGCCACGATCAACCGATTCAGAATGCCGTAATCCGAGCTGAAAATATTGAATGCCATGACGCCCACAATAACCCAGGAAATGAAATAGGGCAGAAACATCATGGACTGGCTCACCTTCCGGAATTTCTTATTATGAATTTCCGTCAGGAACACGGCCACGGCGATCTGAAATGCCGTTCCCACAAAAATGAACATGATATTGTACAGCACTGTGTTTCTGATTACCGTACCGGCCTGTCCGGACAGAAAGAAGAACCGGAAATTTTCCAGCCCGTTCCATGGGCTTCCCCAGATTCCGCCCGCATAGCTGTACTTCTTAAACGCCATCACAACGCCCGTCATCGGATAATAATGGAAAACCAGCATATAGATGAATGATGGCAGCAGCATCAGCAGAAAAACCCGATACTTAAACAGCTTTTTCAAAAAACCCTTTCGACCTTTCCTTTTCATTTCTACCTCTTTCCCCGCCGCCGTATGGCGGCATTCATTTTAAAATGGAACCGAAGATTCCTGACAGCCCCTTTCCCTGTATCCGGAGCTGTCCGCTTTCTGTCCTTTATTTTATGGATTCATGAAGCTCTTTTCCATTTACTTATTTTTACTTTGTTTTCTTTTTTTTACCTGTTTGAAAAGGTTCCGCCACCTCCCGGTTTTCTCTTTCTCCCGCAGCAGAAGAAGGCCGCCTCCCTTCCGGGAAACGGCCTTCTTCCTGTCCTTCCTCTATTTTTCATTCACATTCTCTTCATACCATTCCTGCGCCTGCTCCGTTGCCTCCGCTCCGCCAAGCCTCATCCAGGATTCCAGAAAGGCGTCATAGCTTTCCACGTCCTCTCCGCAGATGATCCGGATGATGGTCTCAAAGGTCAGCTTGTTCAGGACGGAATAGCAGGACGCCATCCGTTCCGTCGGTGTGGTATTATAGGTGGAATACACAATCCGGCCTTCCTCCAGCTGCTCCAGCATCACCTTTCCGCCGGATTCTCCCGGATAGTAGGCGGCGGCAGCGGCTCCAGCCGTGATATCCGGATCCCCCTCTTCCAGAAGTCCGGCCAGCGTTCCATTTTCCTTCGCTTCCAGGAACTGTAAAAGCTGCTGGTACTCCCTCACATTTTCCTCCGTCATCTCTTCCGAAATAACGCCTGTCTCACAGGCCTCCCTCACCCTGACGATGGAATCCACAAGGCTGCCCGGCTTCTGGAAGGAGATCCACGCCGCCTTCCAGCCGGAAAAACCGTCCACGTCACTGACGAACATCTGGCGTTCCTCCTCGCTCTCATAATCGGCTATGAGGCGGACGGACAGATTCATCAGCTTGACCAGCGCCTCCGGATGCTCGCACTGACTGCTCACCATCCACACGTTCGCCGTCGTCATCGGCACATAGGCCATGGAAGAACCCTCTCCCATGCCGTCCGGGATCATGGCAGCCGAAACCTCCGCGTTGATGTCGCTTTTCAAAAGAGGCACATAGCGGGACATCACTCCCCACCGGGGAGCGAAGAAAATGCCGCACCTTCCGGAGGTGAATTCCTCGATGACCTGTTCATATCCCATCGTCCCGAATTCTCTGGTGAGCCAGCCGTTTTCATACATCTCCTGCAGATCCGCAAGACCGGCCTTCATCTCCTCTGCCAGGGCGCCTCCCCACAGTACCTCTCCGTCCTTTTCAATAAAGGTAAAATTATCGCTCCAGTAGCCGGGGGCGGCTCCATACCCCTCAAAGAAGGCCTGAACGCCGGACCAGAAGGTAAAGCCGTCCTTTCCGTTCAGAACCAGCCCGTAGGTATCGTCCACCCCGTTTCCATCCGGATCCTCCTCCGTGAAGGCCTTCGCCACCGCCTTCAGCTCCTCCATGGTCTCCGGTATGGAAAGTCCCAGACGGTCCAGCCAGTCCTGCCGGACAAACATCATCATTCCCTCGATCTGGGATTCGCAGGCCTGCGCCAGGCCGTACAGCCTTCCGTCCAGCATGCAGGAATCCAGCACGTCGATCCCTCCGTAATTCAGATACTCCTTCAGCTCATCCGAGGCGTACTCCTCAAAAACCTCCGTGATATCGGCGATCTTTCCCTCTCTCGCATACTGCACCATATCCGTAATGCTTCCGCACAGGATGTCCGGATAATTATCCGCAGCCATGGCTGTCGCCAGCCTGGTGTCCAGCTGGGTGGCATCCACGTTGAACAGCACATCCGCCTCTATTCCCAGCTTCTCATACAGGCGGGTCCACACATTGTCCGTCGGCCCTTCTCCCTGCGCCCATCTCAGCACGGAATCATAGCTGTAGCCCACCTTCAGCGTAACGGGCTCCTCAAAGCCGTAGTAAAACAGATCCTCCCGCAGAAGCTGCGCCATCTGATCAATTTTTTCTTCCTTCCAGTCCTCCCCCGCGGCCGCTTCTTCCGTTTCCGCCGCGCTCTCCGCTTCCGTTTCCTCCGGGGCGGCGCTTTCCCGTTCCGAAGGCCTTCCGGAAGACATGCATGCCGGAAGAATAAGCGCCGCGGAAAGAAGCAAAACGGCCGCACGGCACCATCTGATTTTTTTCATCCTAATCTCCATTTCTTCCTGAGGAAACGTTCTGTTTCTCCGTCTGATAACGCAGCCTGTATTCGGCCGGGGTCATCCCTTCGCTTTTCAAAAAGGCGCGGTTGAAGGAACTCGCCGTATGATAGCCCGCCTCCTCGCCGATCTGATAAATCTTTTCACCGGTCCGCACCAGAAGCTCCTTCGCAAGGCTGAGGCGCTCTCTGGTGATATAATCGTACAGATTGCAGTGATACCGCCGCTTGAATGTCCGGGACAGATAGGAAGCGTTGAAGCCGCCGACGTCCGCCAGCACCGGCAGGCTCAGATCCTCCTTCAGATGGGTGCGGATATACTGCTCCACCCGCAGGATCGCCTGATCCCTGTGATCGCTGTCCGCTTCCCGCATGAGCCGGAAAACCGCTTCTGCCAGCTTAAACAGATATTCCACCGCCTCATTCCAGTCCGCGAAATCATCCGCCCTTGTCAGCGGATAGAGAGCGATGTAAAAAGGCAGCTTCTCCTGCCAGCCGTTAGCGTTGATATACTTCAGATAAATCATGGAAATGTTGTAATACAGCTCCAGCGCCCGGATGTCATGCATGCTCCTCACCGTAAGAAGGGGCATGCTGATTTCCTGCAGCACCTCCCGGAAGGCCTCATAATTTCCCTGCTCCAGATAGGCTTCCAGCATGGGAAGCTTTACCAGTCCCGTCCTTCCATCCGTTTCGGTCTCCGGCTTTTTCGCTCCTCCGACCGCAAGAATTCCCGCATCCTCCCCGGTCAGAACAGTCATCAGACCGTTTTTCAGCGCATGGTAAGTCTGCCCAAGCCGTTCCAGGCCCACCGGCTCCTGATACACCGCAAAGGCCGCGCTGATCCCCATCCGGTCCGTGCAGATTTCCTGCACGTCCTCCAGAGCCTCCTCGCAGGTCCGCAGAACCCGCTTCCAGTCCGTCCCCTCATCCACAAGCTTCGGCTGGATCAGACCGAAGACAAACCGGGACTCCAGAAAATAAACCGCCGTCCGGACCGTGCCCGGCAGGTTCTCCCGAACGGAGAGAAGAATCCGCTCCTGCTGATCCAGGGTGGGAAGCTCCTTTCTGGTATCCGCTCTTCCCAGAAAAACCGCTGTTGGCCGGCTTTCCTGAAAGGAAAGCCCCAGCTCCTCCATCCGTTCCTTCAGCGGTTCCTCTCCCGGCCCGTCGTAAATCAGCCGCTCCATGAACTCCTTCTGCATCCAGTACTGCGCCTTCTGCAAAAGCGCGTCCTTTCTTTCCTGTTGTAAAAGCTGTTCCTGCTGCTCCATGAGCTCATGGTAGGCTTCAAGCACTGTGGATACGATCTTTTCCGGCGTCTCCGTTTTCAGCAGATACCGGATCTCCCTGTCCTGAACCGCCTGATAGAGAAGCTCATGGGTGCTGTAGCCGGTCAGAAAAACCACGCGCGCCCTCGGCCAGTTCTCCTTTACATGCCGGTAAAGCTCCATCCCGTCCATTCCCGGCATTTTGATGTCTGTCAGCACCACGTCGCATTTGACGCTGTTGAGCACCTCCAGCGCCTTCCTGCCGGAGGACGCCGTATAAAGGAGCATCTCCTCCGAGGTCTCCGCCTCAAACATTTCCTTCAGCCAGGCAAGGCTTTCCGCCTCATCATCCACAATCAGAAGTCGAAGCATGCTCTTTTCCTCCTTCCGCAGGCAGCACCATTTTCACCAGAATGCCTCCCAGCTCTCCTCTCGAGATAAAAAGACCGCCCTTATGCTTAAAATATCCCTTCAGCCGTCTGTGTACATTGATCAGCCCGGTCACCTCTCCCTGATAATCGTCCGCCAGCATGCTCCGCATGGCCTCTGCCGTTTCTTCGGAAGCCCCGCCATTGTCCTCCACACAGATTTCCACCCGGTTCTGATTCATCCTGCAGCTCACCCACAGAATGCCGTCCTCTTCCCTGTCCTCCAGCCCATGCTTGAACGCATTTTCCAGAATGGGCTGCACGATCAGCCGGGGAACCGGAATCTTCTCCGCCTCCTCCGGCAGCTTTTCCCAGATCAGCTTCATCCGTGCGGAAAAACGGGATTCCTGAATTCTCGCATACGATTCCGCATGGAGCATCTCGTCGGACAGGCTCACAATATCCGAAGAATTTCTGGCAAGGTAACGGAAATAGGTGCCCAGATAATCGGCAAGAGCCTCCGCCCCCTCATAATCTCCTCTTCTGACCCTTCCGCTGAACAGGAAAAAGCTGTTATAGAGAAAATGAGGGCTGATCTGCGCCTGCAGCTGCTTCAGCTCCGCCTGAGCCGCCAGATTTTTCTGTACATAGACCTCCTGGATCATCTCATCCAGCTCCTCCACCGTATGGTTGAAATTTTCATAGATATATTCAAATTCGTCTCCGGAGGAATGAGTGATCCGGATCGACAGGTCTCCCTTTCCCAGACTCCGGAACGCTTCATACAGCTTCTGAAGGGGCCGGTTCACCAGCCGTTCCGTATACCCGGAAAACAGGACCGCAAACCCCAGCGTCAGAAGGATGAAACAGTAAAAAATGATCGTATAGCGGTCGATCTGTCCCATGATCGCATCCTCTGAACAGTACTGCACCAGCGTCCCCAGATAGCCGGAAGCCTTCCGGCTGACCAGATAATCGGTCCCGTCCAGCCGGATGTGTTCAATGCCTTCCCCGTTCCCGGCGGAATCCAGAATCCGCTTTCCCATTCCGCTCCCCACCGTATCCTCAAGGAACCAGCCGTTCTGCTCATTGTACCAGCAGACGCCGCCTCCCGGAATGGAAAACTGATTCATCTGGCTGACCATCTGATCGTTATCCAGCACAATCTGAAGGAAAAAATAGGGGGTAATCGTATCCGACACGGAATTTTCCGTCAGAAAGTAGTGCAGCTCCCCGTCTATCAGCAGCATCCGCCCGGCCTGTCCCCCGTACTCCTCCAGCCTTTCCCGATATATCCCGTCCAGCTCCCTCAGCTCCTCCTGCGTAATCACCCGGTTGCTGCTCGGAATATAGATCACCGCGTTCCGGATCAGCTGATTGGAGGATATGAAAATGAACAGCTTCTCCTGAATGGACAAAAGCGTATTCCGTTTCTCGTATTCACTCAAAAGGCTCTCGTCCACCAGAAAAACCATCTGCCTGTCCACCAGAAGCTCGGACTGCTGGCGGATGATTTCTCCGATCTGAGTGTCCACATCATTTACATAATATTCCGCCTGAGTCTCCATCTGCCTGTAGATCATGCTGACAGCCAGCCTTCTTACCAGATAGAAAATGATTCCAGCAAAAAGGGACAAAATCAGCAGAATCAGAAGGAACACCGCAAGCTGCTTTGTTTTTACCCGATTCAGTTTCCTCATCTGTTCAACCGGAATACCTTTCTTTCAGTCTCTCATACTCCTTTTGCGTAACCGCGAGCAGGGAACCATGACGGTATTTGATTCCCTCCGGGAAGGAAAGCTCCTTCAGCGCCCGGAAGGTGCCCCCTGCCAGCCGGTCTGTCTCAAAGGCCTGATAGCCGCCCCGTGTTGTCAGGTTGTCCAGCATGAGAAGCCACCATTCCTTTTCATTTTCCCTGCAGATGGCCGGTCCCTCATGGTTCGGTGCGATCTCGGAAAGCTTCGTTTCCACCGGCATCCAGGGGCCGTCCAGATCGGGCGCCTGCTCCATCTCAATCCGATCCGTCTTGAAGATCCGGTAATATCTGCCGTCCTCCTCCGCAAAGGCGCAGTCAAATATGTGCTTTTTCTCCCGTTCCGCTTCGATATGCAGGGACAGGTCTGCATACAGCTCCGCAGGGGTAAACGTCCGGAAATCTCTGGTATAGGACCTGTACAGCCTGAGCCAGCCATAGTCATCCTCCGGCATCTTGCGGGCTCCGGCCACCAGAAAGGCTCCTTTTTTCCCGTCCCAGATTCCCTTGGGCGCCCAGAAACAGCCTGCTCTCTCCGGCGCCGCCTTCACCAGCCGCGGCCCGCTCCAGGAAACCATATCCTCCGACTCCCATACCACCATGCTGCTGCTCCCCGGATTGGGATTCTCCGGCCGCGCATTCGTACACTGCGCCCACGCAGTTTTCTCCTTCTGCGTCTGCATCCGGCGGCAGATGGAAAGATCCGTCCCGATGATGAAAAACTTCTGCTCTTCCGGAGATCGCAGGATAAACGGATCCCTCACTCCACGCTCTCCCACATCGCTGACCAGCACCGGCTTACCTTCGTTCAGAAGCTCCCAGCGCTTCCCGTCTATGGAAACAGAAAAATATACCTGCTCATGCAACGGGGAGCTTTCCGTTCCCGTGAAATGTACAAATAGATATGCGGCCATCTTTACCCTCCATGACGAAGCATTCTGAATTCTGATTGGGAAATGTTCCATCCGGCACATTGTCATTTACTGAAATTACAGATTTTTATGATAATTATATCATTTTTTCATATCCAACGCATTTCTCCGGATTGCGGATCTGTTTAGAATATTTGCTCAGCAGAACTGTGATGTGGAATACAATACGGGCGAAGCCTGAGGCTCCGCCCGCAAAATACTCACTGCTTCTTCAGCGTAATGCACTTACTGGAAAAGTCCGCCCGCAGATTCAGCGCCAGTCCATGATGCATCAGATAAGAGCCGCTCTTTTCCATCGTCTTTCCATCCACGGTCACCGCATAGACGGCGGCTTCCTCCAGCTTTCTCAGCTTTACCGTATATTCGTACTTTCCCCTGGGTCTCAGCTGCAGGAAGACGAACAGCACCGCGTCCCCGTCTTTGTCATATTCCACCGCATACAGGTCGTCCTTTCTGCCGGACTGCAGCCGGGACAGGCGGCCGAACTGAACGATGGGACGGATCTTTTTGTATTCCTCCACATAACCGGACAGCTCCTCCAGATGTTCATCGCTTATCTTGTTCAGATCCATTCCGATTCCGAGGGAACCGCACATCGCACAGCGGGCCTTGAAGGAAAGCGGCACCCGTCTGTCCGCGCTGTCCGCTGCGTCCGTGATCCACGCGCGCATATATTTGGGCGGATACAGCAGGCTGTAGGTTTCCTGGATCGACAGGCGGTCCAGAGGATCCGTATTGTCGCTGGTCCAGAATTCATCAAACCGGGACATGCAGCCGAAATCCACTCTTCCGCCGCCGGACGCGCAGGCTTCAAATTCCACCTGTGGATGTCTCTTCCTCAGCTCCTCAATGATGCTGTAAAAGCCCTCCACATGACGGTACCAGATGCTGCGGAACTCTTCCTTATCCCAGTATGCGCTGGCACATTCGCCAAGCGCCCGGTTCATATCCCACTTGATATAAGAAATGTCATTTTCCGTAAGCAACCTGTCAATGAAATCAATGATGAAGCGGATAACCTCCGGATTGGTCAGATCCAGCATATACTGATATCTTCCCTCCAGCACGGGGCGGGTCGCATAACGGTAGATCCAGTCGGGATGGGCGCGGTACAGATCGCTGTTTTCATTAACCATTTCCGGCTCGATCCAGATGCCGAAGTCCATTCCCAGTCCCTTTACGCAGTCAATTAACGGCTTCAGTCCCTCCGGGAATTTCTCCGGATTCACGTACCAGTCGCCAAGTCCCAGATGGTCCGAGCTTCTCTGTCCAAACCAGCCATCATCCACTACAAACAGCTCTGCGCCTGCCTGTGCCGCCTTTTTTGCAAGCGCCATCTGGCCCTCACAGGTCACGTTGAATGTGGTGGCCTCCCAGGAGTTATAGAGCACGCGCAGCGGTCTGTCCGCGGACGCGGAAGGCATCACGCACTCCCTGGCAAAACGGTGCAGGATGTTGGACATTTTTCCCAGACCCGCATCGCTGTAGCCCGCATATACCCGGGGTGATGCAAAGGTTTCTCCCCCCTTCAGGTTCCAGACAAAATCCGTGTCGCTGATTCCGATCTGGATGTTCAGGTAGTCGTAGGGCGTCTGCTCTGCCACCACCTTAAAATTGCCGGACCAGGCAAGCGTCCCGAACCAGACCTCTCCCTGCGTTTCGTCCGCGTCCTTATGGATGATAAATGCGGGGGTAGCCACATGGGCTGTGGCCCCTCTCAGGCTCTCATATACCTTTTTCCCGGCGCACAGGGTATCTTCATAGCTTTTAAATTCATCCGCCCAGGTGCCGTTGTTGTTGATGCTCCGGTATCCGCTTCCGGGCAGCGTGTATTCTCCGGAGAAAAAGCGCTCGATCTGAACCGTTTCTGTCCCCGTGTTCTTTACCTCTCTCCATTTTTCCAGGATATCCTGGTCCTCATGCACCACATAATGAAGCGTCACCTGCAGAGGATAATACACGTCCTCCAGCACGATGTCCAGCCGTTTTCCCTCCGCCCGGTATTCCTTCATGCGGTAGCGGAAGTCCCTGACCCCATCCGGGAAAACGAACTTCATGGACGTTTCCTTATAGCGCATCATGCCGAAGGAGGTACATTCCTCTCTTTTCTTATCCACAGCTGGATGGTAGCCCTGCTCCCAGACCATGGTTTCGGTGTCATAATCCTCCGGCCTTTCGATTTTCTTTCCCCAGTAAAGCTGCACCAGAATGCCGTCGTCATCCTTGAAAAATGCATAGCTCGTGTTTCTGGTATTCAGAATAAAAAGTCTGTCCTCTTTAACAATAACTCCCATTTTCTTCTTCCTTTCCCCTTTATGAATGTTCTACAGCACAGGAACGACTGAGAAACAGGCCCCTCAAACCTGTCTCCCAATCGTTACATTTCTCATAAATCCCTGACTCTTACAACAGTTTCCATAAATCTATTTTACCAGATTTCCATCCCCAAGGATATATTCATATATCCTGCACATCATGTGCGAAGGCTCGATGGCGACCGCTTCCTTCAGGAATTCCGCAGCCTTTTCGTTGTTGCCAAGGCCGATGTTTCCAAGGGCCATAAGATAGTAGCAATGCGCGCGGTTCCTGAGCGTATAATCGTCATCAAAAATCAGGAACTCCGGCAGGGATACGGCGAAGTATTCGATCTTCACCTGATCCTCCAGATGCCTCTCTCCGTAATCAATCAGACGGTAGAAGCGGGATCTGGCCTCTCTCACCTTTCCGAGCTTCAGCCAGGCAAGGCCCTGATACAGGATCATATCCGCAGGCTGGTCATTGTAATACATGGCTCCCGCAGGCTCATCCGTACCGATGGTGGCGCGTTCAAAGCATTCCTTCGCTTCCTCCGCTCTTCCCTGACCTTCCAGTGCAAGGCCAAGATGGTAATATATGTGGTTGTCCTTGGTGCCTTCCAGCTTGCCTTCTCCAAGATTCTCCGGATAGACAAGAGCTTTCTTAAGCAGCTCCTCCGCCTTCTCAAACTGTTCTTCCTTCAGCGCCTTTCTCGCCATCTCAAGAAGAGCCAGCGTGTACTGCGTGGTGATCTTTCCTTCTCCGCCCTCCCAGGGATGGAAATGGTGGCCCATGATGCATTCATACGCCTTCTCATGGTCTCCGCAGAGGTTCACCAGAGTGATGTATTCGATATACAGGTCGTCACGACCCTCGATCAGCTCACTGTGCGCTTCGTAATTCTCCAGCCTCTGCTCAAAGGTCCAGCCCAGCTTCTTGTAAAGCTGATCCAGCTCCAGGAAAATGCGCACATCGGAGGTATTCAGTGCAAACGCCTTCTCCATCTCCTCTTTAGCGCTTTCCGGATCATGGCATTTATTGTAATAGGCAAGAGAAAGATTTCTGTGCACGGTGGCAAAATCCGGATCCGTCCGTTCCGAAAGCTCCCAGAGCTTCACGGATTCCTCCCACTGCAGCTTATCATAGAACAGGCAGCCCAGATAGTAGGGAGCCTTTGCCGTACATCCGTGATCGATGGCAAAGCGGAGCACTCCGATATCCTCCAGCTTGTTGGGGAAGCAGTAATCCGGCGCGGTCTCTTCCGCCTTCCGGAGAAGTCCGCTCACATCCTCTCCCAGACAGCTTCTGTAATATGCCTCATAATAGTACAGCATGGGCTGTTCCTTCGTGCAGGCATTCAGCAGAGAAGCCGCTTCTTCAAAGCCGCCGAACTCCGCGTAATCTCTGGCGGTCATCAGGTAATTGTCCGCGAAATCGCGCATTTTTTCGTTCAGGGCAATGCGAAGCTCTGCTGCGGTGCTAAGCTCCGCTCCATTCCGCATCTCTGCTTTCGCTTCCGAATCCGTTCCGCCGGCGGCCTCCGCCAGCAGCACCTGCTCATTCCCGGAAAGGAAGTCGAAGGGATCCAGTGCCAGATTCTCCTGAATCCAGGCGGCAGCCTCCTCCGTTTTTCCAAGCTTTCTCAACAGATATGCCTTCAGGCCTCTCGCCTTGATGTTGTGGGCGTTTTTCACCAGAGAGCGCTCGATGTGGGACAGAGCTCTCGCCAGTCTCATCTGCGCGGTTCCGGTTCCGGGAGCCGGAGCATGCGTCCCGCCTTCTGCCGGCTCGCGCAGCACGGCTCCCGCCGCCTTCGCGTCGATGGCCGCCAGATAATAGAAGGACATCTCCTGCTGTTCATTGCTCCATGTAGCCTTATAAAATGCATCGTAGGCTTCTTCATCCCGTCCCAGATACAGAAGATCCAGACCCAGCAGATAATAGGTCTCGCTGTTGTAGGGATTGGGATTTCTCTCGATCAGCCGCTCCAGCGCCTTACGGAAATATTTTTCCGCTTTCCGGAACGCCCCTCTTCTCATCAGCAGTGCGCCGTAAGCGTTGTTGATGCGGATATCGCCCGGATCCCGCTTCAGTCCTTCCAGGTAGTAAGGATCAGGCAGATAAGTGGCATGCCGGTACTGCTCGATATGAAGTCCGGTCAGATACAGTTCCTCGTTGGTCTGTATCTCTTCCGGATTCTTCGCAGCCTTCGCGGGATCGGGAAGCTTTGGAATTTCCACCGGATCCGGCGTGTATTCCACCAGGCAGGAGCCGTCCGCCGCGTAAACCGCCACATGCAGATCCTGCTCTTTCACACAGCCGGGTGTCAGCCTCTCCTCTCCGGCAACAAGTCCCGGCACCGGAACCTTCTTTTCATAAATATCCACAGGAGACAGCTTCACCGTCTCATCAAGCACCACATTTTCCTTTACGCAGAGTACCACACGGGAGTTCTCACGCAGGCTGGTAGCGTAAACGATCACATGGGCCTCGCCGTCCGCTGCGGACAGATGCACTGCCGCCTCGGAGGTGGCGTTTTTTACCTGCCCCACCGCCTTATAGGGCATGAAATACTGGGTGAATGTCTTCTCCTCAAAGGGCTTCAGCCAGGTGAAATCGGGCTGGTTGTCCGTAAATACGCCCGTCATCAGCTCCACGTAAGGGCCGTCCGCATCCGTCAGGTTTCGGTCCCATGCCTTTCCGAAGTCTCCGCAGCCCCAGGTCCACTGCTTCTTGCCGGGAGAAATGTGGTGATCCGCCACATGCAGGATTCCTGCCTCTTTTCCATAATCGTAGCCGCCCACGAAGTCATATTTGGACTTCTCCGCCATATAGGAGGTGGGCACGGGAATGTTCTTATAGCGTGAAATATCCACGCCCTCGCTGTAGTCCTTCTTATAATAAACGCCGGTAGCGATGGGGAACCGGGATACGTCCCTCTTGCCGTGATCCATCACCGCATGCACATCGGGCGGGAAGATGGACTGGGTATTATCATTGACCGGAACCGCCGGGTTCGCCCACCACAGAAAGGTCTGCGGCATGCTGGTACGGTTGTAGAGCTGGCCGATGATCTCTATGTACGCCTTGCCGGGATACAGGCTGATCTTAGCAATTCCCTTGGTACCGTACATCTGATCCACGTCATGCAACAGTACGGATACACTGCCGTCCTCGTTCTCCAGGGTCACATAATCCACCGGAAGGAAGGTGGTCGGTCTGTGATGCTGCGGCCAGTTGAACTCAATGCCGCCGGAGATCCAGGGACCGGTCAGTCCCACCAGCGCCGGCTTGATCACATGATTATAATAGACAAAATCATAATCGTTCGTCTTGTCATAGGCTCTCTGGATCCTGCCGCCCAGCTCCGGCAGCACCATCACCTTCAGGTACTCGTTTTCCAGCCAGACCGCCGTGTACTCCTTATCGGTCTTCTTTTCACTGATTTTTTCCACCGTGGGATAGGGATACACCTTTCCGCTGCTTCCCTGATACACGCGCTTGTCCAGGAAAATGGGATTCTTTTCCGCTTCTCCGATTTCGTAGGTGGGAATTGTGATCTGCTCCACCCACACCTTTGCTCCGTTCATGGCATCCTCCATTCTTAAAATTCTGCTGCCGGGCAGCGATTCGTTTTCCTTATGTCCGTATTCTACCCTGTCCCGCTTCAAAAATCATTCCTGTGATTTGCTGTCTGATTTATATTTTTTGCTATTGTACTTTTTTCGGTCTGCGGTTATGATGAAAGCAAAATTGGAGGTATGCCTTATGAAATCCTGCGAAGATCTGGTCGCTCCCGTATCCGATTATTTCATCTACTCCCCGAGCCGCATGGCGCAGGAAATGTTTCTGTATCCGCTGCAGTGCGGCCTGTTTTCCTATCTGCCGGGATATTCCCTCACCAGGGAATCCTTTGACAGCTTTCTTCTGATGTATATTCAAGAGGGGGAGCTGGAACTGAGCTTTGAAGGCCGGAATTTTCACGCTTCGGCCGGACAGTTCATCCTGATCGACTGTTATAAAAGACATGCCTATTCCACCCGGACCGGATGGGAATGCCTGTGGTGCCATTTTGACGGTGTCACCGCCAGATCCTATTATAAAAATATTGTCTCCCGGCTCGGGAACGTGTTCTCCCTCACCGACAGCTTTCCGGTTCTGAACAAAATGACCGATATCCTGAAGGTATTCTATAACGGCAGCGTGGTGCGCGAGCCCCTGCTTTCCAAATATCTGACGGATATCCTGACGGAATTTCTGCTCTTTTCTCCGGAGGGCAGCGCCTCCCGCGGCTATGCGGACATGGCGGAGCGGACCATCACATATATCAACGAGCATTTTGCCCAGAACATCTCCATCCCGCAGCTCGCCGAACAGGCGGGTTTAAGCCAGTATCATTTCATCCGTACCTTTAAAAAGGAGACCGGCTTCACTCCGCATGAATACCTGGTCAACACCCGCCTCGCCACCGCCAGATATCTCCTGAAAAACACCCGCCTTCCCGTGAAGGACATCTGCTTCAACACCGGCTTTTCCTGCGAGAGCGTGTTCTGCAGCGCCTTCAAAAAGCATCAGGGCATGACGCCGGCCCAGTACCGGGCGCTGGAACAGTGAAGGAAGGGAGGGCCTGGGAACCTCCTTTCCTTCTTATGGAATTTTCACCATACTGTCATCTGCTTTCAGATATTCTTCCGCCTTCTGCCTGGTCAGATCAAACCTTTCCTGCAGCTTCTGCAGAATCACGGATTCCGGAATCCTGCGGCGCTCCTGCTTTTTCAATACGCTCCGCCGCCTCATGAATATCCTCCACCTCCAGACACAGATGGGAACAGCCGATGTTCTGATTCTGATTCTTCCTTTATTTGCAGGAATACACTCCCGCGCAGTCCCCGGTCGGCCGGTATACTGCGGCAGACGCCGCGTCCTGTGCCGGAATCCGGATGCTTTCGCCGGGACGCAGGCGTTCGATCACCGCCTGTCCCATTCTCTGGCCCCCATCATCCCGCAGCTCAACCAGATAGCCGCGCAGCTCATAGCAGGGCAGGTCTTTCCGGCAGGTGAGGACAAGCTGCCCCTGCTCCCACCTCAGGGTGAAGGGCGCGCATTCCCGCTGCACCGTATAATAGGAAGGCTTTGGCTGACCGTCCATGGTGACGGAGCCGTGCACGCGGCGCCGCAGCTTTCCTTCCCCATCCTCTCCCATCTGGGTGCGGTAATCATTCAGGCAGAAGTAGATGGTGCCCGCGATTTCCTCATGCTGCCGGTAGGCCTCCATTTTTTCCAGAAAAATCTGCTCCCTCCTTGCATCGCCGCCGGAAAAGGCGGGCTCGCACAGGCCGAACTCGGAAGGGACCACCGGGCGTCCCGGATTGTCTGCAATCAGGCGGGACAGCTCTTTATGCTCGTCCCTCTCTCCGTGCCAGGTGCCGATATAATCGTTGATCATCAGCACATCCCCGTCCACAGTTCCGTCGGCCATAGGGTTCTCGAACCAGGTATTGCTCACATAATTGGCGCACCGGTCCGGATCCAGTTCATGGGCACAGGCCGCGGCCTGCCGGATATAGCGGATGGTTTCCGCATCCTGAGCGCACAGTTCGTTTCCCACTCCCCAGGAGATCACGCAGGGATGATTGCGATGGGCTGAAATCATCTCCTCCAGCTGTCCAAGGGCGATCTCTCTCTGCAGCTCTCCAGGCTTTTCCGGATCCGGCCCCCAGAAGGGCACCTCCTCCTGCACCAGCATCCCGTGGCGGTCGCACCAGTCCAGGATGAAATCATCCTGCTGCCAGTGGAATCTGGTAAAGACGCAGTTGCTTTCCTTCAGAAGCCTCAGCATTTTCTCCATCTGCTCCGGCGTTTCCGCAGCGCCGTAAGCCGGATCGGAGCCTGGCATCCATTCCGTGCCGCACAGGCACACCCGCTCTCCGTTCAGGTAGAAAGCGCTTCCTTCCACACGGAAATCCCGGAAGCCGAATACGGTTTCATTCACATCCTCAATCATGCCGTTCCTTTTCAGCGTCAGACGGAGGCGGTACAGAGCAGGGCGGTCAAAATGCCAGTAATCCACGCTCTCCAAAATCCGTCCGGGCAGCTGAAGGAGGATTTCCTCTCCTTCGTTCTGAGCCGCAGTCAGGCTTCCCCGGCACAGAACCCGGCAGGGCCCTTCTCCGTGAAGAACGGGATTTTCCGTTTTCCCTTCCCGGAACAGCTCCCAGCCAAGGGAAAGACCCGCCAGCTCCGGCTGCTGCTCCAGCTGCCCTTTCGCGTTCCGGTTTTCCTGTCTGGCAGCGGCCACGTCAGCAGGTGAAGCCGCC
>ERZ780162.752-NODE-752-length-24756-cov-4.165297_pt1 | contig 24756 bp, 19 predicted proteins | sample MGYA00511474_ERZ780162 | MGnify/ENA primary metagenome ERZ780162 (study PRJEB29588, sample SAMEA2143633) | human gut metagenome | biome: human gut; feature: human-associated habitat; material: faeces | place: Denmark | collected 2008/2010 ...
CTTCAGAGCGCACTTGCAGCACTCGTAAAGGCAGCTCCGGCAGCGGACGGCACTACATCCGCAGAAAATAACGATACAACGGTGTCAGACAGCAGTGGCAGCAAGGATATTGACGGAACTCTGACAGCAGGCGTTACATCTTCTAATAATACATCCGGAAGCAGCACAGCGGGAACGAAGACAGCAGGTACGACTTCAGTCAAGACAGGCGATACAGCCAATACAACGACAGCAATGGCAGCTATGATCGGAGCACTTGCAGTGATCGGTCTTGCAGCAACAACGATCGTGAGCAGAAAGAGGAGATAATCACCTGATATAGTCTCTCATTGAATCACATATATCTGCCGCACTGTCTGCAGAATGCAGGCGGTGCGGCAGATTTTTGTCTGCCCGGTACATCCGCTTCCTCCAGATGAAAATAAAATTCTGAAAAATAAAGGGTGAAATGTAAAATAATATAAAATAGATCAAATAAAATAAAAAGTGAGTAATAAAACACATGGTCAAAACTTATTTTGTGGTGCTATACTGATTTTAACGTGGAATTTTATAACAAAGGGGGAATCACAATATGGCAGGAAGGCCGAAAAGGATTCTTGTGGCCGGACTCGCGTCGCTGTTCGCAGCCGGTACAGTCTTCGGATACGCCGGATGCACGGCGGTGCAGGCGGCGGAAGAACGATCTGAGCGGGGAGGAATCACACTGTCGGACGAAGAGTGTGAGATTTATGACCGGCTGTATGACAAGATCATTAAGATCGCTTCTGACGGGGGAAGCACTTCTGATATGCTGAGCGGGAAAAAGATGACAATGTCATGGTCATATGAGGAACTGGGATTAAGCAGCAGTGCCAGCGACAGTTCCTGCAGGACTGAAGCGCTGAAGGCGCTGAGGACATCTCTGAACAAAGTCAGAGATGCGCTGATCGCGGAGTGTCCTTATGAACTCTACTGGTTCGATAAGACAACGGGATATTCCTACAGTTATCGTAATCCGGAACGGAATAAGGATACTGTGTCTGTGGAGATCGCAAATATCAAGTTTGCAGTCGCGCAGGCATATCAGCTGGGAGGAAATGTCAATAAGGTCAGCGCAGTAAAGGCGATGATGGCAGAGCGGTCAGTTTCCTATGCACAGGAGATCGTAGACAAGTACAGGAATGCATCCGATTATGATAAGCTGTCAGGATACAAGGATGAGATCTGCAGTCTGGCGGATTATGATGATACGATCACAGAGAACAGTGTGGTCCCATACGGAGATGCATGGCAGATCATCTATGTATTTGACCAGGATCCGGAGACAAAAGTAGTGTGCGAGGCATATGCCAAGGCATTTCAGTATCTCTGCGATCAGACGGAATTCGATGATCAGAAGATTGAGTGCTGCACTGTGAGCGGGACCATGAACGGCATCGTACATATGTGGAATATCGTCACAATGTCGGACGGGAAGAATTATATTGTAGATCCTACGAACTGCGATGAGGGTACACTCTCGGCTCTTGACGGCGGTATCTTCCTTGCAGGAGGAACAGGGGATATCGTGAACGGATATCAGGTCATGGGTTATCCGTACCGATATGATGAGAATATCATCGAGGATTACGGAACGGGCGAAAGTGTTCTTGCACTGGCATCAGCAGCATATGTGCCGGGCTCAGAGCCTGAAGAAGAAACAGACGGAGAGGGACAAGATCCTGCAGGAACAAGAGATCCCGCGGATACAAAGGATCCTGCGGAATCGGGCGGAGATTCGACGGAGACGACAGATCCGGTGAAAACAGAGGATCCCGCGGAGACAAAAGATCCGTCAGAATCTGAAGATCCTGTGAAGTCGGAAGACCCGGCAGCTGAGCCGCAGGATAAGGATGCGGCAGATGCAGAGGATCCGGATACGAAAGACCCGGCTGCGGGCAGCCAGACAGATGATAAGAAAGAGACCGGCGGTCAGACAGACCAGAAAACGGCTTCATCTGCATCAGACAGCGGGAAAGACACAGCGGCCAAAGTTACGGTAACACGGAAGACACAGGCGTCTCAGACGTCATCATCTACGGCAAAGACGAGCAAGGCTCCGAAGACGGGGGATGCATCCGAGCTTCTTCTGTGGGGCGCAATGCTCACACTGGCGGGAGGAGCGGGGGTTACCCTGACTCTGGGCAGAAAACGTGAAAGCTGAGAAAAAATCAGAAGTTAAGAGAATAGAAGGAACAGAAAAAGGGAAGGACAGCGCCGAAGGCGGCTGGTCCTTCCTTTCTTTTACCTATGCGATGGGGCAGATGGCTTTCAGACGCCGGCAAGTATGTCTTCCAGCACATCTTCAACGGAGTCGGTGACATAGTCTGCGTAGATCGAGATTCCCGGTGCGGCGTTGGACATGGCATAGCTTGTCCCCACCAGCTCCAGCATTTCTACGTCATTATACTGATCGCCAAAGGCGACGCATTCTTCCGGCTTCACGCCGAGCAGGCTGATGAGCCCGGACAAGGCAGTCCCCTTGTTGGTGCCGGGGGCAATGAAGTCGATCCAGATATTTCCGGAGGTCACTACCTTGATCTCGGATCCGAACTTGTCCCGTAGATATTTCAGATACTTATCAACGACATGGGGGCCGTCCACCATGCTCGCGATGGCGATCTTCAGGATGGGACCGTGTATTTTGGTGATGTCATCTACGATCTCTGTCGTATTCTTCATTACGTTCACGATCAGATCCACAAAGGCCGGGTCATTGTTCTCGATCAGGCAGGTATCCTCCCTGGAGACGACAACTTCGAAATTTGTCTGCTGTTTGATCTCTCTGAGGATCCGGAATGCCAGATCATCTTCGATGATCCCGCGGGAGATGACTTTCCCCTTGTGGATACAGACAGATCCGTTCTCCGCGATATATGAGATGTCGTCCCGGACCGGGGCGAACAGGCGGCGTTCATTTGCGTACTGCCGTCCGCTGGCGGCGACGAAATAGATTCCTTTCTCTGTCAGTTTTCGGACGAGGCTGACAGCTCTCGGCGTCAGTTCCTGGGCTCCGTTCTGCAGCAGAGTCCCGTCCAGATCGCTTGCGATTAATTTTATCATTCTGATCTCCATTCTGCCGCTCTGGGCGGCTGAAATTTTTATTGGTGCTGAAAGCTGGAGAAGGCTGCAGCTTTGCTTCCCCGCTGTCTATTTCCTATTATAAAAGCTGTTCTCTCTGCATAGTATATCGTAAAAGTGTACGGGCGTAAACTCCTATTTTATATGTCCGCCGCCTGATCTGCGTCAGTTTCTGCGGCATTATCACGATAATTTATGTAACATTCAAGAAACACTTGTAACCAAATCGTAAAAGATATATAATAAAAAAGTGCTGGGGCTGGGAAAAGATGCCGGCTGTCAGTGCGAGTATAGAATATGAAGATAAGAGGACGATTATTATGGGAAAATATTTTGGGACCGACGGTTTCCGCGGTGAGGCAAATGTAGTTCTTACAGTTGAGCACGCATTTAAGGTAGGACGCTACCTGGGCTGGTATTTCGGCCAGGACCACAAGGCAAGGATCGTGATCGGCAAGGATACGAGAAGGAGCAGCTACATGTTTGAGTATGCGCTGGCAGCAGGGCTTACTGCTTCGGGCGCGGATGCTTATCTCCTTCACGTGACGACCACTCCGAGTGTTTCCTATGTTGTGAGAACAGAGGATTTTGACTGCGGAATTATGATCTCCGCGAGCCACAATCCGTTCTATGACAACGGAATCAAGGTGATCAACAGCGCCGGACATAAGATGGAGGCAGAGGTAGAGGAGAAGATCGAGGCATATATTGACGGAGAGACAGAGGAACTGCCGCTGGCTACGAAAGAGAAGATCGGACGTACGATCGATTATGCGGCAGGAAGAAACCGCTATATCGGACATCTGATCTCACTGGCGACCCGTTCCTTCAAGGATATGAGGATCGGTCTTGACTGTGCGAACGGAAGCTCTTTCGCGATCGCGAAGAGCGTATTCGACGCACTCGGAGCAAAGACCTATGTCATCAACAATGAGCCGGACGGAACGAACATCAACACGAACTGCGGCTCCACGCACATTGAAGTGCTCCAGGAGTTTGTGAAAGAGAAGAAGCTGGATGTGGGATTCGCCTATGACGGAGATGCGGACAGATGTATCGCAGTGGATGAGAACGGCAATGTTGTGGACGGCGACCGCATTATGTATGTCTGCGGAAAATATCTTATGGAGCAGGGACGTCTTGCGGGCAATACGATCGTGACGACCGTTATGTCCAACCTTGGCCTCTACAAGGCATGTGATAAGATCGGAATGAAATATGAGCAGACGGCAGTAGGAGACAAGTATGTCTATGAGAACATGCTGAAGAACGGCTTCGTTCTCGGAGGAGAACAGTCCGGACATATTATTTTCAGCAAGCATGCAAGGACCGGCGACGGTATCCTGACATCACTCATGGTCATGGAAGTGATCCTTGAGAAGAAGCAGACGCTTGGCAAGCTGGCTGACGAGGTCAAGATCTACCCGCAGCTTCTGAAGAATGTCCGCGTGAAGGATAAGAAGACAGCGCGTGAGAACCCGGCTGTACAGGCAGCGGTCGACAAGGCGGCGGAAGAGCTCGGAACAGAGGGGCGCATCCTTGTGAGGGAGAGCGGCACGGAACCGGTGATCCGAGTTATGGTGGAAGCTGCATCAGATGATATCTGCGAAAAATATGTAGACAGCGTGGTGAAGGTCATCGAGGCTGAAGGGCTGACAGAGTAGTTCTCTGGAAGAGAGAATAGAACATAAGATATAAGGATGTAAAAATGCAGGGGCAGAGAAGCGGAGATCTTCTCTGCCCCTGCTGCTGTATATGCATATGTTCCGCCGGACCCGTATCAATGCGCTGCGCAGTATCCGATACGGGCTTAACGGCTGATGATCACAGTCTGATATCCTGCCCGCCTGAGTCTGCGCTCCATGTCCGCCGCTTCATCCAGGGAGAGAAAGGCTCCGACTGTGACACGGTACAGCCCGTCGCCCTCTGCGATATCCGCGGGAAAATCGAGCTCCTTCAGTTCCGCTTCAAGCCGCTCTGCATTTGCCTTGTTCCGGAATGCGCCGGTCTGTACAGTGTAGCCGGAGGGAGCGGAGCCGCTGTCCGTGTTAAGGGTGCCGAGGATCCCTTCTGCAATGGCGAGCGCGATGTCATCAAAGTTGTCGTCAAAGAGCTGATTGTCGGTATCCGAGTTAATGAATCCCGCTTCCACGAGTACCGCCGGCATCTGTGTGCGGCGGAGGACGACCAGGCCGGGACGAGCCTTGACTCCCAGGTTTACGAATCCGACAGATTCGAGCTGCTCATTGATATTCTCTGCCATCTCCAGCTTGATTCCTGATTTGTCGTAGACAAGCGATTCTACACCTGAAACCGCATTGTCCGTGGGATAGGAGTTGCGGTGGATGGAGACGAAGAAGTCCACGCCGGCAGCGTTCGCTTCCATGGCTTTCTGGTAGGGGGATTCATAGACGTCGGTGGTTCGGGTGTACATCACGTCGATCCCACGGTCCTGGAGGATCTCGCCGACAGCCAGAGTAAGGGCGAGCGTGTCGTCTTTTTCCTGCCTGCCGTTATAGACGGCGCCCGGATCACGTCCTCCGTGGCCGGCGTCAAGCATGATTGAATAAGGCATAGCGTAAGTTCCTTTTCTGATTGATCTATAATAGTGTATGCAGACAGAAAAAAAGGGTGACTGCCAAAAGGCAGCCACCTGCTGATGCTGTTGTTCCGAATTTGATGGGGATTACGCTTCTGCCGTCTGTTCTTCAGGAGCGTCCGGGGAAGTGGTCTTTGCTTCTTCCGTTTCCGCGTCATCCGGAGAATCGGAGTCGGCCTCTGTGCCGTTCTGTGTTTCGGGGAGATAGACATGAACACTTTCTACCCGTGTCTTGTCAAGCTTCTCCACAACGAGCCGGATCCCGTTCTCTGTACAGACCTCGTCTCCCTCTTCGGGCAGCCGGTCGTCCAGATGTTCTATGATAAAACCGCCGAGTGAATCGTAATCCTCCGAGTTCAGATCGGTGCCAAGACGGTCGTTCACATCGTCAAGGCTTGTGGATCCCTCAACGATATACTCCCGGTCGCCGATCTCCTGGACCGCCTCGTCCTCTTTTTCATCGTATTCGTCATGAATCTCTCCGACGATCTCTTCCAGGATGTCTTCCAAAGTGATCAGGCCTGCCATCTCGCCGTATTCATCAAGCACGATGGCAATGTTGAAGGTAGACGCGCGCATTTCCACAAGAAGATCAGAGATACTCTTATATTCATAGGTGAAATGAGGCTCTCTCATGATATCCCGAATATTGAACGGCGTGTTCCTGTCATAGAGGAGAAGATCCTTCATATTGATAATGCCTACGATATTGTCCTGTGTCTCTTCATATACAGGAAGTCGTGTGAACTTGTCTTCCCTGAAAATGTCGATCAGTTCTTCATAGGTGTTCTCAACATTTGCAAATGTCACATGCACTCTGGGGACCATGATGTCCTTGGCTTTGGCGTCTCCCAGATCGAACACATTATAGATCAGTTCTTTCTCGCCGGATTCAATGACGCCGTTCTCGTGGCTTACGTCCACGATCGTGCGGAGTTCATCCTCGGTCATTCCCTGCTTGCCGGAGTTCGGATCTACCCGGAGCAGAAGCATGATCCCGCGTGAAAAAAGATTGATGATAAAGATCACGGGCGTCATGACAGTCATGAAGAATTTGATGATCCTGATGTATCTGAGGGCGATCTTTTCCGCGTTGAGCGTGGCATAGTTCTTCGGGGTGATCTCGCCGAAGACGAGGATGGCAACCGTAAGCACCGCGGTCGCGATACTGACCATATAACCGCCGAAAGCATATGCGAGTGTTGTGGCGAGAGAAGAAGCCGAGAGATTGACGATGTTGTTACCTATTAAAATGGCGCTCAGCATTTTGGATGTGTGATTCTCGGTCACGTCCAGCACAAGAGCCGCACGCTTGTTGCCTGAGTCGGCAAGCGAGCGAAGACGGATCTTATTCACCGTCGTGAGCGCTGTCTCGGAAGACGAAAAAAAGGCCGAGAGCATCAGAAGAACGATCAATATGAGTAGTTGAAAGGTGTCACCAGAGTCCACTGTATTTTTTTCACTCCTTTTAATAGTACAGTGCGCCTCAGTGCGGCGCAAAAATTTAGTGATACTGCTTCATTATACACTGCTTCTGATGATTTGGCAAGATTAGCGGCGTCCGCCTTTACTTTGGGGCAGTGTTGGATTATAATATGGGAGCAGAAGAAAGGCTGCCGCGGGAGCGGCATAGAAAAGAAACGGAGTATAAGTATGGATTTATATAAAGAGTTGTGCGCGATCGCAGGAGCGGACGCAGTAGCCGTAAATGAGCCGATGGAAAGACATACGACCTTCCGCATCGGAGGGCCGGCGGACTGGTTTGTGACGCCGTCCCGGACGGAAGAGGTAAGGGGGATCATCGAGCTGTGCAGACAGCAGTCGATCCCCTATTATATCATCGGAAACGGGAGCAACCTGCTCGTCGGGGACAAAGGCTACCGGGGAGTGATCATCCAGGTATACCGGAAGATGAGCGGGATCAGCACAGAGGGAGAACGGATCCGTGCGCAGGCGGGAGCGCTGCTCTCGAAAGTCGCCGCAGCGGCTTACAGCGCCGGACTGACGGGCATGGAGTTCGCCTCCGGGATCCCGGGGACACTGGGCGGAGCGGTCAGGATGAACGCGGGCGCCTACGGCGGAGAGATGGCGCAGGTGCTTGAAAGTGCGACGGTCCTCACTACAGAAGGGGAAGTCCTGACACTCCCGGTGGAGAAGATGGGGATGGGATACCGCACGAGTATTGTGTCAAGGATGGACTATGTTGTGCTGGAAGCTGTTCTCTCGCTGAGCAGGGGCGACAGGGAAGAGATCCGCGCCAGGATGGATGAGCTGAAGCAGAAGCGGGTGAGCAAGCAGCCGCTGGAGTTCGGCAGCGCGGGAAGCACCTTCAAGCGCCCTGAGGGATATTTTGCAGGGAAGCTGATCGAGGATGCGGGGCTTAGGGGGTTCCGCATCGGTGATGCGCAGGTGTCAGAGAAACACTGCGGGTTTGTTATAAACAGGGGGAATGCAACGGCGGCGGAAGTATATGAGCTGATGGAAGAGGTGATCCGCCGTGTGGAGGAAAATTCCGGCGTGAAGCTTGAGCCGGAGGTAAGAAGGATAGGAGAGTTTTAGAAGATGCGGTTTGTGATAGTTACGGGAATGTCAGGAGCGGGAAAATCAACTGCTCTGAAGATGCTTGAGGATATGGGGTACTTCTGTGTGGATAATCTGCCGATCCCGCTGCTGCCCAGATTTGTGGAAATGCTGAACGCTCCGGGGGAAGAGATCAAGAAGACGGCGCTGGGGCTGGATGTCCGCAGCGGCCAGGATCTGGACGGCCTGGAGGAGATCCTGCAGGAACTGGATGAGAAGAAGGTCGGATATGAGATCCTTTTTCTGGACGCTCATGACGATGTGCTCGTAAAGCGGTATAAGGAGACAAGACGCCAGCATCCGCTGAGCGGATCAGGCCGCGTGGATACGGGGATCGCAAAAGAACGGGAGAAGATCGCCTTCCTGAAGATGAAAGCAACCTATATCCTTGACACGAGCAAGATGCTGACAAGGGAACTGAGGCTGGAGCTGGAAAAGATCTTTGTGGACGGACAGAGCTTTTGCAATCTGTTCATCACGGTCATGTCGTTCGGTTTCAAATACGGCATTCCGCAGGACGCAGACCTTGTGTTTGACGTCAGGTTCCTCCCTAATCCGTATTATATTGACACGCTGCGGGAGAAGACGGGCAATGACCCGGAGGTGCAGGACTATGTCATGGAGAATGACAAGGGACGTATCTTTATTGAAAAACTGAAGGACTTAATGGAATTTCTGATTCCGAATTATATATTGGAGGGCAAGAATCAGCTTGTCATCGCCATCGGCTGTACGGGCGGAAAGCACCGCTCCGTTACGCTTGCGAACGCGCTTTACCAGATCCTGGACAAGGAGGAAAGCTACGGGGTGCGGATCGAACATCGGGATATTGGGAAGGACAGTATCACGAAAAGAAAATAAATCAAAATAAAAGGTGAGTGGGATGTCATTTTCCGGAAACGTTAAAGAAGAACTGGCGAAGAATATCAGCTCCGCCAGACACTGCTGTATCGCGGAGCTTGCCGCCTTTGTCGGGATGTGCGGCACTGTCGTCATCAACCGGTTTGACATGTGCAGCATAAAAATCCATACGGAAAATCTGCTTGTTGCCAGAAAAGTCTTTACATTGATAGAAAAAACCTTTAATATAAAGACTGATATCTCTGTCAGAAGAAATATTGCAAAGCAGACAGTGTCTTATGCGGTCATCGTGAGACGGCATGAAGACGCACTGCGGATTCTTCAGGCGACAAAATATCTGGACGACCATCAGAGTAATGCGGAAGAGCTTCACGCCGTGAACCCTCTGGTCGTGCAGCAGATGTGCTGTCGCCGGGCTTTTTTGCGAGGTGCTTTTCAGGCGTCCGGATCCATGAGTGATCCGAGCAAATCCTATCATTTTGAGATCGTATGTTCTTCCATGCCGATGGCGGAGCAGATCCGGGATCTTATGTGCGGGTTTTCCATGGACGCGAAGATCGTACAGCGTAAAAAAACCTATGTAGTCTATTTAAAAGAGGGCTCTCAGATAGTAGATATCCTGAATATTATGGAGGCGCATGTGTCGCTGATGGCGCTTGAGAATGTCCGGATTCTCAAAGAAATGCGGAACTCCGTTAACAGAAAAGTGAATTGCGAGACTGCCAATATTAATAAGACAGTGTCAGCGGCGGTAAAACAGGTTGAGGATATTACATATCTCAGAGACACGATCGGTTTTGAAAACATGCCGGAGGGACTGGTAGAAGCTGCTACGGCACGCCTGGAAAATCCAGATGCGACTCTGAAGGAACTGGGAGCAATGCTGATACCTCCTGTGGGAAAGTCAGGTATCAACCACAGACTGCGGAAACTGAGTGAATTGGCGGATAAGGTGAGGCGAGAACAAGGAGGATTATTATGATTAAGACACCGGTTGTAGTAAAAGCGGACAAAGGCCTTGACGGAAGACCGATCGCATTGCTGGTTCAGGAAGCAAGCCAGTATGCCAGCAAGGTATACATTCAGGTGGGAGAGAAGAACATCAATGCAAAGAGCATTATGGGTATGATGAGCCTGAATCTGGTAGGCGGAGATGAGATCACGGTAGTGACAGACGGTGAGGATGAGAAGAAAGCCGCTGAAGGGATCAAGACTTTTTTTGCCAAGGCAACCAACTAGAGTGCTGTATTTTAACGGCCGGACCGGCCGGATAATATAGAATCATAATGGATGAAGAAAAGGCTGTGCCAATGGTGCAGCCTTTTTCACTATAACAGACATGGAGGTGCGTTCATATGAAAAAAATGCTGTTTATCTATAATCCGAATTCCGGTATGGGACTGCTGAAGCCGAAGCTGTCGGATGTGCTGGATATCTTTGTCAAGGGAGGGTACGAAGTGACCGTGTACCCCACACAGAAATATCACGATGCATTTGAAAAGACAAAAGCATATGAAGAGCAGTATGACATCGTCGTATGCAGCGGCGGAGACGGGACGCTGGATGAAGTCGTGAGCGGAATGCAGATGCGTACTGTGCAGGTGCCGATCGGTTATATCCCAGCGGGAACGACGAATGATTTTGCGAGCAGCCTTCATATCTCGAAAAATATTCTTGAGGCGGCGGACACTGTGGTGAACGGCGTGCCGTTTTCGTGCGATGTGGGAACATTTAACAAGGATTATTTCATCTATGTGGCAGCGTTCGGACTGTTCACAGACGTGTCTTATGAGACGAAACAGAGCATGAAGAATGTCCTCGGTCATCTGGCGTATGTCCTTGAGGGGACGAAGCGTATCTTCAATATTCCGTCTTACCGCATCAAGGTGACCCATGACGGCGAGGAGATAGAAGACGAGTTCATGTACGGTATGGTGACGAATTCGCGTTCTGTGGGAGGATTTAAGGGGATCATCGGAAAAAATGTGAAGTTTGATGATGGAGAATTTGAGGTTACCCTGATCAAAACGCCGAAGAATCCTCTTGAGCTGAACGATCTTCTCGGCGCGATCGTTATGAGACAGATCAATCCGGACCGCATGTACTCCTTCCGGTCCGGTTCGATCAAGTTCGAATCCATAGAAGAAATCCCGTGGACGCTGGACGGAGAATTCGGAGGAGTGCATGATTCCGTCGTTGTGACAAACAAGAAGAAGGCGCTGGACATCATGGTAAAAGAGGAGGCCGTTGCAGATATTTCTTCTGAGAGCGGGCAGGAGGATGAACTGCCGGCAGCCGGATCAACTCACGGATCGGAGCTCTGATATGCAGCCGGCCCCAGCCATGCAGCCGGAGTCTGCTGTATGGCTGACGAACCCGGTTCGCACGGCCTGCTGTCTGTGCAGCTGCCCTCTGAATCGCAGGTTTTCTCTGCATTCGCGCTATCTGCCCGGATGGCAGGGAAGGACAGCATCCGCACTGTTGGACAGCAGCTGCAAAATTTTTGTAACAGTTCAGCCATAAGGGAAGGGACCGTATATGAGCAAAGGAACGGCGCAGCCGCAGGAGCACGTATGTGCGGCTTTGCGAATGGCGCGGGCTGAACTGTTACAAATTTTTTTCGAAAAATGAAAAAAAAGCTTGCATTCCTGAAAAAGCTGTTATATAATATCACTTGCGTTGAGGAAAGCTCAACAGGAAAAAAGAATAAGCGCGATTAGCTCAGCTGGCAGAGCACCTGACTCTTAATCAGGGTGTCCAGGGTTCGAACCCCTGATCGCGCACTTAGAAATCGCTGTTTTTGCGGACGAGAAGCCGCGGGGACGGCGGTTTTTTTGCGTGCAGCAATTGAGCAGCGCAAGAACAGAAAGATAAAGCAGGAGGGATGCTTGCATTTCTCCTGCTTTATCTTTCTGTTCTTATGTGGCGAAAGCCACGACCGAGATGGAGCGAAGCGGAATCGAGGTGCGCTGCCCAATTGCGGACGAAAGCCGCGACCGCCCGGAAAACTTTTCATAAATTTAAATTAAACTTCACAGAAAGTCAGACTCACATTTAACACAGCCCCCATAAAATAAAAACATAAAAAGTTAAGGCAAATGAATCACAGCGCGGATATTATGGGACGACAGGCTGAAATCTGCCGGATCGTTTCCTGTATATCGGCGCTGAATTTTCCGTGGGAAAGGAATACAGGGATTATGAAGGATAAAATTTTACATACACTGCTCCGGGTGCTCCCTATGATGCTCGTACTGGCGCTCCTGGCGGGCACTGCGGTCTGGCTGTACAGGACGGACGAGGATGAGACTGCGTCGGACACCAGCCGGATGGTGTACGCATCCGCGGAAGTCACGGCAGTTCTGGCGGACAACGCACAGGAGGATTATCAGAACGCGGAGGGACGCCGCGTGGGTGATCAGGAGCTGGAGATCCGGATCCTGTCAGGAGACCATAAGGACGAGATCATGACAGTGACCAACTATATGAGCGCGCTGTTCAACGTGGATGTGGATCAGGGTGACCGGATCATCGTGCGGATCATGACGGACGAGGAAGGCTCCTATTACGCATCGGTGTTCAACTATGACAGAGGGATCGTGCTGGGCGTATTTCTGCTCATCTTTTTCGCACTGCTTGCAGTTCTTGGCGGGAAAAAGGGCGTCGGCGCCCTGGCAGGACTCCTGCTCACGCTTGGATGTATCTGGTTCATCCTGATCCCCTGCCTGATCCGGGGCGTCCCGGCAGTACCGGTGACCATCGGAGTATCGGCAGTGGCAGCGGCAGCCGGGCTCATCTTTTTGAACGGTTATTCGAAAAAGACGCTGTGCGCGGTATGCGGCTGCGTAGGCGGTGTGCTCGCGGCAGGGATTGCGGCGGCAGCGGCGGGAACTCTTTCGCCCATGAACGGCTTCAACATGCAGGAGGCGGAAAACCTGATCCTGTACGGCGCGGACAAAGGGCTGAAGATCAGCGGGCTCCTTGTGTGCGGAGTTCTGATCTCCGCTCTGGGTGCGGTGATGGACGTGGCACTCGGAATCGCGTCGTCGGTGTGGGAAATGAGGGAGCAGAACCCGGATGCATCTGCGGGCAGTCTGTTCCGCTCCGGAATGCAGATTGGAAAAGACGCCATGGGAACCATGGCAAATACGCTGATCCTGGCATTTGCAGGATCGTCTCTCAACATGCTGATCCTGGTGCAGACCTATGATATCCCCTTTCTGCAGCTGATTAATACAGACTCCATTGCGCTGGAGGTGGTACAGAGTGTGGCAGGTTCTTTCGGGATCCTTCTGACAGTTCCTCTCGTGGCTTTCATCAGTGCCAGACTGATGGTGCATGGCAGAAGGCGGAGAGTTTAATATAGATAGACGGCTCCGGGATTTTTCCGGAGACCGGTTTTACAGTCATTTTTCAAGATTAGGAGGATGAAGATGAAAAGTAAAGGAAAGACGGCATTAAGCGCAAGGCTTACCGCACTGTGTATGGCTGTCCTGATGGCATTTTCCCTGCTTCCGTCCACGGTGTCTGCCGCGGAAGGGACTTCCTTCGGGAAGATCACGGGAGAAGCAGAGTTTACGACAGGCAGCTATGTCATGGTGACAGACACCGGATACGCACCGCAGAAGTTTGACAATAACTGGCTTCCGGCGGATGAGCTGGGAACTGCACTGGGAGATACGATCCCGGCTCCGGCGGACGAGACAGTCTGGGAGATCGCCGTGTCGGGCGGTACTGCCACTATCAAGGATATGGACGGACACTTCCTTGCGCCGAAGGGCGGCAATGATAACGGAATCAGCATTTCCGATACGGAGTATCAGTGGAAATGGGAATGCCAGGACGGGAAGTTCACGTTCAGCGGCCAGGGAGATGATACAGTCATCCTGGCGAGCAACCGGAGCAGCCAGAACAAGTTCCGCGCTTATAAGACGACGACCGTTTCGGGAAATCCAAACGGATACCCTTCTGAATTCACGCTCTACAGAGCGGTGGAAGGCGGAACGTCAGAGGGGACAGTAGCTGCGCCGCAGGCGGATCCCCAGGCAGGAGCTGTGGCTTCCGGGACGGAGATCACGCTGACGACTTCCACTTCCGGAGCGCTGATTTACTATACGCTGGACGGAAGTGATCCGTCGGATGAGACGAATGAGGCGAGAGAACTTTACAGCGCCGACAACATGCCAGTGATCACAGAGGACTGCACGCTGAAGGCGGCTGCGGTACTTGAGGGCGTGTACAGCGCGGTACAGACTCTGCAGTATACGGTTAGCGGATCTGGCGAGCCGGGAGACACAGCGCCCATCGCGGACGGCGAACGGGTGGTGATCTATGCGCCGGCATATGGCAAGGCGCTTTCGGCAGAGTATAACGGTTACTATAACAAAGGTACAGACGTGACAGAAGAGAGCGACGGTACACTGAGCGGTTATACGGATGCGGATGTGTGGACCGTTGCAGAGAATGAGGACGGAACCTACAGCTTCTCTTACAATGGTCAGAATATCGGTATGGGTGACAGCTTCTCCAGCATGCCGCTGGGAGAGAAGAACGACAAATGGGTTCTGGAGGATGCAGGAAACGGTCTGTACTATGTGAAGAACACGGTGCGCGATACGTACATGGAGTGGTATGACAGCAACGGAAACTGGAGTGCGTACTACAACATTGCAGATGGCAGCGAGGGAATGTTCGCCCTGAATTTCTATAAGGTGACGGACGTGCCCGGCGGCTCTGATGAGCCGGATGAGCCGTCTGCAGTGGAAGGACTTGAGGTAGAGGCCTCCCCGCAGAGCGGAGCAAGTGTGGTAGCAGGACAGCAGATCACCCTGAAAGCAGCTGACGGAGCGCAGATCTACTACACAATGAATACAGACGGCACAGAGCCGGCTGATCCGGAGGCGGGAAATGCAGACCAGCTGTACTCGGAGCCTCTGGAAATCGCAGCGACGCCTGAGAAGGATCAGCCTGTCGTGGTGAAGGCGCTGGCATATATCCCCCAGAGTGGCGATGCGGAGGCGCAGACCGGCGAGGTCTATACATTTACATACAAGGCGCCCATGCAGATCGAAGATTACGGCCTGTACTTCGGACAGCTCCATGCCCACACAAACCTTTCCGACGGAACAGGTACGGTGGAGCAGGCGTTCGAGCATGCGGCAAATGTGGAGAACCTTGACTTCCTGGCGCTGACAGACCACTCCAACTCCTTCGAGGGACAGAGCGGACTGCCGAGCGCGGGAACGACCCACCTTGGAGATGAAAATGCAGAGGAAGTGAACGCTTCCTGGAGAGAGGGACGCGAGGGCGCGAGAAATATCACAGCCCAGGAAGGAGATTTTGTCGGGATCTACGGTTTCGAGATGACCTGGTCTGGCGGAGCTCCGGGACATATCAATACATTCAATTCCGAAGGGTTTGAAAACAGAAATGCAGAGCCCTACAGAAAGGGCGACAACTACGAGGTGCTGGAGGCATACTATGATACGCTTAATGAGAATCCGGAGACCATCTCCCAATTCAACCACCCGGGAGATACGTTCGGAGACTTCATGGATTTCGCGCTGTATGATCCGGTCATCGACAATCAGATTACACTGATCGAGGTAGGAAACGGCGAGGGAGCCATCGGAAGCTCCGGATACTTCCCGTCTTACAGCTATTATACGAGAGCGCTGGACAAGGGCTGGCATGTAGCGCCTACCAACAACCAGGACAACCACAAAGGGAACTGGGGCGATTCCAACACGGCGAGAAGCGTGGTGCTCGCAGACGGGCTGACAGAGGACGCCATCTACGACGCAATGAAGAATTACCGCGTCTATGCGACAGAGGACAACGATCTGTCCATCCTGTACGAGCTGAACGGCAATGCCATGGGATCGATCCTTGACGAGCAGGAGTCCATCAACATCACAGCGGATATCTCAGACCCCACAGATACGTCGGGAGAGACAAAGGTAGAAGTGATCGTAAACGGCGGACAGACGCTGGCAGAGAAGACATTTACAGGCGGAAGCGCGACTGTAGAGTTTGACAACCTTTCCACAGGATATGGCTACTATTATCTGCGCGTCACCCAGGCCGACAAGCAGATCGCGGTGACGGCTCCGGTATGGACCGGCGAGAGTGTGAACGCGGGCATTTCCAATACTTCCAGTGATGTGGCGATGCCGATCAAGGGAGACGAGATCAACATTTCCAGCCAGATCTTCAACAACTTAAGCGATGACATGACAGTGACGTCGCTGACTTACACGATCGAGGGACAGACAGAACCGTTCCACACAGCTGACGTGTCACAGATCGGCGACGGCGGCGTGATCGGCGCGAGAGATTCCTTCGAGTATTCCTTCCCGTACACGGCGAACCAGGCAGGCGGCTTTAATATCAACGCCGAGCTGAGAGCATTGATCGGCGGGGAAGAGTATACATTTACAGACGTGCTCAAGCTAAGCGTGTCAGACCCGTCCATTGCGACGAAAGTCCTTGTGGACGGCACACATTACAACGACTATGTAAACGGATACTATTCCGGCAACATGACCAACTTTATCAACATGGGAACCTCGGACAATATCCAGGTGAAGATCGTACAGCCGGGCGAGGAAGTGACGCCGGAGATGCTGCAGGATGTGGCCCTCTTCGTGATTTCCGCTCCGCTGAAATACACAAGCGATTACACCGGAGACGCTCAGCCGAGCGTATTCGAGGACAGCTTTATCCAGACGGTCAGCGATTATGTCAACAACGGCGGGACCGTGGTCGTCTGCGGACTGGCGGACTATCAGGATTCGAACAGCGGACTGCCGTATACCTCCTATGAGCAGGCAAATAATCTGCTCAGCGGTATCGGCTCCACTATGCGGATCAACGACGATGAGCTGATTGACCAGGATGAGAACGGCGGACAGCCCTACAGACTGTACTTTGATGATTTTAACTATGAAAGCACGGATCCGGCCGTCCAGAGTATTCTGGAAGGCGTTGCGGAATCCGGACTTACCTACAGTTCCTACTCAGGATGCTCTGTCAGCGTGGGCGAGGGTGAGGCCATTGTTTACGGACATGACACAACCTATTCCATCAACAGCAAGGCTCCGACACAGGGACATGACAAGCCGGTATTAAGCTACAGCGCTCCGTACGACGAGGCGACGGCAGTGGTGCCGAAGGGCGAGGTCGTATCCATGGCGACAGAGGCTGTGGGAAGCGGACGCGTCTATGCGTGCGGCACGGTATTCTGCTCCAACTTTGAAGTATCTGCAGAGGACCAGGTATCCTATGCGAACGGAATCATGGTCCAGAATCTGCTGAGCGACGTGAAAGTTGAGCCGGAGATCAGTACCATCCAGGAGGCGCGCGCAGGTGAGGACGGAGAAGTGTTCACTGTGATCGGAACCGTGGCAAACGGAACAGCCGAGAGCGGAAACGCATTCTTCAACACGATCTACATCCAGGACGATGAGGGCAACGGAATCAACGTATTCCCCATCGACGACAGCAATATCCGCCGGGGCGATCAGGTCCAGGTGACAGGATCTGTCAGCGAGTATATCGGCGACAAGCAGCTGTCAGCCATCACCGTGACGGTCCTGGAGGGAAGCAAAGACGTCGTGATCACAGATGTGACTACAAAAGAAGCCAACGATTACGAGACGAACTTCGGAAAGCTGGTCCGCGTGGAAGGCGAAGTCATTGACTATACCCTTGCAGGCGGCATCGTAGAGAGCATCACCGTAAAGGATGACAGCGGCGAGAGCTGCCGTGTATTTATCGACGGATATATCGGATACTCAGACGAGACATCCCAGGCACTGGAAGACTTCGTGGCAGAGGGCGCTTACATCAGCGCGGTGGGATTCGTCTCCCATGACGCAGAGGGCAACCGCCTGAGAGTCCGCGACAGGTCCGAGATCCTGCCGGCGGAGCCGGGAGAAGAGCCGGCGCCGGGCGGCGATCAGCCGGGAACAGATGAGCCGGGAACAGACCAGCCGGGCGATGATCAGCCGGGAACAGATGTACCGGGAACAGACCAGCCGGGCAGCGGACAGCAGGGCGGAAATACGCAGACCGGAGGCAGTCAGACCGGAAACGGTGCGCAGCAGGGCGGATCAGCAGTGAAAAACCCGGGCAGCGCAGCCCAGACGGGAGATAACGCTTCGGTTGGAATCTGGATCGCGATCGCGGTGATCGCGGTTCTGGCAGCAGGCGCGGCGATTGTTGTGATCGTTGTGCGAAAGCGCAGGAGATAAACAGGCATTAAAAACCGCAGGATAGGAATTGAAAAAACGGCAGAACGTCTATCAAAATTGACAGATGTTCTGCCGATTTCTTTGGGAAATCTTATATTACACTGCGTGCCTCATTCATATAATCCGAATTTACAAGCGCTGTCCGTCATGTTAAAATACAGGACAAACACGGAGAAAGATGCGGCGAAGGAGGAGAGCCTATGATGCAGCGACGGATTATCAGTGGGAAAAACACAGATCAGAGGACAGAACTTTATGTGCTGAAACATAAGGATAAAGAAATCGCCATTGTTCAGATGGATGTCTGTACAGGCCGCCTGAAGCGCGCTGCGGAAGTCCTGCTTCCGGAGGAACTCCCGGCCGGCTGCGGAGCAGACGGGAGCAGACTCCCTGAATGGTGGGAGAACCGTGCAATTCCGGACTCAAGAATCGGACTGCAACATGTTCTGGATGGTGCAGGGATGCAGACGAATCTGTCTCTGCTGCTATCCTCATATGGCCTGAGTCTTACGGACCATTACTGGATGCAGCCTGCTGAGCGGAAATTGTACTGGAAAGATCTGAATTTCTATGAAAATATTTTTTCTGATGTGCTCGGGGATCTTTTGACCGATACGGAAGAAACCGGAAGGAAGAATGCGCTGCCCGGGAATTTATCACCGTCTTTCTCTGTAAATGGAGACATGAAGAAAAAGTGGGTCATCCGGGAGGGGGCCCGCTGCCTGCTGAAAGTGACTTCCGAGTATTATGGACAGCAGTCGGTGAACGAACTGATCGCTGTCAGGCTGCATGAGAGGCTTTCGTGGGATCATTATGTTCCGTACAGAATTGAGTACAGGAAGATCAGGGGAACGGAATATCCGTGTTCCCTAAGCCCGATGTTTACATCAGAAGAGAAGGAATTCGTTTCAGCTTACCAGCTCCTGCTGGATTATAAAATACCGAATGAGAGTTCCCTGTATGAGGCATTGATCTCCAGGGCGGTCCAGTCGGGGATGGAGGAAGAAAGAGTCCGCCGGCAGCTGGAGTACACGATCATGACGGATTTTATCCTGTCAAATACGGACCGGCATCTGAACAATATGGGCTTTCTCTATGATTCTAAGCGGCGTTTCTTCTGCGGTATGGCACCGGCCTTCGATACAGGAAATTCACTGCTCTACGATCGGGAGGAGAGCCTTGCCAAGACCAATCTGCTGGGACTGAAAGTAAATTCTTTCTGCAGATGGGAGAGAGATCTGCTCCGCTATGTAAAGAACAGCTCAATGCTGAATCTGGAGAAGCTGAAGGATTTTCCGGAGGAAGCGGAAAGTCTGCTTCTGAAATATACAGAGATGCCGGTGAAGCGTGCGGGAGAGATTGCCGGGACGATCCGCGGAAAGATCAGATATCTCACCTTGTTCCAGCAGGGAAAAAGGATATGGAAGCAGGGAAAGTACTGGTGACGGAGGGAACAGGAAGAAATACACAGCTTGACATTTCCGCCCGACACGTTTAACATAATATCCGACATAAAACTACATAAGATTGATGACAAGGGGAGCTTGCAGTACAGGCTGAGAGGAAGTTGAGAACTTCGACCCATAACCTGATTTGGATAATGCCAACGTAGGGATGCGTTATCAGATAGGGGATTCCCGATCTGATATACGCTCCGCGAGAATGCGCAGGGATTCGGAGAAGTATTATGTCGGCTGATGCCGACCCGAATCCCGCACCAAGACTCGCGGGTAAGTCTTGAATTTACTGCCCTCTTGTTTTCGATTCTGAGAATGGGAGGGAATTTTTTATGTTTGATTTTCTTGTTACAGCGGACGGCGGGCTTACGACTGCCGGATATGCGGTATGTATTATCGCGGGGATCCTTCTTTTCGTGGCTGCGATCGCATTTGCGGGGAAGGTTTCGGAGAAAAAGAGAATGGGGACGAAGCAGCTTGTGTTCTGCGCAGTGACGATGGCTCTGGCGTTTGTCACCTCTTATCTGAAGATCTTTGAGATGCCCTGGGGCGGCAGCGTGACTCTGTGCAGCATGCTCTTTATCGTGCTGGCGGCGAACTGGTACGGACCGAAGACGGGTGTGCTGGTAGGACTTGCCTACGGGATCCTTCAGTTCCTTCAGGAGCCGTACGTGCTTTCCTTCTTCCAGGTGTGCTGCGATTACATCCTGGCATTTGCAGCGCTGGGAATCGCCGGATTCTTTGCGAAGAGTAAACATGGTCTGGTGAAAGGATACATTGCGGCAGTGATCGCGAGGGGCGCGTTCCACGCGCTGGGAGGCTACCTGTACTGGATGGACTACATGCCGGATAATTTCCCGCAGTCCTTGAGAAGTCTTTATCCGATTCTGTACAACTACAGCTATCTGCTGGTGGAGGCTGTGATCACGATCATCGTTATCTCGATCCCGGCGGTCGCGAAAGGACTGAACAGGGTGAAGCAGACTGCTCTGGAGTAAATAATATGGTTTTGATGAATGCACCGCGGAATCTCCGCGGTGTTTCTTTGATCGCGGCGGGAAAACGGTCATTCCTTTGATAAGAAATTTTTAAGATTTACATTGAGGTTTTTTTAATCCCCATTTACTATGGTATATATGAACAGAGAATCCGGCGTCTGCCGGAGCAGAAATACAGACAGGAACAGGGGGAGGAGTTTATGGACAGAGAAACGGTCCTTGTCGTGGACGACAGCAGGGAGATCGTGTACTCGCTCAGCGAACTGCTGAAATACGAAGGCTATCATGTGGTGAAGGCATACGATGGGATGGAGGCGCTTGACGCGCTGGAGAAGGAGAAGGTCGATCTGATCCTTCTGGATGTGATGATGCCGAAGATGAACGGACTGTCCGCGCTGATGAAGCTAAGGGAGCAGTACCGGATACCGGTGATCATCCTCTCGGCAAAGACCGAGGAGAGCGATAAGGTATCGGGGCTCATTCTCGGGGCGGATGATTATGTGGAGAAACCGTACAATGCATCGGAGCTGATCGCGCGGGTGAAGGCTCATCTGCGAAGATACCATGCCTGGGGCGGCGCGGCGCCGAAGGCAGATGAAGACCGGATCGTCAATGGGGGACTTGTGCTGGATAACAACCGTCTGCTGCGGCATACCGGCAGGCTGCGGAACCGAAGTCGAATTGGAGAGAATCACCTCGGGCGGACGATCGTTCACCGGCGGCTGCGACTGCATGTCGGAAGCCGGACGGTCGAGGCCGGTTGCCACCACGGTAACGCGCAACTCTTCGCCCATTTCGTTGTCGAAGGCCGTACCGATAAGCTGAATAGCATCCTTGCTCACGAAATTTTTCATGACCGTCATAACCTGACGCACTTCGGCCTGCGTCATCGTATCGGCCGAAGCCGTTACGTAAACCAACAGACCGCGAGCACCCTGAAGGTTGGCGCCTTCGAGCAGCGGGCATGCAATGGCGCGCTGAGCGGCTTCGCGTGCACGATCGGGACCGGCAGCCGTTGCCGTACCCATCATGGCAGTACCGCGCTCGCTCATCACCGTACGCAAGTCTTCAAAGTCAACGTTGATCAGACCCGGCGTGTGGATAATTTCAGCAATACCGTTACACGCCTTGTAGAGCACGTCGTCAGCAGCGGCAAAGCATTCCACCATCGTCGCGTTGTCACCCACTTCCTCTTCGAGCTTGTCGTTGAGAATCACGATCAGGCTGTCGACCTGCTCCTTGAGGTTTTCGATGCCGGCCTGGGCCTGGCGCATGCGGCGGGAACCTTCGAATTCAAAGGGCTTCGTGACCACTGCAACGGTCAAAATGCCGAGTTCCTTGGCAATCTTGGCAATTACGGGAGCCGCACCGGTACCCGTGCCGCCGCCCATGCCGGCCGTGATAAACAGAAGATGCGTGCCTTCGAGCGATTCACGAATCTGGTCGGTTGCGTCCATGGCAGCTGCAGCGCCCACTTCGGGCTTGGCACCGGCACCCAGGCCGGTCTTGCCGAGCGGAATCACGATGTCGGCGCGGGAACGATTGAGCGCCTGCTGGTCCGTGTTGGCAGCAATAAACGTGATGCCCTGAGCCTTTTTGTCAATCATGTGCTCGACGGCATTGCCGCCGCCGCCACCCACACCGATCACCTTGATGCAGGCGTTGAAAGTAGTGGGTTCACCAATTTCCGGAGCAAAATCAAAGGACATTCGCTATTTCCTTGTAATCCTTAAACACGCACAGACGCTGCCGCCCAATTTGGGTCATAAACGTCTCACCTGACAAACTGGAGACGTTCTGTGGCCGCTTTTCCACGAATCCGCTAATTATCGCCGATTTTGCACCGGAAAAGTGCACCTTTTTTGAGCTTGAACGTTGCAAAACGCAAAATTGAGTCAGACCAGCGAAAACGCCCGAGGTACCCACTCAATACGCCCGCGTCCGTGCTCTTCCAACCAGTCGTTGGCAGCCTTAAAGTGGCCGCAACCGATAAAGGGCACCGGCGGACGACGTGCCGACAGAGGAGAAGGATGATTGCTCGAAAGCACCAAAACGTCGGTTTTGGCACCGGTTTCGATGCGATCCTTCTTTTTCTGAGCCGATGCCCCCCATAACATGAAAACAACAGGGCGAGCCTCTTCTAGCACGCGATCAATCAGACGATCCGTCAGCGTTTCCCAGCCTTTGCCGGCATGAGACTGCGGCACACCCGCTTCAACGGTGAGCGTCGCGTTCATCAGCAACACCCCCTGCTGCACCCATGAGCTCAAGTCCCCTACGGCTGAATGTTCACCTTCCCCCTCCAAGGCAAGTTCCTTGAAAATGTTTTTCAGACTCGGCGGCAGCTTCTTAAGTTCGGCGGGAACGGAGAAGGCCATTCCCATCGCCTGCCCAGGGCCGTGATACGGGTCCTGCCCCAAAATCACCACACGAACATCCTGAGGTTGCGTGAGTCGAAACACGCGGTACGGATCCGGCGGATAAATCACAGCACCGGCTTGCAGCCTGTCTTGCAGAAAATCCAATAAATTTTTCCCTTCTTCCGCCCCAAAGAACGCATCGAACTCGGTCTTCCAGGATGCTTCAATGCCGTCGGTTGCAAATCGATGCATCAAAAATCTCCGAATAAATGCTGCAGTGCGGCCCCGGGCGACGACTCACGCATAAAGGCCTCTCCCACTAAAAAGGCTCCGACCCCAGCTTCTCGCAAACAGTGAACGTCTTGCCGAGAAAGAATTCCGCTTTCCGTCACAAACAATCGATCCTGCGGAATCAGCCGCTTGAGTTCCAACGTCTGACGGATGCTCGTTTCAAACGTTCGAAGATTACGGTTATTGATGCCGATCATAGGTGTACCAGGCAATTTGAGCGCACGAGCAATTTCCTCTTCGTCGTGCGTCTCAACGAGCACATCCATTCCAAGTTCTACGGCGCAAGCCGTCAACTCCGATGCTTTCTGATCGCTGAGTGCCCGCATGATCACCAACACAGCATCGGCCCCCATCGCTCTCGATTCATAAACCTGATAGGGGTCAATAAGAAAGTCCTTGCGCAGCATTGGAATCTGGACTCGCTTCCGCACAGCCTCGAAGGTCTCGTTCGCCCCCATGAAGAACTCCCGATCCGTCAGCACCGACAGACACGCAGCGCCGTGGGCTTCATAGTCAAGCCCTGTCTCAACCGGGCGGAAGTTTTCGCAAATCACCCCCTTGCTCGGACTAGCCTTCTTCACTTCAGCAATCACGGCGGGCAAACCGGCTTCCATTTTGACTCGAAGCGCCCGGGCAAAACCGCAGGCAGGCGTTTGCGCAATCGCTTGCTTCTTCAATGTCTGCAGCCCTACCTTTGACTTGGCCAACTCGACTTCCCGAGCTTTAACGGCAAGGATTTTTTCCAGAATATCGGTCATAACTGTCTACGATTATTTAACACTGCACACGCAACAAAGATCTTTCCTCACTGCGGGAAAATTGTATCGGGAAGACGTACTCCGTCCGCACTTTCACCAAGGTTTTTGCCCGTTTCAGACGCTGACAAACGTTGTCTCAGAAGCTCTCGGACTGAAATCCAATTTTTTTCACGAAAAAAATTTGCAAGAGTCGAAAGTTTTCTTATAATGCGTGATTCCCGCGGGGTGTAGCGCAGCCCGGTAGCGCGCCTGCTTTGGGAGCAGGATGTCGGGAGTTCGAATCTCTTCACCCCGACCACTTGCTTGACAGCAGCATCTGCCCGTAGCTCAGTTGGATAGAGCATCGGCCTTCTAAGCCGAGGGTCGCTGGTTCGAATCCTGCCGGGCAGGCCAAGCGAAACGGGAAGTAAAAATTTAATGGTGGGTGTAGCTCAGTTGGTAGAGTCCCGGATTGTGATTCCGGTTGTCGTGGGTTCGAGTCCCATCTCCCACCCCA